>Ga0066904_10000066_pt1 | contig 11230 bp, 9 predicted proteins | sample PanSoiMetaPlot30_FD_133941 | JGI IMG/M metagenome (GOLD analysis project Ga0066904, IMG submission 133941) | Tropical forest soil microbial communities from Panama analyzed to predict greenhouse gas emissions - Panama Soil Plot 30 (version 2) | reverse complement strand
TTTTGCCAAGCCTTCGTTTTGAACCTGCTGCATCGTCCGCGGCCCGTTTTCCAAATGCACATAAAAACCGCCTGTGGCCTCCGCGACTTCGCGCAAACGTTTGTCGTCCAGTTTTGATTTGACCACTTGCCCGGCTGAATCCTTGACGAAGGTTGTCTCGCCGTTGTCGCCGGTTACCGGAATCAGTGAACCTTGCGGTGTCCCGACGCCAACAGTGAAAATTCGCACCCCCGCGTCCGTCGCAGCCTTCGCGGTTTTCACCGCATCGCCGCTTAATTCCTCGCCATCGGTGAAGATGATCAGTGCGCGATTTCCAGTAGCGCTTTTGCCGAAGCTCTGGGTGGCGAGGGTAATCGCACTGGAGATGTTGGTGCCGCCTTCGGGAATGGTTTTTGTATCGAGATCGTTCACAGATTCGATTACGGCGTCGTAATCGATTGTCAGCGGTGCTTGCAAGAAGGAGCGTCCGGCAAAGGCAATCAGACCAACTCGATCGCCTTGCAGTTCGTTGATCAAATCTTGGATGGCCAGTTTGACGCGCTCGAGCCGATTTGGCTGGACGTCGTTGGAGAGCATGCTCCGCGATGTGTCCACGGCGATCAGCAAATCCAGTCCTTTGCGCTTTACGTCCTCAAAAGTATAACCCCAGTGCGGTTGGGCCAGACTGACGATCGCCAGCGCAAACCCAAGCAACTGCAACCCAAATCTGATGATACACCGTGGCCGATTCACGGTTGCCGCAAGCTGCGGCAGCAGGCGCGCGGAAACAAATTGCTGCAACCGCTTCTGGCCGCGATGCTCCGCGCGCACGAACAGCGCAATTAACAAAGGGACAAGCAGCAATCCCCAAAGCCATTCTGGTAGGCCGAAGGTCATGGGATGGCGGATTGCCGATTGGCGATTGACCATTGAAAAGCGGCGCCAAGCCGCCGCACTTCAAAGCGCGCTGCGCGCGCGGAATGATTCGACGCTGGGCGTTGGACGTTGGGCGTTGGACGTTCGCTCGTCACGGTAGTTTTTTCCAGACGGTCTGTGACAGAAGCATTTGCGCGAGCAACAAGCCGCAGCCGCCCATTAGACACAGCGGAAAAAGATCGCGGTATTGCTGATATTTCTTCACGCTTACCGTCGATTTTTCCAGTTTGTCGATGTCGTTGAAGATTTCCTCGAGCGATTTAGTGTCAGTGGCCCGAAAAAATTTGCCGTCAGCGATTTTCGCAACGTCCCTCAACCCAGTTTCATTGAACTCTACGCGCTGGTTTTCGTAGAGAATATTTCCGAGCGCGTCGGTCAACGGCCCGCGACTTGTGAAGATGGGCGCGGGCGCAATACCATTTATCCCGGCACCTATAGCATAGAAATGAATTTTTAATGCTTTCACTGCCTCGGCAGCAGTGTTCGGCGGAATTTTGCCGGCATTATTTTCACCATCGGTCAACAAAACGAGGACGCGGCTTTTTGAACGTTTATCATTCAGCCGATTTGCAGCCGCCGCCATGGCCGACCCAATCGCGGTGCCATCTTCGACCAGGCCGATCTTCACGCGATCTAAGTTTTGCAAAAGCCAGTCGTGATCGAGTGTCATCGGGCTTACCACATACGGACGACCGGCGAACGCAATGATACCGATACGGTCATTTGGTCGGGCCTCGATGAATTTGCGTGTCACTTCGCGTATCGCCTCCACACGCGTCGCTTCCTGGCCGCCGATTGTAAAATCTTTAGTCAGCATCGAGCCGGAGACATCCAGCACGAGCATGATGTCGATTCCGCTCGCCTCTATTTGAGTAAGGCTCTTTCCGAGTTGCGGACGCGCGAGCGCAACTACGAAGAACGCCAGGGATAACAGCATTAGCGCCCGCAGGATTTTGCCGGCCCGCGCGGCGCTTTGCCTTCCGATCGCCCGCAGACTCGCTGTGGACGAATACGTAAGCGCTGCAGCCGGTCCGCGTTTTCCGCGCAACCATGCAAGCAGCGGAATCAACACCACTAGAAGGAGCAGCCACGGACGCGCAAAGGTCAATGCGCTGTTCCCCGGCAACCATTCAAATAAATTTGTCATGTCGAGCCGAGTCGAGACATCTCTGCATTAAACAGCCGCAAGTTGCGCTCCTTTCACGAAGCGGATCGCCTCTTCCAACAACAATTCGCTGTCCGAGGTCGTCGCTTCGTATCGCGCAAACTTAATCAGATCGCATCGGTTCAAAAAATCCTCGAGCAGCGATTTTTCGTCCGCGGAAAATGAGGGTGCCTTTGCTGCAGCTGTTAGAAATTCTATGGACGTTTGTCGCGTTGCGGGCAGGCCGTACTGCTGCGTAACGTATCGCCGCAAAATGTCGGACACGCGAATGCTGAACTGATAGGGGCTCGTTTTCTCAATTTCGTCCCGAATCTGCTCGAGCTCTCCGAGCGCGATTTCGCGCGGCAACTTTGGCGGCAGACCCGGTTTGCGCCGGCGCGCAAACCACCATACCGCCAGGCCCACAAGCGACAGTATGACGAATGTAATCACAAAAACAAGCCAGGGAGGAATCAGCGAATAATCGACCGGTGGCGCGATATCGTGCAACTCTTCGGCAAGCACTACCAACCCCGGGGTAATGGAGTAGTGGAGTAATGGTTTTTTAAAGGAGGAATTCATTCCATTACTCGCGCATCTATTACTCCAATCCTCCGCCACTGCTTATCGAACCCCGAGCCGGCGTTCGCGTTGTTTAAAAAACGAGCGCAATGGCGGGAGATAATCTCTGCCGGTTTGCAGCGTGATCGTATCAATATTGTTGCGCCGGAGCGTGCGCGACAGCTCCGTTTCAAATCCAGTGACGAGATCTGTAAAAACAGTTCGCGTTTTGCGATCTGCCGTATTGATCTCGATCTGTTCGCCCGTCTCGGCATCTTCTAGGGTAATGATGCCGACGTTTGGCAGCGATCTTTCGCGTTCGTCTTGGATCTGAATCGCCACGAAATCGTGCCGTTGTCCACTCACGGCGAGCGTTCGTGAGAAATCCGGCGCTTGAAAATCTGAGATAAAAAATACGACGGCACGCCGAGAGACGATTTTGTTCAAATTATCGAGCGCCAACCCGGGTTCAGTGCCGCGGCCCTGCGGTTCGAAGAACAAAATCTCGCGAATAATACGCAGTGTGTGCGACCGGCCTTTCTTGGGCGGAATAAAAAGTTCGACGCGGTCGGTGAAGAGTAGCAGGCCCACCTTGTCGTTGTTTCGAATCGCGCTGAATGCGAGGAGGCAGGCGACCTCGGCAGCCAACTCACGTTTTGATTGCGTAGTGCTGCCAAAATTTCCGGAAGCACTCACATCCACCACGAGCATCACTGTCAACTCACGTTCCTCCGTGAATTTTTTCACGAAGGCGCTGCCCATCCGCGCAGTGACATTCCAATCGATAGTGCGAATCTCGTCGCCCGGCTGATACTCGCGCACGTCTTCAAAGTTCATTCCGCGGCCTTTGAAAACGCTGTGGTAATCACCAGCGAACGCGGTTTCGACCAAACCGCGGGTTTTAATCTCAAGTGTTTTGATTTTCTTGAGAATCTCGCTTGTTTTCTCAGCCCGCTCGTCATCCCGAGCGGATCCGGCGGATGCGGGAGGTGTCGAGGGGTGGGACGGCATCACGGCACAGGCAGTCCTGCAAAAATTCGCTCGACGATGGTCTCACTCGTCACTGCCTCGGCCTCGGCTTCGTAGCTGACGATAATGCGGTGCCGCAACACGTCGGGGCCGATGCTCTTCACGTCCTGCGGCGTGACGTAGCCGCGTCCATGCAGGAACGCGTTCGCACGCGCACCAAGGGCGAGATAAATGGTCGCGCGCGGCGAAGCGCCATAGCGAATCAACCCTTCGAGCCGTAGATTGTAGGCGGCCGGTTCGCGCGTGGCCCAGACTACGTCGACGATGTAATCCTTCACGCGATCGTCGATGTAGATGTTGTTGACGACCTCACGCGAAGCGATGATTTGCTTCGGTTCAACGACAGGATCCACTCGCAAGTCCGGCGCTGAAGTCGCCATTAAATCGAGGATACTTCGTTCCTCGCGTTTTTGCGGGTAGCCGATGTTCAATTTGAACATAAAGCGATCGAGTTGCGCTTCGGGCAGTTGATACGTGCCTTCCTGTTCGATTGGATTTTGAGTCGCCAGAACGAGGAACGGATCGGGGAGGGGATAAGTTTGTTCGCCGATCGTAACCTGTCGCTCCTGCATCGCTTCCAACAGCGCGCTCTGCACTTTGGCTGGCGCGCGATTGATTTCGTCGGCCAGGATTAAATTGGAAAAGATTGGTCCGAGCTTGGTGGTGAATTCGCCAGTGCGCGGATTATAGATAAGCGTTCCGATTAAATCTGCTGGCAACAAATCAGGTGTGAATTGCAACCGCTGGAAACCGGTCTGAATTCCTGCGGCCATTGTTTTAACAGTGAGCGTCTTTGCCAAGCCTGGCACGCCTTCGAGCAGGAGATGACCGTTGGCCAGCAGTCCCAGCAAAAGGCGATCCACTAAATACTTCTGCCCGACCACAACGTGACCGACCTGTTGCCGGAGCGCTGGAATCCACTGGCCCAGCTCTCGTACTTCCTGCGTAATTTCCTGCGTCGATTTCATACGGTCTGGTCAGACACGCTGGGCGGCGAGAACGTTCGATTAAACCTCGCGCTGTGAAGGCCAATCGAATTTTCTATCGTCTGTCAAAAGCATGCTAAAGGTGGTGTCAATGTCAGCTCTCAAACCGTGTCATCGAGCAATTCTTCTTGTCGTACTTTCCGGCCTCGTAGTGTCGCTCCTGGCATGGATCGCCCGGCGTGATCCGGCAATCAATTTTCTGCCTGGCGATCGAGGGGCAGAATGGATCGTCTTTCCAGCTGCCCCTGATGCACGCGCTCATTGGTTCGCCAGCTTCGACACGACATTCAGGCGCGAATTCTTTTTGCCGAAACAGACGACAACAGCGCATTTGAGCGTTCGTGCAATGCGGCGCGCCGAAATAAAAATCAACGGCGCTTCCATTCGATTTGAACCGAATCGGAATTGGAAAGAGATTGCGACCACCGATGTCGCCGCGCAGTTGAATGCCGAGACGAACCTGATCGAAGCGCGCGTGTTCAATCACAGCGGCCCACCTGCGCTCTGGCTTAGGCTCGATGCTGACCACTTCGATTTGCATACCGGCGAGGGTTGGGAAGCGTCCTGTGGCGGTTCGTCGTGGCATCATGCCGCACTGGCGTCAACCGCGAGAATTCCCGGCTCGGGGAATTCAATTGGGAACGGCCCGCGCACTTGTGAGGCAATGAAGAACAACTGGCTCGTATGGATCGTTCTCGTCGCGATCGCGACAGTCGCCACTCTCCTCTGGCGCGTAGTTTTCAACAAATCAACGAAGCCGCGACTGGAACAAGCCTTGGTCTTTGTGCTCACAGGCTTGTGGCTGCTCTTATTCTGGACCAATACGCGCCTGTTGCCGTTCCACATTGGTTTCGATTCCGCCGAACACCTCAAATACATCGACTACCTGGAAAAAAACCAAACGTTGCCTTTGCCGACTCAAGGTTGGGAAATGTATCAGCCGCCCCTTTACTACCTGATTGCCGCCGGAATGCTTTCGCTGTGCCGGCTTTCAATTGACGATCCGGCGTCAGTCAGCGTGCTGCGCTCGCTGGGAGCCTTCTGCGGAATCGCGCAATTCGTTTTTGTATTTCTCAGCCTGCGCTTGCTGTTGCCGCTACGAACGGCGCTTATCGGGCTTTTGATGGCGGCATGTCTGCCGATGCATTTGTATATGGCGCACTACGTAACTAACGAAAATCTTGCTGCCACTCTGGCGACGGTGACGATTTACATCTGTTTGCGCCTGATACGAAGCGACACGCAAAACGTATGGCAATTTGTCCTCGTTGGATTCGCGCTTGGTGCAGCGATGCTGGCCAAAGCGACTATAATTTTGTTGCTGCCAATCGTAGTTGCAGCAATCGTCGTCAAACACTTTCACGCGCGAGCACCAATCGCACTTTCGTTGCGCAATGTTTCTCTGTTGCTCGTAATCTGTCTTGCTGTATCCGGATGGCATTATGGTCGGATTTGGTTGCGCTACGGCACGCCGCTTCTTGGCAATTGGGATGTGGTCAGCGGATTCACGTGGTGGCAGAATCCTGGCTATCACACTGTAACTGATTACTCCCGTTTAGGACGTTCATTAATTGCTCCGCTCTTCAGCGGCTTCGCCGGCGTCGCTGATGGGATTTATTCGACGCTTTGGGGTGATGGTTTGTGCGGCGGCGCGGCGAGTCTAAGTATCGCATGGAACCAGCAGCTGATGGCCGCCGGTTACCTGTGGGCCCTGATTCCGACAGCGCTAATTCTCATCGGCATAGGCGTCGCGCTTGTTCGGCTTGTTCGCACGCCTTCGAGCGAACTGTTACTGCTGCTCGGTTACTCCGGTGTGATCGCGCTCGGGCTCGTCTTTATGACGCTCAAGATTCCTTCCTACGCGCAGGCCAAAGCGTTTTACGGATTATCGGCACTCACACCGCTTTGTTTTTTTGGCGCACTCGGTTGGGAAACGCTGGTGCAACGACATGCAATTTTGCAAATGGTCGTGAGCACGCTCTTTCTCTTTTGGGCGATAAACGGCTTCGTAACGTACTGGATTGTTCCTTCAGTACCGCAGCATGTGCTTGCCGCAAAAGCTTTCGGTTTACAAGGCAAACTCGATCGTGCAGTGGCTGAAACCACACAAGCTGTTGAATCAAATCCATCGAATGCAACCGCACGAGGGTTTCGCGCCCTCAGCTTGGATAAGCTTGGACGTGAGCAAGAGGCGATCAAGGAAGCCGAGCGTGGGATCGAATTGGCCCCAAACGATTCTGCGACTCATTTGCGATTAGCGATTGTTGTAAAGCGCAGTGATCCCATGCGCGCAATCTCCGAAGCCCGCCGTGCCATTGAGCTGGGTCGCGAAAATGTTTCGGCGTATCAATTGCTGATTAATTGTCTGCTGCAATTGCGGCGATACAACGAAGCAACGGAGCTCGGACGCGAATGGCTTGCTCAGGCACCGTACGATGAGGGCGCTCATTCCACCCTGGCTGTAGCAGCTTACGAAGCCGGCGATTCCAAATCAGCCGCGCAACACCTCGGTTACGTGATGATGCTGCGGCCCGGTTCTGAACAACCATATGCGAAACTTCACCAGCTTCTGTTGTCGTTGGTAAAAGCGCGTGATGGTTTGGAACGCCTTCGCGAGATCGCGGCAGATGCACCGGACTCGCCGCGGATGCTCGATGAGATGGCGTGGTTGCTTGCGACGTATCCGGACCCGAATTCGCGCGATGGAATGGAAGCAGTTCGCCTTGCTCAGCGCGCTTGCGCGCTTACTGATCGTCGGGTGCCCGCTTTTCTCGACACGCTGGCTGCGGCTTACGCTGAGACTGGAGACTTTTCACGCGCGGTTGCTGCGGGCGAAGAAGCGTTGAACAGAGCAAGCTCCACAGGTGATGCTGATGCGGTAAAACTGAGCGAAAATATTCTCGCGTCAGTTCGCGCAAAGGTTCCCTATCGCCAGGAGCCGGAGTAACGGCTTATTTCTCTCGTAAGCGTGATGCTGGCTGCGAGCTCTGCACGCGTGGACGCAGCCTCAGAATGATCGGCAAGCCGGGATACGGGTCAGCTTCGCGGATGCGAGCTTCGACATAGCGCTGATATGCTTCGGTCATTAACCGGGGATCATTCACAAACAGTACGAACTCTGGCGGCGCGAAATCGAGTCGGGCTTCTGTTTTTGGAAAAATGCCGTCGGCGCTTAGAAATCCGCCGCTGTCTGCCTGCGTTGCGTAAAGCAGCTTCAGTCGCCGACCTCTAACGAGTGGAGGTGGGTTCGCTTCGAACGCCCGGCGCAGTAAGCGGTTGAGAACTCCTGTGCCGATGCGCTTCCCGGTCGCGCGTCGGATTTTTTCAGTCAATGCAAACAGCCGATCGACATTTTCGCCAGTCGACGCAGATGTGATCAACACCGACGCGTAGCCGAGGAAGAAAATCTTGGAGCGCGTCTGCTCAATTAGTTCCTTGGCCGACTGCTTTTCCCCGCGTTTCGGCTTAACCAAGTCCCATTTGTTCAAGAAGATGATCGCTGGTTTTCGCGCCTTTTGAATCAGTCCGGCGATCCGTTTGTCCTGGGCCGTGACGCCCATGGTGAGGTCGATAACCAGAATGCAAAGATCAGCGCGGCGAATGCTGCGTTCGGCGCGCATCACGCTGAAAACCTCTGCCGAGCTGGAAACTTTGCCCCGTCGGCGGATTCCGGCAGTGTCGATGAAAACGAACTGCCGGCCATCGCGCTCGTAAACGATGTCAATGGCGTCGCGTGTCGTGCCGGGCAACTCGCTTACGATCGCGCGTTCGCTGCGCACGATGGAATTGATCAGCGAAGATTTACCAACGTTCGGACGACCGACGATCGCCATGCCGGTTGAATGTTCAATGTTGGACGGTCGACGCTCAGTTTTGGCAGGCGAGGGGAGCCACCGTTCGATTGCGTCTAGGAGCTCCAAAATCCCGCGATGATGTTCGGCACTGACAGAAATTGTGTGCTCAAAGCCTAACGAGTCGAACTCTGCTGCAAATGCCTCGTGCTTGCCGCTGTCGATCTTGTTAATCACGAGCACGACTGGCTTGTGCGCTCGGCGCAGTGTCCGCGCCAGTTCTTCATCGATCGGCGATAACCCTTCCTTCCCATCGACGACGAAAAGGAGAACATCGCTCTGGCCGAGAGCGTGTTCGGCGGCGCGGCGCACCTGCATGATCAGGTCGGCTTCACCAGCGCCAAAGATGCCGCCGGTGTCCCACAATGTGAACGGGCGCTGGCCGCGAGTGCAGGTTGCCGAAAGCCGGTCGCGCGTGATCCCGGGTTGATCATGAACAATCGCAATTTTCCTGCCGACAAGACGGTTGAACAGCGCGGACTTGCCCACGTTCGGCCGTCCGATGATCGCCACGTTGGGCAGCGTGCGGGCCTCATTCACCAAAGGAGTCCGGATCTAGGGTTTCGCCGGATGCGCGTGGCCTTCGGCCTGCAATTGACGCACACCCTCTGTAACGTAAACGATCCCTGAAATCAGTGTGAACGTGCCTGCCGCAAGCACAACGTAGAGCAGGGGAATGATACGTAGTTGCAACATCACCCATCCTATGGCGAACATCTGTAAAACCGTCGCGACCTTTCCCGTCCAGTGTGGCTTTATATGAACTTTTCCATTGAGCAAATACAGGACAAGCGTCCCGACAAGAAGAATGGCGTCGCGCGAAATTACGAGCACCGGGAACCACACCGGGAATTTTCCGCTCTCCGGTTCAACCTCGCTCCAGCTCGTAAGGCTTAACGTAATGATACCGCTCAGCAACAGTCCCTTGTCAGCAATGGGATCGAGAATGATTCCGAGTGTACTGCGTTGGTTATATCGTCGAGCAACGTAACCGTCGAGTCCGTCGCTTACCGCGGCGAGAATGAAAATTGCGATTGCGGCGAACCGCTGCCACTCCAGCGGTTGGCCGCGTTTAATGCTTTCACCATAGTAAATCGCCATAGTGACGAAGGCCGGGATCATCACGATCCGGACAACCGTGATTTTGTTGGCGGTAGTCATGGCGCGCGCGTAACGCAAACAACTGTAGGGCGTTTGATTCGCTCGCGCCAGCGAGCTCACCCCTTCGGGCTTCCCGTCTATGTCGCTTCGCGCGCGCAGGCTCCGTTCTGCGAAACGCCAAGGCAGTGGTTGGCGTCTGAAACAGAGGGCCTACAGTTAAGTATGCTGTTTCTGCGCCCCTTGATGCCTTGGCAAATCCTTGTTACGCAGCAGTGGCGGCTTTGTGCGGGCCTTCAGCGAATTCTTCAATCATTTTTCGGTTGAAGGCTGGAATGTCGGACGATTCCAAGGACCGCGAATAGAAGCCGAATTACCGGCCAAATTTTGAGTGCGACGGTGTTCTGGCGCTTTTCAATTCAGCCGACGCGTTGCCTCGAACAGGAACCAGGTGCGACGCTCGGTTTCATCAATCCACACTTCGATCAAACTAGTCGTCGCGACGTCACGATGTTCTTCACACAAATTGTGTGCCTCGCGCAGACGGGCGGCGAACGTTTTGTTGTCGTCCATCAGCTCGGCGAGCATGTCCAAAGGCTCGACGTATTCCGCATCGTTGTCGAGCACGCGCTGAGTACGCGCGATCTCTCCGATAGAATGCAGTGTAAGACCCCCGATTTTTCGAACGCGTTCCGCGATGACGTCGGTCATTGCGAAGAGTTGCTCGGCGTGTTCATCGAGAAGCAGGTGATAATCGCGGAAGTGATGGCCGCTCATGTGCCAGTGGAAATTTTTTGTTTTCAAATACAGCGCGAACACATCCGCCAAGATCGCGTTCATCGCGCCTGAGATGTCCCTTGTTGCTTCAGGCGTGAGGTCGGTGCGCGTTTCCAGCGGCGCGTCGCGTCTGTGAAGAAGCTCTTCTTTTCTTGGATTCGATTTGGCCATACTTCGGCTGTCTTTTGAAAGGGTCGTTCTCATTACTAAAGATAGCGAACATCATTCGAGCGCAACATTGCCTAAACGAGATAATGTCGAGTCCCTCTTTCAGGGTAGAGCAGCCGTTGTTCGGCGTCACGCTGGGTTCGGTGGGTGAGCTGGCAGTCTCACATCCGCTGCGCATCATCCGAAAGAGGTAGCGCGCAGCCATCCTGAGGTTGTACCGACAAATCTTCCCAACGCGCCGTAGCAGATGCATGTGTGGAAAGCGAGAATTGCGCTATGAACATCGAGTTGCCGCAGAAGAACGCGGCGAATTGGCGGTCGGGCTCGCGCCAGGTTGGAACGTACGCCGAGTTGCAGCGGCAGCTGCATTTGGACCTACTGGCGCAGCATCCAGAGTGGATCGATGCCGACGGTAACTCTCCGACCTGCGACTCGTATGACAGGCGGCTGTCAGAACTCATTTCCTCTTTCCAATTGGCCACTCGCGAATCAATCGCTCAACCAAATGACCAACAAAAATATACCTCTCCTAAACAGTGAAACTGATGAGGCGCTTTGGTCCGCCTACCGGCGCGAAGATAAAGCGGCGGTGATGGATTACTTATTTCGCCGGAGTTTAGTCGGAACTAGTCGCTCGACATCGTTCGCGCATCTGCTGATCAAAACGAACTCGAAGTCAGGCCTGGCTACCGAACGCGCAC
>Ga0066904_10000065_pt1 | contig 11243 bp, 6 predicted proteins | sample PanSoiMetaPlot30_FD_133941 | JGI IMG/M metagenome (GOLD analysis project Ga0066904, IMG submission 133941) | Tropical forest soil microbial communities from Panama analyzed to predict greenhouse gas emissions - Panama Soil Plot 30 (version 2) | reverse complement strand
TCAACCACCGAAGTCCCGTTAGGTGATATATATGAAAGCGTTACTTTCCTTCATCGTTAGCACGGCATTGATCGGATCATCGCTGTTGGCAGGTGTCGCGGCAGCAGCCGAACCATTCAACTGGAGCCCGCCAGTTGACGATCCCATTCACACTCCGGCTGAACTGGTCGAATCGATGCATAGCGCCTTCGGGTACAATCATTGTCGAGCTATAAATGCCAAGGGGATTATTTTCGAAGGCGAGTTCACCCCGGATAGCCATGCCAAACAAATTACCAAGGCGCCTCATCTGCAAGGGCGAAGCAGCAAGGTCACCGTGCGTTTCTCCGATTTTAGCGGTGTTCCAACTATTCCAGATAATGACCCGACGGCCAATCCGCGAGGTATGGCAATCAGATTCGAATTGCCCGGCGGTGCGAGCACCGATCTGGTAGCTCACAGTTTCAATGGTTTTCCCGTTTCCAACACGGATGACCTACGCGAGTTAATGCTCGCGATTGCCGCCAGCGGACCGTGTGCGGCCACTCCGACGGCTCTCGATAGATTCTTGGAATTCCATCCGACGGCAAGAGCGTTTCTTGCCGCGCAGAAGACTCCGGCCAGCTTTGCCACCATCTCTTATTATGGTGTTGGTTCGTTCAAGTTCATCAACGCCAAAGGTGAAGCTCATTATGTGCGTTATCAGCTCGTGGCTGTGGCAGACGAACAGCTACTCACGAATGAGGAAAGAGAGAAACAGAGCCCAAACTACCTGATGGAAGAGATTAAGGCCCGAGTGGCAGCTGCGACCGTTGGTTTCGCGCTATATGCTCAAGTCGCTGAGCACGGTGACAGGATCAATGATCCCTCGATCGCGTGGCCCGACAATCGGAAACGAGTTCTTCTTGGCAGGCTCGAAATCAAGAGGTTAACAGCAAACGCAGCCGAAGAGGACAGAAGGCTCGTCTTCAACCCAAGCAACGTACCGACTGGAATCGAGACTGCCGATATGTTGTCCAGTTTTTATTCGAAGGCATTCCGACTACCAGCGGAAGGGGCACGAGATGTCGCCCCTGTTGCCCGAAACTGAGGAACAACGAAAAGCCAAGCCGCCTGAAAATTAACGAAATCGTCACATGACAAGCACAAAAGGAAGATGTCAATTAGGTATCGCGCTTTTGGATGGGAGGGGGCGGCAACGGAACACTCTTTGTCTGAAGACGAAGAACCTCCACGCACGCAACAGCAATGAAGGACCCGTTGCACAGAATGGAGATGAGTGAACCCATGAACCAAGTGCTTCAGATCGTTTACTTAGCCAGGCACGGCGAAACCGCTTGGACTATCTCGGGCCAACACACAGGACTTACCGACCTGCCGCTCACAGAACGTGGCGAGCGCAATGCGCGACGGCTCCAGGATCGGTTGCGTGGACTGACTTTTGCCAAGGTGTTTACCAGCCCGTTGCAGCGTGCCAGGCGCACCTGTGAGTTGGCTAGTTTTGGAACCGTGGCTGAAATCGACCAGGATTTGGTCGAATGGAACTATGGTGAATATGAGGGACGCCGCACTGCCGAGATCCGGGCGGAGCGCCCCGGCTGGGAACTGTTCCGCGACGGCGCTCCGGGAGGGGAATCGCCAGCCCAAGCCGCCGCGCGCGCCGATCGCGTAGTGAACCGCCTGCGCGCGGTGCCGGGAGATGTGCTGCTTTTTTCCAGCGGGCATTTCATTCGGGTACTGGCGACGCGCTGGATTGGACTTGAAGTGACGGTAAATGCCAAGCGGTTCATGCTTAGTACGGCAAGCCTGAGTGCGGTGGGCTATGAAAACGAGCTATCCCGGCCGGTGATCCGACTGTGGAATGACACACATCATGTTGGCGACTAAATTACACAGAGACAGCTATCGCGGAACGGTCATGCCAGAGATAAGAACCAAGATTCTGGTTTGTAATGCTGGCTCCAGCAGCCTCAAATTCAGTTTGTTCGATGCAGAAAGCGAGGTATTACTGGCCGACGGGGGCGTCGATTGGCTCAGAAAACCCGCGCAACTAGTCTTTCGCGCAGCAAACCAGCCGGAAATCCGTGAAGAGTTGAAGCTGGAGAAACACGCTGATGCCGTCGCTCGAATCCTCGACGATTTGCAAGCTGGCTCATCGGCGGCTCTGCAAAGTCCAGAAGATCTCCGAGCTGTAGGACATCGCGTTGTCCATGGCGGCGATCGTTACACCTCTGCCGTGCGGATCACTGCGGAAGTTAAGCGGACAATCGAAGAACTGACAGAGCTGGCCCCGCTTCACAACCCAGCCAGCCTGGAGGGAATAAACGCGGTCGAACAAGTCCTGCTAAAGGTTCCACAGGTAGCAGCATTCGATACTGCTTTTCATTCAACGTTGTCTGAGGCAGCTCGAACGTATCCACTGCCGCAAAAGTGGACGCGTGAGTGGGGCATCCGTCGTTACGGCTTCCACGGACTGAGCCATTCTTACTGTGCGGGTCAGGCGGCGAAGATAATCGGTCGGCGAGGTTTGCGGCTCGTTATCGCCCATCTTGGAAACGGAGCGTCGGTGTCTGCGGTCCGTGACGGCGTGTGTGTCGATACCTCCATGGGTTTTACGCCATTGGAAGGCCTGATGATGGCGACGCGGAGCGGCACGGTCGACCCCGGTATACTCATCTACCTTCTACGCCACAAGGGGCTGGACGCAGAAGCGCTCGACAACGCTTTGAATAATGAATCCGGTTTGCTCGGTATCTCGGGCAGATCTTCCGACCTCCGCCAAATTCTATCGGAACTTCCACACAATCCAGATGCCAAACTCGCCGTTGACGTTTATGTCCATCGCATCGTGCAAACAATCGGGGCCATGGCGGCGACGCTGGGCGGGATCGATGCTTTGGTGTTCACGGCTGGTGTAGGCGAGCGTTCCGCGGAAATCCGCAAGCGGGTTTGCGAAAAGCTTAAGTACCTAGGTCTGGAGCTCGACCCAGCCGCCAACGAAATTTGCAAGCCGGACGCAGACATCGCCACTCGAGCCTCGACTGCGCGGGTGCTGGTGATCGCCACGCGCGAGGATTTAACCATCATGCGCGAGACGCGGCGGTTGGTTGGTTTAGCCATCAGCCGGCACCATGGAGAATAAATTGACCGGACCGTTTTTTAATAAACACATGCCTTGAAAAAATAACATGAGAACAAATACAAAATCCGCACGAATGGCCAAAGCGGGCGCCGCCCGTAAGAGCAGTAGTCGAGTCACCGTAACCAAAAGAAGGAAAGTTAGCGCCAATGGAACACGCCACGCGCAGGCAACAGTTCGCTCCGCAACTAAGGATGCGCCGCTCAGTCGTGACGAGTTGAATAAGATCAATGCGTACTGGCGGGCCGCAAACTACCTGTCGGTTGGCCAAATCTATCTCTACGACAATCCGCTCCTGAAGAAGCCGTTGAGCAAGGAACACATCAAGCCGCGACTCCTGGGTCACTGGGGAACGACCCCAGGCTTGAACTTCATCTACGTTCACCTGAACCGATTAATCAAGCAGCACGATCTTGACATGCTTTACATCACCGGCCCCGGACACGGAGGGCCGGGCCTTGTCGCTAACGCCTACCTCGAGGGAACCTATAGCGAGGTCTACCCAAACATCTCCCAGGATGAGGAAGGCATGAAGCGTCTCTTCACGCAGTTCTCTTTCCCAGGCGGTATTCCGAGCCATGTGGCCCCGGAGACGCCAGGCTCGATCCACGAGGGCGGGGAACTCGGATATGCGATCTCGCACGCGTACGGCGCGGCCTACGACAACCGCGACCTGATCGTTGCCTGTGTTGTGGGTGACGGCGAAGCAGAGACCGGACCGCTCGCCACGAGCTGGCATTCCAACAAGTTTCTGGATCCCGTGACCGATGGCGTGGTCCTGCCAATCCTGCATCTGAACGGTTATAAGATCGCGAATCCCTGCGTGCTTGCCAGGATCAGTCACGAAGAGCTGGACCACCTTTTCCGCGGATATGGGTACACGCCATATTTCGTCGAGGGGAACGAGCCCGAGAAGATGCACCAATTGATGGCAGCGACGCTTGATACGGTGCTAGGTGAGATCCAGCGGATTAAGGCTGATGCGCGCCGGAACGGCTCCAACGGCCGACCTCGCTGGCCCATGATCGTGCTCCGCTCGCCCAAGGGCTGGACGTGCCCGAAAGAGGTCGACGGCAAACGCACTGAAGACTATTGGCGCGCTCACCAGGTGCCAATGGGCGAGATGCATGAGAAGCCGGGCCACGTGCGCATACTGGAAAAATGGATGAAGAGCTACAAGCCCGAGGAGTTGTTCGACGATCACGGAAAGCTCGTCCCCGAACTCGCGGAGCTTCCTCCGCAAGGCACTCGCCGCATGAGCGCCAACCCGCATACTAACGGCGGCCTGCTTCTTCGGGACCTTCGCCTGCCCGACTTTCGCGACTACGAAGTCAAGGTTCCTTCACCGGGGGCTGTCACTGCTGAGTCGACGCGAGTGATGGGCCGGTTCCTCCGCGACGTGATGAAGCTCAACATGGAGAGCCGGAACTTCCGGCTGTTCAGTCCGGACGAGAACAACTCGAACCGGTGGCAGGACGCGCTCGAAGTAACTAACCGAGCCTGGATGGCTGAGACCTATCCCTGGGATGACCACCTTGCTCCGGACGGCCGAGTGATGGAAATGCTAAGCGAGCACCAGATGCAGGGCTGGCTCGAGGGCTATCTCCTCACAGGCCGGCACGGGTTCTTCTCCTGCTATGAGGCATTCATTCACATAATCGACTCGATGTTCAACCAGCACGCCAAGTGGTTGAAGGTATGTAATGACATCCGCTGGCGCCGGCCAATCTCTTCGCTCAACTACCTCCTATCGTCACACGTATGGCGGCAGGACCACAACGGATTCAGCCATCAGGATCCCGGCTTCATCGATCACGTGGTTAACAAGAAGGCCGAGGTAGTTCGCGTGTATCTGCCACCCGACGCTAACTGTCTCCTTTCGGTTACCGACCACTGCTTGCGTAGCCGAAACTACGTCAACCTAGTCGTCGCCGGTAAGCAGCCGGCTCCGCAGTGGTTGACAATGGACGAGGCGATCAAGCACTGCACTGCCGGGCTGGGAATCTGGCAATGGGCCAGCAACGATCGTGGCGGGGACCCGGACGTCGTGATGGTTTGCTGCGGCGATGTGCCTACGCTTGAGACTCTGGCAGCCGTCGACCTCCTCGGTAAGTATGCTCCGGATCTCAAGATGCGTGTGATCAACGTCGTGGATCTGATGAAGCTGCAACCGCCGAGTGAACATCCGCACGGCCTCTCCGATCACGAGTTCAACGCATTGTTTACCACAGACAAGCCAATCGTCTTCGCGTTCCACGGCTACCCGTGGTTGATCCACCGGTTAACCTACAGGCGAGCCGGCCACGGGAATCTACACGTGCGCGGCTACAAAGAGGAAGGCACAACGAGCACGCCGTTCGACATGTGCGTGCGGAATGACCTCGATCGGTTCCACTTGGTAAACGACGTGATCGACCGCGTTCCGAAGCTGGGCGCGCGAGCCGCTCACGCCAAACAGGCGATCCGCGACAAGCTCATTGAGCACAAGCAGTTTATCTGCCGGCACGGCGACGATATGCCCGAGATTACGGGCTGGAAATGGGGACAAGCCGCGGCGTCGGCTGAAGGCACCACTTCAACCGAAGGTGACAACGTCTGAGCGGCAAGAAGGCGATGTGAACGTGTTCGCGACCAAACAGGAGGATGATATTATGGAACAGGTCAGCACAGTAATCGAACCGACGAGGGCAAAACCACCCGAGCTGGACAAGCTTATAGAAAGATACGGGTGTGGCCCGGTCCAGTTCACTGGGACGGAGGATGCCCTCTACGAACGCCACCTCGTATTTGATAACGTTTTGGAGGCGGCTGAGATCGGCGCTCGTGAGCGTTTTGAAGCCGTCGCACGCTCGGTGCGTGATGTTCTCTCGCAACGATGGATTCGAACAGAGGAAACCTATGATCGCAACGATCCCAAGCGTGTTTACTACCTTTCGATGGAATTCCTAATCGGTCGTTCGCTGGCTAACAATGTAACCAACCTTCTTCTTGATGACGCCACAAAACGGGTCCTCAAGGAACAGAGGGTCGATTGGTACGAGTTACTGGAACAGGAACCCGACGCAGGCTTGGGGAACGGAGGTCTTGGACGCCTGGCGGCCTGCTTCCTTGATTCGATGGCTACGATGGAAATTCCGGCCATGGGTTATGGCCTCCGTTATCAATATGGTATGTTCAAGCAAACCATTCAGGACGGCTGGCAACACGAAGTTCCAGATAACTGGTTACGTCGTCCTGACCCTTGGGAGGTCGCTCGTCCACACGAGACAGTGGCCGTGCCACTGAACTGTTCGTTCAAGCTAAGCGGCGGAAGCTTGCAAGCTGTAATTGGGCAAACATCCAGTCTGATCGGTGTCCCCTTCGATCGGCCGGTGGTGGGTTTTGGTGGCAAGACTATCAATACGCTTCGACTCTGGGAAGCAGCGGCATCTGATTACTTTAACTTTCAAGAATTCAGCAGCGGTGATTTCGTCGGAGCGCTAGCCGAAACACTCCAGGCCGAATCGCTGACTCGGGTGTTATATCCCGACGACCACACGGCCAAGGGCCAGGGACTGCGCTTTGTGCAGGAGTATTTCCTCGTTGCCTGCTCGCTGGCCGATCTTATCCGCCGCTTCCGTAAAACTAACAAGGATTGGACTACGTTACCGGACAAAGTTGCTATTCAGCTCAACGATACGCACCCGACGATGGCGGTGCCCGAGTTGATGCGGATTCTGCTCGATGAAGCGCATCTGGGTTGGGACGAGGCTTGGGCTATTACTCAAAGGACCTTGGCCTACACCAACCATACGCTACTGCCCGAAGCTCTTGAGAAGTGGCCCGTCATCTGGTTTGAGCGGATGCTTCCGCGTCACCTGGAGATCATCTACGAAATTAATCGCCGCCTGATTGATGAAATCCGAAGACGTTTCCCCGGAGATGAGAAGCGAGTCCAAAGGATTAGCCTTGTGGAGGAGGGCGGCGAGCGCAAAATTCGGATGGCCAACCTTGCTATTGTCGGTTCGCACAGCACCAACGGTGTCGCGGCGATCCACTCTCAATTGCTGCGCACAATGACGGTTAAGGACTTGGCCGAACTGTATCCCGAGCGTTTCAACAACAAAACCAATGGTGTCACGCCCCGCCGCTGGCTGCTGATGTCAAATCCTGCGCTATCACAAACGATTACCGACGCCATCGGTGAGGCCTGGGTGACCGATCTCAATCAGTTAAAAAAGCTCAAACCGCTAGCAGATGACAAGGGGTTACGTCAGGCTTTTCTAAGGGCCAAACGTGAAGCTAAAGTAAAGTTCGTTGATTGGTTCAAGCGGACCACAGGTCAAGCAGTAGACGCCGACACTATTTTCGATTGCCAGATCAAGCGTATCCATGAATACAAGCGCCAACTACTGAACGCACTTCGGATCGTGGTGATTTACAATCGGCTGCGTAAGAACCCGAATTCTGACGTAACGCCGCGAACTTTCTTCTTCGCCGGCAAGGCGGCACCGGCCTATCAGTTGGCCAAGGTGATTATCAAGTTTATCAACAGTCTCGCCAGTGTTATAGACGAGGATCCTATCGTGCGAGGACGGCTGAAGCTTCTATTCCTGCCTGACTACAATGTCTCAATGGCAGAGCGGCTGATTCCTGCGGCTGATGTCTCTAATCAGATTTCGACAGCCGGTTACGAAGCCAGTGGCACCAGCAACATGAAATTCATGATGAATGGCGCGTTGACCATCGGCACCCGTGATGGCGCGACCATCGAGATGGCAGAAGAAGCTGGCGAGGAAAATTTCTTTCTGTTCGGCCTGACGGCGGAACAGGTGGCAAGTAGCCGCGGCTGGTACAAGCCGCAATGGCATTATGACATTGATCCGGAGACCCGTGCCGCTTTGGATCTCATCTTCTCCGACCATTTCAGCCGCAATGAGCCGGGCATCTTCGCTCCACTGCGGGACGCGCTTCTAACCCACGGCGATTACTACATGCACCTGGCGGATCTGAAGTCCTATTTGGAGGCAGACCAGAAGCTATGTGACCTTTATGCCGATCCAGCGTCGTGGTCTAGCAAGGCGATCTTAAATGTGGCTACCTCCGGAAAATTCTCCAGTGACCGAACGATTGCCGAATACGCCGCAGACATTTGGGATGCAAACGCGTGCCCTGTTTCCTAGCGGCCAACTGTGAAAGGCAGAATACAGAGACATGCCAATTTCTCCACTTGCGGGCAAACCGGCTCCAAAAGAGCTGTTGGTGGACCCGAGCCGACTTGAACATGAATATTACGAGCGCCGTCCCGATTTAGAAGATCGGAACCAGCTGGTAAGCTTTGGCACAAGCGGGCATCGAGGATCGCCGCTACAAGGGACATTCACCGAAGCGCATATCCTGGCCATCACACAGGCTATTTGTGATTACCGGCGCAGTCAGGGCTACGATGGCCCACTCTACATGGGCAAGGATACGCATGCGGTGTCCGGGCCGGCTCAGCGCAGTGCACTAGAAGTGCTGGCGGCCAATAGAGTGGAGACCATTATCCAGAGAGACGACGGGTTCACACCAACCCCCGTGATTTCGCGGGCCATCCTCGTTAACAATCGAAACCGTAAAGAGCATTTCGCAGATGGCATTGTTATCACGCCTTCCCACAACCCGCCGGCGGACGGGGGCTTCAAGTACAACCCGCCCAATGGCGGCCCGGCTGACACCGACGTAACACGATGGGTTGAGCGCCGCGCCAATGAGTTATTACGCGACGGAACGGGCATAAAGCGCGTGCCATTTGCTGCTGCGATCAAGGCTGACACGACACACCAGGAGGATTTCGTGCTGCCTTACGTCGAGGATCTGAAAAACATCATCGATATGGACGTGATCCGCACCTCTGGCCTGAAGCTGGGTGTAGACCCTCTCGGCGGTGCGGCGGAACCTTATTGGGAGCCAATCGACTCCGTCTATCACTTGGACATCCACGTCGCGAACCCAACAATCGACCCGACGTTCTCGTTCATGACTGTTGATCACGACGGCCAAATACGCATGGACCCATCGAGTCCGTATGCGATGGCGCGTCTCGTAGACCTCAAAGGGCAGTATGACGTCGCTTTCGCTAACGATCCAGACTCTGACCGGCACGGCATCGTTACACCTTCCTCTGGGTTGATGAATCCAAATCACTACCTGGCTGTGGCCATACGCTATCTGCTCACGCATCGGCCTAACTGGCCAGCTCACGTCGCGGTAGGTAAGACCTTGGTTAGTAGCAGCATGATTGATCGTGTGGTGCACAGGCTGGGCAGACCCCTTTGTGAGGTGCCAGTGGGCTTCAAGTGGTTCGTGCCAGGATTGTTCGATGGCTCGCTCTGTTTTGGCGGAGAGGAAAGCGCTGGAGCAAGCTTCCTCAGGAAGGACGCCACCGCTTGGACGACCGACAAAGACGGCCCAATCATGGACCTTTTGGCTGCGGAGATCACCGCGCGGATGGGCAAGGACCCGGGCGAGTTATATCAAGAACTAACCAGTGAGTTTGGCACGCCATTCTACACGCGGATCGATGCGCCAGCGACCCAGGATCAGAAAGCACGGCTGCAAAAATTGTCGCCCGCAGCGATTGCCACTGACACACTCGCCGGCGAGCGGATCACAGCCAAACTGACCACCGCCCCAGGTAACGGAGCCCCGATCGGCGGACTGAAGGTCGTGACCGATAAAGGCTGGTTTGCCGCCCGGCCTTCCGGCACAGAGAACATCTACAAGATCTATGCAGAGAGCTTCAAGGATCAAAGGCATTTGACCGCGATCGTCCAGGAAGCGCAAGAGATTGTGACCGATGCTCTAACATCGCCTGACCTAGCTTTTCAGGAACAGGAGTTACACCGATGACCAACGGCAGCGGTCCAAAGCTTCCTCCATTTCCATCGTCGTACCGGGCCTCTGGCTTGCTTCTGCATGTTACATCGTTGCCTTCATCCTACGGCATTGGCGACGTGGGACCAGCGGCGATCGCGTGGATCGATCGACTGTGCGATGCAGGACAAAGCTGGTGGCAGGCGTTGCCCTTGGGCCCGACGGGTTACGGCAACTCTCCTTATCAATCCCTATCATCCTTTGCCGGCAATGGGCTTCTGATCAGCCCCGACTGGCTTATCGAGGATGGCTTGTTAGGCCACGGTGATTGCGCCCTACCGCCGTCCTCTCCATCCGCAGTCGATTACAATAAGGTTATTCCATTCAAACACGGGTTACTCGAGAAAGCCTGGACCAATTTTGTTAGAGTGGGATCTGTGGAGTTACGAGGTCCCTTTGAACGGTTCCGCCACGAGCAGGGGCACTGGTTAGAAGATTACGCACTCTTTCGAGCACTGAAAATTCGGTACAATGGTGCTTACTATCTCGAGTGGCCGACTGAGTTGGTTCAGCGTGTACCGAAAGCTTTGGCCCAGGCCCGGCGTGATCTCGCAAATCAAGTCGATCAAGTTTGTTTTGCTCAATTCTTATTGTTTCGCCAAGGGGAACGGCTTGAGAAATATGCCAGAGCTAAAGGTCTACGTTTGATTGGCGATCTCCCCTTTTTTGTTTCTCCTGACTCGAGTGACGTGTGGGCCAATCCTGAGCTATTCTTGTTGGACGACCAACGAAGGCCGCGCTTTGTAGCGGGCGTACCCCCAGATTATTTCAGTGCTCAGGGTCAGCTCTGGGGCAATCCGGTCTACAACTGGGACGCGTTGCGACAGAATGGCTATCGTTGGTGCATCGACCGTTTGCGCGCTCTACTCGCACACGTAGATGTGATCCGTCTGGATCATTTCCGAGCGTTCGCAGCAGCGTGGCATATTCCGGCTGGATCACCTACCGCCCAGTCCGGCCAGTGGGTACCGGGTCCGGGCGCTGATTTCTTCAAGGCTGTGAACGAAGAGGTAGGCGGATTGCCGTTCATTGCCGAAGATTTGGGGTTGATAACTGCGGACGTTAATGCGCTCCGCGATCAGTTTCAGATACCCGGAACCCGTGTCCTGCAATTTGCCTTCGACGGCAATTCAGGTAACCCGTACCTACCTCACAACTATGCCTCAAACGCAGTCGTGTATACCGGGACGCATGACAATCCCACAAGCCGTGAATGGTACGAAGAGTTGCC
>Ga0066904_10000064_pt1 | contig 11353 bp, 8 predicted proteins | sample PanSoiMetaPlot30_FD_133941 | JGI IMG/M metagenome (GOLD analysis project Ga0066904, IMG submission 133941) | Tropical forest soil microbial communities from Panama analyzed to predict greenhouse gas emissions - Panama Soil Plot 30 (version 2) | reverse complement strand
GTCGTGATCGGGAGCTTCGAGGCCCAGGCGGGCCGGCAGAGCGAGCTCGCCGCCGTCCTTGCCAAGTACGTCGTCCTCACCCGCCGCCAACCCTCCTCTCGCAACGTCGACTTGGTGTCGTCGGCCGCCAACCCAGCCCGGCTGGTCGTGATCGAGAAATGGGAAAGCGCCATCGACGCCCGCGCCCATCTCGACGCCGCCGAGACCGTCGAGATGGCGCGCGGCGCCCGTGACTTGCTCGCCGGTCCGCCCGACCTCGACCTCTACGAGTCGATCAGCGCGCAAGACCTCGAGTAGCACTGTTCGGGCAAAGACACACGGTCGTGCCGCGCGCGTCTCGCGGCCAGAACGGGTGACGTCAGCCTTGTGCTCGCAGCGTCTCCTTGCGGATCGCCGACCTCTGCTTCGGCTCGGGACGAGGGTCGGCGGCTTTGCATTCTGCACACAACGCGTCGAGCTCGCTCCAGGTGAATCGGTCCGCGGTCCACAGGCGCTCGAACGCGTCGTCGGCGACGTCGGTGAAGCCGTTGTACAGGCGGAACACGTACTGCCGGCGCACCTTTCGCGTGTACTCGCCCAGACGCGCCACTCGACCTTCGGCGAACGCCTCCCACGCCGCGCGCTGCGCGTCGCTCAGGTCCTCGTCGGCGGGCGCGTCGACGAAGCCCCGAAGACGGTCGCTCGCGCGGTACAGCCCCAGGGCCAGCTCTGCGCGGGCAAGCTCGTCGTTGAAGACGGCGCGATGACGACCGTCCTCGAAGTCGGCGCCCGAGAACCACAGCACCGCGCGGCCGTCGACGACGTCGGCTGTACTACCGGTGAGCGGGAGCGGCAGTTCCTCGTCGATCTCGATAAGAACGGGCACGTCGTCCGGGAGCCCGACCTTGGTCGACAGCTCCTCCGCGATGCCGGCGATCACGCCCCCGTCGTACTCGACGAGCGTGAACTGCTCGGGCGTGACCTCGACGCGCGCCACCGTTAGGAAGCTTGCTGCTCCGCGGTGGCCATGGCCTCGGCCTCCGCCTGGGCCTCGGCGGTGACTTCCGAGAGCTCGTCGATCTCGTCGGTGCTGAAGCCGGCCATCTGCCGGAAGCGGCGCGCCAGCTGGATCGGGTTCTCGTCCGTCTCGCCTCGGAACCCACCCAGGCTGAAGAGCTTGTCCACGGTGCGCTGGAACTCCAGCGCGCGCTCGCGCCGCTCGGGATCGTTCTCCGTGAGCCGGCGCAGCCAGTCGGAGCCCATCTTCACGTGCGTCACCTCGTCGGCGAGCATCCAGTCCTCGCATGCCGCGAGCACCGGGTCACCGGAGCTGTCGCCGAACTCCTTCATCGTGTTGAACACGTCGATCGCCAGGCCCTCGAGCGCACGGTTCACGCCTGTGAGACGCAACAGCGCGTCCTCCGCGCACGCCGCCTCGTAAAGGAACGTGGCCTCGCTGAACTCGCCGATCTCGGTCCCCATGTGCGCGGCGAGCTTCACCGAGATCTCGCAGTGGCGCGACTCGTCCCAGGACTGCCGGGCCATGTCGAGCTTGAGCTGGAAAGGCACGTCCTCGTCATCGAAGTCGAAAGTCGTGCGCCCGGCGCCCTCGAGCGCCTGCAGCTCGCCCATGAAGATGCCGTGCATGAGCTGACGGGCGCGGTCGGGCGCCGCCGGGCGCTCGGGCTGGAGCTTGGCCGACCCCGTGTTGCGCTCGGCCACTTTGGCCTGGCGCGGGTCCAGCATGGCGTCCTGGATCTGCACCCGTACGAAGCGAGAGTCGCGAGCGAGCTCCTCGACGGGGAGGATCTTCTTCATCCGACTGCTACCCCCTCCGACGCATCCGCGCCGGCCTCTTCGCCTGTTCCAATGCTACCGGGGCCGGTGATGCCGCCGGCCGCGACGATCAGATCTTCGAGCTGCCTCTGCCGGTTGGTGGCGCGCTCGACCTCTTCCGCCGAGGTGATCAGCGACTGTAAGAGCATCTCGCCCTCGCGCCAGTCCTCGAACTCGTCCTGCAAGATGAATTTCAGCGACCGCATCGTCGGCGCGTCGGTGATCCTGCTCGTCGCGTTGAGGTGGAAGGTGTATGCGGCGATCTTGCGCGGGATCAGCACCCGGTAGACGCCGACCAGCTTCTCGATCGTGAGCTCCGGCGCCTCGGGGTCGCGCACGCCGTCCACGAAGGCGACCATCGCGTCGTTGGGCGGCTCAGTCAGCCGCTCCGTGTTCATCTCGCGCAACTCCGGCAGGCGCTTGTTCCAGAGCTCGGCGTGCCAGGCGTGGTGGTAGCAGTGGCGACCGAGGACGAGCTTGACGTCGAGCTCGGGGACGGTCGCCACCCAGCCGCCGAGTGCCTCGAAGAGCCGCATCTCGATCCACTTGTAGTTGCCGACCCGGCGGGCGGACTCGACGACGCCGAAGAGCCCCGGCAGCTCACGCCGGTCCCACGGGGCAAAGGCGGGACGAGGCTGGCCCGGTTCGGTCACGCGCTGATCCCCCCGATCGGTGGCGGCGGACGGGTCATTCTCACTAGGCCTTGACCGACCGGTCAAGTGACGCTCGGCACATCCGCTCGAGCGCGCCGGCGCGCACCGAGCTCGGCGACGAGGATGCCCGCGAGAATGATGACGGCGCCGAGATAACCGCCCCCGCCGAGTCGCTCGCCCACCGCGTAGCCGACGAACCCGGCGACGACCGGCTCGAGGAGCTCGATGATGCTGGCGCGCGCCGGCTCGACCCGCCGCTGCGCCCACACCTGGATGCTGAACGCGAACGCCGAGCAGACCAACCCGGTGAACACGACGGCGAAGACGGCCTGGGCCGTCAGCGTGCCCAGTCCATCGAGCAGGACGAGGGGCAGCGAGAACGCCGCAATCGCCAGCAGCTCGACGCAAGTGAGCGTCACGACGTCGAAGCGGTTCGCCCACGCGCCCACCTGGACGAACCAGATCCCGAAGAAGAACGCGGTGACGAGCGTGACCGCGTCGCCGAAGCCGAGACTCGGTTGCGCGCCGGTGAGCAAGAACAAGCCGAGAACGGCGAGGGCAACCGAGACGAACACCGACGCGTTCGGTAGTCGCTGGTACAAGACCGCGGAGATCAAAGGTGTGAACACTGCGAACAACCCAGTGATGAACGCCGAGTTCGAGGTGGTCGTGTGCTGGAGCCCGACGTTCTGGCACACGTACGCCACGAACGCGGTGAACCCCAGAACGACACCGCAGCCCGCCATGACGCGCGCCGAATCAGTCGGGCGCGCCACCGGTCCACGCCACGTCCGCTGCAGGGCGAGCGGCACGAGCGCCACCCCGCCGATCGCGAAGCGCAAGAGGATGAACCCAGTGGCGGTGAGGTCGTCCAGTGCGTCCTGGACGATCGTGAAGGTGGCGCCGTACAGGAAACTGGTGACGACGAGCGCCAGCTCCGGGTAGAACGCGCGCAGCCGCGCGTTCAACCAGGCCAGCGGTTCGTGATCGGGAGGCGCCGGTCTTTGCCGAAGGCCTTCGGCGACACGCGCACACCCGGCGGTGCTTGGCGCCGCTTGTACTCGTTGCGGTCGACGAGCATGGCGACCCTGCGCGCCGTCTCGGCGTCGAACCCGGCCTCTTCGAGCTCGGTCACCGACATGTCCCCTTCGACGTACGACTCGAGGATCGGGTCGAGCACGGTGTAGTCCGGCAGCGAGTCGCTGTCGCGCTGGTCGGGACGCAGCTCGGCGCTCGGGGGCTTGTCGAGCACCGCCTCGGGGATGACGTCGCGCCCGGCGTGCTCGTTGCGGTCCCGAGCGAGCGCGTAGACGAGCATCTTGGGGACGTCCTTGATCACGGAGAAGCCACCGGCCATGTCCCCGTACAAGGTCGAGTATCCGGTTGCCAGCTCGCTCTTGTTGCCCGTCGTCAACACGAGCCCGCCGAACTTGTTCGACAGGCTCATGAGGACCGTTCCCCGGATGCGGGCCTGCAGGTTCTCCTCGGCCAGCCCCGGCTCGGTACCGCGGAACGGCTCCGCCAGCATCTCGAGGAAGGCGCTGTGCGCGGACTCGATCGGGACCATGAGCGTCCGGATCCCGAGGTTGGCGGCGAGGGCCTCGGCGTCGGAGACGCTGCCTTCGCTCGAGAACCGCGACGGCATCAGGACGCCCAGGACACGGTCGGGCCCGAGCGCGTCGCTCGCGATCGTCGCGACGAGCGAGGAGTCGATACCGCCCGACAACCCGATGATGACGTCGGTGAAGCCGTTCTTCACGACATAGTCGCGGGTGCCGAGCACGAGCGCCTCGTAGACCTCGCGGACCGGCGCCAGGACGGCCTCGACACGCGGCGGCTCGGCGCGCTCGCGGAGCTGCGGGTCGGTGACCCTCACCTCGGGTAGCGGCGGCGCCGACCATCGTCCGCGCGGGTCGAGCAGGCGCTTCCGGAAGGCGGGCCGCACGTCGACGTCGACGACGAGCAGGTCCTCGGCGAACTGGCGGGCCCGCGCCATGAGCTGGCCTTGCTCGTCGAACACCAGCGATCCGCCGTCGAAGACGAGCTCGTCCTGACCGCCGACGAGATTGACATAGACGACAGGGACCGACGCGTCGGCGGCCCGGGTGGAGAGCATCGTCTCGCGCTCCCGTAGGCGACCGGCGTAGTACGGCGACCCGTTGATGTTCACGACGAGCTCGGCGCCCCCAGCGGCCTGGGTGATGATCGGCCCGCTCGGGCTCCAGGCATCCTCGCAGATCGTCACGGCCACGCGTGTGCCGGCGACGTTGAACAGCGGGCCGTCGGTGACGGAGGCCGTGAAGTACCGCTGCTCGTCGAACACGGTCGAGTTCGGGAGGTTGTGCTTGCGGTACACGCCATGGACCTTGCCGTTCGCACAGACGGCGGCCGCGTTGTAGAGATCGCGTTCCAGAAGCGGGTAACCAAACACCGCTGCCGCCCGCCCGGTGCGGGCCGCGACCTTCTCCATGCTCTCCTGGGCTTGGGCGACGAACGCGGGCCGCAGTAGCAGGTCCTCGGGCGGATAACCGGTGATCGCCAGCTCCGGGAAGGCGACGAGATCGCACGCCTCGCCTTCGGCTCGCTCGTAGGCGTCGAGGATGCGCGCCGCGTTGCCCTCGAGATCACCGACGACGAGGTCCAGCTGTGCGAGTCCGACCCGGAGTCTGGGCACACAACAAGGATACGAGGGCCGGCTCCGTGGGCGACACTGGTCTTGTGGCGCGGATGCTTCTCTCGCCCGAGTTGAGCGATTCGGTCGAACGCTCGGCCGACCCGACGGCGGCCCGGGCCCTCCTGTCGCGTCTGGTCGAGGACCACCCCGCTCTGGGGGAGGAGCTGTCCAGCGATGCGCGCGTGCGAGGCGCGCTCGTGGCGCTGAGCGCGGCGTCGCGCTCGCTGTCGAGCGCGGTGGTCCGTGACCCCTCGCTGCTCGATCCGCTGCGCGACGGAGACAGCTTCGTGCGCGAACACGGGTTGTCCGAATACCGCGAATCGGCAGCGGGCTTCGTCACCCCGTCGGAAGACGGCCGGGGCGCGCTGCGCCGTTGGAAGCAACGCGAGCTGTTGCGCATCGCGGCTCGGGACCTGCTCCGCGTGGCCGACTTGCCCGCCGTCGGCCGCGAGCTCGCGGCAGTGGCGACGACATGCCTGGAGTGTGCGCTCGACCTCGTTGCGCCGGACGTCCAACTCGCGATCATCGGGATGGGGAAGCTCGGCGGACGCGAGCTCAACTACGCGAGCGATGTCGACGTCTTGTTCGTGCACTACGGCGACGGCCTAGCCGCAGAGCGTGCCGCGCGGGCTGTGCTCACGACGATGAGCGAGCCGACGGCCGATGGGATCGTGTTCCGCACGGACGCCGACCTACGCCCGGAAGGCCGGTCGGGGTCGTTGTCGCGCACGCTCGACGCGTACGCCGCTTACTACGAGCGGTGGGCGCAGCCGTGGGAGTTCCAGGCGCTCCTGAAGGCGCATCCAGTCGCCGGCGACACCGAGCTCGGTCGCCGGTTCGCCGAGCTGGTCCAGCCCTTCGTCTGGCCCGAGGTCCTCGACCCCGACGCTGTCCGCTCGGTGCGGGCTATGAAAGCCCGCGCCGAAGGAGAGATGAACCGTCGTGGGCTCGCCGATCGAGAGGTGAAGCGCGGTCGCGGCGGTATCCGCGACATCGAGTTCGCCGTCCAGCTCCTCCAGCTCGTACACGGGCGGCACGACACCTCGATCCGATCCTCCACGACGCTCGACGCGCTCGCGCAGCTGGCTGCCGGCGGGTACATCGAGCTCGACGATGCGGCACAGCTCGACGACGCGTACCGCTTCCTCCGCACTGTCGAACACCGCCTGCAGCTCCAGGACGAACAGCAGACGCACACGCTGCCGGCCGACATCGCTGCCCGCATGCGGCTGGCCCGAGTGCTCGACTACCGCGACCGCGGCGACGAGACCGCACTCGACCTGTTCGAGGCTGACTATCGCGGGTGCCAGAACCGGGTGCGTTCGATTTACGAGCGCCTCTTCTTCGCGCCGCTGCTCGACACGCTGGCTGGAGCCGGACCCCTGACACCGGAGGCGGTCGAGGAGCGTCTGGCCGCGTTCGGCTTCCTAGACGTCGCCCGCACGCGCGCTGCCTTACGCGAGCTGACGCAGGGACTGACGCGGCGTTCTCGAGTCATGCAGCAGCTGCTGCCGGTGATCCTGAGCTGGCTGTCGGGGACGCCGGACCCCGACCTCGGCCTGCTCCAGCTGCGACGCCTCGCCGAGGGCGAAGCCCGTTCGGCGTCGCTCGCCCGCACGTTCCGGGAATCGCCACAGGCCGCCGAGCGCACCTGCCGGCTGCTCGGCTCGAGCCGTCTGCTCGGCGACGCCCTCCGGCGGCAGCCCGACTTCGTCGAGACGCTCGGCGACGACGATGCGCTCGCCCGCGAGAAGTCGCGTGACGAGCTGGTGGAGGAGGCGCTTGGCACCCTGACGTGGCGCGCGAGCCCCGACGAGCGCAGAGTGGGGCTGCGGCGGTTCAAGCGGCGTGAGGTGCTCCGTATCGCTGCGCGCGACGTCCTCGGGTTCGCCTCGATCGAGGCCACGGAGCGTGAGCTCGCCCGGCTCGCCGACGCGTGCGTCGAGGCCGCGCTGCGGGCGCTCGGGCCCTCGCTGCCATTCGCCGTCATCGGCATGGGGCGCTTCGGCGGCGCCGAGCTCAGCTACGCATCCGACCTCGACGTGCTCTTCGTCTACGACGGCGAGGACGCGGCCGATTTCCGCGCCGCCGAGAAGGTCGCCGAGCAGCTGCTGACCGAGCTCGGAGGCATCACCCCGGAAGGTCAGACCTTCCGCGTCGACCCCGACCTGCGACCCGAGGGCAAGAAGGGCGCCCTCGCCCGCAGCTTGTCGGGCTACCAGGCGTACTACGAGCGTTGGGCGCAGACCTGGGAGTTCCAGGCGCTCCTGAAAGCGCGCTCCGTCGCGGGCGAGGCCGCAGTCGCCGCGCGGTTCGAGGCGCTCATCGAGCCGTTCGTGTATCGCGACCCGTTCCCCGAGGACGCGGTACGGGAGGTTCGCCGCATGAAGGCGCGCATCGAGCGCGAGCGCATCCCTCCCGGCGATGACCCGCGCTTCCACCTCAAGCTCGGTCGGGGCTCGCTGTCAGACGTCGAGTTCACCGCGCAGCTCCTCCAGCTCCAACACGGCGCGAGACATCCGGAGATCCGTGTGACGTCGACGATCGATGCACTTCATGCCCTTCGAACCGCGGCGCTGCTCGACGCAGGCGACGCCGCCGCCCTCGAGGAGGCGTACCGGTTCTGTGAGCGCGCTCGCAACGCTAGCTATCTGCTCACCGGACGCCCCGGCGATTCGCTTCCGACCGACGGTCAGGAAGCGACTCGGCTGGCCCGCCTGCTCGGCTACGAGCTCGAGTCCCAGGCTCGGCTGCGCGACGACTACCGACGCGTGACTCGCCGCGCGCGCAAAGTCGTCGAGCGAGTGTTCTACGGGCGCGCGTGAACGCCGGCTACGGGCAGGTGGTGCCGGCGAGTTGCGGGTTCACCATCCCGGCACCGAACTGGTTCGCCGACCCGAGGTTCGTCGCCGTCGCCTTGAGCCGCGTCTTCACCTGGTCGGCGGTGCAGTTTCCATGGGCCAGGAGCAGCGCGGCGGCCGCGGAGACATGCGGGGTCGCCATCGACGTTCCGGCGATCGAGTTGTAACCACCGTCGTTCCAGGTCGACAGCACGTCGCCGGATGATCCGCAACCACACGCCGCGCCGCCCGGTGCCGAGAGGTCGAGATACCCTGCTTTGTTTCCGCTGGTGCCGTAGGAGGGATGACCCGGCGGACTCGCGTTCGTCGTCGCCGCGACGGCGATGACGTTGTTCCCCGGGGCCGAGTACGCCGCCGGATACGACGCCGGGCCGTTGGTCCCATCGTTCCCACCCGCGGCGACGACCACCACGTTGTGCTGGTCGGCGTACTGCACTGCGCTGAGTTCGGACGCTTCCGCGCCGCCGCCGAGGCTCAGGTTGATCACTCCCGCGCCGTTGTCGACGGCCCACGTGATCCCATTGGCGACGTCGCTGGTGAACCCGCTGCCGTCACCGCACAGCACCTGCACGGGCAAGATCTTGACGCCGGGCGCGGTACCGGAGATACCGGTGCTGTTGTTGCTGTTCGCCGCGATGATCCCGGACACGTGGGTGCCGTGCCCGCTCGGATCCGTGGTGCCACCGGGGCCGTCGAACGACGTCCCGCCACTGTTGTCGTGCAGGAAGAAGTGGCCGGTCAGCACCTGCCCCGCCAGGTCGGGATGGTTCGCCAGGACGCCCGTGTCGACGTCCGCAACCGTGACCCCGGCTCCCTGGGACCCGTCGGCAGCCCATGCCGCGACGAACGGCACTTCCGTGAACGACCACTGTTGCGCGAACAACGGGTCGTTCGGGTTCGCGAGCGCCTTCACCGGCCTGTCGACATCGACAGCGTGGAGATCCCCGTCGGCGGCCTTCTGCTCGGCAACTGACGCTGCTTCGTCGGGCGATCGCACCGGAGTCGACGTGATCTGCGGCCTTCCGCCCTTCTCCTCCACCGTCACGATCGGGATCTCGCCGTTCTTGTTCCGGACGCCCGTGGTCGCGGCGACGTCGCGTGCCCGCGCGCCCGCTTCCTGCGGCGGGATCGGCCGGTCGGACGGCGGGCGCGACGGCTCGTCCCTTCCTGCCGTCGGTGAGGCCGCGCCGACGCTCAGGCACGGCTGCGCCTGCGGCGGTGGAGGTGGGGGCGGGGGCGGGGGCGGCGGTGGGGCGCCGAAGCACGCGGTCGCGACGACGGCGACGACCACCGCCCCGACCCCGACCGCGGCGCGGTGGCGTCCTGCCCGTCTCATCGGCGCTGAGGTTAGCCGCCGCGTTGCGCCCCACGAGGGCGTCTAGATGCCCCCAGGAAATGGAGACCAACCGGCTGATGAGAGCCCTCTCGATTGCCAGCCCGCTCTGGCGCGCTGGACGTCGTCCACGACGAGAAGGGTCAGAGGCGTTGACGCCGCGCCCGGTCGCTCACGCGCTAGATGTCGTAGTACATGTAGAACTCCCACGGGTGTGGGCGGAGCCGGAGCTCGTCGATCTCGTTCTCGCGCTTGTACGAGAGCCACGTGTCGATCACGTCCTGCGTGAACACCCCTCCGGCGAGCAGGAAGTCGTGGTCGGACTCGAGCGCGGCGAGCGACTCGTCGAGTGAGCCCGGCACCTGCGGAACCTTTGCCAACTCCTCGGGCGGCAAGTCGTAGAGATCCTTGTCGAGAGGGTCGGGTGGCTCGATGCGGTTCTGCACCCCGTCGAGGCCGGCCATGAGCATCGCCGAGAACGCCAGGTACGGGTTGCACGACGGGTCGGGCGGCCGGAACTCGAGTCGCTTGGCCTTCGGGCTCTTCGAGTAGACGGGGATGCGCACGCACGCCGAGCGGTTGCGCTGCGAGTACACGAGGTTCACCGGCGCCTCGTACCCGGGCACGAGCCGCTTGTACGAATTGGTCGTCGGCGCCGCGAACGCGAGGACCGAGGCCGCGTGCTTGAGCAGCCCGCCGATGTACCACCGAGCCAGGTCCGATACCTGGCCGTACCCCTTCTCGTCGAAGAACAGCGGCTCGCCGCCCTTCCAGAGCGACTGGTGCGTGTGCATGCCCGAGCCGTTGTCCTGGAAGATCGGCTTCGGCATGAACGTGACGGTGAAGCCGGCGGAGCGCGCCACGTTCTTCACCACGTACTTGTACAGCATGAGCTTGTCGGCCATGGTCAGCAGGGTGTCGAACCGCATGTCGATCTCGGCCTGCCCCGCGGTGCCCACCTCGTGGTGCTGAACCTCGATCTCTACGCCGAGCCTCTCGAGCGTCAGGATCATCTCCGAACGGAGGTCCTGGAAGCTGTCCATCGGCGGAACCGGGAAGTACCCCTCCTTGTAGCGGGGCTTGTACCCGAGGTTGGGACCGCCGTCGAGCTCGAACTCGCGGCCCGAGTTCCACACGCCTTCGACCGAGTCGACGTAGTAGTAACCCGAGTACTGGTTCTGATCGAAACGGGCCGAGTCGAAGATGTAGAACTCTGCCTCGGGGCCGATGTACACGGTGTCGGCGACACCAGTTCCCTTGACGTACTCCTCTGCCTTTCTCGCGACGTAGCGCGGGTCGCGGGTGTAGGGCTCGCCGGTGACCGGATCCTGGACGAAGCAGTTGACGCTCAGCGTCGTGTGCTCGCGGAACGGGTCGATGATGGCGGTGTTCGGGTCGGGCACCAGGAGCATGTCGGACTCCTGGATCTCCTGGAAGCCGCGGATGGACGAGCCGTCGAAGCCGTAGCCTTCGTCGAAGCCTTCCTCGGTCAGCTCGTGGATGGGCATCGAGAAGTGCTGCATGAGGCCGGGCAGGTCGCAGAATCGGAGGTCCACGATCTCGGCGCCGGCGTCCTGCGCCAGCCTCAGCACGTCACCCGGAGTACGTTGCTCCGCCACGTCGTCTCCTTCGTCACCGGCCGGACGCATCCCGTCGTCCGGCGTTTCGCCGCCTGCAAATCGGCGGGAGCCTACGCCCCCTCCCGCGCGCCCGGCGAAGGCGCCGGTCGGTCACCGCCGGGCGCACGCTCCCAGGCGGCGATTTCGCACCCATTGCTCGCCAATGAACGCTCTGTTAACCGCGCCGGGTACGCCGAATCGGGCTGCCGTGAGCGCGGACGGGCCTGCCACACTGGTCGCATGGAGCGACCGCTCGACTACGTGCTGCGCACCGTCGAGGAGCGTGGCGTCCGCTTCGTTCGGCTCTGGTTCACCGACGTGCTCGGCAAGCTCAAGAGCTTCGCGATCACACCGGCCGAGCTCGAAGGCGCGCTCGAGGAGGGCATGACCTTCGACGG
>Ga0066904_10000062_pt1 | contig 11482 bp, 6 predicted proteins | sample PanSoiMetaPlot30_FD_133941 | JGI IMG/M metagenome (GOLD analysis project Ga0066904, IMG submission 133941) | Tropical forest soil microbial communities from Panama analyzed to predict greenhouse gas emissions - Panama Soil Plot 30 (version 2) | reverse complement strand
CGATACCTGCCGCCGCGAGATCGAGCGCCTCACCGCATCCGAGCAGGCCACGCGCACCAAGACAGACAGCGGCGAAAATGCCCTGTCCGAGGAACGACGTGCACTGGACCAGATCGATTCCGAGATCGCCGATTCACGCGCGGAAGCGCAGCGACTGGACAGCGAAATCGCTGCGCACCGCAGCCGTATCGAGTTCAACAATCAGCGCGCGCAGGAACTGGCCGAGCTCATCGATCGTGCACGACGCGACATCGCTGAAGCTGAAAAGAAACGCAAACAGCACGCGGCTGAGATCGAGCACACCAACAGCTCGATCGCAAAAATCGAGCAGCAGCTGAAAGAAAACGAAGCCAAGCTATCCGATCTGTCCGCTCTGGCCGCGGAAATCCAAAAAAGTCGAACCGAGCGCGGGGCGCGCTTCCAACAGTTGCAACTCGCGTTGTCAAGATCCGAGACCCGGGTCTCCGCTCTCGATGACGAACTTTCTGGAACGAAAGCGCGCCGTGAATTGACTGCTGCACAGATCAAACAACTCGCCACAGAGATTGAAACGTCGGCCGAAGCATGTGGAAAACTCGCCGGGCAGATCGCTGTGTCGCTGAAAGGGAACCGGCGCCAGGCAATCGACGTTGAGGCCAGCCTGAGGGAAAAAGAAAAATTGCTCTCCGAAGCGGAACAGGATCTTGCCAAGATTGAACGCACTCTCACCGAAAAGCGATCACGCTTGGATGTGTTGGGTCAGCTGAACGAGGAGGGCGAGGGCCTCGCCGAAGGTTCACAGGCCGTGCTCAAAGGCGTAGACGGTCCAGAAAAACTCCGCAATGCGGTTGCCGGTTCACTCGTCGCGAAACTCGACGTCGATCCAGAATTCATTCCGGCAATTGAAGCAGCACTGGGTCGGAACTTGCACGCCGTCATTTTGAAAGATGCGAATGTTGTTTCGGAAATCATCGCGCGACTAAAGAAAAGCAAGCTGGGACAGGCTGCTCTGCTCATCCCGGAGATAACGCCACCGGCGCAACAACCGGCGCAAAAAAATCTACCAAAAGGAGCCCTCGCCTGGGCCACCGACAAAGTGGTCGCGCCGCAACCGCTTGAGGCATTCGTCAGACAACTGCTCGTCAACGTCGTGATATTTTCGGATCTAGAGCACGCGCTCGAATGCAAAAAGCGCGTGTCCGCTCTGGCGGTGGCGACACTCGCCGGCGAATATATTTCCGCGGAGGGAATCATATTTGGGGGCAGCAAAAAAGTGCGCGTGGCGTCTTTGCTCGAGCGCAAAGTGCAAATTGCCCATCTTGTGAAGGAAGAAGCCGGCCTGGCGAAGGAGCGCGATTCAATCTGCGCTAAGTGCGATGAAGAGAAGGCCGCGTTGGAAATCGCTTCGCGGCTTCAGCGCGAATTTAGAGAGGCCGGACAGAAGATCGACAATCTGCAATCGGAAAAAACTGCGCTCGAACGCCAGATAGCGGCGGCCGACGAACGCATCGCACAATTGCAGCGCGAACTCCAAACGGCACGAGATCAGTTCGCAAAAGAGGCGACCGAGCTAGGCGCATTCGAAGCAGCGAAGAAACAGACGACGTTCCGCGAAGAAGAGTTGACCGAAAAAATTAATCAACAGCGGCTGGCCGTCGCAACGGAGCACCAGCGTCACGAAAATTTGATCGCGCAACGCGAACCCATGAGCGCTCGTGATGCCGAGTTGGCCGAGGTGATCGCTGTGCGCCAGGCGGACATCGCGACCTACGAACGTAAATTAGTTATGCAGGCTGAGGAGTCGCGCGAATCCGAAACACTAATCAAAAGTCAAACGGTGCAGCGGGAGGAGGCAGAAGCGAATACCGCGAAAATCGCCAGCCAGCGGGCTACACGACTCGCCGCGATTTCCGATCGCGAAATCGAACTGCGGCGGCTGCGAGACTCGATAGTCAAATTACAGGATGACCGCGCTCAGCGGCAGGTGCGCGAATCCCAATTGCAAATGAACATCGACCATCTCGTCGCGCACATTTCTCGTAGCTATCACCTCGATGTTCGTGAGTTCACGCCGGATAAGGCTGCGTTCGAAAAAACTCTGGGTGTGCAAGTAAAGCGGAGTGAAAAACTCCAGGGCGCAGCCGTTGGGAGCGTGGAGTCACAGTTGACTGTGCCTCCGGATGTTGAAAAAACGATCGGCGAGCTTCGCCTGCAGCTCGACAATATGGGGCCGGTGAATCTGGATGCGGTCCATGAGTACGACGAACTCGAGGAGCGTTACAAATTTCTCGAAGCACAAAACACCGACCTCACGAATTCGCGACGCGAATTGCTCGATGTGATTGCGCGGATCAACTCCACGACAAGGAAATTATTTTCCGAAACGTTTGAGCAAGTCCGGGTGAATTTCCGGGAGATGTTTGTGGAGTTGTTCCGGGGCGGGCGCGCGGATTTGTCGCTGCTGGACGAGAACGATCCGCTCAACTGCGGGATTGAGATCACGGCGAAGCCGCCGGGGAAGCAATTGCAAAGCGTCTCGTTACTGAGCGGCGGTGAACGTGCAATGACGGCCGTCGCGCTGCTATTCGCGATTTACATGGTGCGCCCGACTCCGTTCTGCATTCTCGACGAAGTAGATGCGCCGCTCGACGAAAACAACATTAACTGCTTTATCCAAGTGCTTGACCGGTTCGTACAGCAGAGCCAGTTCATTATCATCACGCACAACAAACGCACGATTGCCAAAGCCGATATTCTGTATGGCGTGACGATGGAAGAACGCGGCGTGAGCAAATTGGTCGGTGTGAAACTCACTGCCCCGCCGCAAGCTGCGACGCACGTGACCTCAAACGGAGGCGAACAAGCACCGAGACAGCGGCGCCTCGCGCTGGCAGGCCGATAGGGTAGCGTTTGGGCGCGACGCCGAAACCAGTACAGTACACGGGACGCGTGTGCTGCCGTAAGCAGAACGCGGCACAAAAAACTTTGCGCGCAATTGCCGATCTTGGCTAAAATGACTCGATGCTTCAGACGGCGCAGCGGACCGCAAAATCAAAGAGGAAAAAAGGCGCGACCGCATCGCTCGGCGAAGCTGCTGCGGATAGGGCCGTGCCGCCTCACGAGCGTTTTCTCGAAGCGTTTCGCTGGATGCTGCTGGCACGCACCCTCGAGGAAAAGCTCGTTAGTCTCTACCGCGGTGGTCAGATCACGGGCGGTGTGTACATCGGTAAGGGCCAAGAAGCGGTCAGCATTGCCTGCGGCTTGTTTTTAGAAAAAGGGGACATCTTTGCGCCGTTAATCCGGGATCAGGCTGGACGATCCGCGTTCGGCGAACCGCTGATCGACGTGACGCGCACGTATCTCGGCTCGCGTCTGGGTCCAATGCGCGGGCGCGACGGCAATATTCATCGAGGCCATCCCCGCAACAATGAACTCGCGATGATTAGTCATCTCGGCGCGATGATTTCGGTCACGGTCGGCACGCTGATGGCGAAACGATTTAAAGGTGAGAAAAACTTCGTCGGGCTCGCGTGTATCGGTGAAGGGGGGATGCAAACCGGTGCGTTTCATGAAGGAATGAACATTGCCGCAGTGGAAGAAGTGCCGCTCGTGGTCGTGGCTACAAACAATCATTACGCTTACTCGACGCCTAACGACCGCGAATTTGCGTGTGACGATTTGGTGGAGCGGGCGATCGGATACGGGTTCGAAGGCTACAGTCTGGATGGAACCGATCTTGCCGCGTGCCTTGACGTAATTGGCGGCGCCGTCAAACGCGCCCGCGCAGGGCGTCCACCGCAGTTGGTAGTTGCCTCGGTGCTGCGCCTTTCCGGTCATGGCGAACATGATGACGCCAGCTACGTGCCCGAAGAGATGAAGCGCTACGCGTTTGCCCGGGACTGTTTGAAGGTCGCCGAGCAAACGATTATCGAATGCAATCTGCTGGATCCGGACACACTGGCCGCATGGCGCAAAGACGCCGTCGCGCAGGTGGACGACGCAATTGCCACAGCGCAAAAAGAGCCCGTGCCGGAGGGCGACAAAGAAGATTGGTGCGCGTTGTCGAAACGTGAACTGATGGATCAGGTGGACGAAGGTGAATGACGAATTACGAATGACGAAGGACGAAGGAATGATGAAGCACGAATGCCGAAATAAGCTGGCAGTTTCATGGAGCATTTTCGTCATTCGTCATTTGGGTTTCATTCGGCACTCCGTCATTCATAATTCGTCATTCGCTTCATGAGCATCACTTATCTCGAAGCGATCCGAGAAGCGCAGGCGAGACTGTTGCGCGACGATGATCGTGTTTTCATTTACGGACAGGATGTCGGCGGGACATTTGGCGGCGCGTTCAAAGCAACGAAAGGACTGGCGAAGGAATTTCCGGGGCGCGTATTGAACACGCCGATCAGTGAGGATGCGATCGTCGGCACTGCTATTGGCGCTGCGATGCAGGGAATGCGGCCGATTGTCGAAATGCAGTTTGCCGATTTCTCAAGCATCGCCGTGAACCAGATCCTCAATAACGCAGGTACTCATTACTGGCGAACAGGCATGCCGGTGCCCATAACCGTGCGTTTGCCTTCCGGAGGCACGAAGGGCAGCGGCCCGTTTCACAGTCAATCGATGGAGTCGATCTATGCGCATTACCCGGGTCTCATCGTGATGACGCCGGCCACGGTGGAAGACGCCTACACGATGTTGATTGAAGCCGTGGCCATCGACGATCCTGTCGTTTACTGCGAACACAAATATCTTTATTACCATCTCAAGGCCGACAAATTGCCGGACAAAGGTTTGCCGACTGGACGTGCGCGTGTTGCGCGGGAAGGGCGCGATCTCACGATCGTCAGCTACAGCGCAATGACGCAGGAATCGCTCGCCGCGGCGGAGGAGCTCGCGCGTGAAGGGCTTGAGGTTGAAGTTGTCGATTTGCGCACGGTGAAACCGCTCGATACTGACACTGTGTTGGCGTCCGTTGCGCGCACCGGTCGTTTGCTCTGCGTGGGAGAATCATTTCCATGGGGCGGCACGAACGCGGAGGTCATAGCACGGGTCACTAGCCAAGGCTTTCATCTGCTCGATGCCGCGCCCCAACGCCTCAACGCGAAAGACACACCGATTCCATATCACCCAAATCTCTGGAGCGCGCATCGGCCGAACGCTAAAGATATCGTCGCAAGAGCGCGCGCCTTGCTTCGAGAATAAAATCTATGCCACATGTTCCGATCATCATGCCCCAGCTAGGCGAATCGATCGCCGAAGCCACCATCGTCGATATAAAGGTGAAACCCGGCGATGAGGTCGCGGACGATCAGGAAGTCATCGATGTCGAGACAAACAAAGCGGTCATGGGTGTAACGACTCCGTGCAAAGGCAAGATCGACAGGATCACGGTGCAATTGAAAGAGACCTATCCCGTGGGCGCTGTCCTCGGCTACGTTGAAGCGAGCGAACAAGACGCTGCGCGCTTCGCCAAACACGCGCCGCCGCCTGCGCCACAGAAGGACGTTGCGGAAGAAATTCCTGCCCGCGCCGATCAGGAAGTTGCTCCGGCGCGAGAAAGAAAGATCGCCGCGCGCGATGGCGAGGGCGACCGGGCCGGTGGTCTGCCGGTTCCAGCAATCACGAAAGGCGCAACCTTCATGTCCCCACGCGTGCGCGCGCGCATGGCTGAATTGCAGCTGACAACCGCTGATCTGGCAGGGATCATGGGAACCGGCGGCGGCAACCGAGTGACGATCAAAGACCTCGAAAGTTTTCTGCACAAGATCGAGAACCAGACAGCGCATGAAGCTTCGAAGATTCGCGCCGGCGTGGCCGATGCGATGCGTCGGAGCTGGACACGTCCCCTGTCAACGGTCGGTTCATCGGTGAATCTCGACCCGCTGTTGGAAGATCGGCAGTCGCGCGATCCCAAACCCGGCCTCGGACTGTACGCGCTACGCGCGCTCGCGCTTGCGCTGGCGGAAAATCCAGCAGCGGCGGCGAAATTCATCGGAAACCGCGTAGTGCAATCAAACTCGATCGACGTCGGAATCGCGGTGGAAGCTGAAGACGGAATCATGGTGCCAGTCATTCGCGGCGCAGACAAAACTTCGCTTGCCGATCTCACGACAAAATACAAGGAACTCGTCGATCTCGCGCGACAACGCCGCATTTCGCCCGACATGCAGGCGGGCGGCATCGCCACCGTGTCCAACTTTGGAATTTTCGGAACGGAATGGGGCACGCCGATTCCCCTGCCCGATCAAACGTTGCTGCTCGGCCTCGGCGTCGGCAAAAAGATTCCGTCGTGGGATGAAAGGAAAAAAGAATTTATTCCCAAAACTGAAGCGCAACTCACGTTAAGCTTCGACCATCGCAGCATCGACGGCGGCGGCGCCAGTCGTTTGCTCAAGCGCGTGATCGAGCTGCTCGAACGTCCCAAAGGACTCTGACCAGCGGCGCCTATCATGCAACGCGCCGCCTGGATGCCGCCCACTTGAAATCGCGTCTGATCATTCATGCGGGATTTGCGAAGTGCGGAAGTGCCAGCATTCGGACGGCGCTTTTCCAGAATTTCCGGAAACTACAGACGGATAATGTTTTTGTTTTTGACAAAGATTTGAGGATTGCGCGAACGGCTGCCGATCTGGTCGGTACACCGATATGGTCCCTGGAGCAGGCCAGGAAGAAATCACAAAAACTCGCGCAACGCCTCGGCGCGGAGATTGCGGCAGTGTCCAAGCGCAAGGGAGATCATGTTGCGATCCTCAGCGCCGAGAATCTGGCGAATCCGGGAATGGCGGAGTTGTTCATGAATCTCGACAGTGAGTTCGACATGGATGTGGTCTTCTATCTACGGCCGCAGCTTCAATGGGTACCATCGGCGTGGAAGCAGTGGGGCTTGAAAACGGGAGTGCCGCTCGGCGATTTTGTTTCTCAGTGCATCGATGCGCGTACACCAACCTTCACGCGGGATATCGAAAGTTGGAAAGCCACGCTGCCCGCGGCAAACACGCATGTGCGATTCTTTATCCCGGAATTACTGGCCGGCGGAAATCCTGCTCAGGACTTTTTCAACCTCTTTGGGCTCTCAGAAAAAGAGTTTAAGTTTGAAAGCGAAGCCAGGAATCCCAGCCTGGACGTCTCGATTCTCCATGTGCTGTCGAAAAATCCGCATCTTTTCTCAGACGTTCATGATAACAGACTGACGCTGGCCCTAACGCGCACGCTCTCGAAAAAGTTTCGGTCAACAAACATTCAAATGCTTTCTGCAGAGCAAGAAGCCAGGATCGAAGAATGTTTCCGAGACGAAAACCGGTGGCTCTTGAATACGTATTGTAGCGACGCGGACGTGGATCGTATTTACCAGACGCATTTCATGCCGCGCAAAGCGGACGCCAGATATTCCGATATGACTGAGTCTGAGCTGATTTATCGTTGTCTTGGAATCATCTTGGAATCGATTGCATCCAGCGGCGGCCAAAGCGACACGGACAAAGATAGAAATCAGGGGCAGGATCCCCGTCCAGAGTAGAGCCATGCGGCGATAACGCCCAGCAGGACGATCAATCCGGAAACGGCAGCCAAACCTCCTCCCCACAACAACCAAGCTGGTTTATACGCAACCATAAGCCGCCCATGTGTGCCTGCTGGAACTTCCAAAATTGGAAATAATCCGCGATAAGACGTGACTGCGAATTTCTGATCCCCGATTCGCGCCTTATATCCGCGGAAGTATGGGCGCGAAAAAGTCAAAAGCGCAGGCCGATCACCAGCTGGGACATCAATGTCTGCGTTAACGAAATTTCGGGTCTCATTAATCTGTGAGATCGTCGCCAGCACAAACTGCTTGTTAGGCCGCGAATCGATTGAGGTGACAGAGCGCACGCGCGAGAGCGGCGCGCCGCTCCGGTGAAATACGTTTCCCTCTTCAGTTGAAACGACCAGTTCCCATTCAGAGCTCGGCTGGGGTGTAATACTCACTTCTCGCGCAACGACGACGCCGTCCACGCCCATCAAAGCCAGCTCGCCATCTCTGGCGGCTTGATGATAGAGTAAACGGCTTCCTACGTCAGGATTAATTTCACCATGAATGCTAGTTGCGAATTCGCGCGCCACGCCTGCCGCGCGGACGGGGCTGTAACCATTGATGAATCGCAATCCGGCCCACATCGAGGTGCTCCCCGGCCGCAGGGTTTGGCCGACCGGTCGTGGCTGGTTTATCACAGCATAGGTAAGCTCCGCCCATGGATACACGCTGAGATAAAGCCGCTGCGGATCCAGCGGCGCAGGTTCAAGCAGTTCTTGAGAAAAATTGTATCTGGGAACTCCGCAGTTTGTCGGGATGCAGAGATACGTCGCGAGTAACGCGAAAAATGTGATCGCAGTGGGCAGCCACCGACGAAATTCCGAATTGCGTAACAGAAGTTCGGAACAAAGCCAAACCGCAGCGAGTCCGACAAAGATCCAAGTGAGCGGAAAAGCGTAGGCGCCAGCTGTGTGGAGGATTAAAAGTGCGATGCCGGTGAGAATGACTAAGGCAAGCGCAGTGACAGCAGCGATCGTTGATGGCAATGCTGTCTGCAGCACCTCCGCCGCACAGATTGCGAGGACCAGATGGAAAAATGGCAGCCATCGAAAACTCCAACGGAACAGGCCGGAGGTTGGAGTGATGCAGAGTAAGAGCACGATCAAGAGCAGGATCACCTCCCATTTGATTCGGCTAACGATCAGTCGCGGACGCCAGATCAATGTTGCAACAAGCGCGGAAGCCGCGACTAAACCGCATGCCAATTCCGCGGCCGAATGCGGGAGATTGCGCGAGGAAAAGTCGGTCCAGTTCACCGTCCATGATGGGAGAATCAATCCCGGCAGTGCCGCAGGCGGAACGCGCCACTGCCAATGTGCTGCGGCCGATTGCAACTCCCGTGCTGAACCCTGAACCAGATCAAGCAGTGCCAGCCATGCGGGCGCGGAAAGACCGAAACCGAGCGCTACGCCGATGAGCATTGGTAGAACCGAGCAAATATTGCGCGTTTGGACCAGTGACTTAGTCGACAACCAGGCAACGAGGAGCAGCAGCATTAAAACCGTGTAGGGGAATCCGCCCGTGACAAGCAGATAAACGAACGGCGCCGGCCAGAGGAATCGCCATTTCGTTCGTCGTGAATCCACAGCGCGTTCCCCTCCCCACCACGCCCATGGCAACCAGGTGAACGCGCCGAGCGCACCGAACCAATCCGTCGCGCCCCAGCAGATGATCCAGCCGTTTAACGAGGCGATCATCGCGGCAAAGATGGATAAGGCGACGGAAAAACCACGATCTCGTCCGAGCAAAAACGCGCCAATCGCGAGCAAAAACAGGTGCGTGATCGAAACCGCAGCAGCCTGTTGTGGAAATGTGAACGGAAATTTCCACACCAGAATGATGACCGCATTCACAAACATGGAAAACGTGCCGTACTGAAATTCGCCCGCGAGATTGCCGCAGACCCACGAGTACGGACTCAAGATCGGCCAATGACCTTCGGACCAACCGCGTGCCATGTCGGCGAACACAGGCAGCACCGACAACTCATAATCGTCATTCCAAAAAACGAGCGGATCGTGCCGTAGCAGTATCAGGCAAAAGGCAACGGCGAGTAATCCGGCGGAAAGCGCGCCGGTAAGATTTGGCCACAGATTAACACGGATTTTCACAGATGCAGAAAAAGCATTCCGTGAATCCGCGTTTCATCTGTTTTCATCCGTGGCGAGCAAAAATTTCACAGCACCACCGGCTTGCCCTCGGTCATCACCAGCACATTTTGCTCGATGCCGTGCGCGCGCGCTGCCGCAAGCAATCGCTGCGGCGGTTCGTGGAGCGGCTCGAAACCGAGAGGGAACGTCCCGTAATGCATCGGAATTAAAGTTTTCGCACGCAACTCCAGAAAAGCTTTTACAGCCTGTTCCGGATTCATGTGAACTTCGCGGCCGGTGGGCGCGTCATAAGCGCCAATGGGAAGCAACGCGAGGTCGACACTGAAGCGGTCGCCAATCTCTTTGAAGCCGGGGAAATAGGCTGTGTCGCCACAATGAAAAATCGTGCGGCCGTTCGACGCGATCACAAACCCACCGAAATCGCGGTGCAAATCCGCAAGAAACCGGGCGCCCCAGTGGTGACATGGCGTGAGCGAAATCTTAAGCGGCCCGAGTTCGACCGTCTGCCAGTAATTAAGTTCGTGCACGATGTGGAAGCCTAGATCATGCACCAAATTGCCAACGCCCGTTGGGACCACAATCGGTTGGTTCGCAGCTACGCGCCGCAGCGTGCGCCGGTCAAGATGATCGAAATGGGCGTGCGTCACCAGGACAAAATCAATGGAAGGCAAATGATGGATTTCGAAGCCAGGCTGTTTCAATCGTTTGATGACCTTGAGCCATTTGGACCAAATCGGATCGATCAAGATGTTCACCTCGTGCGTTTGGATGAGAAATGAGGCATGACCGATCCACGTAATGCAGATCTCGCGTTCGCGGATCTTCGGAAATTGCGGCGGCACGTATTCGCCGGATCGCTTCACGAACAGCGATGGAATCAAAACACTCGTCAGGAAATTGCGCTTGTGCCAATCTGACCGCGGACGCAGCCGGACGCGGGTGGAATGCCGCACCCGTGGGACAGGAGCATCGTCGTGCGACATCTGGCGAACAACATTTCGCCGGCTTTTTTTCGGAAAGCGAATTGCCACGGTGTTGAAAGCATATTGGACAGTTACAAAGTGGAAAGCGTTAAAACGTTACAAACTTCAGATGTGGCGATCCACCGAGCCGTTTGACGTTGCAAGCTTCTAACCTTTTGACCTTGTAAGTTTCTACATCCGGCGTTCAGTTAGTCCCTTCACATGCGGAGCTGGAGAGTCTGCGTAACACTGTTTTTGATTTGTTCAGCCGGGATAGCGTCCGAATCGCGCTTGCCGTTGAGCACTGTCTTCAAGGGACAGGACCAATTCAACCGGCTGGTCGCAAAGGCAAAAGCCGAGAATTGGAAATCTCTATCCATAGGAGATCGCACCGCGGCAGTCGGGAAAGCGCTGGTAGGCATCCGCTACAAACATTTCACTCTGGAGATTGACAACCGGGTCGAATCGCCTTCGGTGAATTTCAACGGAATGGACTGCTGGACGTTTTTCGAAACGGCACTTGGATTTGCGCGAATGTTAAACGAACCGGAATCAAATTGGACTCCCGAACGCCTGCTGTACTACATCGAAATGGACCGCTATCGCGGCGGCCAGTGCACCGGCGATTACCTTTCACGCCTGCACTACCTGGAAGATTGGCTTTACGATAACGATCGCCGCGGCCTCGTTGAAGATATGACGCGTCAGCTGGGCGGACGCAGCGTCTCGCATTCGGCGCACGAGATGAGTGTTGGCTGGCGGCATTATCGCTATCTTGCTGCGAATCGCTCGTTGCTCGGGCCGCTTGCGCGCATGGAAGCAAATGTGTCGTCGCGCCCGCTGTATGAAAT
>Ga0066904_10000061_pt1 | contig 11550 bp, 13 predicted proteins | sample PanSoiMetaPlot30_FD_133941 | JGI IMG/M metagenome (GOLD analysis project Ga0066904, IMG submission 133941) | Tropical forest soil microbial communities from Panama analyzed to predict greenhouse gas emissions - Panama Soil Plot 30 (version 2) | reverse complement strand
TTGAGCCACATGTCGACGCCCGACAGCGCCGTGCCGAGCGCGGTCCCGAACCTGGAAAGAAGCGGCTTCGCGTTGCGCACCTTGCGCAGGTCCTTGCCGATCGGCCCGGTGAGCACGGCGTCGGCGTAGGCCTTGAGCACATCGTGCGACCGGCCCGCGGCGATGGCCGCGAAGGCCGCTTCGGCCGCGGCGATCCCCGACAGCATGGCGTTGTGCGAGCCCTTGATGCGCGGCACGTTCATGAAGCCCGCAGCGCATCCGATCAGCGCGCCGCCCGGGAAAGCCAGTCGCGGGATCGCCTGAAGGCCACCTCCGGTGAGCGCCCGGGCGCCATAGGCGATGCGCTTACCGCCTTCGAGATGCTGGCGGATCAGCTGATGCGTCTTGGCGCGTTGAAACTCCTTGAACGGGTTGAGATAGGGGTTGGCGTAGTCGAGATGGACGACGAAGCCGACCGACACCAGCCGCTCGCCAAAATGGTAGAGGAACGAGCCGCCCCCGGTCTTGTCCTCAAGCGGCCAGCCCATAGTGTGCTGCACGAGGCCAGGCTTGTGTTCCCCGGCCGGCACTTCCCACAGCTCCTTCAGCCCGATGCCGAATTTCTGCGGGCCCGACTCTGCGTCGAGCCTAAGCTTCCCGATCAGCATCTTAGAGAGAGAGCCGCGGGCGCCTTCGGCGAACAGCGTGTATTTTCCGGTGATGGCAATGCCCGGCGTGTAGTTGTCCTTGTGGCTGCCGTCGCGGGCGACGCCCATGTCGCCGGTGATGACGCCATCGATCGCGCCGTCAGGGCCGAAGATTACATCGACGACGGAGAAGCCCGGATAGACCTCGACGCCGAGCGCTTCCGCCTGCTCGGCGAGCCAGCGGCAAAGGCTGCCGAGGCTCCCGGTATAGCAGCCGTGATTGCTCATGAGCGGCGGCATGAAGATATTCGGCACGCGGAAGCCGCCAGTTTTCCAGAGATAGTAGAAGCGGTCCTCGGAGACCTTCGTGGTGAGCGGCGCGCCCTTCTCCCGCCAATCTGGGATGAGGCGGTCAAGCCCGACCGGGTCGATCACCGCGCCAGACAGGATATGCGCGCCGACCTCAGAGCCCTTCTCCAGGACCACGACCGACAGCTCCTTGTCCTTCTCGACGGCGAGCTGCTTGAGCCTGATCGCTGCGGCAAGGCCTGCCGGTCCGGCGCCGACGATGACGACGTCGAACTCCATGGTCTCGCGCTCAGTCTGGTCGTTCAAGCTTCAGGCTCCGTTCGGTGTAAGATTGAGAGTCGCAGGGCGACCTTGAATTGCCCGAGCTTGGCGGGCAAAGACACACATAGGGGATTGGCAGAGGCATCGCAAATGAGCGGATCGCAAACGGCAGAAGCGGCGCTACTCGCCTGGTACGAGGCCATGGGCGTCGACGAGGCCATCGGCGAGATGCCGCTCGACTGCTTTGCCGTCCCTACGCCCGAGCTTCCGCTAGTGCGGCCTGTGACCCAGGCTCGCCCGCTACAGGTGAGGCCCTCCTCGGCAAGGCCGGCCGAGGCCCCGTCCCTTGCCGAGCTCGAAACTCTGGTCGCAGCGTTCGAGGGTTGCGCCTTGAAGCGCACGGCGAAAAGCCTGTGCTTTGCACGTGGAAGCAATGGCGCGAAACTCATGCTGATCGGAGAGGCCCCCGGCCGGGACGAGGACTTGCAGGGCAAGCCCTTCGTCGGCCGCGCCGGCCAACTGCTCGATCTGATGCTGGCGGCGATCGGGCTCTCGGAGGACCACGTTTACATCACCAACACAGTCTATTGGCGGCCTCCAGGCAATCGCACGCCGACGCCAGAGGAGGTCGAGGCCTGTGCGCCGTTCCTCGCCCGGCAGATCGAGCTGCTTGCTCCCAAGATCCTCGTGCTGCTCGGTGGAGCTGCGGCCAAGAACATTCTCGGCGTCACCGAGGGCATTATGCGGCTTAGGGGTAAGTGGCTGAGTTATCCCTGCGCAGCCGGAGCGATCACCACGCTCGCCACGCTCCACCCCGCTTATCTTTTGCGCAACCCCGAAGCAAAACGCTATGCGTGGCGGGATTTGTTGATGGTGAAGGAAGCGCTGCAAGCATGAGCCGCATCGACGAGACACGCCCCTTCATTCCCGTGCGCGTCGCCGTGCTCACGCTGTCAGACACGCGCACCAAGAAGACCGACACGTCGGGCGTACTGCTTGCCAACATGATCAAGGAGGCCGGTCACGAAGTGATCGAGCATGCCATCGTCGAGGATGACGCCAAGGCGATCAGGAAGCAGGTGAAACGCTGGATGAAGGATCCTGAGGTCGACGTGGTGATCACCACAGGCGGCACAGGCTTCACCGGGCGCGATGTGACGCCTGACGCCGTGAAGCCACTCTTCGAGAAGGAGATCGACGGCTTCTCGGCGCTGTTCCATATGCTTAGCTATCAGAAGGTCGGCACCTCGACGGTGCAGAGCCGAGCCTGCGGCGGGGTAGCCGAAGGCACTTACATTTTCTGCGTGCCGGGATCGCCCGGCGCCTGCAAGGATGCCTGGTATGGCATCCTTAAGGATCAATTGGACAATCGCCACCGCCCTTGCTCCTTCATCGAGATCATGCCGCGGCTGCAAGAGAAGAAGAAAGCCAAAGCGAAGTGATGTCACCGCTCCTGCTCATGCGCGCGGCGGGATGAGTCGCTCAGCACGAGCAATCTCACTCCGGTAGGATTCCCCGTCGTCAACATCGTCGCGCTTTGCTGCGTAGACGACCCGCTTGCCCTTCAGATTTGCCACAGTGTCGGCGAGGGCGTGCGGGCCAGACCAGCGCACACCGGCAAACGGTGAGAGAATTTTCGGCGTTCTCCGCAATCCGATCAGCCAATATCCGCCATCTGGCGCGGGCCCGAGCACGGCGTCTGCTCTTCCAAGCAGTCCGAAGGCCTCGGCGATACGTGAGGAGGTAAGCGAAGGGATGTCGCTGCCGACGATGATAGTTGGACCAGGCGGGAGCCGATTGAACAGGCGCTGCATGCGTTTGCCCAAGTCGCCATCGCCTTGCGGAACGCGCGACGTTCTCGGCGAACGCCAGAAGTGCTGAGCGACGTCTTTGTCAGGCGTGACGGTAAGCAAGGTTCGCCAACGCGGGTCTGAGGCTAGCCGCAAGACGGTGTGGGCCATGCAAGTGCGATAGAAGCGGATCGCTCTCGTAGCGCCGATCTCGCGTCCAAGCCTGCGCTTGGCGAGACCCAGAAGCGGGCTCTTGGCCATGATGACAAGACGTGGGGCATAGGCGCCGCGCTTCAGCGCTTGCCGCCTAGCCATAGAGGCGCGCGAGCACCCTGGGCGGCACGTGGAGGTAATAGAGCAGCATGCAGCCGAGATTGCGCATGGCGCGGGCAATATAGCCTTCGCGGCGGTAGCGCTCGCCGCTCGTCACGGCACGCGAATTCAGCATCACAAGCTCGCGCCGCTTGAGCCGACGCACGAGATCGACGTCCTCCATCAGCGGCAGCGGCCGGAAGCCGCCGAGCCGATTGTAGAGGTTGCGCGAGATCAGCAGGCCCTGATCGCCATAGGGAAGCGCAAGTACGAAGCAGCGCAGCGCCACCAGCGTCTCGAGGAACCGTGGCATCAGGCCTTCATCGTCGAGCGCGAAGCGGAAGAAGGCCGCAGCCTGCTTGCGCCGCCCGCTCTCGACCCGTTCGACGAAGCTCTCGGCCTCCTCCACCCAGCCAGGATCGAGCACCGTGTCGGCGTGAAGGAACAGCAGCCAATCGCCCCTAGCTTGCGCTGCGCCGGCATCGAGCTGCATGCCGCGCCCGCGCGGCGCCTCGATCAGGTGCGTGCCGGCAGCATCGGCAACGAGGCAGGTCTCGTCGGTCGAGCCGCCGTCGACCAGGATCGCCTCCTGAACGACGCCCTTCACCACCGCCGGCACAAGGGCGGCAAGTGTGGGCCCTAAAGCGCGCTCGGCGTTGAGGGTGGGGATAATCACGGAAATCATCGCGCGGACTATAGCGGCTAGCCTCGGTCCGGCAATTGCGACATTCCGGTAAAGCAGCATGTTCTTGATTTGTTCACGTCGGGCGTCTATATAGGCGATATGTCGGTTTCCTTGAGAAAAGCGGGCAAATTGGACAGTTTCCCGATCGAATCGGGAGGCATCGCCGCAGGCCGCCGCCACGGCAGGGGCGCCCAGACCAACCGCTCAGGTCGTTATGAGCCGATTGCTTACGAGCCTTCCGACGACGGCTGGGAATCCCTCGCCGAGCTCGAGGCGCTTACGACCGAGGTGCAGGAGGTGCCTGCCCGGCGCATTCTCGCGCGAAACGATTCGCCGGATATCGGCTTCGATCGCTCCATCAATCCTTATCGGGGCTGCGAGCATGGCTGCATCTACTGCTTCGCACGGCCGACCCACGCCTTCCTCGGTCTGTCGCCAGGACTCGATTTCGAGACCAAGCTGTTCGCCAAGACCAACGCCGCCCAAGCTCTCGAGCGCGAGCTTGCTGAGCCTGGCTACGAGGTCTCGACCATCGCCATTGGCACCAACACCGACCCTTATCAGCCGATCGAGCGGCGTTACCGCATATTGCGCCGCATCCTCGAAGTGTTGAGCGCGACGAATCACCCGGTTGGCATCGTCACCAAGTCTGCGCTCGTGCTGCGCGATCTAGACATTCTCACCTCGATGGCGAAGCGCGGTCTGGTGAAGGTTGCGGTTTCGGTGACGACGCTCGACCGCAGGCTTGCGCGCGCCATGGAGCCTAGAGCAAGCACGCCAGACAAGCGGATCGAGACGCTGCAGCGACTGGTCGGCGCCGGCGTTCCGGCGTCTGTAATGGTCGCCCCGATCATTCCGGGGCTGACCGACATGGAAATGGAGCGCATCCTCGAGCGCGCCTCATCGGTGGGGATCAAGAATGCTGGCTACGTTCTGCTCAGGCTTCCGCTCGAAATCGGCGATCTCTTCACCGAGTGGCTGCAAGCGAACTGCCCAGATCGCGCCAAGCGCGTGTTGTCGCTGATGCGCTCGACGCGGGGCGGCAAGCTCTACGATGCGAAATGGGGCGAGCGGATGGTTGGCGATGGGCCTTATGCCTGGATGATCGGCCGCCGATTCGAGATGGCCGCAGAGCGGCTCGGAATGAATAAGAGCTCTGTCGAGCTTCGCACCGATCTGTTTACGCCTCCGTCGCGCCCCGGCCGGCAGCTCAAGCTTCTCTAGTTTTTCCACAGAAGAGGGGCGCATTTCGGCAAGCGGGTTGCAAACTTCGGGGAGTTTGCGCGAGAGTCCCAGATCATGGGACTTCCTGCCGAATCTTTGCCGGTCGTCGAGATCTGCCCAAGCTTCGACCTCGAAGCTGAGCTGATGGACAAATATCAAGGCCCGGTGGCAGGCGTCGACGAAGCGGGACGCGGACCTTGGGCGGGTCCGGTGGTGGCGGCCTGTGTTGTCCTCGACCCGAAGCGCATTCCCGAAGGGCTCAACGATTCGAAGCAGCTCACCCCGCAAGCGCGCGAGGAACGTTATGCCGAAATCATCGCCACGGCGAAGGTCGGATGGGCGATCGGCACGGTCAGGCGGATCGACCGAATGAACATCTTGCAGGCTGACCTGTGGGCGATGCGCGCGGCCTACCGGGCCATGCAGTTCAAGGCCGTTGCTGCGCTAATCGACGGCAACGTCAAGCCGCGTCGCTTCCCTTGCCCCGCGCGCGCCGTGGTCGATGCTGATTGTCTGTCGCTCTCGGTCGCTGCCGCGTCAATCGTGGCGAAGGTCACGCGCGACCGGCTGATGGTGAAGCTCTCGCACCGCTACCGCCGCTATGGCTGGGAGCGTAACAAAGGTTATGGCACGCGTGAGCACGCAGAGGCCATCAAAAAGCACGGCGTGTGCACGCACCACCGCCGCTCCTTCAGCCCCATCGAGCGCGCACTGAGACTCCTTGAAACCGGTGAGGAACTGCCGATCATGGAAGTGACCGAGGTCCTGCCCGTCTAGGCCGGGAGCCGCGCAGCGATGCGGCGCGCGATCTCCTCGGCGCCCGGCTCGAGCACCAGCATGTGGCCGTGGCCTTGAAGCTCCCAGAAGGTCGCGCCGGGATAGCCGTCGGCGGTCGCACGCGCCGTAGCTGGCGACACCAACTTGTCGTCCGCACCCTCCACGCACAGCACGGGGCAAGTGATCGCCGCGGTATCGACCTTCGTTGCGCCGATCTGGTCGAACATTCAGAAGAAAGGCTCGAAGAAGGCGCGGCCGGACTCAGGCCCGAATCTGTCGAACACCGTCCGCTGCTCGGATTCTGGAATGCAATTCAGACTCAGCACACGGGCAAGATCGAAGTCAGGATTGATCACGGTCTTCCAGAACGCGCCAAGCCCCATTAGGTCCTGCCCCAACTGCTTTTCGCTATCGGTCTGCGGGAGAATGCCTGCGCGTGGCGCAGGACTTACCAGGACAATCGCGCGGGCAAGTCCCTTTGCCGCGAGTTGCTGGGCGAGCACACCGCCCATCGAGTGACCGAGCAGAGCTGGCTGCGGTGCGACAGTTTTGAGAAAGGCCTCAAGCTCGTTGAGGTAGTCGGCCAGGCCGACCCCGACGAGAGCGGCGCCCTTCTTGTCGGCACTCAGGCCGTGGCCGGTCAGGTCTGGGGCATGGCAGGTCCAACCGAGCTCCTCGAACGCGGTCTTGAACTGATCGAAAACCCAGCCGCCCTCATTGGCGCCATGTCATCACGATGTCCTTGGCCATGGCCTCTGTCCCCTTGCCTCTTCTCAGGTGAAGCCAGCTTGGCGATCAGGGATGCGAGGCCAAGGCCAAGCGCCGCCTGAAGAAACTCCCGGCGCAAGAGCGGCATCTTCGGCTCCTCTAAGCCCGGCGAGCCGTTGTGGCACGGCTATCGGGTGAAGCCAACCGCGCCGGGTTAAGCCCGCCTTTACCGGAGGTCGGCAGCATTACGCCCTTTGTAGCGTTGTGTAAGTCGCGAGTGGCGGTGATGGGCGTGGGGAACAAGGGGAGCGTGGGCGCCAAGCTCCCGCTCGGCAAGATCATCGTCGGAGATTGCGTCGAGGTCCTCGACATACTGCCGGAGGCCTGCATTGATCTTGTCTTCGCCGACCCACCTTACAATCTTCAGCTCAATAACGAGCTGCTCAGGCCCGACAATAGCCGCGTGGACGGCGTCGACGACGACTGGGACAAATTCGGCAGCTTCGCGGCCTACGACGAATTCACCCACGCCTGGCTCAAGGTCTGCCGCCGCGTGCTGAAGCCGAATGGCAGCCTGTGGGTGATCGGCAGCTATCACAACATCTTCCGCGTCGGCGCCGCGTTGCAGGATCTGGGCTTCTGGGTGCTGAACGACGTGATCTGGCGCAAGACGAACCCGATGCCGAATTTCCGTGGCCGCCGCTTCACCAACGCGCATGAGACGCTGGTGTGGGCCTCGATGGGACCAAAGGCGCGCTACACCTTCAACTACGACTCGATGAAGGCGCTGAACGACGACCTTCAGATGCGGTCCGACTGGCTGTTCCCGATCTGCTCAGGCGCCGAGCGGCTGAAGCAGGACTGCGGACGCAAGACCCATCCCACGCAAAAACCTGAGGCTCTGCTCCACCGCATCATTCTCGCTTCGAGCGATCCCGGCGATGTGGTGCTCGATCCATTCCTCGGCTCTGGCACGACCGCGGTGGTCGCCAAGCGGCTCGGACGCTCGTTCATCGGCATCGAGCGCGACAGATCTTATGCCGACGCTGCTAAGGCTCGGCTCGCGACACTCGTCTGTCTCGACAAGGACTCACTCCAAGTTGCCAAGGGCAAACGCGGGGAGCCGCGCATTCCGTTCGGCGCTCTGGTCGAGCTTGGCCTGATCTCGCCCGGCACTGTGCTCTACGACGCGGCTGCGCGGCACGAGGCTAAGGTGCGCGCGGATGGCTCGATTGCCGTTGCTGGCGCGCAAGGCTCGATCCACAAGATCGGCGCGCATGTGCAAGGCGCGCTCGCCTGCAACGGCTGGACCTTCTGGCACTTCGAGGCCGAAGGCCGGCTCATGCCGATCGACGCGTTGCGCGAGGCGGCGCGCCGTCAGCTCGAGCCGCAAACTTAGCGCCGCGCCGAAGCTTCCCCTTCCGGAGTTTGGGTCAAGAAATCCGGACGCTCGATCATTCGAAACCGCGCCTCGCCCTCCTAGATACGCCGCTTCGCAAACGGCACCATTCCATTCCACAAGGAGGAAGATCATGGATCTCTACGTCATTCGCCGCCCGAGCGCGTGGGCGAACTTGCAAGAGCTTGAAGCCGCCGGCGCCAAGTCGGCCAAGATCGGCAACGAAGAGATGTCCGACCGCGTGCGCTGGATCCGCAGCTACGTAGTCAAGGAGCCCGACGGTCGATTTGGCTCAGTCTGCATCTACGAGGCGCGCGATCCTGAATCGATTCGGGCGCATGCAAGACTCGCCTCGTGATCTCGCGTTTGCGGCTAGTCGGTCTTCACCGCATGCGTGATGACCTTCCGCATCACCGAAGGCAGCGCCGCACCCGACAGCTCGCGCAGCTTGAGCCAACGGCAGCGCGCAGGCGATGCTGCGCGCTTCACAACGGCGTCAGGTCCGACCTCGGCGCGATAGACGGAAAGCTCCAGATGGAAATGGGTGAAGGTGTGCTCGACGAGGCCGGGCACCTTCCGCCACTCGGCTTTCACCGGCGCATGGATGTGCACCACCTTGCCTTTCGGCACCTCGTCGCCCCATGGCGATGACGGCGTCTCAAGCATGCCGCCGAGCAGGCCCTTGAGAGGGCGCTCGCGAAGCAGCACTGCGCCATCGGAGCGGATCGCAACATATGTTGCTCCGCGACGCACCGGCCGCTCCGCCTTCTCATCGCGATAGGGCAATATCTCAGCAAGCGCTGCGGTATAACCATGGCAGTCGGGTCGCACCGGACAAAGCCCGCAGGCCGGGCGGCGCGGTGTGCAGATCGTCGCGCCAAGATCCATCATCGCCTGGGCGAAGTCTCCGGGCCGTTCCGCCGGAGTTAGCGTCTCGGCGAGCGCTCTGATCTCGGACTTGGCCTCGGGTAGTGGCGTGGTGACGACGAACAAGCGCGCCACTACCCGCTCGATATTGCCGTCGACTGGCGTTGCCCGCGCACCGAAGGCAATTGCCGCAATCGCCGCTGCCGTGTAGCCGCCGACGCCAGGCAATTTGCGAAGCTCCGCCTCGCTCTCGGGAAATCTGCCGCCGTGCTGTTCGACCACGGCGCGGGCGCAGGCGTGGAGGTTCCGAGCGCGGGCGTAATAGCCGAGGCCGGCCCAGGCACCGAGGACCTCGCCAAGCTCGGCACGCGCAAGCGCTGCGACATCAGGCCAGCGGCGCACGAACAGGCCATAGCGCGGCAGCACCGCCTTGACCGTGGTCTGCTGCAGCATGATCTCGCTGAGCCAGACTTTGTAAGCGTCTGGCGTCTCACCAGGGTCTGCACGCCATGGCAGATGCCGCCGCTCACGGTCGTACCACGCAAGCAGGACCTCGGCGATCGACTCGTCTGGCCGGTGCGCCCACTTCGTCGCTTGCCTCTGCATAAAGTCGAGTCTCCCGCGCGGTCCCTTGGCGCATGGTGTAAGCTCTGGCGAGACGAAGCAAGCAGGGGCGCCTCGCCCTCCACTACAAGTTGGAGTCCATGGACGAGACCGAGCGGAAGGCCCTAGCGAGAGCGGCAAGCGGCGCGCGGCCAATCGGCGCCTACGCTGCCCGTGCACTCGACCCCCCGGCGCGTGCGCGGGGCTTCGCCACCACGGCGCTGCTCGGCGAGTGGCCGGCAATCGTGGGCGCAGAGCTTGCCGAGTTCACCATGCCGGACCGGCTAGTATGGCCGCGGCGGCACCAAGATTCCGAGGAGCCTGCACCAAAAAAGGGCTGGCGCGCGGAAGGGGCAATTCTGGTGCTCAGAGTCGAGGGCCCTCGCGCCATCGAGGTGCAGCACCGTTCAGGCGCGATCCTCGAGCGGGTCAACACCTATTTCGGTTATCGGGCCGTCGCCGAAATGCGCATCCTGCAAGCGCCTGTCACGCGGAAACCGTCGCGTGCGTCCTCGCCGCCCGCACTGGATTCCACGGAAGCCCTGCCCACGTCGGCATCAATCGAGAACGAGCGTTTGCGCAAGGCGCTTTCGCGGCTAGGCGCTGCGGCACGGGCAAAGCTCACAAGAGGTTGAGCGCCGGGCTCTTTGTCGCTCTTGCCAGAGGGCCGGTCGCCGGCTTAAGGCCTTAGTGCCGGACGCAGCATCAGGTGGAGTAGTGAGAGTGGCAAATACCGACAAGAAAACCGCGGATAAGGCAGCGACAAGCAAGATGCCTTCGGGCAAGACGTCATCCGCTCCCTCGCCGCAGGAACACTCGTTGCGCCCGGTATGGCTCGCCATCATCGGCGTACTCGCCGCTGCGGCGATCGCCGCCGGCATTGTCTATTACCGCGGTGGCTTCGATCAAGCTGGAGCCGGCGGCCCGAAAAAGGACCCCGACGTAGCCGAGTTGATGGCGCCAGGGCCACTTGAGGACATATTGATGGGAAAGCCTGATGCGCCCGTCACCATCGTTGAATATGCCTCGATGACCTGCCCGCACTGCGCCCAGTTCCACACTGCAGTGCTGCCGCAGCTCAAGGCGAAATATATCGACAAAGGCCAGGTGAAGCTGATCCTGCGCGAGTTCCCGCTCGATGGGCTTGCCGTTGCCGCCTTCATGCTCGCGCGCTGCGCCGGCCCTGACCATTACTATCCGATGGTCGGCGCGCTGTTCGAGACGCAAGGCACCTGGGCGGTGCCGGGCACCGAGGGCAAGGACAAGCTTCTGCTCATCGCGCGCCAAGCCGGATTCTCGAAAGAGAAGTTCGATCAGTGCCTGGCCGACAAGGACCTGTTCAACAAGATCGTCGCGGTGCGGCAGCAGGCCAACGAAAAGTTCCAGGTCGATTCGACACCGAGCTTCTTCGTCAACGGCAAGAGGATGAAGGGCGACCATCAGCTCAAGGACTTCGACGCGGCACTGGCGGAGGCGGGCGCGAAGCCCGTGGCGAACGCGAGTCCAGGCAACGAGGCAGCGACGCCACCCGCGTCCGCCGCAGCGCCCGCAGAAGGCTCCGTGTCTTCGCCGGAGCCGAGCAAGCCAGGGGAAACGCCCGCCCAGCCCGAGGGAACTCCCGCCCAATAGGTGTTTCAAACACATGCTGGCGAGAGCGAGTGGATCGGTCCTGATTGCTGTCGCCCTCGCCCTTTCAGGTTGCGGGGGCGGTGTCGGCGTTAGCGGCCCTGCGACGACCGCCGACAAGGCGCTCGACGTCCCGCCTCAGGCCGACCTGATGGCCGAAGGCCCGCTCGGTGAGCGCATGCTCGGCAAGCCGAATGCACCGGTGACGGTCATCGAATATGTGTCGCTCACCTGCCCCCACTGCGCGAATTTTCAGAAGAACCTGTTCGCCCGCGTGAAGAAGGAGTTCATCGACACCGGCAAGGTGCGCTTTATCGTGCGGGAGTTCCCTATCGGCCATACGTCTGGCACTGCGGCGATCAT
>Ga0066904_10000060_pt1 | contig 11611 bp, 10 predicted proteins | sample PanSoiMetaPlot30_FD_133941 | JGI IMG/M metagenome (GOLD analysis project Ga0066904, IMG submission 133941) | Tropical forest soil microbial communities from Panama analyzed to predict greenhouse gas emissions - Panama Soil Plot 30 (version 2) | reverse complement strand
TTCGACGTCGAGCGTGCCATTGATGAGCGAGAACCGTGCGCCGAGCTTGCCGGCGGGAATGTTGGGGAGCAGAAGTTCACCCACCCGCAAGGTCACACGCACATCGTCATCGCGGAACTGGCTGAGCAGGTTCTGCTCCTCGGTTGGAGCAGCTTGCGGCGCGGGCGCCACTGCTGGCGTTGACGCTTCCGGCATCCACGAGCGCCAGATCGGCCTGTCGCCGATCATGTCTCTCAGGTCGAGCCGATCGCTGTCGAGCGAAAGCTCGATCAGGCTCCGTGCACCGCCCTGAAAGCGCAGATCGCCGCGGAACTTGGTGCCGCTCAGCTCGCCTGTGGCTTCCGCGAGCCTGAGTTCGCCGTCGCCGACCTTGGCCATGCCTTGCAGACTGAATTCGCCGGTCGAAACTTGCCCTGACGTGTCGCGGTCGCCCGCCGCCCAGCGGGTCAGCGGCCGAAGGCCTGAGCCTGCGATCTTGATGGGACCGGTGAACACCGGGCCAAAGTCGCCATGGGTCAAGCGGCCCGAGGTTTCGATATTGTTGCCGCCCGGCAGCACGGCCTTGAGCCGCTCGACCTTGAGCCCGCCGTCCTGTGTTGAAAGAGCGAGATCGATAGTGCCGATGAGGTCGCCGCCAAGGCTCGCCTGCTCGAGGTTGACCGCAAGGCTTCCCTCCCCGAACTCCGCTGCCTCGCCGAGAGCCTGTTCGGCAAACGCGTAAAGCACAGCCGCGGGAGACGGCTGCACCTGTGCGCCCGGCGCACCGAACAGAAGATCGAGATCGACGAAACTCGCGGTGATCTCACCCGTCGTCCTGAATCGATCGGCATAGTCGAACGTGAGCTTGCCCTTGAGCAGCTGCGGATGGCCGTTGGAATGGATGGTGATGTCGAAATCGGAAAGCTCGGCGCCCTCTGGCGTCGCCTTGAGCGGGCTCTTCAATTCGAGCAGCGACGATTTGTCAGCCGGCTGCGCCGCCGCCTGCTGCTGTTGATCCTCGTTCGACGGTTCGCTCTCCTCCTCGGCCTCGCCGCCTGGCGCGGCCTTGGCCACACGCACGACGATGTTGCCGTCATAAACAAGTTTGTCTCCGAGTCCCGTCACACCGCCATCGAGGAGATAGGCGGTGTTGCGCTCGGGATCGCGCAGCGACGACTTGACCCTGAACAGGCCGGAAGCATCGGGCTCGCTGGTCGAGAAGCGAAGCTCCTGCGAGCGTCCCTCGAATTCATAGGTGGCTGAGACCTTGTAAGGGCCTGACAAGGACTGGGCGCTTGCTGCGCCATTGACGTTTTCCAGGGTGAGCCGCGGGGCGCCCTCCTTGGTGATCTCGATACGGCCGCCGCTCACATTGACCGAATCAAGCATCACGTCCTTTGGCGCGAAGGGAAGAGCGACGCCACGGCGGCCGACATCGCTCCAATTGCCGGTGCCGTCGGCCTTGACGTCGAGACGCAAGACCGGATCGACGATCGAGATCTGCTTCGCCTCGATGCCGCCGCTCATCAGAGCGCCGATGTTGAGCCAGGCCTCCACCGAGCGGGCCTCGAGGAATGGCCGGTCGAGACGTCCTTGCTGGTCGGCGACCTCGATGTCGTCGAATCTGAGCTCAGGCGCTGGCAGGAGGACGAGATGCACCTCTCCGCCGACCTTCACCTGGCGGCCGAGCAGCTTGGTCACTTGCGTCTCGAACACCGGACGGTAGTCGTTCCAGTCGATGAAGAGCGGCGCGGCGAACAGCGCGCTCAGCACCAAGATCAGAAATGCCGTCAAACCGAGCAGAAATGAGTTCACTGCCGTCCAGGCCTAAGGGTTAGCTGGGTCGCGCGATTCTCTGCGGCAAACGCCCACGGCGTCAGCACGGTCCCGGTCCCCGCGACGCTCGTCATGCTAACGCAAAAATCTTACCAGGATTGAGGATATTCAAAGGGTCGAGCGCCTTTTTTATGGCAATCATGACCTCGACTCCGGACCCGTGCTCGGCCCTGAGATAGGAAATTTTGCCTTCCCCAATCCCGTGCTCCCCGGTGCAGGTCCCGCCGAAGCCAAGGGCTCTTTCGATCAGCCTATCAAGGAAGGCCTGCACCTTGCGCCGCTCCTCCGGATCGGCGGGGTCGACCAGGGGCATGACGTGGAAGTTGCCATCGCCGACATGGCCTACGATCGGCGCGAGCAGTCCGAGCGAGTCGATGTCCTGCCTTGTCGCCGTCACACAGTCGGCAAGAGCTGAGATTGGCACACAGACATCGGTCGAGAGCACCTCTGCGCCAGGCCTGAGCCCGCGGGCTGCCCAATAGGCGTCGTGGCGGGCCTGCCAGAGCCTGCTCCGGTCCTCCGGCCGTTCGGCCCATTTGAAGTCTCCTCCCCCTTCGCCGCGAGCAATCTGTACAAAGGTCTCGACCTGCTCGCGCGCACTTTGCGCCGTGCCGTGGAACTCCAGGAAGAGCGTCGGAACCTCCGGCAGGCTGAGATGCGAGTAGGCGTTGCAGGCGCGGATCTGCACCTCGTCGGCAAGCTCGATGCGAGCAAGCGGTAGTCCCATTTGCAACGCGGCGATGGTCGCGTTGCAGGCGCCCTCGATGGAGGCTAAGGGGCACACCGCTGAGAGAATCGTCTCTGGGATGCCGTAGAGCTTAAGCGTGAGGCTAGTGATAATGCCGAGGGTTCCTTCCGAACCGACCAGAAGACGAGTGAGATCGTAGCCCGCGGAAGATTTCCGGGCCCTGCCCCCAGTCTTGATCACGCTGCCGTCCGCAAGCACGGCGGAAAGTCCGAGCACCAAATCGCGCATTGTGCCATAGCGCACGGCGTTGGTACCGGACGCGCGCGTCGCCGCCATGCCGCCAAGACTGGCATCGGCGCCTGGATCGACGGGGAAGAACAGGCCCGAGTCGCGCAGGTGATCGTTAAGCTCCTTGCGGGTGACACCGGGCTCGACCACGCAATCGAGGTCTGCCTCGTGCACCGCGACGATACGGTTCATGCGCGAGAGATCGAGCGAGAGGCCGCCGAAGGGAGCGTTGACGTGACCTTCGAGAGAGGTGCCGGTGCCAAACGGAATTATAGGCATGCGCGCCGCCGCGCAGAGCGTCACGACATCCGAGACTTCGGCCTCAGACTCGGCGAACACGACGGCATCGGGCGGCTCGCATCCGAGCCAGGTGAGAGTGTTGGCGTGCTGCTCGCGCAGAGCCTGGCTCACTGAGAAGCGGTCGCCGAAACGGGCGGCGAGAGCGGAAAGTACGGCCTTCTTGTTCTCACCCGCCGACTGCTTAGACGCCTTGGCCAGACCCGCGGTCATGGCTGCATCTATAGGTCGATTTGCAGTGAAATGCGCGAGTTTTTTGGGGGCTCAAATGCCTGCGACGCCAAGCACCGCGGCGTAGTGGCAGCTCGCAGCCGTCAGCACAAATCCGTGCCAGATGGCGTTCTGATAGGGCAGCCGCTCCCAGAGGTGAAACACTACGCCGATGGTGTAGAGCGCACCGCCGAGTCCAAGGAGAATCGCGACCCAGGTCGGCACCGCCGTCACCAGCGGGTGCCAGGCTGCGACAATCGCCCAGCCCTGTATGAGATAGAGGCCCACGGTGAGGCCCTCGAGGTAGCGCGGGAAGAAGAGCTTGATCGCGATGCCGATGGCGGCGATGGACCACACCACGGCGAGCAGTCCCAAGCCCCAGGCATTATGCATCTTGATCAGAACGAACGGCGTGTAGGTGCCGGCGATCAGGAAAAAGATCGCGGCGTGATCGAGTCGGCGGAACATCTCTTTGAGCTTGGGTCGCACGGGAAGCGAGAGATTGTAGCCCGCAGAGCAGACGAACATCGCAACCAGCGCAAGGCCGTAGATAGCGAGGCTCACGCCCCATAACAGCATCTGGGACTGGACGCCGATGATCAGGAGAGCGGTCAGCGCAACTAGGCTTGCGGTCACGCCGATGATGTGGATGCATCCATCGGCAATGCGCTCACCAAGGGTGTATTGCGGGAACATCACGCTGCCCAGATCGCTAAGCCGGTTCAATCCGTCTACCACTTAAGTCTGAAAATCAACTTAGCAAGCCATGTGGCAGGGATGAGGCGCATTGCCGCTCAACATCATGGCCGAGGTATTCCTTGGCCACAAGCAGCCGAGCCAGTCGTGCAAACATAGGGGACGACCACGCCGGTGAAGCAGGTCGTGTAGAACTGGAAGGTAACGATGTCGGGCTTGATCTGCGCGTCGGCAGGGACACCGTTCGGTCGAACCGCCTTCCAAAACGGATCGCCCTTCACTCTGTGAGCATACAGGGTGAGGTAGGCCCAACCCCTCGCGCGCTTCAGTTGATTGGCGCTTTGCACAACAAGCGCCTGCGAGGTACGGGCCGCCTCAGCCGGCGAGGCCTCGCTGGCCGTGGCCGTCACCAATTGGCAGGCGGCTTGCGCGAGTCCAGGGCTGCACAGGCTGAGCCCCAGGACGCCAACTGAAGTGAAGGCGACCCGCAAAGCCTGAAGCATCTTGACCTCCCCGGGCGCCCGGCGTGGCGGCCCTTGTCAGCGGGCTCCGCAGACGGTCGAGCCCGTCGTACAGACATACGGCACAACAACGCCAGTGAAGCAGGTCGTGTAAAAGCGCGAAGTGACGAGATCGGGCTTGAGCTGCGCGTCGGCAGGCACGCCATTCGGCCGAACGGCCTTCCAGAACGGATCGCCCTTCACTCTCCGCGCGCTCATGGAGATGTAGCTCCAGCCCCTGGCGCTCTTCAGTTGATAAGCGCTCTGGACGGCAAGCGCGCGCGAGCTCGCTGCGGCTTCAGCTTTGGAGGGGGCGCTGTGAGTCGCCGTGATCAGCTGGCAGGCGGCTTCGGCAGGCCCCATTCCGAATGAAGCAAACGCAAACCCGGCAACTGCAAGCACGGCAACGCCTATCCTCAAAAACTGAAGCATGTCCCGTCTCCCAACTGAGGTGAAGTATGGAGTCTTGTTAGCGAGTGGGTCCCCGCGCACGCAACGTGCCATAACAGACTTTTTCTGCGGTTTGTTGTCAAATTCAAAGCTTGGAATTTCCCTCGTCGCGACACCGCGCAGTCACCGTCAGTGCACGGATGCACCCTCCATGCGCATCGCCCTATCGGGCGCTCCGCGCATGGAATTTCCCATAAGCGCCCTCGATATAGGTCTTGAGAGCCCGCGAGCTCGCTCCCTACATCTCGGCGCTCTTTTTTTGCCGATTGCGGCCAATGGTATAGTTTTGGATTCGATGACAAAGATTCGCGCCTCAGCCGCCGCCCTTGCTCCACCAGAAGAGGAGCAGCTCTCCACGTCGGAGCGGGCCATGCGGCGGCGCCCAAGCCACTATCTCGATGCGCTCAATCCCGAGCAGCGCGAGGCAGTCGAGACGCTCGACGGGCCGCTGCTCGTGCTGGCCGGCGCCGGCACCGGCAAGACGCGGGTGCTCACCACGCGCATCGCCCATATTTTGAGCTTGGGCCGGGCGCGGCCCTCGCAGATTCTCGCCGTCACCTTCACCAACAAGGCCGCGCGCGAGATGAAGCAGCGCGTCGGCGAGCTGATTGGCGGCGTGGTCGAAGGCATGCCTTGGCTCGGCACCTTCCATGCCATCGGTGTCAAGATCCTGCGCCGCCACGCCGAGCTGGTGGATTTGAAGCCCTCCTTCACCGTACTCGATACCGACGATCAGATCAGGCTGCTGAAGCAGCTGCTCGAAGCGGAGAATATCGACGAGAAGCGCTGGCCTGCGCGTCTTCTCGCCTCGATGATCGACGGCTGGAAGAACCGCGGCCTCAGGCCCGAGCGCGTGCCTGAAGGCGAGAGCTTCGCCTTCGCCAATGGCAAGGCGCGCGATCTTTACGCTGCCTATCGCCGTCGGCTTAAGGAGCTGAACGCTGCCGATTTCGGCGATCTGCTTCTCGAGAATTTGCGGCTGTTCCAGGAGCATCAGGACGTGCTCGAAAAATACCAGCAGCGCTTCCTCTATATGCTGGTCGACGAATATCAGGACTCGAACGTCGCCCAATATCTCTGGCTGCGCCTGCTTGCTCAAGGCAACGGCCATATTTGCTGCGTCGGCGACGACGACCAGTCGATTTACGGCTGGCGCGGTGCAGAGGTGGACAACATTCTCAGATTCGAGACGGACTTCCCCGGCGGCGCCAAGATCATCAGGCTCGAGCGCAACTACCGCTCGACCGGACATATCCTCGGCGCGGCATCAGGTCTGATCGCCCATAACAAGGGCCGTCTCGGCAAGACGCTCCGCACCGACGGCGAGGCCGGCGACAAGGTGCTCGTCGAAGGCTGCTGGGACGACGAAGAGGAAGCGCGGGTCATTGGCGAGGACATCGAGCAGCTCCAGCGCCAGGGCCACTCGCTGAGCGAGATTGCCATTTTGATGCGCGCCTCGTTCCAGATGCGCGCCTTCGAAGATCGCTTCATCACGCTCGGCCTACCCTATCGCGTGATCGGGGGCCCGCGCTTCTATGAGCGTCAGGAGATCAAGGACGCCACCGCTTATTTCGAGGTGACGCTCAATCCGGCGAACGACCTTAAGTTCGAGCGCATCGTCAACGTGCCGCGGCGGGGGCTCGGTGACTCGAGCCTCAAATCTCTTCACCAGCTTGCGCGGGCGCACAGCGTGCCATTGTTCCAGGCTGCGCGGCTGATGATCGAGACCGAGGAGCTGAAGCCCAAGGCACGCAAGGCGCTCGCCGATCTAATCGCAGCCTTCGACCGCTGGCGCTCGCTGATCGACACCATGCGTCACACCGAGCTTGCCGAGCTGATCCTCGATGAGTCGGGCTATACCGGCATGTGGCAGGCCGAGCGCTCGCCGCAGGCGCAGTCGAAACTCGAGAACCTGAAAGAGCTGATCCGGTTCATGGAGGAGTTCGACACGCTGGCAGGCTTCCTCGAGCACGTGGCCCTCGTCATGGACGCGCAGACCGAGGAAGGGGCAGATCGCGTCAACCTGATGACCCTGCATTCAGCCAAGGGTCTCGAATTCGATACAGTGTTCCTTCCCGGCTGGGATGAAGGGTTGCTGCCGCATCAGCGGAGCCTCGATGAGGCAGGCCGCTCAGGGCTCGAAGAGGAGCGCCGGCTGGCGCATGTCGGGCTTACGCGCGCAAGGACCCGCGCCAAGATCACCTTCGCGCAGAATCGCCGCACACGCGGCACTTGGCAGACGGCATTGCCGTCGCGCTTCGTCGACGAATTGCCGGTCGAACATGTCGAAGTCGCGGAGGACAAGGGCCTACGCGGCTATGGGCCTAGCCGCTTCGACACGGCGGAGAATCTGTTCGCGAGCGGTTTCTACGAGACGCCGGGGTGGCAGCGCGCGCAACGCAACCGGCCGCGCGGCGGTGCGCCGCAAGCGCCGCGCCGCGAGCCGATCACCATTGACGGCACGCTGGTCGCAGCGAGCACCGCGGAAGGCGCAGGGCTTGAGATCGGCATGCGGGTATTCCACCAAAAATTCGGTTATGGCCGGGTGGCGCACGTCGACGGCAACAAGCTCACCGTCGATTTCGACAAGGCAGGGCAGAAGAAGGTGGTCGACACCTTTGTCGAGCGCGCTTGAGCAATTCGCAGCCTTTTTCGGGGATTCTCCCTGGATTTTTGAGCGGAACTCAAGCGATTCTGTCCAATTTTTTCGGTCTTTTCTTGTGAGAACAAAACGTGTACATTCTTCGGTGCGGCGGGTGGTGAATGCACGTGAGGGAGATGCGTATGTGCGTTCCGCTATCGTCTTCGTTCTTGGCTTGTTCCTGCTCCTTACCATGTCTGTTGCTCATGTCGGTTGCTTATGCCGACGACGCCTGCCGTTGCCGTGGCTGCGGCTGCAAGGGCGGTCCAGACTGGCGCGGGCCTGACGGGCTGTGCGTGAAGGCCTCGCTCGCTAAGGTCTGTGGCACGCCGGCTGGCGCGCCGTGCAAACAGGAGTCGGCAACACGCGTCTGCTTCGGCAGGCAATCGGCGCTGGCCGCCCCGAAGCAGGCGCAGCCGCAATAAGTCTCGGCATCGAGGTTTGCTTGCGGATGGCGCGGTCGCTTAAGCTGCCGCGCCATGCAAGACCTAGCCGAGCGTGCGAGGTTCCCTTCCCTTGTCGCGAAAAGAAGCGGGGAGACACGGCTGGCAACGCCGGTCCTCTATCAGGCGACCATCGAGGCCGGTGAAGCTGCGGCGGAACAAATCGCGCGTGCGCTCGAAGAGACTTTCGTCCTTCACCTGTAGCGGTTGGCGCGTTCGAGCTCGCAAGGGACGCTTCGAGGTCTTCGCCCATTTCGCCGAGGCTCCGCCCCGCGATGCGCTGCTCGCGCTGATCGAGCACGCCGCAAATGGCGTACTGCGCGCGCCTTTGCGCATCGAGCAAGTCTTCGACGAAGATTGGGTGACGCTGTCGCAGGGTAAGCGCAGACCTGTCGAAGCCGGGCGCTTTCTCGTTTATGGCAGTCATGATCGAGCGCGAGTGCCGCATCGTCTGCTCGCCATCGAGATCGACGCCGGGCAAGCCTTCGGCACGGCGCATCATGCAAGCACGCGCGGCTGCCTCATCGCGCTCGACGACGTGTTGAAGCGTTCCCGTCCGCGATCAATCCTCGACTTCGGAACCGGCACCGGCGTTCTAGCCATCGCCGCAGCCAAGGCACTGAAACGCCTCGCCCTGGCCAGCGACAACGATCCGCTCGCTGTCGACATCGCCCGCGACAATGCGCGGAAGAACGGCCTCGCTTCCTTGGTTCGGGTGTTGAAAGCAACCGGCTTCGCCTACGACAAGCTCCGGTCGGCAGCTCCCGATCTCGTGCTCGCAAATCTGCTCGAGCGCGCCCTGTACGAGCTCGCCCCCACGCTTGCGCGCCACATCGTTCCGCGCGGACGCGCGATTCTGTCTGGCCTCACCAGCGGGCAGGCGAGCAGCACCGAGGCGCGTTATCGCGCGCACGGCTTCATCCTCGAAAAACGCATCATTCTCGACGGATGGACAACCTTGGTGATAGTCCGCGGCAACGGTCAAGCTTTGCGCGATTGATCGGGGCAGCGCTTTGCGCTTACATACGCCCGCCCATGTATCAAGTTTTCGAAGAAGTTAGCGTAGCAGGGGAAAGCGGCGAGCGGGTCAAGGCGTTACAGCGGGAGCTGAAAGCACGGAGGCTCAAGGGCTTTCTAGTTCCCCATAGCGACGAGCACCAGAACGAGTTCCTGTCTCCTTCGGCCGAGCGACTGGCTTGGCTCACCGGCTTTACCGGATCTGCTGGCGTTGCGATCGTGCTTGACAAGGCGGCCGCGCTTTTCGTCGACGGCCGCTACGTCTTGCAAGCGCGGGCGCAAACCGATCCCGCCTTGTTCGAGGTGCTGCAAACGCCAGAGGCCAAAGCCTCGACCTGGCTGGTCGAAAAGCTCAGCAGGGGCGCAAGCGTCGGCTACGACCCAGCGCTGCATACGATCAAGGAGATCGAGCGCCTCAGCGAGGTCTTGGGCAAAGCCGGTATCAAGCTCGTGCCGGTCGAGACCAACCCGATCGACGCGGCCTGGCACGACCGGCCCAAGCCGCCTTCGGTTCCAATCGTGCCGCATGGCATCGAGTTCGCAGGCCGCAGCGCGCAAGACAAGCTTAGCGACGTGCAGGAGCTGCTCCGCGAGGAGAAGGCCGACGCTGCGCTCCTCACCATGCTCGACTCGATTGCTTGGCTGTTCAACATCCGTGGCGGCGACATCAAGCACACACCGGTCGCGCTCGCCTACGCAATCGTGCCGGCCACCGGCCGGCCGACGCTGTTCATCGGTCCGGAGAAGGTCGAAGACAATGTGAAGCCCGCGCTCGGCGATTATGTCGACCTTGCGGAGCCTGCCGCGCTCGAAGGCAGGCTCAAGGCGCTCGGGCAGGAGAAGACGCGAGTGCGGCTAGACCCAGAGACCACGCCAATTCGCTTCGCGCAATGGCTCGAGGCCGAAGGCGCCAAGTTCGTCCCTGGCACCGATCCCTGCGTTCGTCCAAAGGCCATCAAGAACGAGGTGGAAATCAAGGGCGCACACGCCGTGCATCTGCGCGACGGCGTGGCCATGGCCCGCTTCCTCGCCTGGCTCGACGAGGTGGGCGAGAGCGGCAGGATCGACGAGATTGCCGCAGCGCTCAAGCTCGAAGAGTGCCGCCGCCAATCGGGCCAACTCAGGGATATCAGCTTCGACACGATCTCGGCGGTCGGGCCCAACGGCGCCATCGTCCATTACCGTCCCACCACCAAGAGCAAGCGCACTTTGCAGAAAGGCTCGCTCTATCTCATCGACTCTGGCGGGCAATACCGCGACGGCACCACCGATGTGACGCGCACCATCGCCATCAGCACGCCGACCGCGGAGATGCGGCGACACTATGGGCTCGTGCTCAAAGCGCACATCGCCATCGCCACCGCACGATTCCCCAAGGGCACACGCGGGCAGGACCTCGATCCCTTCGCCCGGAGACCGCTTTGGCAGGCAGGGCTCGACTTCGATCACGGCACCGGTCACGGTGTTGGTAGCTATCTCGCGGTGCACGAGGGGCCGCAGCGGCTGTCGCGGCTCGGCACCGTTGAGCTCGAGCCAGGCATGATCCTGTCGAACGAGCCGGGCTTCTATCTCGAAGGTCATTACGGCATCAGACTCGAGAATCTCGTGCTGGTCACGCCGCCGGAGAAGATCGCTGGTGGCTCGCGCGAGATGATGGGATTCGAGACGCTGACCCTCGTTCCCTTTGACCGGCGTCTGATCGACCCGAAGCAACTGCTTCCTTTTGAGCGCGAATGGCTCAACGCCTATCACGCGCGCGTTAGGCGCGGGATCGAGCCGCAGATGCTGAGCAACGACCGGGCATGGCTCCGCCACGCCACCGCGCCGATCGGCTGATGGCTCCCTCCTTCACGTTATCGTGTCATTGCCGGGCTTGACCCGGCAATCCGGTAACCGCAGGACCTGCGCAGGCGGATTGAGGGAATAGCTGGATTCCCGCTTTCGTGGGAGTGACGTGAGGAGGAAACTTTGACCCTGGAGCATCGGCCGAACTGCGAATATTGCGACAAGGACCTGTCGCCTGACGCGGTCGACGCTCGCATCTGCTCTTATGAATGCACCTTCTGCGCTCACTGCGTCGACACGGTGCTGTTCAACGTCTGCCCGAATTGCGGCGGAGGATTCGTTCCACGCCCCATCAGGCCGGTGACCGAGCGGCGGCAGGGTTTGAGCCTTGCCAAGCGGCCGGCCTCGACCGAGCGCGTGTACCTCTCCTATGAGAAGGATGAGATCGACCGCTTCGCGAGAATCGTGCGCGACATTCCGCCGGAGAGCCGCTAGACAGCCAGTCCATGTCGACCGAGATTCTCGTCTCCGCCGTGGCGGCCACTCTGACCACGGCAGCCTTCGTGCCGCAGGCGCTGCACATTATACGTTACAAGGAGACGCGCGCGATCTCGCTCGTCATGTATGTGGCCTTTGCTGCCGGGGTCGCGCTTTGGCTCCTGTTCGGCTGCCTGATCGGCAATTGGCCGATCATCGTCTCAAACGCCATCACGCTTGCGCTCGCCCTCGCTATCATCGCCATGAAGCTGAGATACGGGTGATGAGCGCTACTCGATCAGCC
>Ga0066904_10000059_pt1 | contig 11652 bp, 11 predicted proteins | sample PanSoiMetaPlot30_FD_133941 | JGI IMG/M metagenome (GOLD analysis project Ga0066904, IMG submission 133941) | Tropical forest soil microbial communities from Panama analyzed to predict greenhouse gas emissions - Panama Soil Plot 30 (version 2) | reverse complement strand
TAGAGCCCGAATCAAGAGGGGTGGATTTGATGAAAACGCCTAACCAAGCGCTGGAGCCAACGATCACCCACGGCGCTTGTTCACCTTTCAGATGCACGGTTACGAAATCCGCCCTCGCAAAGATCATCGCGGCGTCGATCTAATTTCCGATGCGCCGCCATTCGGTCGGCTGTGGTACGACACGCCGGATCATGCAGTCGGGTATGCAATGCACAGCAGCCGATCACATGATGCTGTGATTCGCATTTACGATGGGCAAATGACAAAACGATGATTTCCTGCAATTCGCTCCAGCCCCGAAAATTTCCAATAATTCTGGTGTTTCTCGTGATGTTTTCTGGTTTTGCTCCGGCCGAAAACCAACCGGAAGCCGGAACAGGAATTGAAGGGGCGATCACTGTTGGCCCGGTCCAGGGCGGACCATCGAGACCGGGCCTTCCCGATTCGAAGGCCTTCGCGAATGCGGCATTCGTCGTGGAAAACGAAAAGGGCCCGGTCACATCCTTCACGACTGATGATAAGGGACGATTTCGGATTTCGTTGGCCCCCGGGCACTACATCGTTTCGATGAAGGATAAGAAAGGCGGAATCGGCCACTACGGCCCGTTCGAGGTCGATGTTGTCGCAGGCAACATCACAAAAGTTCAGTGGCACTGCGATACTGGGATGCGATGAATCTCTTTCGGGCAGTCTCGCGCTCACCCGCCTTGCGGTATTCAGCAGGGGCCGCTTTAGCTGCTTCTGCTAAAAATCAGCGCCTAAGGTTTGTTGCTCTTAACAAGCGTTGCGTTCACACTATGGGTCTTCGCCGGAATACCGCCGGCGCCAGTGACGGTAAAAGTATAAGTCCCGCGCGGCGTCGAAGAGCTGACAACCACCGTCAGTGTCGAGGAGGTTGTCGCGGGATTCGGACTAAACGTTCCGGTTGCCCCGGTCGGAAGCCCGGTCACGGAAAAAGTAACTGAGGAACTGAAACCGCCTGTTGGCGTGATCGTCACCGCGTAGGGGACCGTTCCACCTCCGCGCCGGACAGTTTGTGATGATGGATTGATCGATAGTGAAAAGTCCGGCGCCGGTGTTGGAGTGGGTGTGGGCGTTGGTGTTGGCGTCAGCGTCGGAGTAGGTGTCGGTGTTGATGGTGGCGTCGGAGTTGGAGTTGGTGTTGGCGTCGGAGTTGGTGTTGGACTGCCCGACGCGATTTTGAAGCTGCCGATGCGCGTGCGCCAGTTGAACGAACTCGTCGCGGCGTAGTATTCATTAGTGTACCAGAAGGTCCTGTCGTCCACCGGATCAATGACGAGTGCGCTATAGTCGCCCCAACGATTGCTCGTCCCACTTTGGCTGCCAGTCCCATCGAACAGGTGAGCTTCACCCTGGCTCAGAGTATTCAGCGGATCGGTCGCCAGCCGTCCCGCATAGCGTACTTGCGGATTAATCGCAGAGCTGGAAGCGCTAAAGCCGATGGCCAGATTTCCCTGCCCGTCCATCGCCGCGCTACCCATCCAACGCCAGGTCGTGTCAGGCTGATAGGTGCTTTCTTGATATACCGTGACCGGTCCAGCCGTAACATTACGCAGTTCGAACCAGCGCACCGCTGCCACTCCGCCGGCGCTGACAGAATAATTCCCGACCACCGATTCGTGGTCGCTGAATTTCCGGTAGGCGAGTCGAAACATCAAGCGATCCCCGATGCCGTCCAAGTTGCTTGACGAGGAGACTCCGGCCTGTGGCACGCACGCGCGGGTCGAAGGACAAAGAGCCGTATAGGCCGCGGCTGGTGGATTGGCGAATGTGGTAAAGGTGGAATTCGCCGACGTGGCGAAATCCACGTGAAAGTGATACGTGGTATAGTTTGGATTAATCGACTGACCCGGGAATCCTACAAACGTATTCGGAGCCCCGGCTGGCGGCAGGGTCGGACCATCCAAGTCCGCAGGCAGGAATGGGTCAACTGAGCTGCCCAGAGGTCCAACGGGGCTAATAAAGGTAGCGGGTTGGCCGGCCAGCATTTTCGAGCGGTCGAAAGCGAAGGCCTGTGGACCGAGGTAGAAAGTGCCGGTCGAGTTGAACACGTTCATACTCATATAATAGCCGTCGGGCCAGACACTCAGGTGAGGGTAGTCGAAGAAGTTGGAGCCGAGGTGAAACCCATAACGATAGTAGGTGCCGGTGGCGTCGACCGTAGTGGAGACGGCAACACACTCGTCAGTGATCGGGGCGCCGCCCGTGGCGCTGGCAAACTGCGAGATCACCCAACGGTTCGCTAGGTGATCGTAGAGAACCACCGGATCGCCAGCGCCGCCGCTCTGGCAAGCGCCGCCAAAGCCACTCCAGATGGAAGAGATGCTATTTGGTCCCAGCACAGAATTCCCAGTGCTCTTGTCGAAAACCTGGTAACCTTCATTTACAATTTGAACGTATTGGGTTGTTCCGACCGCGCCGTTCGTATCGGGTGGCGCACAATTGCACCCCACGCCGGGGTAAGGGATGCCGTTGAAGTTGAGGAGAGCACTGGGGATGGTGGGAGCAATCAGGCTCTGAGTAGAGGCGTGGCGGTTTTGGAGGACCGGGTCCGGCCTATCGTGATGGCGATAAGGCACCTTGGGGTTCTCATTAGCCTCGTGTCGCGGTTTTACATCCGCGGCGTTCCATGGAGCCATACTCCGTAACGGCGGTGAAACGTCATTACGATAAGACGCCACTACGTGCATACCATTGGTTCCCTGATTTTGCGTCTGAGCACCGGAGGACCAGCCAAAGGTCAGTAATCCGATACCAACTCCCGCAGCGCAAAGAGCAAAAGCGATTGCGACGCGCGGGGTAAAGAAGGCGGATTGAGAAGCGGAGTCTCTTTTCATAGGTGCATTTTTGGTCCGTCCTTCACGAAACAAATTGGTGTTTTCATCGGTTTGTTGCTTTCATCATTCTTGTACGAGATTTGCCCGCCAAAGTTGCCGAAGACTTTGCGACAATGGGGCCAAGAATCGGGGGTTCTGGGGGTTTAGCACTTGGAGCGCGAAGAGTATTACCGCGCTGAGTCGTCGTCAACAAAATCTTGTAGTATCTGGCCTGCACGCGAGGAACGCTTTGCCTCACCCGCGACCAAAGACCGATATGCTATGTTCGCAGTTTTAGACGGCTTTCTGCTAACAAAGCTGCCGTTCTCCTACCGCATCTGGCAACCGCGAATCGCCGATTCAAGCTCCACAAACGCAGTCAGCCTTTCATCCGCTCGCGCAACGAACCGCTTTCCATCGCCGCGATGTGCGTCAGCAATCCAGATTGTTCGCCCGTGAGAATCCACAGTTGACACGCAGCCCCAACTCCATCCGGCATTGGTGAGATTGTCAGCGATGAGTTCCCACGACTTCACGCACAGCGGATTCACGGCTGCTTTTCCTCGCAAAGTTTTTGGAAAGCGGGATCGGTGCGCAACGGATCCCATTGTGGATGGAGCCTTAGAAGCGCCGGCGTAAGGCACTCATCATACGGCATCTCCAAAAGACGCTGCAGCCTTGGAATTGCGCGGTTTTTGTCGCCGACTAAGACCTCGACGAACGCCAAATTCTGCTCGAAGGTAGGCCCAGCCACTGCATCCTTCACAGTGGGCAGCAGCGTGATCATACGCTCAGCTCCTTTTATCGCTGCATCCTTCTGGCCGAGCACAGCATGAAATACCGAAAGCGCATGCGCAAAATTCGGATTATCAGGGTCCTTCTGGCAGAGCGTTTCTAGCGGACCCAGCCCTCCTTGAGCAATGGCTCTCGCTCCGGCAATATCGCCGGCATATTCCTTGGCTAGGACCAGAAAGAATTGATTAAATCCCCTTTCGATGTCGGACAGGTCGCGATATTCAGTGAGTCGGCTATGAATCAATCGAATGGCCTCATCGAAATGCCGCTCCAGAAACAATTGGTCCCCTTTCGTTAGGTAGGCCTTAAACGAAGGGGTCTGTGCGTTTACGCCCACCAGCAATTTTCCGGCTTGTTCCAGATTGCCCTCGGCCTGATAAATTTTGGCTTCACCCGCGAGCGTGTCGGGGTCATTGGGAACAAGGTCCAACAACCTATCGTAGGTTTTTAGCGCAGCCGGGAATTGCCGAAGCATCGCGTAAGTCCCTGCGGCGTTCGCTAGCCATTGAGTGTTGCGTGGATCGAGCGCAAGGGTTTGCTCCCAGTAGGCAACGCTTTCATCCCAGTGCCCTTGTCGTCTGGCGATTAGGGCGAGAGCAGCAGGGACATCGCTGCTGCCCGGCACTAGCTCCCGGAGGCGGCCAAACGTTGCTTTGGCAAGGTCGTAATCCCAGCACCCAATATTGGTAATAGGCCTGCGCGAGCAGGGTTTCGGGCGAGTTCGGTTGGAGTTTTTGCGCGGTGTCTAAGGCCCGCTCCGCCGCGTCACGGCGAGCGGTGGTCGAGTCTAGACCGCCGAAATACATCTGAGCGTTCGCACGAGAGAGTCTGGCCCAAGCCAGCGCAAAAGCTGGGTCGAGCTGCACCGCCCGCTCGTAAAAGCCGACGACCTTCGCTTGATCGAATACAGAGGTCGTCGTGCGTGCTTCAAGAGCCAAGCCCCGGAGGTACGCGTCGTAAGCATCTGGATTGTTTGTCGGCTTAATCGCCAAGAGACGTTGCTCGCCGCCGGTAAGCTTAGCCTGCAACGACTCGGCGATTGCATTGGCGATCTCGCTCTCGACACCGAAGATGTCGACGAGCTTGCGATCAAAGGTATCGGCCCAAAGATGGGAATCATTGGCTGCTTTGATCAGCTGCACGTTTACCCGCACGGCGTCGCCGCTCTTCTGCACGCTTCCTTCCAAAATGTGGGCTACCCCAAGCTGCCTAGCGATCTCGAGCAGGTTTTCAGGCGCGCTTTTGTAATGCTGCGTGGATGTGCGCGAGATCACCTTCAGATCGGCGATCTTGGATAAGCGCGTCAGAATTTCGTCCTGGATACCGTCGGCAAAGTAGGCGTTGTCCGGATCGCGGCTTCGGTTCTCAAACGGGAGCACTGCAATGCTTTTTTCGGGAACTGCTACTGTGGCAAGCGGTCGTCTATAACGAACGAGCAGAAAACCGATCACGGCGATCACAGCGAGCAGACTCGCCACGCCTAATGACAGCCATTGATACGCCGCCCGTTTTCTTCGTGCAGCGGCAGCAGCGACGCGCGCCGCCTTTAGCTTTTCCGGCACTGCCGGATTCCCAAGCTCCTCGGTGTACAGATTCACCACGGAAACGCGAACGCCGTGCTTTACTTCACATTCGCCAAGTTCATGCAGGTGCGGCTGCCAGTGCGGATATTCCCCGAGATCTTCAGCGACGTGCTTTGACAGCAGAATGTGTCCGGCATCGCCGCAGTCCATGACCCGCTGTGCGATATTGATGCCAGCGCCAGCCACGTTCGCTTTTCCGGCTGCGTCGATAACCCCACTGACAGGTCCACTGTGTATGCCCATTCGCAGCTGAAGTTCTGGATGCTTCTTGAGTGCGCGGCTGATCTGCAACGCGCATTCCGTTGGCGTTTCCGGACTATCATAAAAAACCAGCGTGATGCCATCGCCTGTTGGGATTGTGATCAAGCGCCCCGCCGCTTCCGCAGCTTGGAATTCATCCGTACATCGGACAATCTCGTTTAAGCGCTCGACTACCGCTCGTTGCTGATTGATGGGCAGTTTCGAGTAACCGACGATGTCCGTGAACAAGACATGTGCGATCTCCAGTTGGATTTCCTTCTTAACCTCGGCAGCCATATGGATTCACCTGGAAATGCCCGTCGCAACGATACTCTCAAGCAGGCTGCCAAGAGTCGAGCGCAAAGCTCGACCGCCATGCGCCGCCAATCGATCAAGCCGGAGAAAGAGGCTTCCTAATTATGCTGCATGGGAAACCCGTCCGTTTGCCGAGATTATCAGCGATGATTTCCTAGTGCTTGGGTAGGGCTCCCCGTACACGCGCGTACCGATTATAGGTCGAAAACGCTTCTCACTTCTCACATCCCAATAGGCGCCCTGAGAACGAGCGGCTCAACGCCAGCTGACCTTTCCGTTTTCAAAACGCAGGTGCCTGGCGAAGCGCCCTTTTTCATCGAGAGCGCGGTAGCATGTGGCCCGGCTCGCGCCGGTGCTGGCTCCGAGCTGCCTCGCAGCCTCGGTTTTCGTCAGCGGACCGCCCTTGAAAATCGCGGCAACATCAGCTTCACGAACGACTTCCCGCCGATCTCTTGCCGGCGCGCGGCGCGGGTCACCCAGCACCGGAGGACAGCCTTCAGGAATGTTCTCGGATCTGCCGCCGTAAGATTCCCCCGGCCTGATCGGCTGGCCACACCAGTTCAATTCCACGCCCTTGCCTGTCTCATTCATGGTTTCTCACGTGCGCGATCTGATCGTGAGACGGGGCATGGTGCGAATCCCCTGATTGGGCGGGGTGCCGGTGGGGTGGTGGTTCTTCTTCAGAAGAAAACAGACCAAAAACATTACTTTTTTGAATTTCTAGCATAGAAAGAATGGCGAAAAACGGCCCATGAAAATGGGCTGAAACGACCGGCGTGGCATGTCTGCATGGTCTGCATGGTCAGCATGGTGTTTCAATCGTATAAGGAAAAGGCGCTTTCCATTTTAGGGTGAAAGACCTTGCTGACCATGTCGACCATGTATGTCGTCGGTCTGGTTTACGACGCAGAAAGTCCGCGAATGGCCTTTGCCATCGACCACGAAGCGCTTGCCTTCACCGAACACGCGCCGGTCGTACCTTTTGAGCAATTTGCCGAACGTCGATTTGTCCGAGGGCTTCAAGTCGCCATCGCTTTCGCTGCCGATGATTCGCTCGAACAGGCCATGTTCCCACGCGGTGTCCACTAACTCGTCAAACTTGACCGGTTCACCGTCGAGCAGCTGGACCAGTTCGCGCATGTCGGCGCCGTCCACATCAGCCGCGCTCGGAATTTCAGCAGTCTGAAGCGGGCAGCCGTATCCGGCGTGCTCGACGACCCCGCCGATGATCTCGCTCCATCGTGGAAATGCGGTGTGCGGCCGGCTCGGCTTCGGTCTGCCCGCCGCGTCCCAGTCGCGGACAAGCGCCCACAGCGCGCCCAGAATGCGAGGGCGCATTGCGAGCAGCGCTGGGTCGTCTAAAACGCGCCGGAATTGACGATCCTCGGCGCGCTCGTCCTCCATAAAAAGCTCGACGAAGAGCGAGCGACGCCGCATGTCCGGTGAAACGGTGCAACCGTTTCCGGTCACGAACACGGTCACCAAACTTTCTCCCGCAAACATTTTGCTGACGCCCAGAATACGACCACTCCAGATGACGGCAGTGACAAACGCCTCCAAGGACGGCGAGTCCAAGTGCCGCTTGCAGTTGTCGAACAAGATGTAAGGACGCGCTTCGATCACCGCGGCCAGCAGTTCTTTCGCAGTTTCAGCTTTGTCTTTGAGATCGCCGTCGGTTCTGACCAGTCCGTGTGTCGGCGAGATCGCGCACTTGGCCAGCAGCGTTTTCCCCGCGCCTTCGGCATTCGCCAGATAGATAAAGACCGGACGCACGATTGTAGTGCCAAGCAATCCAGCACCGAACAAGCCGATCATCGCTGCGACCGCGACAGATTTTGACCGACCGTCATCGGCGAATGGAAATTCCGACAGTAGTTCGTCGATCACCTCTTTCGCAGCCGACATCGGCAACGCCACGTCATAATCGCACTAAGGTACCGTTAGGGTCAGTGATGCTCGATCATAGCCGCTTGCGAGCAGTTCGATTACGCCGTTCTCGCGCATCACCGGCAAGCGCGCAGTCGCGATTCTTGCGACCTTGGGCAAACGTGAGAGAAACTGCTGCGCTGACAACACGCCCTGCGCGTCTTCGGTACTCATTGTGCGCGGCAAAGTCACGACATTGTCGCCGGAACCCCGAACGCGAAAACAGATCAGGTGTTGCTCCGCCAAAGTGCGCAACATCACAGCGGTAATCACGTCCAGGCCGTTGCCCTGTTGATTAACGATGAATGCGACGCCACCGCGTTCGTAGATGCCGCAGTTTTTCAAAACTTTTGCGCAGTCAGCCGCGAACGCGGAGAGCAGGCGGCCGTCCCCTGGGAGCTGAATTTTCGGCAAATTGCTATTCAAGCGCGACGGTATCGCCTCAGTGCCTAACGAGTTTACGAGGTTATTAATTTGCAGCGTTTCCTCAATCAGCTTGTCGACAGCTTGCTTCGCAGTTGCAGCTGGCCGCGCTGCGATGAAATCCGAGATGTCGTGAAAACCCCGCAGCGTAACGATCTTGATCGATCTTGCCTTGCCAGTGAGCGACTCGACCACCTGCTTAAGGTGCTTCTGTCCCGGCTCATCATCGTCACCGAATATGACCACATCCTTGCCCCGGAGTGTTTCGCTATATTCGTCGCGCCATTTGCCTGCCCCGCCGCAATTGGTCGTTGCCACGATATCGATCTCGATCAGTGCATTGGCATCTTTTTCGCCTTCGACAATACCGACGGTCTGCGACTTGATCACTGCGGGAAGATTGTAGAGAACGCGTCGGACATTCTTTGTGTTGTGAATCCATCCGTCGTTCCCATCGGGTTGACGCTGACGAAATATTTTCGGCTCGAAGCGGCAAACCTGGTAAAGCAGCTGTCCCGTCTCGTCTGTGTAATCATACGCCGCGACCGGCTCTGAACTATTCTGTCTGCGACGAATTGCCGGAAACAAATCGCGAAGCGTCATGCCTAGGGCCCTGAGCACGTTGTTCGTGTCGCAGCCCGCGAGGCACTTCAACAACACTCTCCCGTCGTTGCCTTCAGATATGCTCAGACTCGGTTCGCGATCATCATGCGCAGGACAGTTCGCCATCCACCCGCTACCGCTACGTTTCGCGTTCAGGCGCTCGACAAGGTCTGCAACAGGCGAGCTCACTGAGCGCTCCTTTCTGGCAGCGCATTGAGAACGGCTTCACAGAAGCCCCTATAACGTCTTGAGATCTCCGCTATCGCGTTTTTCGCCTCCTCCCCTATCATTTTATCGGGCAGCGCCAACAAAGCGCCACGCAATGTCCCAAAGAACCATTTGTCGTACGGCGCTCGCTGGTCTTTGTGCCGGATCTGCCAGTTGAGTTCATCCAGCCGCACAATCGACCAATTTTCATCCACCTTGATCGTCTGAGACCTGAATTTCTCGGCTTTCGCCTTAAGCGTGGCTTTAATCTTCTCTGATTTGGTTGCATATGTGCCAGCGGCGTTGACGAGGGACGCCTGGTCGCGTAATGATTCGTTGTTCCATCTGTGGGCGGCATCACGATTGCCGCCCGTTTTTCTTTTCGGGCGTTTCATGGCGGACCACCTCAGTTAACGCGGAAGCTTTGCAGCTTCGCGATGACATCGTTCCATCGGTAACGGCAGCTTCTGCCGATCTTCAAGTATGCGATTCGCCCCCGGCGTTGCCAGTCATCGACCGTGCGGCTCGATACTCCCAAACGCTCCGCTAGTTCGCGTTTCCTCAGCAACCGATCGCTAGCGCGGTCAATCGTCTGCTCGAGATTTTCCTGCGAAAACATGCACAAAACTTGCGCGTGTTTTCATCCAGAGTGGTTACAGCAAACGGTTGGATTTTGTCACAATTTGCAGCTTTTTCGTTTTGTTAAGCCCAACCGCGATTTGCGCGTCCGTACCGTCTGTTCTTCAACGGAACTATGTCCGCGCCTCTCTAGTTCTATCACGGTCTTGCGGATGCTAATCGTTGGATGTTTGGCGTGAATCTCAGTTATGTCGGCGTCAAGCTTGCCGTAAAGCTCTCCGCTCGCGTCGCTGCTCAAGACACGCCCAAGGTCGATGAAAAATTTTCGATCCGTGTTATGTGCCGCCTGAGCAATGTCCCAGCGCCATTTTCTCAAATCCTTCGCCGCTAGTTTGGCTATGATCTTTGATTCGCGCTCCCTTTGACCGGTTTGCCGAAAAAACTCCCCGTCCTTTTCCAATTGGGGAGCGACCTTTGCGCGAAATAAAATGTCGTCCGCCGAGTCGCTATCGTGCGAAATTATCAGTGCGTCGCGAAGCGCTTTATCAATTTCTGCTGCGATGGCCCAGTCCGCCATCCATTGATCGAGTTGTGATCTGCTGACCCGAGTTTTGGCCGCGGCTTTTCCCACGTCGCCCAGATAACGCACGTTCGTGAGGAATCTGTCCAGCTTGGTCTTCATCCCTTTATACGACGGAGCCTGATTGGCACGACATTCGACGCTGTTTGCGGCGCTATCGCAAACCACGTCCGCGCCTGCTCGGGCGTCGCCAGCTCGCGGTAATGGCGAAAGATCATTTGCGGTGACGTTCCCGCCTCTAGTGCGACGCGGTTCACATCCTGAATCTCTGCAAGCCGGTAGCTGATGAACGAGTGCCGTAGCGCGTTGTGCTTCCACTTGAGCTTTGCGTTGTCAGCAGCGCGGCGCATTGCCTTGAAGAAGCCGTCCTTGCTGTACGGCCAGATGTGTACCCCATTGCGGGGAGCAATTGCCAGCCAGCGGGACAGATTATCCGAGACCGGCACGATTCGGCGCGTAGCTGTCTTTGCCTTATGCGCCGCGACTTCGATATATCCGTGATGGCGCTCTATGTCCGTCCAATCAAGACGCAGGATCTCCGCGGAGCGTAGCCCCGCGAACGCGGCCAGTACGACACAAGGCGTGACTTCCGGCGAAGTGCTTTTGAGGAGCGCGGCAAGTTGCGATGGTGTGAAGATCTCAACTGGAACCCGCTTCTCACTGCGCTTTTCAACTCTCTCGAGCAAGTCAGCTTCTTTGGGCAGCCAGCCGTGTCTTTGCGCGAACCCGAAAAACGTTCGCAGCGTTCTCAGGAAATTATTGTGACTCCGAGGCGAAAGCTTGAGCTTGTCGAAGAACGTGACCACATCATCCGGCGCAATGGCGTTCACGTCGCAGTGAAACGCTTCTTTGAACACGCCAAGCCGGTAGCGCAGATCGCGGAGGTAAACATCGCTCACGCCTTTTGCCGTTTTCCTGGCGATCATCTCGTCTACGGCGGCAGCCACGGCTTTACGCTTAATGCCGCGGCGGTGATGTCCCGCGTAGAAGCGCACTGCATCCAGCAGAGGGACGCCATCGAGAAGTTTCCGTGCCTCGCTGTACTCGATGGCAACGGCATCCAACGGCTGATCAAATTGTTTCACCGCATCGAGCGCACGGCCGTACACGAGCCGGTCGCGTCCAGAAAGCTGTGCGGCGTCCACGTCACCCCGAGACAACTGTGAGGCTTTCGCTTCGGCTTCGTTGGCCGCGGTCTGGAGATCGCGAAAGTTAAGTCGGTGACGTTTGCCGCCGAGATGATAGGCAACGCGATAGTATGTGCCTTCCGGTTTGCGGTCCCGGTAGATTTTCACGGCGCATGAGCCTCGTTTAACGACGATTGGGAATCGGACTCTTTTCATGTTTTTGGCGCTTAAGTGCGCAAATACTGTCCGAAAAGTGTCCGAAAATGCAAGCTAAATCTATTGGAGAGACACGATTTACCTATGAACATTCAAACAGCGGGCAACGGGAATCGAACCCGCATAGCCAGCTTGGAAGGCTGGAACTTTACCATTAAGCTATGCCCGCATCGGAATAGTGAATGGTCAACAGTGCCAAGTGACGCGTGACTAGTCAAAGC
>Ga0066904_10000058_pt1 | contig 11658 bp, 2 predicted proteins | sample PanSoiMetaPlot30_FD_133941 | JGI IMG/M metagenome (GOLD analysis project Ga0066904, IMG submission 133941) | Tropical forest soil microbial communities from Panama analyzed to predict greenhouse gas emissions - Panama Soil Plot 30 (version 2) | reverse complement strand
GAGGTGGCGCTTTTACAGGAGTCGGCCATTACTGCCATCCCAGTCGGTCAGATCCCGGAAGGGCTCTCGGGCCTCCTTGCGAGGGCGGCGTTGGCGGATACCCTCGGCTATCTCCACTTGGACGTCGATGTGCTGGATCCGGCCGTCGGCCACGCGAACTACCTGCCGGCCCCCAACGGCCTCTCCCTTCCCCACCTGACCGCCGCGATTGCCGTAGTCCGCGCTCGGGTTCCGCTCGGCGCCGCCGCGCTCACCTCCTATTCGCCCGAAGACGACCACGATCAAGGTGTCTGTAGAGCGGCCTTTGCCGCGATTGATGCCATTGTGGCGAACGGCGCCTAACCAAGGAATGAAGCCAACGGCCCCTTGGCGAGATAACATCAACGAGTTTGCTATCGACCCCGCCCGTGGCTTATTTCTGTCTCGTTAGGCGTCTCGACATTGCAACAGAATGGCGGATGGGCGCCGCCTCCATCTGCTGAGATGATCGATAAAAGAAGAGTTGCCAGTGCTTCGCTCTGCGTACCGCCAATTGAGCATTAGGCGGAATCACGGCTGCCCACCTTTCGAGTGATCGGTACTTTTTTTACTCGCGCCGATTGGATCGCCGATGATCAGCTTCCAGCTCCTGTCAGATTGGCGGCCTAGAACTTCGATTGCGTTGTTTCGATCAGCGTTCCAATGCTGTCGTAATACCGCGCGGAGGCGTGCCATGTATCGAGCACTGTTCTGCTCTCGGGGAGTCATTTTGGTCCGATGGGGCTATCGTTTTCTATTGCAGTGATCAAAGGAGTCTTTGTCCGCTGCGTCTGTGGATTGTTCCGCGCGGTTGCACCGTGAATCCAGAAGCCGGTCACACGATGCTGTGATTTGCGCTTACGGTGAAGCGGGCAACGTGATCGATACGCACGAGCACAAAGGCGATTTCAAAGAGTGGTAAAACTCAATCTCCCTTGAATCAGTTAGGTTGCACCGGCGATTTGGTCCCCCAGGACAACACGCACCTCGTGAGTCAGCGCGTCGTCACGCAACGTCACGACTTTCTCGGCTGCCGCAACTCCATCCAATTCTACCAGAATGACGCCTCGTGAGTAGTGATCTGGATTCTCGACTGCAATTCGATAAATGGTGTTGTGGAAACGATATCGTAGGCGGAAACCAGACCACTCTTTCGGTATGACCGGATTGATCGTGAGGGTGTCGCCGCGGCGCTGGAATCCCAAAATTTCTTCAAGCCAGACGCGATAGGTCCAAGCCGCCGCGCCCGTGTACCACGTCCACCCACCGCGCCCAACTTGGCCGGCTAACGAATAAACGTCACCTGACATGACGTACGGCTCGACCTTGTAGCGTTCGCAATCTTTCTCGTCCCGGGAGCGCTCGATTGGATTCAGCATCCGCAAAAGTCGAACCGCTTTGTCGCCGTCGCCTTGGCGGGCAAAAGCCATGGCCACCCAAGTGGCGGCATGCGTGTACTGACCGCCATTTTCCCTTACGCCGGGCGGGTAAGCCTTAATGTAGCCAATGTCGGCGGTTGTTTTGTCGAAAGGTGGAGTGAAGAGCAAGATCAGGCTATCGCGTTCACGCACGAGGTTTTCCTGAAGCGATCGCAGCGCGATCTCTACGCGGTTGGAGTCGCCGGCGTCGGAAATCGCAGCCCAAGTTTGGGGGAGCGAATCGATGCGGGCTTCGGCGTTTTTCCTGGACCCGAAAGGCCTGCCATCGTCAAGGTACCCACGGCGATACCATTCTCCGTCCCAAGCCTGAGCATCGACAGTTCGTGCCAGTTGGGCGGAACGGACACGGCACGCTTTTGCTTCCTCACGGAGTTCACGCAGGGCGAGCAATTCGGCGAAATCATTGAGCACACAAATCTGAAACCAGGCGAGCCATACGCTCTCACCTTTGCCGCCAAGTCCGACGCGGTTGAGCCCGTCGTTCCAGTCGCCCCCTCCGATCAGCGGCAGTCCATGCGGACCGGCGGTGGCAGAATGCTTAATCGCACGCCGACAATGTTCGAGCAAAGTTTCCTCTGTGTGCGAAACGATCGGAATGGAGAGGCTTTCTGTCTGTTGAGCCTCGAGTGGTTTACCGTCGAGGAAAGGAACTACCTCGTCGAGGATTGAGGTGTCGCCAGTTGTGCGGACGTAGTGCGCGGTGACGAAGGGAAGCCAGAGAAGATCATCACTGATGCGCGTGCGCACGCCAGCGCCTGAATCGGGATGCCACCAGTGTTGAACATCCCCTTCCACAAATTGGCGCGCAGCCGCGCGCAAAATGTGGTCGCGCGCAATTTCGGGTGCAGCATGCACGAGACCCATTACGTCTTGCAACTGGTCGCGGAACCCGTAGGCGCCACCCGATTGATAAAGGGCTGAGCGACCCCAGACGCGGCAGCTGAGAGTCTGGTAGAGCAACCAGCGGTTGAGCAGAAGATTTGTGGAAAGCTCCGGGGTTTCGACTTCAATCGTACTCAGGAGCCGGTCCCACCAACGCCGGGTTTCTTGCAACGCGGCTTCGACGTTGGCGGGATCGCGAAAGCGGTTCACGAGAGCGCGTGCTTTTTCTTCGTCGTCAGCCTGCCCGAGCAAAAAAGTTACTTCGGCGGTCTCTTGCGGATCGATCTCGATCACGACCTGCACGGCGGCGCAAGGATCCAAACCAGCGCCACTGTCGCCGGTTAATCGTTCGTGCTCCAAAGCTACGGGGTAGCGCAGCGAGTGGTTGCGTCCGATGAAGGCAGTGCGATCACCGGTGAATGAAACGGGCGTGGGCGTGGATGTCGCGAAGGCGACGCGTTTGGAGAGCTCGGGTTCGAAGGAATTTCTGGCAAAAAGGCTCTGGCTTTGGAGGTCCCATTTCGTGACTACATGCATGCCGGTTTCCTCTAGGTGGGAACCAAGAACAAGAGTTGCGTAAGAGGTGATCGTTAATCTCCGCCGCCGCGACGAGCTATTGCGAAGTCGCAGCCGCTGAAGGCGAAGGGGCAAGCCGCCGGCGTCATCGACCGGGACGAAGCTGAGCAATGTTTGTTCGATGGCATGGCTGTTGTGTTCGAAGGCTGTGTAACCCTGCCCATGCCGCGCACGATAAGCGTCATGCTCCCGGATTGGTTGGGGCGTGGGCGACCAACCGACACCCAAGTCATCATCGCGAATGTAAATGGCGGTCCCGGGCGGATCGGAGATCGGGTCGTTTAACCACGGCGTTAGGCGATCGTTCTGGCTATTGCTGCCCCAGACAAAATCGGTGCCCGACTCAGAAACCAGCGCGCCGAACTTAGAATTGGCCATAACGTTGACCCACGGAAGCGGTGTTTGCTGATCCGGTGCCAGATAGATGACGAATTCCTTTCCGTCTTCGGTAAAGCCACCGAGGCCATTGAAGTAATGCAGCTCCATGAAAGGCAGCGGGCCAGAGGGCTCTTCGCGGAACTGCCAGCCGGGCGATAGCAGCTGCGGCTTCGCAACAACCGGCGTGGCCGCGGCAAGTTGTTGGCGCAGCGTGCCGCGGGATGCGACCAACACGATTCGAGCGGCGGCCTGAAGTGCGATCAACTCTTCCTTCGAAATTTTAATCGCCGACCGCAGATAAACGCCTCCGGGCTGATCTACGCCGGTGAGGTGCGCCTGCGCTTCGATGAGCCTGCGTAGATCGGCGGCCAACGCTTCTTCATAGCTGGCGAGTTCCTCGCTCACCAGCACGAGATCGACCTTCAACCCACGCAAATGCCAGAAGGTGTGCGCGGTCAAGATTTCGCGCACCACTTCGATGTCGCGGACGTGACCGATCATAACGACGACAATCGGCAGGTCACCGGAAATGCCCTGCCGCCAAAGCGCGCGCTGACCTTCCGCGCGCCTCCCGAGACGCGCGGCTGGCGGCCGAAGCTGAGCCTGTGGAAAGAGGATGTGGGCTGCCAGTTGCCGGAAAGTCTGAACATCTCCCGGGCGGATGTGGAGCCGGCGCATTTCAAGTTGGGAATGAGTCCACGCTGTCTCGAAGGCGCGAGCGCACGTCTGAAACTCCGCGTAGCGTTCCACCAGGCCGATGACTGCTTCACGCGACTCCGCGACCACGGTCACCAGCGCAAATTGAAATCGTTGGTTAGGCAGAATCGTTGTTTGCCGGCGGAAGCTGAAAATCGGGTCAAGGACGGCGCCGACCCGGTTCGTTAGCCTGCGGCTCAGGGCAACGGGATTTTCCAACGTTCGGCCTCGGCCGAGGAACTGGGCGCGGTCGGTTTCGAACTCAGTTCTACCTGTAATAGAAGGAGACTCAGGAACGATGAGATGCGCAGCCCAGATTGACTGTTCGTCGGGAGCGCGAAGGCGACGGCGGGCAAGGAGCGCTTCGCAATCTGGAAGCCATTCCGTTTCGATGAAGAGCTTGCTGAAAGCGGGGTGAGCGCGATCAGCCCGGTGGGGCGCGAGAGCGAGCTCGACGTAAGTGGTCAGCTCCAGACGGCACGATTTGCGCGAGGTGTTGACCAAAGTTAGGCGCCGCACTTCGGCGTTGTCTTCGGCGGAGACGACTATTTCTGTAAAGGTTTCGCACGGCCCGCTCCTGCGCCTGAATTCTGCTTTGTCCGGGGTGAAGCTCCAGGTGTAACGGTGCTCGGGACTTCGTACCGGTTGATGGGTGTTGCTCCAGATCATGCCGCTTTCCAACTCCCGGATATAACAAATCTCACCTGGCACATCACAGGTCGTATCGGCGCGCCAGCGCGTGACGTCCAAATCCAACCAGCGCAAGTAGCCGCCGCCGGAATTCGTTATCATGACTGAACAAGCTCCGTTGGAGAGAAGGTGAATGCGCGGCGAGGCGATATCGGGTGTTTCTGTTACAACCGCACCGTCGCCGATGGAAATCGCTCGAGGCAAGGGTCGCTCCTCATGCACCTCCCCGGTCGTCGGCAAAATTTGCTCCGGGATATGTTCGTGCAAGAGCGGCTCGGTAGCACGAACGCGCGGGTCGGAATGGAAACGCTTCCGCATCGCATTGTCGTGTAAAGCGTTGCCGTAGGCGAGGAGCGACATCCCCTGGTGATGTGCCATATAACAATGGATGATGATCCCGGCCGAGGCGCGAGGTTCGGTCCGTCGGGAATAGTCGATCGCCTCGTAGTAACCGTGGTCGCCGAGCAGCATGGGATTGCCAAGCGCGGCGAGCCGCCGCAGATTTTTCATGGCCACGGCTGGTTGCACGCCCAGCGCGAGTGCCGTCGCGTACGGTGCGACGACCAGCTCCTGTTCCTGTGCGCGTCTCAGCGCCAGCGCCGGTACGCCGAACGCGCGATATTGATAGACGTTATGCCGATCGAGTGCGCTGAAAGCGGATTCCGAAATGCCCCATGGCATGCGGCTCTGGTGGGCATACGCAATCTGGCAGTACACGGCGTCATGACAGGCGCGATCGAGCAGCGAATTCTCATGCGTCTGAGTAAACAAGAGCGGCATTAGATATTCGAACATCGTCCCACTCCAGGAAAGGAGAGGCAGTCGACCGTAGGCTGAGCCAAACGGCCGGCTTAAAGCCCACCAATGTTCAACCGACACTTCTCCGCGCGCGATGGCGAGGAAACTCGTTAGGCGCGCCTCACTCGCGAGCAAATCGTAGAACGAAGTATCGAGTCGCCGTTGCGCTACTTGATACCCAATTGCGAAAATCCGACGTTCCTCATCGTAAAGAAATCGGAGCCTCATATCGCTTTCAAGTTGCTGGCTCTGGGCGATCACTTCGTTCAATTGCGCGAGCTGCTCTGAGGCGGCTTGGCGTGAGCGCTCCACCTCGGTCACCAGAGGATCAAACCACTCACGCACAGGCTGCGGAAGCCCCGGCCCTTCTTGCTCTCCGTGAAATGCGAGTAGCGGTACAAGTCCGGAGATTCCCTCAGTGGCAATGTTTCGCAGCGAAAAGGTGCCGCCAAGCGCCTCGCGGCGCCATTCGTGCGCCGTTTCGCCTAACGACATCAATTGCGACGGAGGTGCCATGAGAATTTCAACCGGCCGAAAATATTTATCGATGACGGCATTCCAGGCCGCGACCTGCTTGGCGACTTGATGCGCCCAGTAAGCGCGCGGATCGGTCTCGCGCCCGTTGAAGAAGAGCAGTAAATGCTGTGCGAGCGGTCGAGCCGCGCGCAAACGCACGATAACTTGCTCCAGGTTAACCGGCTCGTCCACAGTCAGCCCTACCAGGTGCAAAAACGCCTGAGGATCTTCCGCTTTCTTCATTGCCGACGCGATCTGTCGCATCACGCCGAGCGTGTCGGCAATTCCACGCAGGGCACTTGCGTCCAGAAGGGGGCGCGTGGCTAATTCATTGCAGCTCGCTTCGAGAGTCCAAAGGCTCGCGAGAAAATTGCCGCTATCCACTGTCGAAACGTACCGAGGCTGCAGCGGCTGGAGTGTCTTCAGGTCGTACCAATTGAAGAGATGGCCTTCGAAACGCTCGAGACGACTTAGCGTTTCGAGTGTGCTCAAGTTACGCGCAACCACGTCGTCGATTGTGATATAACCAAAGTCGTTGGCGGCCACGCTGGCCACCATCGAAAGCCCGATGTTCGTCGGCGAAGTGCGCATGAAAATTTCCCGCATTGGCGTTTCTTGAATATTGTCCGGCGGCAGCCACGAGGTTTGCGGCCCGACAAAATCATCAAAATATCTCCAGGTCCGTCGCGCGGCGATGCGCAGGAACCTTCGATCATCTGCCGTTAAAATTCCGCCGCGCCAGCTCCTGGCCGGGCGATTGATCACGACTATCGCCACCGGATACAAGGCCCACAAAAGCACGAACGGCGCGGCAGCAATCATCGCCGATGCTCCCTGCCAAACTGTGCCGATGAAAAGCAGTACAGACGCGGCTGGGATCCAAAGCCGAGCCAGAACGAACTGCCACTGCTGATTTCTTGCGCGACGATGGGCGTCTTGTGCTGTCTCCCATTCCAATAGTAGCCGGTGCGAAATGATTCGCCGGTAGGCGACGCGAATGATGGCATCGAGTGCCATTCCCGCATGATCCGGGAGAAAAATTATCGCGAACATTGAGCGCAGCAGGCGGTCGCGCGGTTCACGCCAAAATCTTGTCCCGGGCGGCGGCGGATGGAAGAGAAGCGCGAGGAGAGAATTCAGGACCGGCCACAACATCAGAGCGGCGATTATCCCGCTCCACAGCAATGGCACCGCCGTGAGAAACCAGCCCGCCAGAAGGAGGGCTAAGGTGGCGGCAGGCACCAGACTACGGCGCAGATTGTCCAAAATCTTCCAGCGGTTGAACGCGGAAAGCGGGTTGTGTTCCATCCTGCCGTCGCCCACCGGCACACGCGGCTTGAGCCAGTCAATAATTTGCCAGTCGCCCCGAATCCAGCGGTGCTGGCGATTCCACCATGCGATGTAACTGCTCGGAAAGACGTCCAGTAGTTCGATGTCTGTTGCCAGTCCGACACGGACGAAGCTGCCTTCCAGTAGATCATGGCTCAATAAATGCGCCGTCGGAAATCGTCCGGACAAAAGCCGATGAAACGTCTGCAGTTCGTAAATGCCTTTGCCGTGATAGCTGCCTTCGCCAACAAGATCCTGGTAAACATCGGAGACTGCGTGAGTATATGGATCAATTCCACGCGGATCGGCGAAGATGCGTGAGAACCATGTCGCCATGGCACTCGGAAGCGTGGCGCTGACGCTCGGTTGAATGATCGTATAACCTCGAATCACGCGGCGGCCATCCGGTGAGAGCCGCGCCTGATTCAGAGGATGTGCCATGGTTTCGATCATCCTCCGGGCGGCACCGCGGAGCAGTTGCGTATCGGCGTCCAGCGTGATGACAAACCGAATACCCTCAAGTCGAGTGCGATCGCCCGCATAGAGAAATCCCTCCAGCTCAGGCGCGGGTTCGACGCTGAGGAACCGATTGAGTTGCTCCAGCTTGCCGCGCTTGCGCTCCCAGCCAATCCAGCGTTGCTCGCTCTCGCTCCACGAGCGCCCACGGTGGAAGAGAAAAAAACGGCCCGCTCCGTAGCGGCGATTCAATTCCTCGATCCCGCGAGCGACGATGTCGATATACTCCGCGTCCTCGGGCATGTTCTGCCGTGGCGCGTCGGCAAAATCGGTCAGGAGCGCGAATCTTAGATTTGCATCTGTATTTCCGAGATAGCGAATCTCAAGCCGGTCGAGCTCCCTTTGGATCGCGTTGGCAGTGGTGAGTAACGTCGGTACCACCACGAGCGTGCGGCAATCATCTGGAATGCCTTCTTTTCTGAAGGACATCTTCGGCAACACCTGCGCAGGCAGAAGCCGGGTCACGAAATAATTCATGGCCAGCACCGCCAGGTCACTCGCGGGCAAAAGAAGCAAAAGACCGAGCAGACCGAGCGTCACGCCGGGAACTGACCCCGCAATGAAAAGCAGAGGAGCCGCCATCATCGTGAGCGTGGGGACGAGAAGACTTCCGAAATAAACGCCAGCCGCGTGCGCGCGAAGCCATCGTCGGGATCGTTCCGCCAGCGGCACCCGAGCACCGGTTGCTTGCTCGAGCGTGAGCCGCCCTGCGTCCATCAAATAATAGCCGACGTGTCGCGCGATTTTGTCGTCAGCAGCCTTCGCTGACGCCAGGGTTTGGTCGATGATTTCCTGCTCTGAACGTTTGGACCATCGAGCGATTTCTTCCACGGCGCTCCGGCAACGGTCGGCCGTTTCAAAATCCTGGCGCGCATAAACCCCGGCGGGGTCAGTGCCCAATTCTCTTTCCGCCCAGCTGACCGACTCGAAAAATTCCGGCCATGCGATTTGCGCCAGGAGGCGACAACTATTGATCCCATCGGCGAGCGCGGTCTGCTGCACAGCCTGGCGCCGATGTTCCTGCTGCATGACTTCGAGCAGAGGCGCGCGTAGAGAGCGTTCCAGCCATCCACTCACCATTGGAAGGGCCGCCTGTTCGTCGTAGAGATGTGCCATTAGTTCGCTCGCAAAATGCGCGGTCGGCTCAGGATGACGTTCCACCAGTTCTTCCATCATCTTGAGCAACTGCAGCGAGCTGTGGCGCGCGGCGCTGATGAGTCGATTGGCCCAAAAATCCGCCTCCTCGCTCTGGTTTTGCTGTTGTTCGACCTGGATGGCGAGCGTTCGCAAGCATTCGAGTAACTGCAAACGCAACATCAGCGGCAGGGCCCAGAGTTCTCCAATGTCCAGTGGGGTGATTGCCTGAAAAGCGACTAGAAACTTCCGGATTATCTCCGGCTCCAATGCGCCGCCAGTCTCGGATACGATTTTCGAGGCGACATGGTAAACACGCGGCAGCCCTGCCTCGGGACCGCTGGCGATGAGTGGGAGCTTTCCATAATATTTTTGGGGGAGACTCCGCTGCAGATCAGTTAGCTGTTCTCGAATCAAATAGGCATTATCGAGCAGCCACTCCGCTGAGAGGGTGAAAGCATGGCGCATTTCGGCGGACATCGTGAGACTCGTGTTCGCAAATTCCAACGCGCCCTCTATATCCCGCAACCGGCGCAAAAAGGATCGCCCGCGTGGCCGCGCTTGACGGCTGACTACGATCGACCGCGCGAAGTGCGCGGCATTTTCGGAAAAACGCTGAATCGAAGGCCGTTCATCCCAGAGCGCTTCCGTCGTCGATTCGAGAGGAAAAGGTGGCGGCGAATGAAAAGCGAATGTCGCCGGCGCCTCAGCTTCGACCTCTCGCAAAATCACTAGCACGCGCGGGGCTTCGCTGACTTTCACTTCGGCCATAACGACCGTTTCGCCCGGCAGGATCGTGCTCGAACAACGGGCTAGCCAAGCCTCATCAACATGCCGCTGAAACAACCGGACGAGAACCCATCCAATGACGGCGCCCGCAAACGCAAACGCAGCCAGCAACAGCGTTAACACGCCCGGTCGGTAATCGGCCAAAATTCCACGCTGCCAAAAGATGAATGCCCCGGTCGCTAAGCCGACAACCGAGGCAGCGGCCGCTCCGCCGATCGCCGAGACGCCATATTTCTCGACCCGCGGGCTGCCTCCCGGCGAGGAATGAATTGCGGCGGCGCGACGAAACCGGGCCCGATAAAGATTCTTCAGTACGGTTTGACTGCGCTCGGCGCTTTGGAAAATGCCGATCACCAAAACGCGATCGCTATTCTTCCGCCAAAATCTCATACCAAACCTTACAAGATATATCGACTTGCGAATATCGACGCGATCGTCCAACTCTGGCTACAAGAGACAGCGCCAGCCGAAGAGGCGACGGGCTCCAAGTCTGAACTTCAGGCCGGTTTGTGCGCTAGAAGTTGTGCTCGAATGAGGATTTCTCTTCGCCCGTCGTAAACGTGACCCCGATCGTGAAAAAGCGCGTTTTCCCATCGTAAATCTATCTTTTTTGAAACGAAAACGGCCGTTTTGAAATCGATAATTTCGGAATCCTAAGTCCGGCGCCTCTGCCAATTTCACCATCCTGGCGCGGGAATGTTCACAGTAGCGGCCAGCGCAACGACGGCGATCCTGGATTGTCCGCCTCTGCTTGTTGCCTCGCGCGGGCGTGAAGTTGTTCACGCCTTTGGCGTGATTGTTGGTTACTTCGACCGCGCTGAAAATGCCTACGCCATAAAGCTGGCTGGGAAGCCTTAGCAGTCTTTGTCCGTTGCGTCTCTGGAGATCTCTATCACCTACTCTTTACAGATCGGCCAAAATGTTACGAGCCAAAGCAGCGATTCGAGGGCAGCGCATGCGCAAAAAGCCTTGGTCCCGATCGGCGAAAAGTAAACAGTCCTCGCGCACAGGTAAAAGGTGACTGCCTTTTGTAGCTGGAATCGGCGATTTCGGTGGCAACAAGCAGTGTCTCGCAACGAGGCAACTATTTTTGCGGTAATGAACACAACCGTAGTTTCGGTCGAAAAAGAATAGGCCTCAGTTTGCCGATAACTCAGCTGCAACCAAGCAAGCGTCATCCGTCAAGACCGTGGAATCGCCAAACTTGTAAACGTCACTGACGATGGCATCGAGCAGAGACTCCGTGGGCTGATCAAGATTGGATCGAACGCTTTCCCGTAAACCTTCAACGCCAAACTGGCTGCTGTCCCCCGCCTGGACCTCGATAATGCCGTCCGTGTAGAAGAGAAGGAAATCTCCGGGCGCAAGTTTCATTTCTGTAGTCTTAAACTGCGCGTTCCGAATGATCCCTATCGCAGGTCCCGCGGAATCCGCGCCCATGACGATCGTCTGCACTTCGTTGGAACTTCGGCGCACCTGCAACGGCAGTGGGTGACCCGCGCGCGCGAAACGCGCGGTGCCTGTTTTGATGTTGATGACAAAGTACAGCACCGTCACAAAAACAAGCGTGCCGGTCTGTTTCAGAATTCCCGTGAACTCGCTGTTCAATTGCGTGAGAAGGCGACCGGGCTCGGGTGCTTCGACAGAATGACTTTCGATCATTGCGCGCATCATCGCGGTGATCAGCGCTGCGCGGACTCCATGGCCCATTACATCGCAAATACAAATGGCGGCCGTATCTTCGTTAAGCCGTGCGATATGAAAGAAATCGCCACCCATCAGCGTAGCCGGGAGATACCGATGACAAAAACGGAGCTTGGTCGCGCCCGCGGCGGCGTCTGCCGGAAAAGTCGGATACGTGCTCGGCATAAGTGCCTGCTGCAATTCCGTCGCCATT
>Ga0066904_10000057_pt1 | contig 11658 bp, 6 predicted proteins | sample PanSoiMetaPlot30_FD_133941 | JGI IMG/M metagenome (GOLD analysis project Ga0066904, IMG submission 133941) | Tropical forest soil microbial communities from Panama analyzed to predict greenhouse gas emissions - Panama Soil Plot 30 (version 2) | reverse complement strand
TCTCCTTTATGCAGGGTGATCTGACCACGCTCGATACGCCTCAGGACAATAACAAGATTTTCCTGGAGCGAGGACCTACGCCTTTCGACGTTCGTCATCGGTTCGTGACGGACTTTCTCTATGAGCTTCCCTTCGGGCGGATATGGAAGGCCAATTCACGTGGCAGGAAGCTGTTGCTCGACGGCTGGCGCTTTGGCGGTATCTATTCGGCGGAGACAGGCTCTCCGCTCCACGTCGCGCAGCCCAACTCGCTGTCCGGCCAAAGAGTGGACATCGTGAGCGGCCGGCCCTACCTCGATGACGCCGCTAATCCGCTGAGCTATCTCAATCGGCAGGCGTTCGCCGAGGTCCCGATCATCACCGCGAGCGGAGCGTCTGCCCGCCCCGGGACCTTAGGCCGCAACGCCCTGCGCGGGCATGGTTTCTGGAACATTGATCTGGCGTTGTCTAAGAACCTCGCAATCACCGAACGCGTCCGCTTACAGATTCGCGGGGACCTATTCAATGCCTTCAATCACACCAGTTTTTCTGCGATCAACACCAATATCAGGTCCAGCGGCTTTGGTCTGTTTACATCCACCAGGGGCGCTCGCGTCGCCCAACTCAACGCCAGACTTAGTTTCTGATTTGTCGTGGGACAAGATGGCGTCTTTTAGATCAACGCGGTTCGTGGCGCCGGCTTGCGCAGCATTCCGGCCGCAAGCCATTGCTACGAACTTCAGGAGCGAGAGCCAATGAAACCGCAGAAAATTTACGACGCCATCATCGTCGGCTCAGGCGCTGCGGGCGGCATCGCTGCGCACGTTTTAGTCAATAAGGGGCTTGACGCGCTGCTGCTCGACATCGGTCCGAAGTGGGATCCGGCGTCTTATTACCACACGGCGCACAAGTGGGCTTACGAGATGCCATATCGGGGTCTGGGCAAGCCGGGACAGTACGCTGGCTTGTGGAAGATCAACGCCTATACCGAGCATTATGCCAGCGCCGCGTCTGCACTGCGGTGAAGAGGTGTTGAAGCGGGGCGCGGCCCGCTTGGGCATCCCACTCATTCAGACCCGGATGGCCGTGTTGACGCGGCGGCACAACGGGCGCGCGCCGTGCCATTACTGCGAAGCGTGCGGGCGCGGCTGCGAAACCTTCTCGCGCTTCTCCACGCTCGAAGCGATCGTCCCGCATTTGCTCGCGCGTCGCAATTTCACCTTGCGGACACACGCCGCCGCTCATCGTGTGTTGATGGATGCGAAGACGAATCGGGCGCGCGGCGTCGCGTTCGTGGACACACGCAACAAGCAGGAGTACGAAGTTTTCGCCCGGACAGTCGTGCTCGGCGCGGGCGCGATGGAGTCCACGCGCATCCTGCTCAACTCCAAAACGCGCGAGCATCCGAATGGATTGGCGAATTCATCCGGCGCGCTCGGCCATTACCTGATGGACACCTTCAGCGCGGGTGATGTGTCGGGCTACTTGCCATCATTTCGTGGGCTTGAGCCGTGGAACGATGACGGTGTCGGCGGCGGCCACGCGCTCATCACGCGCTACGTCAATCTGCCCAACAAAGACAAGAGCGGGCGCAAAGCCGGGGCGCTGCGCGGCTGGCAGTTTCAAACGCGGTCGGGTCCGACGATGGGGCTGCTCGTGCCGCGCTCGACACCCGGCTTCGGCTCCTCGCTCAAGCGGTGCGTGCGCGACGACTTCCCGGCGCAGGTCTCGCTGCGCGGTTCGGGCGAATGCCTGCCGGACTTCGACAACTACTGCGAGATTGATCCGGGCGGCCTCAAAGACCGCTACGGCATCCCGCAACTGCGCTTTCACACGAAGTGGGGTGGGAATGAAGAGAAGATGGCTGAGATAATGTACGACGAGGCCGAGGCGATCCTGCGCGCAGCGGGCGCAGAGGTCTTGCCGTACAAGCGTGGCATCGGCGGGCCGCTCGGCGACCAGACGCACGAAGTCGGCACGGCCCGGATGGGCGTCGATCCGAAAAATTCCGTGCTCAATCGCTTCAATCAAACGCACGAGATCAAGAACCTCTTCGTGGTGGACGGCGCGGGGTTCGCTTCCTGCCCGGAGAAGAACCCGACGTTGACGATTATGGCGCTCGCCTGGCGGGCCTGTGATTACCTGGCGGAAGAGTTACGCAAAGGAAATCTGAAATGAAAAGCCGGAGGCGTATCGAATGAAAAAATGGTTCGCAGTGGTCACGCTGGTAGCGTGTTGCGCGCTGACGGCGCAGGCGCAAGTCACGTTCAAGCCAGGCAAGGACAAGGTTGACGTTGAAGTGGGCGGTCAGCCGTTCACAACCTTCCACTACGGCGCCGAATGGGACAAGCCTTTTCTGCACCCGCTGCGCACGGCAACGGGCGTGAAAGTCTCGCGCGGTTACCCATTGGAAAAGGTCGCGGGAGAGAGCAGCGATCATCACTGGCACCGTGGGCTTTGGTACGCGCACGGGGATGTCAACGGCGTTGACTTCTGGCGCGAGCGGACCGGCGACAAAGCCAAAGACGTGAATCTGCCGCTCCCGGTTGGTCGGATCGTGGCTAAGGCGCCGCCGGCGTTCAAAGGCGGGAAAACCTTCGGCACGCTCACGGCGGAACTCGATCTGGTCGCGCCTGACAACAAGGAGCTCGGCACACTGCGCGAGCAATTCACGTTTCGACGCATCGGGACATGCAACGTTATTGACACGCAGGTCACCGTCCTGGCCGACAGGGGTGTCCCGCTCAAAATGGGCGACACCGAGGAAGGGGCGCTCGGGCTTCGCTTCGCTGATGAGTTTCGCCAGGATCGGGGGGCAATTCTCTCCAACTCCGACGGGCTGGTGGGCACGGAGAAGATCTGGGGCAAGCGGGCGGTCTGGGTGGACTATTCCACTACCATCCAAAATGAAAAAGTGGGCATCACGATCTTCGACCACCCGCGGAACCCGAAACATCCGACCTACTGGCACGCCCGAGGCTACGGCCTGTGCGCCGCTAATCCGTTCGGCGAGCATGATTTTCACGGCGACAAGACGCGCGATGGGAGTGTGACCATACCGCGAGGCGGGAGCCTGTCATTCCGGTATCGCGTGGTCATCCATAGCGGTGGGCTGGATACGAACGCCTTGAAGCGGCATTACGCGTCATTCTCTGGCGGAAAGTAATGGGAGGGTTATGGGAAAGAAGATTCGCAACAGTCGCAGAGAATTTCTGGCCTCGGCAGGCGCTGCCACGCTGGCTGCTCAATCCGCAATCATTAATCCGCGTCCTGAATTGGCTGCTATGCGCATTGACTGCCAGAGCCACCTCTACCCGCCCGAGATGCTCGCCTATCTTGAAAAGCGCAAAGATTCGCCATACGTCTATCGCAAGGAAGGCGAGCGTTACGTTGTCATTGGCGACTGGCAACGGCGCGTGTTACCGAATCACAGCGATGTCGGCGCTAAGTTACAGGCGATGGATAAATCCAACATCGGCCTCACGGCGCTTTCGATTAACGACCCCGGCCCGGAACTGTTCGGCAAGGAAGGTCCGAGCGTAGCGCGGATGGTCAATGACTTAATCGGCGGCGTGGCGCGGGAGCATCCTACTCGCTTTTTCGGTCTGGCCGTGCTCCCGCTTCAGGAGATGGACGATGCGCTCGTCGAGCTTGACCGGTGCGTCAGCAGACTGGGGATGAAAGGCATCCTGCTTTACTCGAACCTCAATGGAAAATTTCCGGACGAAGCCCAATTCCGCCCGCTCTTCGCGCGCGCCGAAGAACTGGACATTCCGGTCCTGCTGCACCCGGCTTACCCGACGACGTTCGCGGCCACGAGCGGCTATCAAATGGCGGCAGGGTTGGGGCTGATGTTCGACACGACCATTGCGTTGACGCGCATCATTCTGGCCGGGCTGCTCGACGAGCATCCGCGTTTGAAACTCGTCTGCCCGCATGTCGGCGGCGCGCTGCCTTACCTGATAGGCCGCGTAGATCATCAGACGATAGTCCTGAGGCGCGGAGCGGAGAAGATCAAAAAAGCGCCGAGCGAATATCTCAAGCAAGTTTGGCTCGACATTGTTTCGCCGCTGGCGCTGACGATCAAATATGGTTACGATTTCGTCGGCGCAGACCGCTTGCTTTATTCCAGCGATCACCCCTGGGTCGATCCGCAGTTGATCGTGAACAACCTGCAAAGTCTGAAACTGCCGCGCGCGGAGGAAGAGAAAATCTTCGGCGGCAACGCCCGGCGGCTTTTCAAGCTATGAAAGTTACACGCCGAGAGTTTTTTTGTGCGCTGGCCGCGATGGCTGCGCCGAATGCGACCGCTGCTTCCGCCGCGGCCCGTCTGCGCCTGGCGATCTGCAACGAGACTTTCGCGCCGCTGAGCCTTGCCGAAGCTTGCCGGGTTGCGAAGCAGGCGGGTTTTGCGGGTCTGGAGATCGCTCCTTTCACGCTGGGCGATGATCCGGCTGCGGTTGCGCGAGCCGGACGCGCTGAACTGCGTGACGTGATGAAATCGTCAGGGATGGAATACGTCGGACTGCACGCGCTGTTGACCGCGCCGAAGGGCTTGCACGTGACGGCGCCGGACGAGACGGTGCGGCGCATGAGTTGGGACTACGTGCGACGACTGGTTGATCTGGCGGCCGATCTGGGCAGCCCCTGCGTGATGGTCTTCGGGTCGGGGAAACAACGCTCGGCGGACGCCGGCGTCACAATTGCCGACGCCGTAAAGCGGTTTGGCTTTACGCGAAGTCCTTTCGAAATTCGTCAATTGATGCGCCTGCGTGCAGGCTGTTATAAAGCGCAAAGTAGCCAAACGATACAACATCTCTTGCGTCTGCACGACAGCTCAGCTTGGCAGCGGCGCAATCACTATCGATACTATCGAAGAAGTCCGAATCGACACGCTTGAAAAAATCCGAGCCGGTTGCCCAGCGCTGCGTTCGCTCTTTCTTCCAGATATTATGTGGCCAGGGTTCAAGGCATGGCGCGCGCGTCCTGATACAGTCGCTGTACATCGTTCCATGTTATTGTTGGCACTAGAACGTGGTGTCCCTCGCCAAAATTCCGATCTTCAGCAAACATTGAACTTCCCTCTCTGCTCCCTGTCTTTCCTGCATGATTGATCTGGTCTTTAGGAGACGGTTAATAACGTTCGGTTCAACCGTTAACACTGAGCGCCATTTGAGAGGGGTAAGGGTTCAAGCTGATGGATCTAAACTTCTGAAAATACAGAGTGACGAAGTTTTCGGTACGGACAGGGAGTAATCCCGCCTGGCTACTCAGCGACAGGTCGAAGAGGAGTTTCAAAACTATCGGAGCGGACCGATGATCAAGGCCCTCTCTGAGACAGCGTGTCAGTTAGTTTCGCTTGAATTCGGACAGGTGTTTTCAAGATGAATCCGTCTGGTGAAATCAAGTCGGGCCAGTTGTGAACCGATTTTTTGATTAGCAAGTCCGATTCTGAGCGATGCCCACGTCTTACGCTGACGAGCCTCTAGTTCCACTAACTTCGGCATCACTCGCCTTTTCCGTGCATGCTATGTTCACCACCATCCTTTCGGAGTCTGCGAGCCATTACTGGCATGGCTAAGCACGGTGCTTACAAAAGATTCCAAGACTTTTGACAACATTCGTTGCACTCCTAATTGCCGACGACACGGCGTACAGGTAGACCACCCAATCTCGCTACCGCGCTCCGCTCGCCATGCGCTCCTTCGGTTTGATTGAAAGAGTGATCGGCGCCGCGGGGAAGCGTTGAAGTTGTCGGCCTGTGGTCTCGATCCTGCCGACAACGAAGATTTGTTGTTCGCAGGCGCGTACCCAGGGCTGGACTTCGATGCGGAAGCGCGTCGTGGTTTCGCCTTCGGTGATCATGATCCCGTTCAGGCCGAGGTCGCGCAGCGTCACGCCGGGCGGCAGCCCGAGGACCTCGAACGGCACGCGGCCCTTGAATCCCTCCTGCCTTTTGATATTGATGTTGACGAAGACGTCATCGCCGGGCGCGGCTGCGACCTGCCGCTCTTTCGTGAAGACCATCGCTTCCGGCGGCGGCGCGACCGAGACGATGTTGAAACCATGAATGGCGGGAATCTCGCGCGGCGCCCGCTGCCCGTTGATCGTGGCGACGCCCTCCACGCGCAGGTCGAAACTGCCTTTCGCGTCGGGCGAGGCCGAGAGAATCACGACGCCCGTGTTATGTCCCGCCGGAATCTTCGCCGTGGTCGACGTGAATCCCGCCGGCAGGTTGAGCAGTCTCACTTCGATCTCGCCGTCGAAGCCGTCACGCCGGAAGGCTCGCACCCGCAGGTCGCGCGAGCCGCCGAGCGGCACATTCGGGTTTTCCGGTTCGATGGCCAGCGCGAAATCGGGCTGCGGTTCGTGAATCGCAAGCCGGTACGCGAAGCGTTCGCCGGAAAGACCGCGCACGTCACGAATCCGCACGATGTAATCGCCGTCCGCTGGCGCGGTGAAGCGCAGTCGCGAATCCTTCTGCCCGGCGGGGCCATAGAGCGGGCCGGCGTCATCGTTGCGGTAGTAGAGTGTCACGACCGGCAACCCGTTGGAAGAGAACTTCGCGCCGGGCGGGTGGATCGTGACCTTGTAAACCGGCGTCCCCACCGCGTGCGTCTCCGGAGTCGTGTCTTCCAGGCCGTAACGCGCGCCATTGAAGCTGGCCATGATTGTGTCGTCGTCGGGGAAGTAGGGCATCCGCTCGATCTGCAGCAACTCGTTTCCCACCAGCAGCAGATCACCCGGCGCTAGGCCGTTCCAGTTCAGGAGCCGAAGCCCTGGCGTCGTCGAGTTGCGATCACTCAGCGTCAGCTCGGTGGCAAGCTCCGACCGCAGCGTCGCGCGCGGAACCGGGAGGCCGCGCGCATCAAGGATTTCAATCACCGAATCGAGCGGCGAGCCGAACCGTTGCGCGGCCACTTCGAGAATCAACCTCTGCCCTTTCTTCGCGCGGAAGCGGTAATAATCTTCGGCCGTCCCGCCCCCATTCTCGTTGAATATGCGGCCGTTGATCGTCACCGGCCATGCCACGGCCTGCGCCGAGGCCAGCGTGTTGGCGCCGCCGCTTTCGATGATTTCGGGATAACGCCCGGCGTCCAATCGCAGCCGGTTGAGCGATTCGCCTTTCGGTCCCACGCCGCGAATCATCCACTCTTCGTCCCACGACGCCGTCGCCGGGGCGGTGATCTTCTGCGCTCCGCCGAGGTTGAAGCCGCTGAGCGTCACTTCACTCGTGGCGCCTCGCTGAAGCCCGAGCGGAAAGGCGCCGGTGACATATGTGAACTCTCCGGCGTTCAACCGGTACTCATAGCCGCTCGCCATTCCGCCGCCCTCGGCGTCGGTGACGCTGACGACGTACTTGCCCGTCTCCTTGAAGGTGTAGCCGAGCAGCGAGTCGGCTCGCCCATTGAAATCCTCGTTCGCCGCCAGTTGTCTGCCTTCGGAGTCAAACAGAGTGACGACTGGGTTGAGCTGCGAGCCGATGGAGGCCGCCACGACTTCGAAGACGATCTGCTGGCCGGCCCGGGCGTTGAACCTGAAATAATCGGCCTCGCCAACGCGACCGATATTCCCGGTGATGGTCGTTGGCAGCGAGACTTCCTGCACGGTCTCGAGGGAGGCGCTTATTCCGCGCTCCGCCGTCTCCGTGAAAGGCGTGACGACGAAGGGAAGGGAATTCGTCGTTCCCATCGCCGTCTTCAGCCGGAACCTGTAGATGCCCGGCTCGACATTCGGGGCGACGGCGATTTCGAACGTGGCGCGGTTCAAAGTCGCTTTGTCCACAATGACGGGCGCTGTCCCGCGGGGCTTGGGCGTCTCGCGCAGTCGCTCGGAGAAGGCGAGAAGCTTTGCCGCAAAGCCCGGCTTGTTGAAGAGGACTTCGCTTGCGCCGCCGAGGTTGATGCCATTGACCTCCATCGTGACGGTCGCGCCGCGCTGCGCGCCCGTGATCGAGGCCGATTCCAGAGAAGGTTGCGCCGTGCCGGTGTAGATGATGTCGGCCTGCGCAAACACAGGCGCAGCGGTGAAGAGCGCGAAGAGCGCGGCGATGAGCGGTTGTCTTGTCGCTTTCATTTTTTCGCTACTCCTTTTTCCTTCGTTAGGTCGTAGATCGCGACAGAGCCGTCATAGCGACCGACCACCAACCTCTTTCCGTCGGGCGCGTAAGCCATGGCGAAGGCCCAGTCGGGCTGGCGCTCCAGCATTTTGATTTCGGTCAGTTGGGGCGCCGTCGCGTCCCACAGCTTGAGATTTCGGTCCGCCCCAGTCGAGGCGAGGGTTTTTCCGTCCGGCGAAAAGACGACCTGATTGATGGCGTCCTCGTGCGCGATCAGCGAGCGAATCTGTTTGCCTTCTCGCTCGTTCACCCCCCAGATGCGAATCACGCGATCGGCGCCCGCGCCCGCGAGCAGTTGGCCGGAAGGATGAAAAGCGACCGTGTTCATCGCGTCCAGCCCGTCGCCCAGCGTGTAGAGCCGTTCGCCCGTCGCCGCGTTCCAGATTTTGATGGTGCGATCAGCCGAGGCCGAGGCCAACAGTTTGCCATCGGGGCTGAAGGCGACGGCGAAGACTGCGTCCGTGTGGTCTTTAAGATTCCTGATCTCTTTGCCCGTCGCCACGTCCCACAACTTCACCATCCGGTCATAGCTGCAACTCGCCAGCGTCTTTCCGTCGGGGCTGAAAGCGATGGCGAAGATGTTGTCACGATGGCCGCGAATCGAAAGGATTTCTTTCCTCTCACCCACGCTCCATAGTTTGATTTCGCCGAACTGGCCCGGATCGCCGCCCGCCGCCGCAAGCAGCTTGCCGTCGGGGCTGAAGGCCAGCCCGCGCACCTGATTCACGTGGCCTTCGAGCCTGGCGATTGTCTTGCCATCCGCGCCGGCCAGTTCAATCTCTTTGTAACGACCGATTGCGAGCACGCCCCCGCCGGGTTGGAAGGCGAGGCTGCTGATAGCGGCTTTGACCTGGACGGCGGGCTTGATGTTGGGGAGGCCGGCTTTGGCTTCTGTTTTGGGCGCCTCAGCCGTTGGCGCCGCCGCGCCGCCCGGCCCTTTCGCGCCTGCGTCAATCCAGGCTTTGATCGCGCCGATCTCCTCGGCGCTGAGTTCATCGCCCAGCGGCATGCGCGGCTTCAATGTTCCGTCAATGTATTTCACCAGCAGGCTTTCGCCGCTCTTGCCGGGCGTAATGGCCGCGCCTCTCTTTCCGCCGGCCATCAGGGAGTCGAAGCTCTCCAAATTCAGCCCGCTCTGGCGGGTCGTGTGGCCGTGACAGGCGACGCACTTGCTCTGAAAGATGGCGTCAACCCGGCTGTAGCTGGGCGCCTCCTGCGACGCCGCGGCGGAGAAGGTCAGCAGGGCGGACACGAGAAACGCCGCAATTTTGAGTCTGGCTCGAATAGTCATTTTCAATGATTGAACAAAAACTCCCGGCTCGTGAGCACTGACCAAACGATGTCTTCGATCACCTGCCGGCGCGAGTCTTTGCCGCCGTTGCTTTCCTTGAGCGCGGCTCGCAAGTTTTTCATCTCGTCCGGCGAGGGATGCCTGCTCAGGGCCGACAGGTAGACGTGATCGATGATCGCTTTGTCCGAAAAGCCCAGGCGGATGAAATTGTCCACTGCGCCGCCTGGGGCGCGCAGCTTCTGATTGATCGTGTCACCATTGATGATGTGCAGCGCCTGCGTGACGGTCGGTTCCGATGAACGCTCGCATTCGCAAGTATTGACGCGATCGGGCCTGCCGAAGGCTTTCAGGAAATAGGAATTCACCCGCGCGTCGGGCAGTCGCGTCGCGCGCATCCCCGCCGGATAACCGGGAAAGTCCGTCGGCGCGCCCGTGACCTGCGAGATCGCGTCGAGCATCGCCTCGGCCTTCAGCCGCCGGACGATGTAGCGCGAGTAATACTTCTCGTCCTGCTTGTTGAACTCATTCGCCTTTGAAGAACGCTGATAGGCGCCAGAGTTCATAATCACGCGGATCAGATGCTTGACGTCGAAGTTGCGTCGCGCCACCTCTTCACACAATGCCTGCATCAGTTCCTCGTTCGACGGAGGGTTGGTGGCGCGCAGGTCGTCCACAGCCTCCACCAGGCCGCGACCCATGAAGTTCTTCCAGACACGGTTGACGAGCGCCCGCGTGAAGTATGGGTTTTGCGGCGAGGTCAGCCATTCGGCCAGATGCTCGCGGCGATCTTTGGGCGCATCCAGCGCGATCGGCTCGCCGTCGAGCGGCGCCGGGTCGAGCGGGCGATTCAGTCTCGGGTGATTCACTTCGCCGGAAGGCTTCGTGTAAACCTCGATGTCGCCCGTCCGCGCGCCGTCCTTCATCCCGATGCGCCCGAACAGATTGGCCATCTGGTAATACTGCTTCTGCGTCCACTTTTCGAGCGGATGGTTGTGACAGCGCGCGCAAGTGACGCTCATCCCCAGAAACGCCATCGAGAAGTTCTCGGTCAGGTCGGTCGGCTCCTTGTGCACCACATAGTAGTTGGCCGCGCCGTTCTCCAGCGTGTTACCCGATGCGGTGACGATCTCGCGCGCCATCCTGTCCCAGGGCTTGTTCGATCGAACGCTGCTCCTGATCCAGTTGTGAAAGCTCAACATCGCGTTCGACGAGAGCTTAGACGAAGAGACCAGGAACACATCGGCCCAGCGGTTCGTCCAGTAATCAACGAATTCTTCGCGTTCGAGCAGCGCGTCAATCAGCTTCGCGCGCTTGTCTGGGGATGTGTCGGCGAGGAATGTCTCGACTTCCTGCGCGGTGGGCAGTATGCCGCAAGCGTCCAGATAGGCGCGGCGGACGAATTCATGATCGGACGCCTCTTCCGAAGGCGCGATCCGCAGAGTCTGTAATTTTTTCAAGACCAGGTCGTCAATGAAGTTGTTGCGCTTCGATCTGGTGAAGGTTTCCGGCGGGATGTTCGTCGTGTAAGGGCTGGCGAACCGGGCGAATGCGACGCGGCTCTGGTACCAGACCGTAATCGCCGTTTCGCCGCTGCCCTGTATTTTCACTTTGCCGTCATCGTCGACGCTCGCCACGCCGCTGTCAGCCGTCGCGTACTTGGCCCAGCGCGTTATGTCTTCGGCGTGGTTGTCGCTGTAAATCGCCTTCACTCGCGCCTGCGCTTCCGCGCCGTTGGCCAGCGTGGATTCTTTCGGCGCGACTTCGAGCCTGGTGATCACCGGATCGGCTTCGCCGGGCGCGGCCATTCCGGCGGCCATCCATTCGGAGAGCACTTTATATTCGAGCGAGCCTACTTCAAGTCGTTTGCCGCCGCCGTGACCGATGGTCATAGTCGGTTTGAGCAAGAGCAAGCTGCGCGCCGGTTCCAGCTTATTGGTGCGGCGGCCGAGCGATTGCCGCGTCAGCGTGTTGTAATCCACCTCGGGATCGTAGCCGCGCAGCGTCAGCTTGAATCCGCTCTTGCCGGCGGCGGAGCCGTGACACGCGCCCGAATTGCAGCCGAGCCGCGTCAACACCGGGACGACGTGATTGCGGAAGCTCCAGCCGCCCGCAGGCGCGCTGATCTCGTTCGCCGGCCTCGTCGTGTCGAGCGTCAGCTGAACGGCTGTTGGCGCAGGCCCCGCCGCTTGAATTGGCGGGTCGCTGGGGGAGGATGGCAGGCCGGGCCGCAGCGTCGCGGTTACCGCCAGTGCTTTGGGATTAAACCCCC
>Ga0066904_10000056_pt1 | contig 11685 bp, 14 predicted proteins | sample PanSoiMetaPlot30_FD_133941 | JGI IMG/M metagenome (GOLD analysis project Ga0066904, IMG submission 133941) | Tropical forest soil microbial communities from Panama analyzed to predict greenhouse gas emissions - Panama Soil Plot 30 (version 2) | reverse complement strand
CGTCTGTCGGCGCCGCTGCTCGACCGCTTCGACCTGCGACTGGAAGTACATGCGCCCGCGTCGGACGACAGCCCAGGGGAGCCGTCGGCCGCGGTACGCGCGCGAGTCGTCGACGCCGTCACCCGGCAGCAGCGTCGCTACGCGTCGCGTTCCTGGCGGCGGAACGCGAGGGTCCCCGCCGGAGCCTTGGCCGACGTCATCCCGCTGACGTCCGACGGCGAGGACGCCTGGCGCTGGGCGATCGCGCACGACGCGCTCACGGGGCGCGGCGCGGGACGGGTGCGGCGGGTCGCCCGGACGCTCGCTGACCTCGAGGACAGCCAAGAAGTGGATGAGCGACACGTCACGCTGGCCGCCGCGCTCCGGGAGGACGTGCCGTGACGGCCGGTCGGGCTTCTCCGGACGCCGCCGACGTGGCCGCGGCCACGCTCGTCTGTCTTCCGGACATGGGACCGCGCCGGTTGCGCGCCGTCTTGGAGCAATGGCCGGATCCTGGCGCCGCACTCACCGCCGTGCGTGACGGCCGAGCGGGGTCGGCGCTGGCGCACGACGTCCGTCTCGTGCGCGAGCACGACCGCGACGCGTTGGTCCGACGATGGGCACGGGCGGCAGGCATCCTCGACCTCGCACCCGAGCTCGCCCGTCGCGGCACCGCCGTCGTTCGAGACGGTCACTCCGGCTACCCGATCGCTGAGGACGTTCCGGATCGGCCGGCAGTGCTGCTCCTCGAAGGGAAGGTTCCTGAAGTCCTGTGCCGCCCACGCGTCGCGATCGTGGGCACGCGCTCGGCGTCCGTGCACGGCTTGGCCGACGCGCGCGAGCTGGGTGCGTTTCTCGCCCGTCGCGGCGTGACGGTCGTGAGCGGTCTGGCCATCGGGATCGACGGCGCCGCCCACGAAGGCGCCCTCGACGAGGATGGTGGGGTCGCGGGCGTGGTGGCGACCGGACTCGACGTCGTATACCCGCGCCGGCACGTCGTGCTGTTCGATCGCGTGCGCCAAGCCGGTGTGCTCCTGAGCGAGTCGGGATTCGGCGCCGGCGCGAACCGCTTTCGGTTCCCTGTGCGCAACCGCATCATCGCCGCCCTCGCCGACGTCCTGGTGGTCGTCGAGGCGACACGACGCGGTGGCGCCCGCATCACGGCCGACTACGGGCTCGAGTACGGCCGTCCGGTCCTCGTCGTCCCCGGGTCGAGGCGCAACCCGTCCGCCGAGGGGTGCAACACGCTGCTGGCCGATGGCGCGCAGCCGCTCCTCGACCCCGACGACGTGCTCGTGGCCCTCGGGCTGACGCCGGGGTCGCGCCGGGGGTGGGGCGCGCCACCCCCACGGCCGAAGCCGGACGAGGCGGGCGCGCAGATCCTCGACGCGTGCGGGGGCGAAGCGGCCGACGTCGACCAGCTCATCGGTCGCACGGGCCTCACGCCCGAAGCCGTCTCGGTCGCGCTGCGATCTCTCGAGCGGCAGGGTTGGGTCGAGCACCGCCGGGGCTGGTGGTGGCCCCGATGAGCGGGCTCCTACTCGCCTGTGAACTTCGGCTCGCGCTTCTGGAGGAAGGCGAGCATCGCCTCGGCGGTGTCCTTCGACGCGAAGTTCATCGCCTGGGCCGTGTCCTCGAACTCGAGCGCCTCGGCCATCGACACGGAGAACGACTGGTTGAGGAGCCGCTTCGACAGGCTGAGCTGGATCGGCGGCAACGCGGCGAGACGAGCTGCGTACTCACCGGCCACCTTCTCGAGTTCCTCGTGCGCCACGACCCGGTTCACGATGCCGATGCGCTCGGCTTCCTCAGCGTCGATGATGTCGGCGAGGAACACGAGCTCCTTCGCCTTGTGGAGCCCGACGAGGCGGGGCAGCACCCACGAGCCGCCGAAGTCGACGTTGAGGCCGCGCTTCGAGAAGATCTCGGTGAACCGGGCGCGCTCCGAGGCGATGATGAGGTCGCAGCCGAGGGCAAGATTCAGCCCCGCCCCGGCGGCGACCCCGTTGACCGCTGCGATCGATGGTTGCGGGAGCTCGTGGAGGCGCAGCGCGGCCCGACCGACCACGCGCATCTGGCGGAACGTGGAGCCGATGCCGCCGTCCTGGGATGCGAGGTCCGGGTTGTCGCCCGGCGCGAGGTCGGCGCCGGAACAGAATCCGTCGCCGGCGCCGGTGATCACGAGGACACGATCGGTCCGCGTGTCGGCGACATCGTCGAACACGTCGATGAGCTCGCGCCACATGGGCCCGTTGATGGCGTTCTTCTTGTCGGGTCGGTTCAGCGTGACGCGCACGACGCCGTCCGCGCGTTCGACGATGAGAGTCTCCATGCGGCCGCTACCGTAGCCCCGTGGGCTTCAACCCGTTCCGGAAGCAGGTGCGGCGCACCTCCGACATCGTCATCGTCATCGCCGCCCTCGCCGTCGTCGCCGCCTTGGTGGTGTGGGCAGTGCTGCCGCGCTGACCCGACGGGTCTCACTCCTCGAGGCGGGTCTCCCGCGCGAACGACACGATGTCCCCCGCCACCTCGTGCAGCTCGCGTTCCGGCGCCGGCTCGTCGGTCACCCGCGCCGCCTTCATGCGGTCGAGACGGAACGTCCGTCCGCCGCCGCGGAGGCGGCACCATGCCATGAGGTACCAGTGGTCCTGACCGCCGGCGAGCCCGTACGGCTCCACGTGCCGCCGCTCGGTTCGCTGACCGGACCGGTCGACGTAGTCGAGCTCGAGCACCTTGCGTCCGGCGACCGCCGTCTCGACCGCCCGCACGACCGGGGTGACCTCGAGGTGGCCGCGCTGCTGCAACAGGTGGATCCGGGCGACGAGCTCGCGCGCGCCGTCGCGATTCGTCGCCGACATGGCGGCGACGAGCTTGCGCAGCGCCGACCGGGCCGCGTCGCCGAAGGGGATGGGGCCGCTCGCGGCCAGCGCCACCGCGACGGCCGTGGCTTCGTCGGCGCTGAAGTTGAGCGGCGGGAGGCTCATCGACGGGTCGACGGAGTAGCCGCCGCCAGGGCCGGGCGTCGCCCAGATGGGCACGCCCGATTGCTGGAGGGAGGAGATGTCGCGTTCGACGGTGCGCACGCTCACCTCGAACCGATCGGCGAGCTCCCGGGCCGCCCGCGCCCGTGGGGCCGTCGCCCGTAGGACCTCGACGATCGCGTAGAGGCGATCGGTACGGTTCACGCCGACAACCTGCCAGATCGGGGTGGCAGGATGGAATGTCGTTCGCCACTGGGGGTTTGCACGGCCATGACTCAAGGACACCGCATTACCGTCACTCCCGCTGAGGTGCACGTCGAAGTGCACGTCAACGGGGTGAAGATCGCCGAGTCGGACCGTCCGGTGCTGCTCGAGGAGACGGGCCTCCCGACGCGGTACTACCTGCCTCGGGAGCACGTGCGCCAGGATCTGCTCCGGCCGACGAACAGCGAGACGACCTGCCCGTTCAAGGGCCAGGCGTCGTACTGGTCCGTCGAGCTCGAGGACGAGCTGCACCACGATCTCGTGTGGAGCTACGAGTCGCCGATCCCCCAGGCCGAGGGGGTCGCCGGCTTGCTGTGCTTCTACAACGAGCGCGTCGACCTCGTCGTCGACGGTGAAGCGCTCGAGCAGCCGGTCACGCCCTATTCGACCTAGAACGCGCCTTCGAGGACTTCGACCGCGAGCTCGTCGGCGGCGGTACGAGTGACCGACGCGACGTCGAAGCGCAATGTGCGGCGGTGCACGTCGTGCTGGGCGAGCCAGCGCAGGGCGAGGTTGCGCACGCGACGTTGTTTGGTCGTCGTGACAGCCTCGAATGGCGCGCCGAACCTCGAGATGGCGCGCGTCTTCACCTCGCAGAACACGAGCGTGTCTCCCCTGATCACCACGAGGTCGAGCTCACCGTCTCGGCAGCGCCAGTTCCGATCGAGGACCTCGTAGCCGGCGTGCTCGTACCACCGCACCACCGCGTCCTCGCCGGCGACTCCGAGCCGGCGGCGAGGGTCGACCCGCCGGCGAGGGCCCGCGCCGGGCACCGCTACAGGTCCTTGCCGGCCAGCTCCTCGACATTGACGTCCTTGAACGTCACGACCCGCACGTTGGCCACGAAGCGAGCGGGGCGGTACATGTCCCACACCCACGCGTCCTGAAGGTTGAGCTCGAAGTAGACGCGGCCCTGCTCGTTCTTGACGTCCATCTTGACGTCGTTGGTGAGGTAGAAACGTCGCTCGGTCTCGACGACGTACTGGAACATCGGCAGGACGTCGCGGTACTCCTTGTAGAGCTGGAGCTCGATCTCGGTCTCGTACCGCTCGAGGTCCTCGGCGCTCACGGTTTCTCCCGCCAGCGTCGCGGGCTCAGGCCCGCCGCTCCCTGATCTTGGCCGCCTTCCCGATCCGGTCGCGCAAGTAGTAGAGCTTCGCCCGGCGCACGTCCCCCCGACTCACGACCTCGATGCGGGCGATGATCGGCGAGTGCACCGGGAAGGTCCGCTCGACGCCCACACCGAAGCTGACCTTGCGCACGGTGAACGTCTCGCGGGCGCCGCTGCCCTTGCGCCGGATCACCGCCCCCTGGAAGACCTGCACCCGTTCGCGGTTCCCCTCGACGACGCGAACGTGCACCTTGAGGGTGTCGCCGGGCGCGAAGTCCGGAATGTCCGCACGTAGATTGGCGCGATCGACGAGATCGGTTGCGTTCATCGCTCGCCTTCTCGAGGGGGTGGTCTCGGGGCGGGACCCAGATGCTACTGGTCGGGGTGTCCTTCGGGGAACTCGTCGAGGAGCCGGCGCTCCTCGGCCGTCAGGGCGCGGGGGCCGAGCAGGTCGGGCCGCCGCTGCAGCGTCCGACGCAGCGCCTGGGCCCGCCGCCAGCGCGCGATCCGGGTGTGGTCGCCCGACCGCAACGCCTCCGGCACGGGCCAGCCCCGGAAGTCGGCCGGGCGCGTGTACTGCGGGTATTCGAGCAGCCCCGTGCCGAAGGACTCGTCCACGCTCGACTCGGTGTTGCCCATGACCCCCGCGACGAGGCGGGCGACAGCCTCGACGATCACCAGCGCGCCGGCCTCGCCACCGGCGAGGACGTAGTCGCCGACCGAGATCTCGTCGTCGCAGAGGTGGTCGGCGACGCGCTGGTCGACGCCCTCGTACCGTCCGCAGAGCAACGAGAATCCGTCGCGTTGCGCGAGCCGTTCCGCCGTCGGCTGGTCGAACGGTCGCCCCGCCGCGGAGAGCAACAACAGCGGACGCGGCGGAGCGACGGCCTCGACGGCCGCAAACAGCGGTTCGGGCCTCATCACCATGCCGGGGCCGCCGCCGAACGGCGTGTCGTCCACGCTGCGGTGCGCGTCGGTGGCGTGGGCCCGGGGATCGTGCACGCGCACGTCGATCAACCCGCGCTCGCGTGCGCGACCCAGCAGCGAGGTGCGCAACGGTCCCTCGAAGTATGCCGGAAGGATCGTGAAAACGTCGACGCGCATGCCGTGATCAGGTGCGGTCGAGGTCGAGCAGGCCCTCGGGCGGGTCGATGACGAGCACACCCGGTCGACGATCGACGACGAACACCATCGGGACGAGCACGCCATCCTCGAGAACGAGAATGTCGTGTGCCGGGTTGACCTCGACCTCGAGCACGTGGCCCAGCGCGTGTCCGTGCACATCGCGTACCTCGTCGCCGACGAGCTCGTGGACCCAGATGCGGCCCTCTCCCGGATCGTCGAGTGGCTCGCCGACCAGGGTGGCGCCCCGCAGCTCTTCGGCGGCTTCGCGATCGGTGACGCCTTCGAAGCGGACGAGCCATCGGCCCTGGTGCGGACGCGCGCTCGCAAGGACGAGCGTGCGATCTCCCACGTGGAACACGGCGCCGGGTGCGGTGCGCTCAGGCCGGTCGGTGTGCAGCGTGAGGACGACCTCGCCCCGGACGCCGTGGGGACGACCGACCCGACCGAGCTCGAGTTCAGCCGCGCCCAAGGGCCGCCTACTCGACGACGTCGACGTTGGCCTTGATGCCCTCGCCGGCACCAGCGGCGCGCACGACCTGCCGGAGCGCCTGGATGACGCGGCCGCGCTTGCCGATCAGACGGCCCATATCGGCGGGGCTGGCGTGGATCAGGAGCTGCACGTCGTCGCGGCGCTCGGTCACGTCGATCTCGACGGCCTCGGGCTCTTCGGCGACGTGGCGGGTCACGTGCTCGACGACGGCACGGGCGCGAGCGCCGAGGATCCGATTCCCCTCTGGTGCGATCTCGTCGTCGTACTCGTCGTCTTCGTCGTCGAGGTCGTCGTCGATCACGTCGGGGCGCTCGTCGAACTCGTCACTCATGGGTCGACTCTTCGCTGGTGTCGTCGGCGCCGGCGTCCGCGGGCGGTTCGGTGTCGGCGGTGGCCTCGGGCTGCGTCGTCCCGACTTCGGGCTCAGCCTCCTCGGCTTCCTTCGTGGCCTTCTTCGCCGCGACCTTCGGATCGCCGAGACGGCGGCGGGCGAGCTTCGTGTCGACAGGGCCGTCCTTCTCGGACTCGAACTGCGCCCAAACACCCGTGGCCATCAGCAGCTTCTGGACCTGCTCGGTGGGCTGCGCACCCTTGCGCAGCCAGGCCAGCGCCTTCTCCCCGTTGATGTCGACGAGCGACGGATCCTGGCGGGGGCCGTAGTGGCCGATCGTCTCGATGTTGCGGCCGTCGCGGGGGGAGCGGGAATCGGCGACGACGACGCGGTACGTCGGCTGCTTCGTCTTGCCCATCCGCATCAGGCGGATCTTCACGGACACGTGCGGCGTTCCTCTCGAGGTCGGGACCGGGCGCCGGGCGACGCCCGTAGGACGCACCAGGCTAGCGACTCACGGGCCCGGTACCGGGAGCCGCGGCATCTTGCCCTTACTCATCGATCGCATCATCTGCTGGACCATCTTGAACTGCTTGAGCATGCCGTTGACGTCCTGCGTGGTCGTGCCACTACCCCGTGCGATCCGGAGGCGCCGCGAGCCGTTGATGATCGTAGGGTTGCGCCGCTCCTCGGCGGTCATGGAACGGATGATCGCCTCGATGCGACCGAGTTGCGACTCGTCGACCTCGGCCTGACGCGCCTCCTTGGGCAGGCCCGGCATCATCCCGACGAGGTTCTGGAGCGATCCCATCTTGCGCACCTGTTGCATCTGGTCGAGAAAGTCCTCGAGGGTGAACTGGCCCTTGCGGAGCTTCTTCTCCGCCTTGGCCGCCTCTTGCTCGTCGAACGCGGCCTCGGCCTTTTCGATGAGCGTGAGGACGTCGCCCATGCCGAGGATTCGGCTCGCCATGCGGTCGGGGTGGAACGGCTCGAAGTCGTCGAGCTTCTCGCCGGTGCCTGCGAACAGGATCGGCTTGCCCACGACCTCCTTGACCGACAGCGCGGCGCCGCCGCGTGCGTCGCCGTCGATCTTGGTGAGGATCACACCGTCGAGTCCGATCGCCCGGTCGAACGCCTCCGCCACGTTGACGGCTTCCTGGCCGGTCATGGCGTCCACGACGAGCAACGTGTCGTGGGGCCCGACCTTGTCACGGACTCGGCGCAGCTCTCCCATCAGCGCGTCGTCGATCTGCAAGCGGCCCGCGGTGTCGAGCACGACGACGTTGCGACCGGTGCGATCGGCCTCTTTCAGCGCGCCCCGTGCCACCTTCACGGGGTCCGTCGGCTCCGAGAACACCGGCACCTGGATGCGCTCGCCCAGCACCCGGAGCTGCTCCACCGCCGCCGGGCGCTGCAGGTCGGCGGCGACGAGCAACGGCTTGCGCCCATCGGCAACGAGATGGCGGGCGAGCTTGCCGGCGGCAGTCGTCTTCCCGGAGCCCTGGAGGCCGACGAGCATCACGACCGTCGGCGGCTTCGAGCTCATGGCGAGCTTGCCCGTCTCGCCGCCGAGGGTCGTGACGAGCTCCTCGTGGACGATCTTGATGACCTGCTGGGCCGGGCTCAGGCTCCTGGCCACCTCAGCGCCGCGGGCGCGCTCCTTGACGCGGTTGATGAACGACTTCACCACCGTCACGTTCACGTCGGCTTCGAGCAGAGCGACGCGGATCTCGCGCGCGACCTCGTCGATGTCCTTGTCGCTCAGACGGCCGCGGCCGCGCAAGCGATGGAAGATGCCTTCGAACCGGTCTGCGAGGGAGTCGAACATTGCTCTCCTGGCGCTGAAGCTCCAGCTTTGCTCCGGCGGTCGGCAAAGCCGACGCCTCCGCGGCGACAACGCTAGGCGAACAACGCGGTGGTGAAGTCCTCGGGGTCGAAGGGGACGAGATCCTCGGGCGCCTCGCCGACGCCGATGAGCTTCACCGGGATGCCCAGGTCGGCCTCGATGGCGAGGACGATGCCGCCCTTGGCAGTGCCGTCGAGCTTGGTCAGGACGACGCCGGTCACGTCGACGGCGTCGGCGAACTGGCGCGCCTGCGTCAGGCCGTTCTGCCCGGTGGAGGCGTCGATGACGAGGAGAACCTCCTGGAGCGCGCCGGGTCGGCGCTCCGCGATCCGGCGGATCTTCTTGAGCTCCTCCATCAGGTTGACCTTGGTGTGCATGCGGCCGGCGGTGTCGACGAGGACGACGCCGGCGCCCCGCCCGCCGGCGGCGTCGACGGCGTCGAAGACGACCGAACTGGGGTCGGCGCCCTCCTGGCCGCGGACGACGTCGGCTCCGACCCGTCCACCCCAGAGGGCGAGCTGATCGGCGGCCGCCGCACGGAACGTGTCCGCCGCCGCGAGGAGTGCGGGATGGCCGGCGTCGATCTCCCGCCGGGCGAGCTTGGCGATGGTCGTCGTCTTGCCGGTGCCGTTCACGCCCACGAACAGCCACACCGTCGGCCCACCCGCGGCGTGGTGCAGAGACCGGTCCCGTCCCGCGAGATCCTCGACGAGTTGGGCACGCAGGAGCGCGACGAGCTGCTCGGGATCCTCGACCCGCTCCGTGGCGGCGCGCGCCCGGAGCTCCTCGAGGAGCCGGGACGTCGTGGCCACGCCGACGTCGGCGACGAGCAGCGCCTCCTCGACGCTGTCCCATGCTTCGTCGTCGATCGTGCGTCGACCGGTGAGCCCGCCGAGCGACCGGGCGAGGGCGGCGCGGGTCTTGCCCAGCCGATCGCGCAGCCCCGGCGCCGGCGGTGCCGCGACCTCCGACGGCGCCGCGACGACGGTCGGCGCCCGTGCCGCCCGGTCGGCCTCGAGCGGCGGCGCCGCTTCGTCCCGCCGCTTGGCTCGGCGCGCCAGACCGAGCCCGAGCCAGATGAGCGCGGCGGCGAGCACGAAGATTCCGATGAGCAGGACGGCGGCGAGCGTCGGCGACATGAGGAGCTCGGCGGTAGGTGGAGGGGCGGGCGGAGCCTACCGGTCACCCTCGGCGTCGCCCGAAGGACGCTCGTCGGCGGCAGGGGCGGCTCGCGGCGTGGTTCCGTGACGTCTCAGCGCGGCGTCTCGATGCCGGCCGCGTCGAGGGCGGCTTTGATGCGGGCGCGGAGCTCTCGGGCGACGCGCCACTGTTCGAGCGGAAGAGTCTGGACGACGAGGCGGATCTTCATGCTCTGGGCCCCGAGCTCCTCGAGCCCCCACACGTCCGGCTCGGAGAGAATCGAGTCACGCCAGCCGTCCGCGTGCCACATCGAGTCGGCGGTGGTCTTGATCACCTCGATGGCCTTCGGGATGTCGGTGTCGCGATCGACCTCGATGTCGAGCAGGGCGCGCGACCACTGCTGCGACTTGTTCCCGACCCGTTTGATCTCGCCGTTGGGGACGTGCCAGACGACGCCCTCGACGTCCCGCAGGCGCGTCGTCCGCAGGCTCACGCCCTCGACGGTGCCACTCACGCCATCGGATCCGCCGACCGCGCCGCCGACGTCGATCACGTCACCGACACCGAACTGGTCCTCGACGAGCATGAAGAACCCCGAGAGGAAGTCCCGAACGAGGCTCTGAGCGCCGAAGCCGAGTGCGATGCCGAGCACGCCGGCCCCGGCGATGAGCGGCGCGAGGTTGATCCCGATCTCGCCGAGAACGACGAGCACCGCAATCCCCCAGATGGTGGCGTTGGCGAGACGGCCCAGCACGTCCGCCATCGTCTTCGCCCGTTGCGCACGTCGGGCGCTCTGCACGCCACTGGTGTCGATGAACCCGAACGGCGACTTCTTCGCGTTGCCGGCATTCGGCTTGCGCTTCGTCGGCGTCGACAGGATGCGCCGGATGAGACGACCGACGAGATGAGTGACGATCCACGCCGCGAGCAGGATGAGCACGATGCGCAGCGGCTTCGCGAACGCGTCGACGATCTCGGACGCGCGCTGGTTGTCGGTGACGCGGAACACCGTCGAGCACAACCACGACCGCTCACCGCGCGGCCCGCACGCTTCGGTCTCCGGGCTCGCCTGAAACGGCAGGGACGCCGCCGCCGGCAACAGGGCGAGAGGTGACATGTCCGGGCGAACCTACCGCCGGCCGAGCGGCGGATCCGCCTCGGGTCAGGCGGGCGCCGGCTCCGCGTTCCGGATGGCTTCCTCGACCCGCTGACTGACGACCTTGCTCGAACCACCCGGCGGCATCGAGACGCCGTACAGCACGTCGCCTGCTTCCATTGTCCGCTTCTGGTGCGTGACGATCACGAGCTGTGCCTCGTTGCGGAACTCGTCGACGAGATCGAGGAACCGATGCAGGTTCACGTCGTCGAGCGCGGCCTCGACCTCGTCGAGCAGATAGAAGGGTGACGGCCGGGCACGGAACACGGCGAACAGGAACGCGAGCGCGGTCAGCGAACGTTCGCCGCCCGACAGCAGCGACAGGCGCCGCACGTTCTTGCCCGACGGGCGCGCGTCGATCTCGATGCCGGTGTTGAGGACGTCGTCGGGGTCGGTGAGGGACACGCGACCGGATCCGCCGGGGAACAGGGTCGCGAACAGGGCCGTGAAGTGCTCGCTGACGTCGTCGAAAGCGGTCTGGAACACGGTGACGATCTCACGGTCGACCGCGCGGATGACGCGCGTGAGCTCCCGCCTGCTCTCCTTCACGTCGTCGAGCTGTTGCTGGAGGAACGCGTGCCGTTCCGCCAGCGCGTTGTGCTCCTGCAACGCGAGCGGGTTGATCGGCCCCAGCATCCGCAGCTCGCGTTCGAGCTCGCGTGCCCGGCCGGCCAGGGTCGTCCCCTCCGGCACTTCGGGTTGCGGCGCGTCGAGCGCCACCGCCGGCTCGCAGTCGAAGTCGGCCCGCAGCTTCTCGATGGCGTTGTCGAGCCGCATCCGGGTCTCGGCTTCGTCGATCTCGGCCCGGTTGAGTTTCTCGCGTGCCTCGGCACTCTCCTGCTCGAGGGTGGCCCGCTCCGCTCGTAACGCGTCGAGGCGCTCTCCCGACGAGCGGGCCGCCTCAGACTGGCGGCGCCGGCGTTCGCGCAGCCGGTCGTGGACGGCATCGACCTGGGCCAGAGACGACGCCAGGCGTTGCTCAATCTCGCCGTACGCGCGCTCGCGCCGGGCCAACGACGCCCGCCGCGCCTCGGCCACGGCTTGCTCGCTCGCGTCGCGGCTCGAGAGCCGGGCGTCGACGCCTTCGAGCCGGCGAGTCAGCACGGCCCAGCGCTCGGCAAGCGCGGCAACGCGCATCTCGAGCTCGCGTCGCATCTTGGCGACCTCGTTCGCGCGGCGCTCGACGTCGGCCGCGGCCGCGGCGCGCGCGGCTCGGGCGTCGCGGTAGCGCGAGCGGACCACGTCGAGGTGGGCGGCCGCTT
>Ga0066904_10000055_pt1 | contig 11709 bp, 13 predicted proteins | sample PanSoiMetaPlot30_FD_133941 | JGI IMG/M metagenome (GOLD analysis project Ga0066904, IMG submission 133941) | Tropical forest soil microbial communities from Panama analyzed to predict greenhouse gas emissions - Panama Soil Plot 30 (version 2) | reverse complement strand
GAATTCGGCAACGTCTCATGAACGAGGGCGTGTGAATACGATCATTCGTTTATCAGGCGGCATTATGCTGAAACGATTTTTGTGGGCGCTACTCTGCAGCGTTATTTTCGTGGGGAAAATTCACGCACAGGAAGTGATCGTGGCCCGGGAAAAGAAGCCCCAGCCGCCGACGGAAACACCGCAGCCTCCGGAGCAGGTTTCCTCCGAAACGCCGACGCCGGCGCCGCGTAGATCCAAATCGCTCGAGAAGAAGTCCGCCTCTGCAACGCTCACGCTTGACGAAATGCGAGCGGCCGGGGCGCGCGCTGCCGAGGGATTAGATACCCGACCTGTTTCGCAACCAACCAAAACGCACGAAGCCGATACTGAGAGCGCTCCAGTGCCGAGTGCGACTGTTGCCGAAACGCCCAGGTCGCGGAAAAGAGAAACACCGGTCGAGCAAATGAGTTCGTCTGGTCCCGAGAAACCGCGAAGTACAAATCTGGAGGGAATCGGCCCGATTCGACCGACGATGATCGAGTCAGGCAGACAAGAGCCAACCGTATCTCCCACACCGAAATGGCAAGCTCGCGGCGAGCAATCACCCGCACCGTGACCGCGGGACGGATTGCGCGTGAATGGTAGGGACGCCGCGCTGCGGCGTCCGGACAGCGCAGCGCGCTGTCCCTACCACGCAAAATTTCTTGCGCGGGGATTCCGCTAACTTATTATTCGTGGGCAAGTCCCGACTGTGTCCTTGCGGATACATCGGGCAAATTTTTTTGCCCATTTCTCAGTTCAAATGGCTAACACAATTTTGATCGGAATGCAGTGGGGCGACGAGGGCAAGGGTAAGATTATCGATGTGCTTACGGCGCACACGGACATCGTGGTGCGCAGCCAGGGCGGCAATAACGCCGGGCACACCGTCATGCATCGCGGCGTGAAGTATGTGCTGCACTTGATCCCGTCCGGAATTCTCAGACGCGGCAAAGTTTGCGTGATTGGGAATGGCGTGGTTATCGATCCGGTCGCGCTGATCGGTGAGATGGATGGGTTGCGTCAACTGGGAGTGAAGATCCACAAAAACCTGCTCGTCAGCGATTGCGCGCATCTCGTTCTGCCCTACCACCGCTTGCTCGACGAGCAACGCGAGCTGCGCCGCGGACGGATTGGCACCACGAAACGGGGAATCGGGCCAGCCTACGGAGACAAGGCGGCGCGCACCGGCCTGCGCATCTCCGACTTGATGCAGCCGATTGTGTTCTCGAAGAAATTGCAGGCCAAGGTCATTGAGAACAACAGAATTCTTCAGGCGCTCGGTGCAAAGCCGATCAGTTTTCGCGAGGTGAACGAAACGTATCTTGCCGCTGGCAAAAAATTGCGGCCCTACGTCACGAATACGGTGGTTTATCTGCACCGGGCGATGGAGCGCGGCAAACATATTTTATTTGAAGGCGCGCAGGGAACATTCCTCGATATCGACCACGGCACGTATCCGTATGTGACTTCGTCAAACACAACAGCGGGCGGCGCGTGCACCGGCACGGGCGTGCCACCGCATCGAATGGACCGCGTGGTAGGCGTGATGAAAGCCTACTCGACACGAGTAGGTGACGGCGCATTGCCCACGGAGGACGCGCAATTGGCGCAGATGCTTCACAATCTCGGCCGCGAATATGGCGCGACAACAGGACGCAGACGCCGCTGCGGTTGGTTCGACGCCGTGGCGACTCGTTACGCGGGCATGATCAACGGCATCGACGAGATCGCGATTACCAACCTGGATGGACTGGATCAGGTTGATCCGATTCGCATTTGCGTTGGCTATCAGTTATACGGAAAACGGCTGGATGTTCCGCCGTGCGACGCGAATCAGCTGGCGAATTGCGAACCGATCTATGAAGAAGTGCCCGGCTGGAACACATCTATTCACGCTGCGCGCAAATTTTCGCAGCTTCCTTCGGCGGCGAGAAAATACGTCAGATACATCTCGAACTTGACCCGGGCAAAACTCTCCATGCTGAGCGTTGGACCCACGCGCGGCGAGACAATCGTCTTGTAGCTCGAAGCGCGAATATCGAACGCATTGCTTCGAAGAAATGACGAACCACGAGTGTCGAATGACGAAGACTGACGAAGAAACGCAGTAAGCACCTTCGTGATTTGATCAGTCGTCATTCTTTCGAGCTTCCTCATTCGGATTCCGTCATTTCCCCCATTGCCTTGATTTTTGCGTTTGCGGCGGGCCACATTTGCCTTTCTGCCGCAAGTTCCAACAGTTATGGACTGCACCGATGTCTGCGAGCACTAAAACTGTTCCCCGCCATATCGCGATCATCATGGACGGCAATGGTCGCTGGGCGAGGTCACGCGGACTGCCGCGCATTAAAGGCCACGAAGCCGGCGCGCAGGCAGTTCGGGAATGCGTCGAAGGCTGCGGCGAGTTGAAGGTGGAATGTCTGACTCTTTACGCTTTCTCCGCCGAGAACTGGCAGCGTCCCAAAACCGAGGTCATCGCGCTGATGCGTTTGTTGGAAAAATTCTTAAAAGAGAAAACGCCCGAATTGCTCGAAAAGAATGTGCGTCTTCAGGCGATTGGTCGATTGACTGATTTGCCGCGGAGCGCGCAGGAACAACTTCATAAGACAATCGAGCAAACTGCCGGCAACACCGGTCTCACGCTTATCCTGGCACTGAGTTACGGCGGACGCCTGGAGATTATCGACGGCATCAAGAGTTTGCTTCGGGCCATCGAACTGGGTCACATCGACAGGGCGATGATCGACGTAGAGATGTTCAGCAAGCATCTCTACACCCGCTACTATCCCGATCCCGACCTCCTGATACGCACGTCCGGCGAAATGCGGCTGTCGAACTTTTTGCTGTGGCAAACATCCTATACCGAGATGTACGTCACCCCCAAGCTCTGGCCGGACTTTACGAAGCAAGATCTCTTTGCCGCAGTGGAAGAATTCGGCCGTCGGCAGCGCCGCTACGGAGCAGTGGAGTAGATGCTCGCCGAGGCGACGCCTCGTCATCGCGAACGGGAGGCTGATGAAATGTAGCTCGGCGCATGAAGAGCACAAATTCGTGTTTATTCGCGCGCATTAGTGGTTACAAATGGACGGCGACATGAGATTTGAAGGTCAAGTTGCAGTTGTGACCGGAGCGGGACGTGGGATCGGACGCGCGATTGCGTTGCGGTTCGCCAGCGAAGGCGCGCGTGTGGCGTGTGTCAGCCGGACCGAGCAAAACGCAACGAACACTACGGATGAAATTAACGGTGTGCGAAGCGATGCCGCGAAAGCGTACGCCGTCGATGTCGCAGATCATGCGGCCGTCCAAAAAACCGCCGCCCGGATTCTGCAAGAGTTTGGCCGGGCCGATATCCTGGTGAACAACGCGGGTGTGACGCGCGACGCGCTTGCGATGCGAATGTCACTGGAAGATTGGGACGCGGTGATTAACACGAATTTGCGCGGCGCGTTTAGTTTTACGCACGCGCTGGTGCGGGCCATGACCAAGCAACGCAGTGGCCGCATCATCAATATCAGTTCTGTTATCGGTTTGATGGGCAACGCCGGGCAGACGAATTACGCGGCGAGCAAGGCAGGCTTGATAGGGTTCACAAAATCGCTCGCGCGCGAGCTGGCCAGTCGCAATATCACTGTCAATGCGGTGGCACCGGGATTTGTGATCACCGACATGACCTCCGGGCTTTCGGATCAAGTAAAGGACACGATTCACAGCAAAATCCCGCTCGACAGGACCGGCACGCCGGAGGAGATCGCCGCTGCTGTGGCGTTCCTCGCATCTCCGGAAGCCGCTTACATAACCGGCCAGGTACTGTGTGTGGATGGCGGCATCGTGATGTGACTTTCTGTCGCGTCGGTCGCCGACCGCCGAGCGCAACAATCCTGCAATGATTGGCCAATGCGCGTCTCACAGAGACGCGGCTACCGCTCACGTGCGTTGCACGATCGTCACCCTGCCTTCGGCTACGACAACAGTGGCGGCCGAAACAATAAATTCGTACACCGTATTTGCGCCGTCGCCGAACACATATGTTGCGCAAATTCGAAGCGGCAAATGGATGTAATCCAATCGTATTACGTGTAAGCGTCCTTCACGCAGTGCAGCCAGATACCCAGGCGGCGCCATCGTGCCCGTCGCGCGTGCTCGCAAACCGCCGTGAACAGCTGCCGCTTGTGCGCCGTATTCAAATGCGTGCACTGCCGATAAGCGCCCCTGGCGACGCAACGGGTTTGCCGGATCACGATGGGTGTTAGTGACGCACACAATTGATCGTTCGTTCCACTGCCTGACTTCATCCAACAGGCACATCAAACCGGAGTGGGGGATCAGCGTGCGAATCTCCGCTTTGTCGATTGATATATCGGCAAGCATGCCTTGGTGTACCTTTCTAACTCTTGCTCTTACTCATGCTCATGCTCGTTACAACTGTCGCAACCGAGCAGGAGCAAGAGCAGGAGTCGGAGTATGAGTAGGAAAAGAAGTGACCCATGTGAATGGCCCGGTTGGCAGCTAGTTCCAAAAGGAATAGAAGTTAAACCAATTGTAAGGTGCACGACGCGCATAATGCTCTAGCCGCGCGACGTACTGCTGTATCCAGGACTGTATCTCCTCGGCGCGATGGTCGCGATCCAAAAAAATCGCATCGGCGAAATGTTCGAAATGAATTTCGTAGCGGTTCCCGCCCCGGTAGAGGCCGAAGAACAAAATCACAGGACAATGCATCATGGCAGCAAGCAGAATTGCCCCGGCCGGGAAGGTGGCATGCGCGCCCAGAAAATCACACTGCGTCGTCCTGTCGGCGCCGAAAACGCGATCGCCTAACATGCCGACGACGCAGCCCGCATCCAGGCTCTCCCTGACTCTGATCAATGTGTCGGGCTGGTCGGGTGCGATGACAGTACCGGCAATGGTGGGGTTTAGCGCGTCAAAAAACCGGGTGATATTCTGGTTGTGCGCGGTGTCCATTAATACCTTGAGAGGAACACTTCGCTGCATCACTCCGAGTGCACGTAACACCTCGAAACTGCCGAGGTGAGAGCCTAACAACATGCAGCCTTTGCCGTTTTCAATGTGGCGCTGCAAGACTTCTCTTCCATGAATCGTGACGCGAAAACGTTCGAATTCACCGCGCAACAAGTAGAGGCGGTCCAGAATTGTAGCGGCAAAGCAATAAAAATGGCGGAACACGTGCCACCAGTGAACTGAACGGCCACGCGCCCGCTTCAAAAATTCGTAAGACGTCTGACGCGCCTCGCGTGACGCGATCACAAAGTAAAGCGTGACCGGGCACAACAGCAGCCTCGTTATTGCCCGACCCAAGTGCACCGCAATCCATGCCATCAGGTGCAGCGAAGCTGGCGTGCCGCGCTCCGGCAAATCCACCCAACGATCCACGTCCGAAGCTTTTGAACGGCTATCCGAAACGCTGTCGCTGCGCCGCTGTGCAGCGCTTGTAGCTGAGTAATTATCCATTGATCGACTGACTTCCCCGAAACGGCGCACGTTTAGGCACTGTTGTGTCCACAAATGGCGCCTGTGAAAAAATGCGGGTAGATTTCACGGATACGCTCGATGTCCGGCGCGACCTCGACCTGGTCGAAGCCTGCCCGCAAGAAAGCGCGGCGCCACTGCTCCGCGGTCAAAAAACCGGGATTCGGGCGAATTTCCGGGTCGGTTTCGACGTTGTTAAAACTGTCCAGAATCTGAAACATCAGTTCCGGATACATCGGTTGATTGTCGTAAGGCCGCACGCATTCGCCTATCACGAGCCAGCCATCACTAGCTAGCGCCGAGCGCGCCTCGTTCAAGCTAAACAGGAGGTTTTTCGAGACGTGCATGACATTGACAGCATAGACGAGCTCGAATTCTCCTAAACCGACCCCCTGGGCGTTCCATGGCAAATCGAGATCCAGCGTCGCCCATTGCAGTTGGAGATTTGGATATTGCAGTGCCAATTTGCGTTGATTGCAACGCCGAAAATAGGCGTTCGGCTCGGTTATAAGGTAGCGCTCAAGTCGCGGTAGGAGGCCGCGTTCGTCGAGCAGCTTCAGCAAAATCTCCGTGGCGCTGCCTGTGCCGGCGCCGACTTCCAGGATTCGCAGGCTCTGCCGCGCGGGCAGATGCTCGACAGCTGCCGCAGCAGCTACCCAGTTGTTTACCGCGTACGTCAAATTGTCATTGTGAAAATAGTTAAGCCAAAGCGGGATGCCTTGCGGTCCGAACAGGCTGTGATCGTCGCTTTGTTGGCCAGTGGCAACGGTTGGATAGTGGCTTGCCGCGTGGTCCAACAAATCCAGTGTCGCCGCGTTAGCCGGATCAATGCTCAGGCCCAGCGCGCGCAGGCATTTGAGATCGGGTTTCCACATCCCGTTTCGCAACCGATACGCGCGGGTCGCACACTCACCTTTTACCTCGAGGCAGCCGGTTTCGACCAGGCGCGCCAGGATCCACTGTAACGCCAGTCTGAAACGCGGCTGAAAACAAAGCAGCCCACAAAGCTCATCAGCTGATCGCCAGTCGTCGAGCTGTTCCGACAAATTCAACTGGCCTGACAAGTCAACAGCCAGCTCAGTGCTGTAACGCTCCATCAGCTCAATGCTTTGGTACAAGCGTTCGCTGAATATCGCCGGTGGGAATTCCTTGAGACACTCGGCGAGACGCGGGTCGCTGGGTCCAGTTTTGAATTTGTGCGTGTCAAATGCGGCCACGTTCACCAACTCATTTTGCTCCCCAACAGACTTCAAGTCGACCTTTCACTACTACGCGGTCTTCCGCGCGACAGCAAAAATTGACCTCGCCGGCGTTCTCACTGGTCGCGGAGAAAAAAATCGTGAATGGTTGTTCCGGTTTCAGAGGCGCGAGAAACTTCACCGTTCGTATTCCGGTGGGATACGACTCATCGCGCCCCTCAACCAACGCCGCGAGCACTTCGTCGAGGATTACTACTCCAGGGACAAGAGGCGCCCCGGGAAAATGCCCCGGCAAACTGGGATGATCGGCGCGGATCACACGGCGAACTTCAAAGGTCATCCGCCAAATGTTGCTGCTCGATCGAATCAAGCAATCGATCGAGTGGTTTGCTCCTGCTGGACAGGAGTTAACTTGGCAAAACCAAATCGTTGGCAATACGGCGCGAAGGCACGGAGTACTTCCTCGGCGGACGAACCAAACTGCGATAGGTCGTATCGGTGGTTCGCAGATTGCCTTTTTGTCTGCCTGGCAACCAGAGCGCGCATGCGCTGCTCTGCTTCCCATGACATTGACCAGCCGAAATGATCGTAGATTCGTCGGACTGCGCCCATTGGATCGCGACAAATCTCCTCATATTTTATGTCGCAAATGCGGTTGTCGGCCAATCGATCTCGTTCACGCAAAAATTTGCTCATGGTTTCAGCCCAGTAATCGATTGCCTCGCGGCATACGACGAACCGATCAACGCCATCGCTGAACGCGCTGCGAAGGATCGTCACCAGACTCGATACCGACGCCATGGCATCGACCGGCGTGCGGTGCGTCTGCACGAACAATGCGTCCGGATAAACCAACAACAACGACGGCATGGCAAACATGTGAGTAGGCGCTTTCAATATCCAGCGCCGGGCGGCCCGCCGAAACTGCAGATGTTGAAGAAACCGGCGATGATATTGGTATGCGGATCGCAAATCTTGCCGAAAAAACCAGGCGCGATATGACGGCACATAATACATCGCATCGAACTGGTCGCTAAGAAACGTGGGCGTCATAAGGCTTACGCATTCCTGCGGAATTTCTGCACCCACCGTGTGTACGTACTGGAATGTCGGGACGAGCCAGTTAAAGAACTTACAACTTTGCGTCGCGCGCTGAATTCGGCGTTTCTCATCGGCGCGCGTAGGTGGAGATGGCGACCTTACTTCCCACATCATAGGACATCGATGCTCCGGATCCGCCGCGAGCAGACGATGCAACACGCTGGTGCCGCTGCGAGGCAACCCTACGATAAAAAGCGGTTCGCGGATTTCCTGGCGTGATATTTCTGGATAAAGCTGTCGGTCCCGTTGCATTTGGAGGCGCGCGCACAACGTTTCCAAAACGTCGGTCCTCAGTGCAATTTTTCCAATCAGGTTGAGTTGTGCCTCGTCCTGACATGACTGAAGGAGGCGCGATAACGCTTCAAAAAAATCGCCCTCACCAAAATCGTCGAGGCCGCAGCGTCGCTTTGCAGTCTCGATCAAGTCCGCCGCATACATTCGAGTAGATGGAATTCGTGTCTTTTCCAGCAGTGCTCCAAATCCATTGAAAAGCCGAACAGGCAGCAGCGGACGGATTTGCTGGAGGGTAGTGGCGGAGTTGTTCATTACGGTTAAGGCATTTGCAGTAGCAGCGATCGTAATCGGCCGCTATTGGACTTAAGTGCCATGGAAATGAGACCTAGGCCGGCAAGTCAAGCAGCGAATGTCGACAAGCATTTGGTTGCGCAGGTTGTGTAATGGTCTCATCGTGTTCGCATGCAAACGGAGAAAGCTACGTTCGGCGCAGGCTGTTTCTGGGGAGTAGAGGAAAGTTTTCGCAACGTAAAAGGTGTTTTATCCACCAGCGTCGGGTATGCAGGTGGAAGAAAAGACCATCCGACGTATCAGGATGTTTGCACCGACAGGACCGGACACGCCGAGGTAGTGGAAGTGGAGTTTGATCCGTCGCAGGTCAGCTATGACCAACTTCTGGATGTTTTTTGGGCGAACCATAACCCGACTACCTTGAACCGGCAGGGCCCCGACGTTGGAACGCAATATCGCTCGGTAATTTTTTATCATTCGCCCGAGCAAGAGGCGGCAGCCACCGCTTCAAAAGAAAAACTCGAGAAGAGCGGCCGCTTCATTCGGCCGATCGTGACGCAGATCGAACCGGCGTCGAAGTTCTGGCGCGCAGAAGAATATCATCAGCATTACCTGCAGAAACGCGGCCAGTCACACTGCGCAGTTTAATGTTTGCGATTCGTGTGACGTGCTCAAATCCGCGTCTCCCATTGCCAAGAGGAGGGGATTGAAGTGAGGGGGGCGGGGCTTGTCGTAGCATCAGATGCTCAACCCTCACCCCTGACCCTCTCCCTTCAAAACGGAGAGGCGAATGGAAACGTATGAAAGCGCAGCCTCAAGTCATTCGCACGAAGAACTTCGTCCCTGACGCGACGGATTTCATTCTCGAACACGCGCGCAAAGCTATCGCCGAGCGCAACGAATTCCGGATCGCGCTCTCGGGCGGCAGCACGCCGGCGCCGGTTTATGCGCGGCTCGCGGCGCAGGCGGATGATCTGCCGTGGGATCGGATTCGCTTTACGTTCGGAGACGAACGTTGCGTGCCGCCGGACGATCCGCAGAGCAACTTCAGGATGGCGCGACAAAATCTGTTCGTCCCTGCCGCCGTTCCCGAGAAATCGATTATGCGCATGCGCGGCGAAATGGATCCGAAAGTTGCCGCACACGAGTACGAACAACAACTCGATGCCATCGCTGCGGAGCGCGGTGAACCAATGTATCAGCACGACCTGATTTTTCTCGGCCTCGGTGACGATGGTCACACGGCATCGCTTTTTCCGGGCACTGCTGCGCTGGAAGAGACGACGCGTCGAGTCGTGGCGAACTTTGTTCCCAAATTGAACGCGTGGCGGTTGACCTTCACATATCCGCTGATCAATGGCGCGCGCCACATCTTGTTTCTCGTCGGTGCGTCGAAAGATCCACAGCTAATCGAACGCGTGCTCGAGGGCGCCCGCCAATTTCCCGCGGCCCGAGTGAATCCTTCCGCAGGTGAAGTGACATGGATGATAGGCGAGTAAAACGCTGCCGCTAAAAATCGCCATGATGCGCACGATCATCGTCACAGGTTCTGCGGGATTAATTGGCTCGGAAAGCGTAAGGCGCTTCGCGCGCGACGGCGCCCGGGTCATCGGGATAGACAACGATATGCGCGCTGAGTTTTTTGGGGCCGAAGCTTCCACGAAAAAAACGCGCGACGATTTGGTCGCGAACGTTCAAGGTTACGAACACCACGACATCGATATTCGCGACGCTGCCGCAGTGATGGACCTCTTCAAACAGCATGGCCGCGCGATCGAAGCGATCGTGCATACCGCGTCGCAACCGTCACACGACTGGGCGGCGCGCGATCCACAAACCGATTTTACCGTGAACGCCAACGGCACACTGAATCTGCTCGAGGCCGCGCGAAAATTTTCCCCCGAGGCGCCGTTCATTTTTACTTCGACGAACAAAGTCTATGGCGACACGCCGAATCGATTGCCGCTGCGCGAACTCGAGAAACGCTGGGAAATCGAGCCCGGCCACGAATACGAGCCCGGTATTTCGGAGACAATGAGCATCGACTACACGAAGCATTCGCTCTTTGGCGCGTCCAAGGTCGCCGCAGACATTCTGGTTCAGGAATACGGCCAGTATTTTGGCATGCCTACGGTTTCATTCCGTGGCGGCTGTCTCACCGGACCTGCGCACGCAGGGACTGAGCTGCACGGTTTTCTGTCGTACTTAATGATCTGCGCCGTGAGCGGCCGGCCTTATCGCGTTTTCGGTTACAAAGGCAAGCAGGTGCGCGACAACATTCACAGCTTCGATTTGGTCGAAGCGTTTGCCGAATTCATTCGCTCGCCGCGCGCGGGCGAGGTTTACAACATCGGCGGCAGCCGGCATAGCAACTGTTCCATGCTCGAAGCCATCGAGATGTGCGAACAGATCAGCGGCAAAGAGTTAAACTGGACCTACGAGGAAACCAACCGCATCGGCGATCATATCTGGTGGATCAGCGACGTGCGAAGGTTCCAAGCGCATTTTCCGAACTGGAAATTTCGCTACGGCATGCGCGAAATCCTCCAAGAAATTCACGCAGCGGTTTCACCAACTTCGTAATTCGAGCTGCAACGGATGCGAAGCAACGGCCAGGCTTTCAATCGAAATTCGTGAATCGATTCACGATGTAACGATGTAACGTTGTAACCGTCCTAATACTCTTCGCCTTCATCACTCGCCGGCGGTACGACGCGGTCGTCGATCCCATAGGCGTGAAGCATCACCGCGGCGAGATAGAAGAAAAACAGGCCGAGCCCCCATCCGGCAGATGCAAATGCAGCAAGGAAAACAAAAATGCCCACTGGGATCGCACCAATCATCCAGAGTAGGCCCACCAGTATGTGTCCCTTATAAATGTGGCCTAGACCGGGAATGATGCTGAACATAACCGCAACCGCGTCGCTGGCCTTTCCTTCCGCGGTTTGTGTCGCGCCACGCACCCAATCGCACCGGTCGCAGCGTTCCGCGTCCTTTGGCAGAAGATGGCCGCAATACGGGCACGGTATTTTATCGCCTGCGGTCGATTTCGGCGCAGCTGCCGGCGCATCCGTGTACTCCACGTCCATACTTATCGAAACTCACAAGCCGCACCGAATTCGTCAAGCAAACAGAATTCAGAATTAAGAGCACCACGGATTACACGGATTTGTAGCGGCGTTTTGACTTGTTCGTTCCCGCTCGCTCGGCCTTCGGCCTGCCCGTTTATGTCGCTCGCGTCCCCGCGGCTCTATTGTGTCAGACGCCGTTCACTGTTCCACATTCGCCGCACCCGCGTTATCCGTGGTCAGGTGCGCTTTTTGCTTTTCCTGACACTCGCCACATGTGCGACTACTCGGTCCATGGAAGATCCGTG
>Ga0066904_10000054_pt1 | contig 11791 bp, 11 predicted proteins | sample PanSoiMetaPlot30_FD_133941 | JGI IMG/M metagenome (GOLD analysis project Ga0066904, IMG submission 133941) | Tropical forest soil microbial communities from Panama analyzed to predict greenhouse gas emissions - Panama Soil Plot 30 (version 2) | reverse complement strand
TCTAACTAGAATTAGACGGCAATTTGTCGTCTATTTCTGCCTCCATAGAGGGCAGTTTGCCGGAAAACACGGCAAGTTGGCAAGCCCCAAGACCAGATGGCGATCATTTCCAACTGCTCGCGTACGTCATCCACACCCGATGGCTTACTGACGTCATCCACGCCCCAGCGCCCATCCCCAAAATCAAGCTTGCGCGAGGGGCGTTTACTGACCAGAGAACCGTCTTGACGCGTGCGCAACGCCGGTGGCGACTGCCCGGCTTCTCACGTTTAATCTCTGTGACTAGCCGCCCTGTAATTTTGTTTTTGCGAAATTTTTCAGGAAGAACCGCCAGAATCTGATTCACGATGCTGAGACGGAGGGGGTCATGTTGCTGCTGCGTTTCGCCGATGAAATCATGAATCCAGAGATAACCATCGCTTTTCAGCGAGTGCCATACTTGTTCCGCGACCCGTTCGAGAAAAAGGATGTGATGGAGGCAGGTCTGAGCTACGACCAGGTCGAATGTCTCTTCGGATAACTTCAAGAAATTCAGGTCAGCGACTTCGTAAGTGAGTGGCAAGTTCTGTTCTCTCGCAATTTCGCATGCCGCGGCGATGGCCGCAGAGTGGCGAGGTCCTCCATGGCAAAGCGCGCATTGCGGAGATTGAATCGCATTTCCGGAATTTCAAGCTGGGCGTGACGCGACGGCACGCGTGTGGGGACGTCATCGTGGTCGAATGAATAGCGATTACGGAGACGGGCGCATTTATCGGAATGTGAGCATCGGGGAAGTGCAAGATGGAAAAGTGACCCGTGTAACCGATTATTGGGGCGAACCATTCGCTCAGCCAGAGTGGCGGCGCGGACTCAGCGATTCCGAAGATGTCCGGCCACACGCTGACGAACTGACCGAGGAATAGAGTTGCCAGCGTCATCGTAAACGCGGATCACTGCATCGTGTGAACGGCTGTAATGCTGCGTATATCCGATTGCATTACTCACAGCTTTTGGTCTGCCATACAAGAGCCGACCGATCGGCAGCACATCACTGATCAGGTCAGCGCCCCGATAATCCTTGCGCGACCGCTACTCGGATCGAGCGGCGTCATATCGTCGTAGCTTTAGAGGGAATTGGCCGCGTGAGCCAAGCCTTCGCATCGTGCGCTTGATGAATGAAGTCGTGCCGGTGTTCAGCGGATCGGGTTCGCTCCCATCTCATGTGGGAGAGAGACAAATCAGCATAGTGTCGAGCAGCTTCCCCATCGCCCACAATTGCCAAATTAAGGAGCTTCTTCTCGACGGTTTCGATCTGCGCGTCAGTCATCGAAGCGCGGATCGCCGCAAAGCGGGTCCCAGTAAGGGTGGAGTTTGAGAAGGCCGTAGCAGCGCTAGATTCCACACGCTGTTACGCCAAGCGGCATGTCAAAACAGGCAATTTCTGGCAGATCAGACCACCGAAACAGTAACTGTGTCGCAACTAAGGCGAGTCAGTGGTTGGCGGAAAGCGGCACGCCGCGATTTTGGCTTGACGAGGCAACGACGTTTTTCCAAACTAGGCGTAGCCAGTAGGATCTGAATCAGTCGGACGGCATATCAGTCCGACGAAATAACTGTCAGTAAACACGAAAAGCCAAGGAAGAAGACAGCATGGCTGTTCCAACGCCTCAAACCATCTTCACGTGTGATATTCTTGGTAATTATGTTTGCAATACTTTCGCCGAGGCGACAGCCAGTGGGCCGTTCGATGTAATAATCATCGGCGGCGGGACCTTTGGCCTAGCGCTGGCCCAAGATCTATTCTTTCGCGCTCGAAAGACCGGCCCCGGCACCGTACCAGAGGATGGCTTCAGGCCGCCTAACTACCGAATCCTCGTGCTGGAAGGAGGACCGTTCAGTATTCCAGAGCATGTACAGGATATACCGAGTCTTGGTCTGGGTAACCCCGGCGTTCAAGCCCCTTTTCCTCCGGGTAGCGGGCTGCCGGCCACTCGTCAGGAACTGATCAGCCAGCTCAACGATAAGAAACCGTTTTTCGAGGTATGGGGGCTGCCTTGGAATTCAACCGAGCGTTTTGGTGGCCTCGCCTATTGTGCCGGTGGCCGCTCACTCTATTTCGGCGGCTGGTCGCCCCGCTACCTTGCAACAGAAATGCCCACCGTTGCTGTTGGGACGATTTCGTCCGCAACACTTTGGCCTTTGGCTGTCGTGCAGGATCTGACGTTGGAAAAGACTCTCAACAAGGGGTTCCTTTTGGATGCGGCAAAGCAAACAGGAGTGAGCGCTGCGAATGACTTTCTTAATGGGAAACTGCAGGATTTTTATCGGAAGAAGCTCTTCGACAACTACTCCACCATTCCAAACAAGATTCCGCTGGCTGAATTGCCGGATTACGTGGCTGAGGCGCCCGACGATATTACTCCCGGACTTGCAGTTCAATTAGCCAGCCCGCCGTATGCAAATTTTCAAGAGAGTCTTAAATTAGATGCTCCGTTATCCGTGCAAGCCTTAAGCCGGCCTGGATTTTTTCCTTTCAATAAGTTCAGCAGTGTTCCGGTCGCGATTGATGCTGCTAGGCAGGCGTTTGGTGAATCTCCCGGAAATGACGCTTTCAAGCGGCTCATGATCGTGCCCAAATGCCACGTCAAGCGTCTGCGGACACGCACATACACCCTGGCCAGTGGTGCCACCGTCCAAGAAGTCGATGGGATTGACACTGGAGACGGTTTCCTTGATTTGACCGGACCGATAGCTGGCAATAGCAACCGCCGGCCTGTCGTGGTCCTAGCAATGGGAGCGATAGAAAGCGCACGCTTGGCTTTGCTGAGTGTCGCTGGTGTGCCCAATGCCAGCCAAATGGGCGCAAACTTCATGGTTCACTTGCGTAAAAATGTGGCCTTCTCGGCAGCGTTGCCTGCCCTTGGTCTAACCGATCAGGAACTTTGCGCACTGCTGGTACGGTGTCGTACCAATGTCGGAGGAACTCCGGTTCACTTTCACCTACAAATCACAGCCTCCGCTTTGCCCGCAGGATCCGGGGCAAGCAAATCGGACGCGCTGCTATTTCAAAATGTTCCCGATCTCGATAACCTTCGTCTCTTCTCAGAAATGCCTCCTGGCGAAGTGGACGTATCGATCCGTGCCGTCGGTGAGATGTTGCCCAACATGCCCACCAACGCTGTAACGGTGCCGGCTCCGTCCGACAACGACGAGTACACCATTCCCCGCGCTTCCGTAAACGTGGTGAGGAGCGCCACTGACGTGCAGGTGATGAATCTAATGGGTGCCGCTATCGATGCAGTGGCCCAAAATGTTTTTGGGCTTACGCCTCCTCAGCCGAATGCTGGGGCTGTTTTGCCGGACGGGCTGGGCACGACTTATCACGAGTCCGGCACACTGCGCATGGGAGATGATCCAACCCAATCCGTAACTAATGCGGATAGCCAATTCCACCAAGTGACAAATCTGTACGCCGGGGACGCTTCGGTGTTACCTACTTGTGGCTCGGCCAACCCAGTGATGAATGGAATTGCGCTTCGGAGGCGACTCGCAAAACGACTCGTTCCCGAAGGCGATGGCATTGGAAATCCTGCTAGTGGCCGTCCTATCCGAGCCTTCTACCAACCGCCTATGCCAGCGCCACCAGCGCCGGGAACTGTAATTCAACTGTTCGATGGCACGACGCTGGCTAACTGGCGAATGGCTGGCCGCGGCGCCTTCCACCTGATCGATGGCGCCTTACAATCAGTTCCGAGCTTCGATCTAGGTCTCTTTTGGTGTACTATTCCGATGCCGAAGAACTATCGGTTGGAACTTGAGTTCTTTATTCGCACGTTCCAGACGAACAGCGGCGTCTTCATCCGCTTCAAGAATCCGGACTCCCTTGGATACTACAATCCGGCATGGTCAGCGGTCGATTCCGGGTTCGAGATTCAGATTGATAATACCGGCGCGCCGGACGGTCGCGCCAAGCATAAAACGGGCGCCGTTTACGCGGTTAATTATCCTGGTGATCCCCCGGATGATCCCAAGTTCCCGGCGGCGCAACCCGGCGACGTTGTTAACCCCCAAAATGCCCAGGTGCTTGTTGCGTGGAACCAATATCGAATTGACGTACAGGGGGACATCATCACCGTCAATTTGAACGGGGTAAATACGGCCAAGTACACAAATACTGATCCCAATCGTGGTCGCTTCTCGACCACCGAGCCAACGTTTGTCGGACTGCAATCGTATTCAAACTACAGTTTCACGACGGCCTTCCGAAACATACGTGTGATCGTCTTACCGTAAGGCCAAAAAACAAACCGACTCAATATCAGTAATTCTTATCAGATGACCACAATGCCGCAGGTCTCATCGGCTGCGGAATGAATTACGACAGTGAAAGCGACAATCAATTTCCTGAACGATTGGACGCAAACTCTCGATGGTGACTTGGTGCAAGGTGGCGAGTTAGTGGTGAACTACGACCTCAACCGGCTTCCTGCCCGTCGTGATACATTTCGCGGGGCAGCAGTGTGGGATATTCTTGCACTCGCCCGGTTTCACCCTGATGGACAAATCTTAGCGGCTAGCGTTACTACGCCGGTGTCTAGTTCCCCTGGTGGCATGACGGTCGACCGTGCGCCGGCACTGGCGAGCTTCTCCGTGCCGGGTGATGCCGGGTACGTCGAACTCTGGTTCCTCAACGTCGGCTACGCGCCATTCGGTGAGCCGCCCAAAGCGTGGGATAGCCGTTTCGGAGACAACTACGTGTTCACCGTTCTCCCGAACTCAACGGCGCAGCCGGTCATCCCGCGAACAAATGCACGTCCAGCTCGTGATGCAGTGAACGCGATGCAACTCGGAGTGGGAAAGCAGCGCTACTACCGGTTCGGCGATGCCGGCTCTGGTATTTTTGCCGGATCAGAATTGCAGACGCGGGTAAAGCTCACTGCATGGGTAAGGAATATTGGCTATGCGAAGAACGTATGGTTTGACGCGAACGTTTTCGACGGCAGCAATCAACTTGTCGACGGTCAAACGCTATCGCTGCACTACAAAATAGGCGCAGGCGGTGGAGGCGATGTCTTCGACTTCGACGATGTGTTGTATCACGGTTCCCGCGGTCAGCCCGGCTCCGCTTTACCGCGACCCGACGCGCGACGCGTGCAACTGCGCCTCTATTTCCAAGCTAGCGGCCAGCTCTTCACAGATGGTATTCTGCATGATTGCCAGTTGCTCGAAGACGCCACCGTGCACTGAGGCTGCCTGCGTCGGAACGTAGAGATTCCAAATGCTGAGAAGGTGTGCTGTCCCCTAGGCACGCTGAATCGGGTATTCGCCAGACGAATCAATTTTGTTCGAGCTACGGTCCCTGCGGTTTAACGCGCATTGCGCAGTCGCTACGGTTTACGGCTGATCACCCGGCGTTTTTATGGCGACATCCTCGCATATAGAAGCAAGGATTCTGCACCGTCTCGAGCAATTCGGTAAACAGCTAAGCGGTATTAACGAAGCGTCCGGCCAGATGAAGCCGAAAAAAGCAGCGATTTTTTATAGGGATTGGGATCGGCGTAGTCGTTTTAGCAGTTGCGATCTGGTTGCAGACGGAGGTCAGAGTTCACCCTTCGTCACGGCCATCGTGAAGCGTGGCAATGTCACCGCAACCATTACTGTTGCGGGGACCATAGAGCCTGTGGAAGTAGTAGACATAGGAGCTCAGGTCGCGGGGCAGATCAGTTCCTTTTGGACTGATAAATCGGGCAAACCCATCGATGACCGCTCGACACGGGAGCGCCGGACTGGCGAGAATATCGCGTTCTGATCCGTTGCGCGAACGGCGCCCGCCTGTAGGGTAGGTCCTCCGAAGGAGTTCAGCGTGAATCCTGTGCAATTGGTCTCTGGCACTGCCGGAATGCATCCGACGGGCACCGGCAGTTTTGCGTACGGATCCAGTTTTCTGATCCTCGTGGACAACCTCGCCTTCGAAAAGGTGGTCGGCATCTGGGGCCGTGACGCAGGAACCTTCAACTGGAGTTTCGATCCTGGGCACTTCGAGCAGTCAGTTCCAGCAAATGGGGAGTTCTGGCGGGTGAGCACACCAAGGAAGATCGACCAGTTCGTTGTCCGATACGACGTCGGCGGCGTGTCGTTGTTTGACAACAACTTCGGCAACAACTACACCCTGGACGTGGCCGCCGCGGAGGGGACCGACGGCGTCGGAACGGCGGTAATTGTCCCGAATGTGCTCTCGGCGGGCGGATTCATTGATGGCAGCGGCAAGTTGGTCGTCGGGGTGGCGGTGAAGAATCTTGCTTTCACGAAGCAGATCGGCGTGGTCTACACGTCGAATAACTGGACGACGGCGCAAGTCGGATTCGGCATTTTCCAGAAGGAATACAAACCGAGCCCTTTACCTGCCCAGGCACAGGTCGAATCATGGGAGGTCCATGCTCCCGTGAGCGCTTCGTCGGCCCAGTTCGCCGTCTTCTACACCGTAAATGGGACAACGTTTTGGGATAACAATTTCGGACGGAACTTCAAGACTGTTTGAGCGCTCCAAGGCTGCAAGCTCATTGCGGTCGCGGCGTCATTCCTGTCACATCCCAGAGATGCGGTGGAAAATCATGGATGTTTAGTACCGTGATTTCAGTGGTGACCCCAAGTGGATCCCGCCAGCCGAGGTGTTTGGTTTCCGTTGGCGAGCTTTGGCTTGCCCTCGCGCGCATGTGTGAAGATTTGTCCGAAAGCGTGAGCGTGGTTCCGAGAGCAAGTCGCCAATTTCGTCGCGACAGGTACGGATACCAACTGGCTAAAAATTGGCAAGACGCAAGTCCAGCGAAATTCTGCGAACTGAATTGATCGGTCGATCTTCGGTTGCAAGTGTTCGCTCTGAGGGAATCGCCTTCATTATCGTTGTAAAAAGCTGTAGAGCGCGTCGAAGCAGTCGAAACCGCGCCGCAAGATTTCTTTGTCGGACAACTCTTGCTTCGCCCAACCTTTGAGAACACGATCGATCCCAATTGCTTCAACGCGCTGAAATCTCGCGTCATCCAAATCCGCTTCGTGGATCATCTCACCAATCTTCGCTACCGCTTTGTCAGAAATCGCAAAACGCCTGATAAGCGTCTCGAAAGTGCAGTAGTTGCCATGGTGCGAGAACTCAGCATCCAGCATGTCGAAGGGGATGGTGCCAGGCACAGCATCCGCACTTGGCGCGAACACAAACTTCGGCTTCCGATCAATGAACTTCGAGATCAACCAAGCCGAGCCGACGCGGTCGATCTCGGGCCGCGGCCGCGTTAACCATGTTTTGCCCTGGTATTGCTTCGGATCGAGCACTGCCAGTTGTCGCGTGCCACTGCGGCCTTCGGCGCGACGGAGCAGCATCGCGACATCGTGCCCGCGTGCACTCTCGAAGAAATCGACCTGGCGAATTTCACGGAATTGTCGCGTAAGGCGTTGCAGTTCTGCAGCTGCCGTTTGCACATCCATTTTTTTGCGCCGCCCGATGAAACCCTGAAGAGACTTTCGCAGTTCGGCATAATCTGTCGCCCGGGCGTCATTGAACATCGCGATCACCTTCTCTTTGCTCAAGCCCTCGATTTCCTGCGCCCGAACCAGCGTGGAATCACCTCCGTAGTCACGGATTTGCTGTGCCAGCCACTGAAACTGCTCGTATTGCACGGGCTCGTCCGGAAGCAGATATGTCGATGTTTTGATCTGCACTGCGCCCATCTTCTTCAAGCGTCGCCACACGGCCACTCGCTCGGTGTTGCGATTTGTCGGCAGACTAAACAGCAACAATAGCCATAAGGTCGCCGTGATCACACCCTAGGCTGGTCAAATGAAAGATGTATTGCAAATATTATTTGAACTTACATTTGGCATGGGCTGTCCGTTAACCTTACAGCACAATTATCAATAGGGTCGATACGCCGATTCGCCCCGGCTGAACGAGGTCATCATGAAAAATTTCTTTATTCGCACAACAATTCTCGTCGGAATCATCTCAAATGCATTTGCTGCCGACCTGGACACAGCACGCATCGACCAGCTCACCGGACTCAAAGGAAAGATGAACGATAAAGAAGGTGTTTACCGAGTCACCTTCCCCCGCGACGACGTGAAGGTCGTTGTGGACGGATGGAAGATGTCGCCGTTCATGGGTCTCGGCACTTGGGCTGCGTTCACAAAAGGCGCGCACACCGAAGCGATGGTGATGGGCGATACAGTTCTGTTTGAGGATGAAGTCAACGTAGCGATGTCAGCTGCGCTGGATAACGGGCTCAGCGTGACCGCACTCCACAACCATTTCTTCTTCGATCAGCCGAAGGTGTTCTTCATGCATATCGAAGGCGAAGGCACTGCCGAGAAGTTAGCGAGCGCCGTTAAAAAAGTTTATGACACGACCAAAGCAATTCGCGGCTCGAGCGCGAAACCAGCAGAATCCTTTTCGGTCGAAGGGCAACCATCGTTGCCCGAAAAGAATTCCATTACCGCTGCGCCCCTTAACGAGATCTTGGGAGTGCAGGGCGAATCAAAAGATGGGGTGGTAAAATTCACCATCGGGCGGCCGGCGAAGATGCACGACGTAAACATCGATAAAGACATGGGTGTAAACACCTGGGCGGCGTTCGCCGGCAGCGATGACAACGCCGTCGTCGACGGAGATTTCGCTGTCACAGAAGATGAGTTGCAGCCTGTTCTGAGATCGCTGCTAATGGAAAAGATTAACATCGTTGCGATTCATCAACACATGACGCACGAAGAGCCGCGGATCATGTTCTTCCATTACTGGGGCCGCGGCCGCGCAAAGGATTTGGCGAGTGCCATTAAGGGCGGTTTTATAGTTGGTGGACTGCTCAAAGTGACTTCGCCGTTGCGTCCGTAAACACGAAACTCAATCAGAGAAGGAATCCAACTATGAGAAAATTGAGCTTAACTCTAATGGCGATGGTGATCGCGGCAGGTATAGCCGCCGCTGAGACGGTGAACTTTGATGACATGAAAGCCGGCGCTCCGCCTCCGGGCTGGACGGCAACGCAAACCGGAAGCGGCACAGCAAAATGGGCGATTGAAAAAGACGATTCCGCTCAGAGCAAACCAAACGTGTTAAAACAATCAGGTCAGGCGACGTTCCCGGTCTGTTTCAAAAACGACACCAACATCAAAGACGGCTTCGTGGAAGTGAAGTTCAAACCGATCGCGGGTAAGGAAGACCAGGGTGGCGGGGTGATCTGGCGGGTGCGAGACGCGAACAACTACTACGTGTCGCGCGCGAACGCGCTCGAAGACAACGTCACGATTTATCACACTGTAAATGGACGAAGGGTCGCCTTCAAAAATTTCAACACAAAAGTTGCGTCCGGCGTCTGGCACACGCTTCGCGTCGAATTCCAGGGAAGCAGCTTCCGCGTAACATTCGACGGCAATAAAGTGATCGAAGCGACCGACACGACCTTTGCGAACGCAGGCAAGGTCGGCGTTTGGACCAAGGCCGACAGCGTTATCTTATTCGACGATTTCACTTACGGCAGTAAGTAAACGAAGTTGTCGATCCTAAACGGAAACTTTGTGCCGCAAAGAACACGGGCTCCAATGCGTAAATTCTGGATCGCAGTTGCGACCGCATTGGTCGTTGCGGCGGCGATGATCGGTTTGACCAGCTGTTTCTCGAAGTCGCGGGGAGGCGTCGTCGTCTATGTGAGCGAGGATCAGGTGTTCTCGGAACCGATCCTGCGCGACTTTGAGCGAGAAACTGGTATCCACGTGAAGCCGGTCTTTGATACCGAAGAGGCGAAGAGCACGGGCGTGATGAACCGGCTGCTGGCGGAGAAAAATAATCCGCAAGCCGATGTTTATTGGGCGAATGAGCCGATCCGGGCCGAAGTACTAAAACAAGAGAACGTCGGCGCGGCTTATCAGTCGCCCAGTGCCGAAGGCATCCCCGCAAATTTCAAAGATCCGCAGGGATACTGGACCGGATTTTCTGCACGCGCGCGCGTGCTGCTCGTTGACCATTCCGTTGCGAACAAACCGAAATCGATCACCGCTTATGGCGATCCGGCGTTCAACGGCAAGACAGTGATTGCCAATCCACTCTTCGGGACAACCACGACTGAAATCGCCGCGTTGTTCATTATTTGGGGCGATGAAAAGGCGAAGACGTTTTTGACCGATATGAAGCGCAACAACGTCAAGATCGCCACGAGCAACGGCGAGTCGGCGGATCTTGTCGCAGCAGGCGAGTCAGCATTTTCGCTCGTGGACAGCGACGACGCCGCGAACCGTATCAAACAGGGTAAACCAGTTGAAATGATTTATCCCGATCAAGGCGACAACGAAGTCGGCTGTTTCATTGTGCCGAATGCGGCCGTGCTGATCAAAAGCGGGCCGCATCCCGAGGCTGGAAAAAAACTGATCGATTACCTGCTTTCAGCCGAAACGGAACGGAAGTTGGCGGCGTCGGATGCGGCGCAAATTCCGTTACACCAAGGTGTGGAAACTCCCGCCATCGTGCGAAAGATCGAGAATATCAAGACGATGCAGAGCAACTATTCTGCCGTCGCGCGCAAGATGAGGGAGATCGAGCCGCTGCTGAAGCAGTGGGTTGGCCTTTGAGCACACGCCGCGTCACTCTTTGCGCGGCACTGCTCGCTCTGGCAATTCTCGGGCTTGCGCCGATCGCGGTGATGTTTGCACGCAGTCTGACCGTGAACGGGGCGTTTAGTCTCGAGAACTATCAGCACTTGTTAGAGACCGGACGATCGTGGCACTTGCTTACTAACAGCCTCGCACTCGCTCTGGCGACAGCGCTGATCTCTACGCTGGTTGGATTGCCGCTCGGGTTGCTCTTCGCGAAAACCGATCTGCCATTGCGCCGAGTGTTTGTTCTGCTTTTCGCGCTGCCGCTGGTGATTCCACCCTACATTACCGCGGTGTCGTGGGTAGACACGCTCGCGCCACATGGATTGGCGTCGAGGTTTTTTGGTGAGGCAACGGCTCAAGTCGCATCGCGCCTGCTGTTTGGGTTGCCGGGTTGCGTGCTCGTGCTGACGACGACGTTCATGCCGGTTGTCATGTTAGCAACGATCACGTTTGTGCGGACGATCAATCCGCGCCTCGAAGAAGCCGCGCGATTGTCGGCGCGACCCCTGCGCGTTTTGAGCGGAATCACAGTCCCGCTGATTTGGCCGGGAGTGCTTTTGGCTGCGACGTTGGTGTTTCTGCTGGCGCTTGGCGAATTCGGCGTGCCGACATTTCTGCGTTACCCGGTGTTCGCGGTGGAAAGTTTCACGCAGTTCACTGTTTCCTATAATTTCGGCGCGGCGACGGCAGCGGCCGTCCCGCTGGCATTGCTGACATTCCTTATTCTCGGAATCGAGTGGTTTGCCCTGCGCGAAAGAATTCGAGCGTTGAGGCCTGCCCGGGACGATGACACCTACCTTGTTCCGTCGCGCTCGTATCGGGTGCCGCTATTCGCGTTGGTGAGTATTCTTTGCGCGCTTGTGGTGATGATGCCGCTGCTCTCATTGCTGGTTCAAGCCGGTTCGGCACAAAGTTACGTACACGCGTTCCGGGTGGTGAACGACAGTTTGATGCGAAGCATCTTTCTCGCTGCAGTCGGTGCGACAGCACTGACAGTGCTCGGATTTTTTGTCGGCTACCTCATTCACACACGCGCGTTGTCGATCTGGCGCGCGGTGGACGCCGGCACCGTGTTGCTATTCGCGCTGCCCGGGACCGTAATCGGCATGGGCTTGATCGCACTTTGGAATCGCCCCATGACAAACTTCATTTACGCTACGCCATTGATCATCCTCTT
>Ga0066904_10000053_pt1 | contig 11852 bp, 8 predicted proteins | sample PanSoiMetaPlot30_FD_133941 | JGI IMG/M metagenome (GOLD analysis project Ga0066904, IMG submission 133941) | Tropical forest soil microbial communities from Panama analyzed to predict greenhouse gas emissions - Panama Soil Plot 30 (version 2) | reverse complement strand
TGCGCTCCGTCGGTGGTGACGGCCGACTCCGTGGCCATGCGCGTATGGCCAATGCCATGGGTGCCGGCCATCCCTGCGAGCCGGAAGCGCTGAGCGACCAGATCGGGCCGGCCGACCTCCTTGAAAATCTCCATGCGCCGTCCGGTGCCGACAATGCTGATCCCGGCAACGCGTGCGAGCTCCGTCCGCATCGCCGCCGTCTGTTCAGCGGGAACGATGATGACCACGTGCGTGTCCCGGATTTCGTGCGGCAGCTCTGCACCGGCGATAAGACTGAGCCGCTCCATCAGACCGGCCATGTCGTAGCCGGGTGACGCCCTGAGCGTCAGCTTCATGCTACCGGGCGTTTCCCGGCCATAGATGGCGAAGCCAGCTGAATCCGGACCGCGGTCACACAGCGTCCCAAGCATGCCGGTGAGCAGCGCGCCGAGGCCCGATTCCAGCTCGGGATCCTTGAGAAACAGCCCCACGATGCCGCACATATGGTGACTGCCTCGTTCGCCGCTCTGGTAATACGGTGTTGGGGGGTGCCACGGTCGCACCGGCCTGCGGCCTTGTCAACTAGGAAGCACCTTTGTTTCTTCTAGGGAAACTGTTAGACCCCGATCATGGCCAAATCTCCCTCCGGCTCGCAGCCAAAGCGGCCCCGCAAGGCGACCCACCCGCACAACGACGCCGAGGATGACCTGCGCACCGGGTCCTTGGCGCCTGTGGACATCGTCAATCGCACGCTGGAGGAGGGGATCGGTGCCGAGGTCCGCCGCTTACGTAAGACGCTCGATTTGACCGTCGCGGAGCTTGGGACCGCCGCCGGGATTTCTGCCGGCATGCTGTCGAAAATCGAGAACGCATCGATCTCTCCCTCCCTCGCCACCCTCGACGCGCTGGCCAAAGCGCTCAACGTTTCGGTCAGCCGGCTGTTTGCCGAAAGCGAGGAGCGCCGCGATTGTTCATTCGTCAAGGCGGGGACCGGGGTGCGCATCGAGCGGCGCGGCACCAAGGCAGGACACCAATATGATCTGCTCGGGCACTCGCTCGCGGGCGAGCTTGGCGTGGAGCCATATCTCATCACGCTCAAGGAGGATGCCGTTCCCTACACCAATTTCCGCCACGCGGGCGTTGAGTTCCTCTACATGCTGTCCGGCAAAGTGCGCTATCGCCACGCCGATCGCACCTATCTGATGGAGCCTGGCGATGCGCTGTTCTTCGATGCCGCCGCCCGACATGGGCCGGAAGAGCTTGTCGAGACGCCCATGCAGTACCTGTCGATCATCATCTACTCGCGCCAGCATTGATGTCACCACGAGGCCGGGGTTGCTATCCATGACGCTAATGCGCGCGCGATGTTGCTCCGGCGGGTCGTAACCTGATCACGCGCGTTGCCCCGCAGGTCCTCGGCGATCACCTGCGCCATGTCGCTCTTTCTCTGCAAACTCAACCGTTCGACTGCGAGCGGACGGAAAACGCCATAACCCAAGCAAGCGTCAATTCGGCATGCCGTCGCCAGGTGGGTAACCTCACGCTTCGAGCCGTGCGGTCGCAAAAATCTTGAGCGTGGTCGCGATGCCGGTCAGCATGTCCCATCCGGAACTATGGCCGATCTTGCGAACTGCGGTGATTGCCGAATCGACTTTTCCCGCAATGACAGATGAAACGGCCTGGTGGAGCTTCTCCCCCACGTACCCGGCAGCTGCCGCCCTCAGGAAACAGTGGCTCAGTGGAGAGGTCAACGCCGGCGAGGCGTGGGGGAGCCCACAAGCCAGGGACCGAAACGCGTTCCTTTCTGCGACGGCATCAAGGAGCGCGAGAGCACCCACCAGAAAGTCGTCTCCCGAAGGCGTCAATCCGCAGCCCAGCCCGATCAAGTCCTGAACCGGGTGAGGCAATGCACCTTCCGCCGAGTCATTAGCCTTCAATGCATCAGACAACCAGTGCTCAAAGGTCGCGATGCGTCTGCGTGCGATGCGCGACAACAACCCTCCTGCGTGCGAGCAAAGCACCTGGCGGGCAAGGCCTTCCCGTGGCGCCTCGATCATCGCACGGCATGCCAGGGCATCAGCAGCACCGGTCAGCCGGTCTAGCGACAGGGGGGTCGGCCAAGGGGGCGCGCGCCACAGTTCACAACGATCGAGCGTGAACTGAACCGCGTCGCCAATCCTGATACGCCGCTGCGAGATCAAAGCCGACTGGCCTGGATTCACGCCGAGATCGGTCAGGCGAAAGGAGGCATTATCGGCAATCAGCGTCAACGGACCATTGCCAATATCGGGCTCGCCGATACAGATGAACACGTCGCCGGCGCGGAGATGAAGGCTGCCATCGAACACGGCGGCGACTTCAGCGACCGGAGCGTGTCGGCAAAAAGGTCGAGCCAGCATGCCTGACCGCAAGATCGGCACGATGAACTCGCGGCAACCGGGCATCGGCGGCGGCAACCGCCGTCCGGTCCGGCTGTGCGCGTCATGGAGATGCAGAGTCATGGGTCGCATGTGCCGATCGCCCTGATTGCCATCTCCGCCGCATCCGCGCCGGATGCCGCAACGATAACACCCGCCGCGGAAAGCGTCCGGACCTGGTCCGCGCGCGGCTGTGGGTCACCATCCGTGCCAACCACCGAAGCGATCACCAGTGGGCCGCCGTCGCTCCCGGCGAGGACTCCAGCCACATGGCCTGCGGGATCGAGATGAGCGCCATAGCCGAGGATGATATCAAGCAAGATAACGCCTATCTGGGGATCGCGAACAGCTTCGGTGAGCGCACTTTCGCGCATGGCGGGCTCAATAATCGGATGTGGGCGTCCGCGGGTGAATTCGTCGTGGCCGAGATCCATCATGACGTGGCCGCCCTTCCTCCCATGCAGCGGGGCTGCGCCTGGCACCGGCTCGTTGGATGCCACCGAAAGATGTGCCTGCCTGAACACGATCTGGGCCTCGGCGCAAAGCGTCCCGCCCGCGAACAGTCCGCGCACCAGCTTGCCCCGATCCGAGCGCATCGGTGGCGGCTTGAGCTGATCCTCCGACAAGGATCGTCCAAGGCCAATTTCGGCAGCCGCCTTGAGGGTCGGGGCTGAGCGCGCGTTCGCCGGCAGCGCAAAGTCCTGTGCGCCGAGAAAGCAAATCGTAAAGGATTTGGAGCTTTTCGCGACGCGGTCGACCACCAACTTGACGATGGACGCGGCTGGTGGCTTGGATATCAGGACGATGTGCTCTGTTTCCTCGTCTGCATCGAGCGCGTCGATTGCCATCAGCGTCGTGATGCCCCCAATTTGAGCCTCGAGGTCCCGTCCGCCTGTACCGATCGCATGACTAATGCCGCCACCGCCCCGCGCGATGAGGCACGACACCTCCTGGATTCCGGTACCTGAAGCCCCAATGATGCCGATCTCTCCACGGCGGACGACATTGGCAAAGCCTAAAGGCAGGCCAGCGACGATCGAAGTTCCGCAATCGGGTCCCATGACCAAGAGCCCAAGGTCGCGAGCGTCGCGCTTGAGCGCTGCCTCCTCCTCGACCGGTACATTGTCGGAGAAGATCATAACGTGGAGCCCACAACGCAATGCTTTCCGAGCCTCGGCAGCGGCGAAGTGGCCCGGCACCGAAATCAGCGCCAGATTGGCGTTGGGCATTGCGTGGACTGCGGCCCGAATCGTGCGCGAGGAACCGACACGCGATGACGATGGGCCTGATATGCGCGGTTGATCGAGTAGCCGCCTCGCCTCTACGAGCGCAGCTTCGCCGGCCACGTTATCCGTTGCCCTCAGCGCGAGGATCAAATCGCCGGACTCGGCCTTGTCGCCATCTGGGCCAAGAATGCCCGCTTCCCTGAGGATGTCCTTGTTCGCTGGGGTTCCGATGAACAGTCCTGCTTCCTCCACTCCAGGCAAACCGGCGATCTGACGAGAAATGCGCATCAGCACCATGGAGTCGAAATATGTCGCGCGCCGAACCTCGTTGACGATGACGCTCATTCGATATCCATGGTCTCGGCGAAGGCAACGAGAGCCTGTTCGAAGCATGCGAGTGGCGCCTTCACGATGCCGGCGCCGACCTGACCGATGCCTGGTTCGCGGTGAGCGATCCCGGTATTGATGGTTGGCGCAAGCCCGGTCTCGACGACGAGGCGGAGATCGATGCCGGTCGGCACACCGGCGAAATCCAGCGCCGGAATGACCCATGCGGGATTCGAACCGACGACGATCTCCGCCATCGATCGAGTGAAGGCGGCGGCCTCCGCGGCGCGTCCCGCGCCGACATACGCGATGACGGCCGGCGCCGCTGCCATTGCAAACGCCCCCAGCCCGATGGTCTCGACGATGGCGGAGTCCCCCATGTCCGGGTTCGCATCCCGCTCGCTGAAGCCGGGGAAATAGATTCCCACCGGCATTTCGACCGGGGCGGTGAACCAGCGGTCGCCCGTGCCGGAGACACGGATGCCGAAGTCCGTGCCGTTACGGCTCATTGCCGTCACGACGGAACACCCCTCGAGGTCGCGGGCCGGATCGGTCAACGCTTTTCCCGTCGCCATGGCGATGTTGAGGAAGAACTGATCATTGCGGCCGATGAACTCCAGGCACGCCACGAGCTCGTCTTTGCTCTTTGACGTTCGGGCAAGCGCCGGCGCGAGTTGACGCAGAAAGAGACTCGAGCAGGCGACATTGCGCTGATGCATTTCGTCGCCCATGGTAAGTCCGCGCGCGATCAGCGGCTTCAGGGGAACGCCGCCCAATTCGCGCAACGCACGGCCGAGCGCGGGCCCTAGAACCTCGCGGATCCAACGCAGCCGGTTGAGCACCTCGGCATCATTGCCTCCGAAACGCATCACCTTCCCTAGGCCCTCATTGATCGTGCAATAGGCGCGGTTTCCGAAAGCACTGTTCTCGACCACAATTAGCGGCTGGCTTCTGGTCGTCAGCCCGGTCATGGGGCCGACAGCGCCAAAATGGTGATTGGGGTGAAATGCAAATGAACCAACAATGGCCTTATTCGCGGCATCGTCGAGGTCTTTGGCCCAGCCCTCGAACACCGCAATTCCCGTCACCGCTCCCCGCATCGGGCCGCACATCTCCTCCCAGCTAATCGGCGGTCCCGCATGAAGGATCACGTGATCCGCAAGATCCGGAATAACCTGCGCTGCGGGAACGACATCGATGAGGATCGGCTCGCCGGTGAGAATGCGTCGCAGCGCTTCCTGATTGGCTTCTTCGGTAAGCTTCAATGGGCTTCCCCTTGAGCCTTGCATCAACTTCGGAGCTTTTCCAGGAGACCGATGAGGTGAGAAATGCCGCCGGCTGGAGGGCGCCATTGCACGTGAACGACCTCCGCGCCTTGGCTCACAAGGTTGACCGCAAACAGCTCAAGTCCGACGTTGACGACGCGCGGCGGTGCGGCAAGCAGATTGTTCGGTTCTGTGTGGTGCGTGGTTTCCATGCTCGATTTGTTGTGCTCAACCCAGGCCTCCCTATCAATACTGCAAGCGATCGGGTTTTGCGAGCCACTGGCGAATGGCGATCGCTTCATCGTCCGGGTCGGGGATCGCTCGCCACCGTCACGTCGCCGCCCATCATGCGCGCGAGCTTGCGCGAGAGGGCAAGACCGAGCCCTGTCCCGCCATAGCGGCGCGCGGTCAGGGAATCGGCCTGGGTGAAATCCTGAAACAATTTCGCCCGCTGTTCGGCGGTCAAGCCAATGCCGGTATCTGCTCGGCGCGCTGAATACGCCTTATGTTGCGGTGTTCAAGGACGCAAAAAAGGCGCCCCCAGAGCGGGCCCCCGATTTCACCGCGCAAAGTGCCGATCTTCTCGCCCAGCTACAGATACTTGATGGCCACATCGCCGGACGCAACTGGTTCGCACTTGATCGTTTAACAATCGCCGACATGGCATTAGGCGCGATCGTGAAGCGTTGCTTAGAATTTCCGATCGAGCGTCCCGCCTATTCCGAGTTAGAGCGCTGGAACGCCGCGATTGGTGCTCGGCCGGCCTTCGCGGTCGCGATCGGTGCCAAGCCAAGCGCATTGACACCGGCGGCATAACAGTAGGCGACGTTAAGCGATTCGGTCACCAGATCAATACGGTGGGGCTCACCATTTCATAAGCAGTACGCGAGGTCGACATGATCGAGGTTCGGCGCGTTGCTGATGACGACCCTCTGGATTTCGAGGTGGTCGTCCGTGAAGGAAAGGGTGAGACCCGTCACCACGTGACGATATCGCGAGAGATGTGCGAGCGGCTGACAGCCGGGAAGCATACGCCGGAACGCTGTCTCGAGGCGGCCTTCCGCTTCTTGCTCGACCGCGAGCCGAAGGAGTCGATTCTTGGACGCTTCGACGCCACGGTGATCTCGCGTTACTTCCCCGAATTCGAGCGAGAGCTGCCGCGCTACCTCTCGCGGTCCTGATGGAATCGTGTGGCGATCAGCCCCTACCGGCCGCTCACTCGAGACCAAGTATCCAGGAACGGCAACAGCATCGAAAGGCAAGGGGAAAGAAATAGAGCCAAGCGCGTCATCGGCCCCCTTGCTCGAGCGCTAACCAAACCCGCTGTGGCGTCATCGGCAAATCCAGATGCGAGATGCCGCGACTGGCCAGCGCGTCGAGCACAGCGTTAACCGCCGAAGGCAGAGAGCCGGCGACGCCCGACTCACCGGCTCCCTTTGCGCCGAGCGGATTGGTCGTGCACGGCACCTCATGGTTTTGCACGGATAGCAGCGGCAGATCGTCCGCGCGCGGCATGAGGTAGTCCATGAACGAGGCGGTCCGTAGCTGACCGTCCTCTCCATAGATAACCCACTCGCCCAGCACCTGCCCGATCCCTTGCGCTACGCCGCCGTGGATCTGTCCCTCCACGATGGTCTCATGCAGAATATTCCCTACATCGTCGAGCGCCGTGTAGGCGACGACGGTCACAAGTCCGGTCTGCGGATCGATCTCCACTTCGCATAAATGGCAGCCATTGGGAAAACTCATCTGCGGTGAGACGAACTTGGCGACATTGTCGAGGCCGCCCGCAAGGTCACCGGGCATTTCCTTTGCGCGCATGCGCTGCGCCAGTTCGAGGATGGGGATGGCGCGGTCGGTGCCGGCCACCCGGAAGCTGCCGTCGGCGAACTCGACGTCGCCAGGGTCAACCTCGAACAGATGTGCGGCGCCGCGCCGGCCCTTCTCGATCGCGTGATCGCAGGCGAGCGCGGTGGCGCTGCCCGCCATCATAATCGAGCGCGAAGCCACGCTCGGTGTACCGGTGGGCACCTCGTCGCTGTCGCCCTCGATCAGCCGGACGGCGGTTTCGGCTATGCCGAGCCGCTTTGCCACCAGCGGCACGAAGGTCGACAAGTGTCCCTGTCCCATCGCCTGGGCGCCGGTGCGCAGCGCCACTCTGCCATCCGCCTCGAACCGCAGATCGACAACCTCGTCGAGAATGCCGCCGGCGACTTCGAGGAAGCATCCGATGCCGATACCGCGCAGCTTTCCATTTTTCTGCGATGTCCTGCGACGCGCCTTGAAGCCGTCCCAGTCCGCAAGCGCCAGTGCCCGGTCCAGCATGGTGCGGAAGTCGCCGCTGTCGTAGATCGGGCCGTTCCGTGCTTTGTAAGGCATGGCCGAACGTGGGATCATGTTGCGGCGGCGCAGGACGGCGCGATCGACGTTCATCGCGCCCGCGGCCACGTCGATGAGGCGCTCGATGAGATAGACTGCCTCCGGCCGACCCGCGCCGCGATAGGGCCCGAGCGGAGCGGCGTTGGTGAACACCATTTTGACGCCGATGTGGATCGCCGGAATGGCGTAGACGCTCGACAGGCAGTTCTTCGTGTTCATGGTCGCGAAGATGGCGGCAAAGGTCGAGGTGTAGGCACCGATCCCGACATAGGTGCGCACGCGCAGGCCGAGAAACTTGCCGCGTTCGTCAAGCGCAAGCTCACCCTCCAGCACACCGTCGCGGCCGTGGGTGTCGGTGAGAAAGCTCTCCAGCCGCGTCGCACACCACTTCACCGGTCGCGCGATCCTTCGTGCCGCAACCATCAGCGCGGCGTAGTCGGGATAGGCCTGGACCTTCATGCCGAATCCGCCGCCGACGTCATAGGTGAGGACGCGGATTTGGTTCGCCGGGATATGGAATACACCCTCGGCCAGCACCTTGCGTACGACCGCGACGCCCTGAGTCGGCGCGATGAGCGTGTAGCGCTGCGACTGCGGGTCGAAACTTGCAATGGCGGCGCGCGGCTCCATCGCGCTCGGAGCGAGACGGGTATCCATCAGCCGCACTCGTGGGACGTAGGCGGCGCGAGCGAATGCGGCATCGACCGCCGCCGCGTCGCCGTGCTCCCAGTCGAGTGCGATGTTGCCCGGCACATCGGGCCAGATCGCGGGTGCGCCGGACGCCATGGCGCGCTCCACGTCGGAAACCGCTGAAAGCTGATCCAAGGAGACATCGACCGCCTCGGCCGCATCCAGCGCCTGGCCGGGCGTGTCCGCGACCACCATCGCAACGGCTTCGCCGACAAAGCGGACGTGGTCTCGTGCGAGGACCGGCATGCTGGCTTGGTACATCGGTTTGCCGTCGCGCCCATCGAATGAAGCGACCGGAGGTATGCCGCCGATATTCTCCGCCGCGATGTCCTGCCCAGTGATCACCGCAAGAACGCCCGGCATTCTGGTGGCCGCTACAACGTCCACCTTCCGGATCGTCGCGTGCGCAACCGACGCGCGCACGAACGCGGCGTAAGCCTGTCCTGGCAGGTTGATGTCGTCGGTGAACTTCCCGGCGCCGGTCACGAGCGCCGCATCTTCGCTGCGGATTGCACTGCGCCCGCTGCCGAATCGGAGGCCGGATCCGCCCGTTATTTCGGCCTTGTCCATCCCGCGACCATTCGGCATCCCAGTACTGTAATGTATGAAGCCTGAACTCGTGCTAGCATGAATTTAACCCGCCTAGCCACGGCCATGGCGTAGCGGGGCACGATCCAAGACGGCCATGGGGAGGAATCATGATCATCGCAGTTCTGTGTCGCAATTTCGTGCGCGCGGCAGGCGCGTTGCTGCTTGCGGCAACTGTCGGCACGGCGGCTTACGCGCAGGGTGGTCCGATCAAGATCGGTCTGCTCGTTCCGCTCACCGGCCCGCTGGCAACGCCGGGCATTGATATGGTCGACGGCTTCAAGCTGTTCTGGGAACAAGTCAACCACCAGGCAGCCGGCCGCAAGGTCGAGTACGTGATTGCCGATACGACCTGCAATCCCGATCAGGCGATCACCCAGGCGCGTCGCCTCGTCCATCAGGAGAAGGTGCATCTCATGATCGGCCCGCTTTGCGGGCATGAAGGGCCGGCGGTCGCGCAGGTCAGCAAGGAAACCGGCGTCCCGCTCGTCATGGATACAGCTGGCGCAGACAACGTCACAAAATGGGATCGGACACCCACGGTGGTGCGAACGGCCGTGTCCGCGAGCCAGATCGGTCACCCATTCGGCGACTATTTGTACAAGGAGCTTGGGGCGCGCAACGTCACTTTTATCGGCCAGGACTACACCTGGGGGCACGAAGTGACCCTCGGCGCGGTCGAGACCTATAAGCAGGCTGGGGGCAAGGTGGCGAAGATCATCTGGAACCCGATCGGTACCAAGGACTATGGCCCCACCGTCGCGTCCATCACGCCAGAGTCCGACGCCGTGGTCGCGGTCGTGGTTGGTGCGGACCGCGTCCGGCTGTTCGAAGCCTGGTTCAGCTTCGGCATGGACAAGAAGTACAAGATCTACGGCGCCTATTGGATGCATCAGGACGTGCTGCCGCAGATGGACGACCGCGCCATCGGCATGATCGGCAATTCGCTGCACTATGCGGCCGGCCTCGATACGCCGGAAAACAAGGCGTTCGTCGACGCCTTCGCCAAGAAGCACAAGCGGCTGCCGTCCTGGTTCTCAGAGTCGGCGTACACGGCGAGCTTGTGGACGCGGACGGCGATCGAGCAGATCAAGGGGAATGTCGAGGACCGGACAGCGTTCCTGACCGCGATGCGCGGCTCGACCGTGAAGGCGCCGCGCGGGACTCTCAAGTTGGACGACTACGACAACCCGATCCAGAACGTGTACATCACGCGCATTCAGAAGATCAAACATCCGGTCGTCGGCGAGGTGCTGACCAACGTTCCGTTCAAGACCTACGAGAACGTCTCGCAGTTCTGGACCTGGAAGCCGGAGGAATTCCTCAAGCGGGGCCCGTACAAGCGCTAACCGCCCCGTCTCAGGTTCCGGCGGCGCCCATGGCGCCGCCGGTTGCACGGCGCCGCGCACGTGCTCGCCAATCCGGTCCCAGCTTTCTCATGAACAGCGGCGTCCTCCAGGCGATCAACGGCATCTCTTTCGCCGCCCTCCTGTTCCTGCTCGCCAGCGGCTTCACGCTCAGCTTCGGCTTGATGCGCGTCGTGAACATGGCCCACGGCGCCTACTATTTGCTCGGTGGCTACATTGGCTTGTCGATCACGCGGTATACCGGAAGCTTCGCCCTCGGTGTGCTCGGTGGCGGCCTCGCGATCATTCCGATCGGGTATCTGATCGATCGTCACTTCATCCGCCGTACCGGGGAAAATCATCTCGCGCAGGTTCTTCTCACCGTCGGGATCGCCTTCGTCATCGGCGACGTCGCGCTCAAGATCTGGGGCGGCGACAATCTCAAGGTGCCGACGCCAATCGAGCTGCGCGGGGCGATCGAACTGCCCGGCGGGATCATCTATCCAACCTACCGATTTGTCCTGATCCTATTCGGAATACTGGTCGGCCTCTCACTTTGGCTTATCTATCACAAGACTCAGATCGGTGCGGTCGTTCGGGCCGGTGTCGACGACCGCGAGACCGTCAGCGCCATCGGCATCAATATCGACCGGCTGTTCGTTTTCGTTTCCGCGATGGCCTCGTTCCTCGCCGGCATGGCGGGCGTCGTCGGCGGCGCTTTCCTCACCCTCTATCCGGGCGCCGAATGGGAAATCCTGATCTACGCGCTGGTGGTGGTCATCTTCGGCGGTCTCGGGAGCCTGGAAGGCGCCATGATCGGCGCGCTCATCGTCGGGCTGCTCGACGCCTATGGCCGATGGCTGCTTCCCGAATTCTCCTATTTCGTCCTGTTCGGTCCGATGGCGATCCTGCTGCTGTTCCGGCCGCAAGGAATCTTCGGCAGGGAAAGCTGAACGTGGGCTCGTACCGCATTGTTCTCGGACTTGTCGCGCTCGCCGCAGCGCTGCTGGCGCCGCTCGCGGTCGGCCAGTTCTGGATGACGCTGATCACGCAAATCTACATCTACGGCCTGCTCGCACTCTCGGTCGATCTCCTGCTCGGCCACGCCGGCCTCTACTCGCTCTGCCACGCGTCGTTTTTCGCGGTCGCCGCCTACACCACGGCGATCCTGCAGGTCCGCCACGGGCTGCCGACCCTCCTCGCTGCACCGGCAGGAATTCTTGCCGGGACGCTGCTCGCGATCCTCTACGGCGCCTCGGTACGCACCCGCGGCGTCTATTTCATCCTGATCACGATCGCGCTCGGCTACATCATTTGGGGTGCCGTATATCGCTGGGCATCCTTCACCGGCGGCGACAACGGCATCACCAACGTGCCGCCGCCGTCGGTCGGCAGCGTCATCGTCGCCTCGCAGACCGCGTACTATTATTTCGTCCTTGCCGTCGTCCTTCTGTGTGCGCTCGGCTACCGCATTCTCATCCGATCGCCGTTCGGCCTCTCCCTGCGCGGCATCAAGGCGAGCGAAAGCCGCATGCGCAGCCTCGGTTATCGCACGACCAAGCACCTTTATGCAGCGTTCGTGATCTCGGGCGCGATGGCGAGCCTCGCCGGCGTGCTCTACGTCTACTACAACCG
>Ga0066904_10000052_pt1 | contig 11873 bp, 11 predicted proteins | sample PanSoiMetaPlot30_FD_133941 | JGI IMG/M metagenome (GOLD analysis project Ga0066904, IMG submission 133941) | Tropical forest soil microbial communities from Panama analyzed to predict greenhouse gas emissions - Panama Soil Plot 30 (version 2) | reverse complement strand
TCGCCCAAGCTCATGGCGTACACGCGTGCCACTCCGCGCGAATCGAAGTAGTGCTGCAGGTATCCGCGGTCGGTCTCGGGATCAGGGCCGATCAAGGCGAGGCCGTCCGGCGCCTCGTCCATCGGAACCTCCCAGCGTTGGACGAGGAACGTCCCTCCCGTCATCCACTCGAACACAGTCTGCCCACGCACGTCGGACGGCGGCGCCCACGGGGCCACGGCCTCGACGCTCCACTCGCCCACGAGCGGCTCGAGGGGCGCCATCTCCGGGCTCGGAGTCCTGTCCTTCATGTCCTCACCTCCACGGGGTACGACACCGCCGCCGATGCGGACTCATCGTTCCGAAGGGAGGCGAGTTCGGGCAAGCTGTTCGGGGATGGCTGCCGCGCATCGAGGGCGCAAGCGGAGGGGACTCGAGGGCCTTCCGGTCAACGACGGTGAGGTCTTCGCCCTCGACGGCGTCCGATCTGCAAAGACGAGAAGCGACACGCGTGCGTTGATCGTGCTGTGGCTCGTCACGGTGATCGCCGTGGCACTGGCACTCTGGGCACGGTCGATCATTCTCGGAGTGTTCTGCGCACTGGCGCTTCCCATCGCGGTGTGGTGGACCATCGCGAGATGGCGAAGCTGGTCCGACACCCGCCGCACACCGCGGGCCTGACGAATCGAAGGACCCGCTCGACCTCGGCAGCGAAGGTCACGACGTGACCGATAGACGCTGCAGCGCCACCTTGCGGAGCTCGTCGGATCGGATCTTGGCGTTGCCGGTGAGCGAAAGCTCGGCCTCGTCGAAGAAGAGCACGCGGCGCGGGATCTTGTACGTCGCGATGCGACCGCGCAGGAAATCACGCACGTCGTCCTCGGCGACCGGGACCCCGTCGTGCGCGACGGCGCACAACACGACCATCTCGCCGAGCTTGGCATCCGGGATGCCCACAGCCAGCGCCGCTTTGAGGCCGGGATGCCGCAGCAGGGTCTCCTCGATCTCGACGGGGGACACGTTGGCGCCGCCGGTCTTGATCATCTCGGTCATGCGCCCGGTCCAGTGCATGTACCCCTCACCGTCGACATACCCCGCGTCACCGGTGTGGAAGAACCCGTCCTCGTCGAAGCACTCCTCGGGCAGCTTCTTCACGTAGCCGAGCATCAGCGTCGGTCCCTTGACCGTGATCTCGCCGATCGCGTCGACGGGCAGCGCGTCGCCGTGGCTGCGATCCACGATCCGCACCAGGTTGCCGGGCAAAATCGCGCCCTGGCTGCGCTCGCGGATTGCCGGCGGCGTGTCCACCGGGAGCGAGCTGATGATCGTGCACGTCTCGCTGAGGCCATAGGCGGCGCGGGGGCTCCACGCGTCCTCGACGTTCACCGTCGGGTGGCGGCCGAAGCTCGTGAACGCCTCGCAATGACGAATCGAAGACAGGTTCACGCTCGGCCAGTCCGGATGGTCCTCGAGCTCGGCGAGCTGATGAGCCCAAGCGTGCGGCGAGGTCACGCGTTCGCTCTCGAGCAGGTGCAACGCCTCACCCGGCTCGAAGTGCTCCTGCAGCACGATGCACCCGCCGGCGGCGAGTGTCGCGCCCATCACCATCACCAGGCCCGCCGACCAGAAGAAGGGGAACGCGCTCCACACCCGCACGCTCGGATCCAGCCGCAGCTGCCGGGCGAACCGCCAGCTCTGGACCGCCGGCGCCCGGTGCGGGTGCAGGACGCCCTTCGGCACCGCGGTCGTGCCGGACGTGTAGATGATGACGGCGTGGTCGGCCGGCGTGACCTCCGCCGCCGCCGCGTCCAGCACGTCCATCGCGACGCCGGCACCCCGTCCGAGGAACGCCTCCCACGGCTCGGCTGCCCCGTGCGCCTGGTCCAAGCCGAGCGCGACCACCCCGCGCAGGTGCGGGAACCGCGGCGATCGCAACTCCCCCGGCGACGCGTCCGTGAGCTCGGGGCACAGCGCGGCGAGCTGGTCGACGTACGCGTGACCGAGCAGCCGGCGCTGGGTGAGCAGGAGCCGAGCGTCCGAGTGTCGGAGGACGTAGTCGAGCTCGGGTGGCTCGAAATAGGTGTTCAGGGGCACGGCGACCGCCCCCGCGAGCGCGACCCCGTACAGAGCAGCCACCCATTCGGGACGGTTGCCCATGAGAATCGCGACGCGCCCGTCCTTGCCAACGTCGGTGCCGATCACGGCGCGCCCGACACGCTGCGCCTCCCGTAGCAGATCGCGGTACGTCCACCTCACGACGCTGCCGTCGGGATCGTGGAAGACGAGCGCCTCGCGATCGGGATGCCGACGCGTGACCTCGTCGAGGAAGCCACTCAGGGTGAGGGCCCCCATCCCCTCCTCGGTGTCGGCGGGGGGACCCCGAAAGGTCGTCATGCGATCCCGCCCTTCCCGCGCGGTTACTCCGGTAGCGCCACCTCGACCGGGCCCTTCGCCATCACGGCGCCGTCCTGGGTGCTCATGATCACGTCGAGCGTCACGAGCGTCTCACCGAGCGTCTCGTCGCGGCGCTTGCCCGTGACCTCGGCGTCGAGGTACGTGACGTCGCCCTCGAACGCTGGGAACCGGTACTGCACGTTCGAATGACGCACGAACCCCTCGTGCCCGGCCCAGTACGCGACGTAGTCGAGCACCCAAGCACCCATCGACGCGCCGTACCCGTAGCCGCGCGGCATCCCGATGAGCTGCGCGTGCTCCTCGTCGGCGTGCCCGCGCGACGGCCCGCGATAGAGGCCGTCCGTTAGCGCCGGGTCCTCCTCGCCCGCCTCGAGGTTGCGCTCCATCTCGGGGAGCCAACCGGCCTCCTGCAGGTGCTCCGGCCCCTCATGGAAGGTCGAGCCCCACACCGTGAACGTGTACGACCGCCATTCGGTCGCGAAGCTGGCGATCGTGTGCGGTCCGATGGCGCGGCGAGGCAGCTGCACGCCGGCGTCGACTTCGCCCCATCGCGGCGTCTCACCGCGACGGTTCGACCGGATCCATGACAGGCGCATGTTCTCCACGTTCCCGAGCTGCTCGTCGGTCCACTGCGGGCGGGGCGCCGTGCGCTCGAAGAAGCCGAGCCGGCGAGCCTCCTCGGCGAGATACCGGACGGAGGTCGAGCGCTGCAGTGCGACGACCTCGCCCCGCTGGTTGCGGTAGAGCGTGTCGCCCCGGGTGAACATCGTCGGGCCGGCGAACTTCGTGTCCGACACCTTGTAGTCGTGGAACCGGCGCTGCATGCGTAGCAGGTCGCCTGGAAGGATGCGCGGCCCGTGGAACCACCACTCGTCGCCGCCGAAGATCATGTGCGTGCCGGGGATGTTGCCGACGATCGCGGGGCCGGCGCCGTGGCCGACGTCGCAACAGATCGTGAACGACTGCGGGGCGATGATGCGACCGAAGCGCGTCTCGGCCGCGAAGTCGTCGTCGTAATGCAAGGGGTTGGCATACTGCATCCCCTGCACCCAACGCCGGATGTCGTTGACGGCGACCGGCTCCTTGAGCTGTCCGCCTCCGACCGGTTGACCGACCTGGCGGTCGACGTCGGTCGTGTCCAGCGTGATCCGGGACTCTTCGACCTTGGCCATGTCCTCGCCCCCTCGCGGCGCCCGGGCATCGGGCCGGCGAGCGCGGCAGCACTGTATGACACGGCCGTCAGGTGAACCAGGGCGTGAGGCTCTCCTGATGGTCGAAAGAGGAGGACGGAGAACCACCTCCTCCGTTGCGTGATCTGGTAAGCCAAGTACCGGGCGCGACGGCAGGGGGGAGGTCGCGTGTTCGAGGTGATCGGGCTCACCCTGGGTCGGTTGTCGGCGGATGCCGTCCCGGCCGGGAAGCCGGTCGCGTTGGGTCGACGCGGCACCGTCCTCGCCTACGACATGCCCGGCCCCAGCAACGCGCCGACACTCCTCCTCCTCCACGGCCTGGGCGCGTCGGGCCTCTTGAACTGGTTCCCGGCCTTCGGGCCGCTGAGCGAGCGGTTCCGGGTGGTGGCGATGGATCTGCGGGGTCACGGTCAGGGCCTCCGCGCCGGAGCGGACTATCGGCTGCGCGATTGCGCCGACGACGGGGTCGCGCTGCTGGACGCGCTCGACGTCGATCGCTGCATTCCCGTGGGCTACTCCCTGGGCGGGCCGGTGGCGCAACTGATGTGGCGCCATCACCGCGACCGAGTCGACGGCCTGGTGCTGTGCGCAACGAGCCGCAACTTCCGCGGCAAACCGCACGAGAAGTGGGGCTTCTGGGCGATGTGGGGCGCGGTGACCGCGCTGCGGCTCGTCGACGCCATCCCGCGGCCCCACCGACCGCCACCCGCGCTGGTCCCACCGCCCGCGCCGGATGCCCTCGACGGGTTGCGTCTGCCGCAATGGGCGTTCCGCGAGATGTTGCGCTGCACCCCGGCGGCGATGTTCGGCGCCGCCTGTGCCCTCGGGCAGTTCACTTCGCACGAATGGGTGGGCGCGATCGACGTCCCCAGCGCGGTCGTCATCACGACGCGCGACCGGCTGGTGTCGCCCTCGCGCCAACGCAAGCTCGCACAGGCCATCCCCGGTGCCACCGTTCACGAGGCGGACACCGACCATGCCGCCTGCGTGCTGGGCGCCGGCTGCTTCGTCCCCGCGCTCGTCGAAGCGTGCAGCTCGGTCGCGGACCGCCTCGACGCGAGCCGACGTGTCGCCTGAGGGGGCCAGCGGGTAGAACACAACGACCCGCCGCGAAGAGGAGGGGTCGCATGGATCTCGACGCCACCCGCGTGGTCGTCACCGGCGCGTCCACCGGCATCGGACGCGTCACCGCGCTGCGACTGGCTCGCAAGGGGGCGCAGGTCTGGGCCGCCGCCCGCGACGAGCGGCGGCTCGAGTCCCTCGCCGGGGAGCACGCCGGCATCGTGCCCGCGCCGGGCGACGTGTCGGACGACGCCGACCGCGCCGCGCTCGTCAAGGAAGCCGAGCCGGTCGACGTGCTCGTCAACAACGCCGGGCTCGGATGGAAGGGTGTCGTCGAGTCGATGCCACCCGAACGGGTGCGGCAGCTCTTCGAGGTCAATGTGCTCGCTCTCATCGACCTGACCCAGCGCGTGCTGCCGGGCATGCTCGAACGCCGGCGCGGACACATCGTGAACGTCGGCTCGATGGCGGGATACGTCGCCGCACCGGGTGAGGCCGTGTACAGCGCCACGAAGTTCGCGGTGCAGGGCTTCACCGACGGCCTCAGGCGGGAGGTCATCCGGCGCGGCGTGCAGGTGACGCTGATCGCGCCCGGTCCGATCAAGACCGAGTTCATGGCCCGTATCCGAACCGGGGAGCCGGCGGGCGAGCCGGGCGCGCTCGACTACGGGCTTCCACCCGAGTCCGTTGCGAAGGCGATCGTGCGCGCGCTGACGCATGAACGGATCCCCGGCTACCGCACGATCACGGTCCCGCGCATCGGCGGGTTCGGCCGGCTCGGCTCGGCGCCGGTGATGACGCACGCCACCGACCTCGCGACGCGAGGGCGGACTCGCAAGGCACTCGAAGGGGAGGACTAGCGAACGTGCCCGTCCGACGACGCCATGACTCGAAGGGCCCCTACTACCAGTGGGGCGATCACGGGCGAAAGTACCGGTACACACCGGGTGACAAGGCGAGCCGCGACCGGGCGAAGCGGGGCGCGACCCGCCAAGGGCAAGCCGCGCACGCCCGCGGCTATCGCGACTGACGCCCCCCGCTCCGTTGTCACTGAAACCGCCTTGTCGAGCTGCGGTTTGTGCAACGTGGAAGGCGCCGGGCGGCTGGGCGGGCTCACTCCCCGGTGTTGCGGTAGATCTCCGTCATCGCGATGAGGCGGGAGTCGGCGAGCCCGGCGGTCCGGTCCTTGGACACGTCGCCATACTTCGGGCTGGACGTCATCTCGAGGAACGCCTTGCGCGACGGGTACTCGACGAGGATGACGGCGTCCCACTCGTCGTCCTCGCCGCCGATCACCACGGAGTCGGCCCGGCCCTGCCACAGGATCCGGCCCCCGACCTGCTCGAGCATCGAGCGGACACGTTCGCCGTAGCGGGTGTACGAATCGCGACCCGATCCCTCGCCGTTGCCGCCGGCGCGCTCGGCGAACCTCAGCAGGTTCAGCATGACGACCGGGGTCTCGAGGTCACTCTCGACCAGCGCCTTGATCTGCTCCTTGGTCGGTCCGGTCGGCATCGGTTCGTTCCTTTCCCTCGTTACGCCGGGCGCGCCACGGGAAGCTTCGGGTCGCGCTCGGCCGGGAGGTTGTCGTAGAGGTCGGCGACAAGGTCGGACCGCACCGACCGGTACCCGCGGTCGTCCCACAGATTCTGGAATTGGTGCGGGTCCTCGTCGACCCGATAGAGCTCGCCCTCGGTGCCGTCGTAGGTGATGCGGCTGCGTGGCCCCCCGTGCGCGAGGCCGAGCCGGGCAGCGATGGCCTCGGGCAGAAGGCCGAGGAACTCCTCCAGGCCGTTGGGCTGCCCCGCCGTGCTGGGCTCGTACGTCGTGCACAGCCAGCCGTCGCGGTAGATCGACCGCATGTGCATCCCGTAACCGGGGAACTGGCTGTCCCACTCGCACAGCGCGCGTTGGCGGTTCGAGCCGGGCGCGGCGGGAAGAGGCGCCCCCTGCATCGACGGCGACGGCTCGACGCCGGCGATGGCGCAGAACGTGGGCGCCAGGTCGACGTGCCCGATCGGATCGGCGACCGCGGCCGGCTCGACACCTGCCGAGGGCGCCGGACGCCACACGAGGGGCACGCGCATGAGGGCATCGGTGTGGAACGGCCCCTTGAACAAGAGCCCGTACTCGCCCTGCAGCTCGCCGTGGTCCGTGGTGAAGAACACGTCGGTGTCGTCGGACCACCCGCGCCCGGCGACCGTGTCGAGCACGCGGCCGCACGCCTCGTCGATGAGCTCGTTCATCACGTGCGCCATCGCGTTGACCTCGCGCAGCTGGTCGTCGGTGAGCGTCGACGGCACGAACCGGGCCGGGCCGCCTTCGACGTTGTGCCACGTGCCCTCGTAGAACCCGAGCCAGTGCGGCGGCTTCCGTGCGAGCACCTCGCGCACGGCGTCCGGCGAGCCCGGGTGCCCGGGCGGCAGGTCGAGGTCCTGCCACGGCACTCGCTTACGCTCCGCCGCAGGGGGATCCCACGGATGGTGCGGGTCGGGGAAGCTCATCCAGACGAACCAGTCGTCGCCGTCGTCGAGCGACTCGAGGAATGCGATCGTGCGATCAGCGACCCAGTCCGTGTGGTACAGGTCGCGCGGGATCGGATTCACCTTCGTCTCCGGCGCCCCGGTGTCGCCGCCGCCCTCGGCTTGGAGGAGTGCGGCGAAGCCCCCCACGTCATCGGGATGGTTCTCGGCGAGCCACTTGCCGTAGTGCTGGAACGGGCGGCCCGCCACCGTCGGCGCGTGCATGGCGAGCTCGGCGTGCTCGAAGCCGCGCAGCGGCCCGGTCGAGCCCTCGCCCGCCATCGCGTTCTCGGGGAACGTGAACATCGGGTCGAAGCCGGGATCGAAATGGGCCTTGCCGAGGAGCGCGGTGCGGTACCCGGCGTGTTCGGCGAGGTGGGCGGCGACGCTCGGTGCGTCGTGCGGGAGCTGGACGCCGTTGGCGAAGACGCCGTGCGTACGCACGTACTGGCCGGTGAGCATGGTCGAGCGCGCCGGCATGCACACGGTGTTTTGGTTGTACGCCCGCCGGTAGTTGATGCCCTCGGCGGCGAGACGATCGACGACGGGGGTGCGCGCGATGTCGTTGCCATTGCATCCCAAGGCGTCGTAGCGCTGCTGATCGGTAGTGATGAAGAGGATCTTTCGTCCCATGGAGCACCTTCCTGTCACGCGGCTCGACCGGCTGAGCGGATGAGCGTTCGCTCGCAGGCCCTGAGCTCGTCGAGCAGCTTCGCGCGCGTCGACGTCGTTGCTACGCCGAGCAACGCGACACGCAGCGCGTAATCGGCCTCGGCGCGAAACCCGGTGGCGTCGATCTCGCCTGCTGCCCACCGGCGGATCACGCCGTTGACCGCCAGGGTGACGTGCACGCCGAGCACGTGGGCGTCGAGGTCGTCGCGCAGCAACCCCTCGTCGATCGCGTCGCGAATAGACGCCTCGTAGATCGCGATGGTCCGGCGGCGGATCGGAAGGCCGCGCCCCCCGGTGACGGGATCGTGGACCGCTTGGACGAGGGCGCCGTACAACACGGGGCGGGCGACGAAATGGTCGACGACCCCGGCGACGACGGCGCGCGCCCGGTCGAGCGGGTCGGGCGAGTCGACCGAGGTGAGTTGTCCGCCCAGATCCTCGAGGCCGGCGCGCAACACCCCGACGAGCACGTCCTCCTTCGCTCCGACGAGGTTGTAGACGGTCGCGTAGCTCACGCCGGCGGCGTCGGAGAGACCGCGCATCGTGACACCGTCGAGCCCGTCCGTCTCGATGAGCCGCGCGGCGGCGTCGAGGATGCGTCGCCGCCGCCGCGCCTTGCCCTGCTCCCGGCGCCCCTGCTCGCTGTCGTCCTGCTGCGCCGAGTCGCTCCGTCGGGCAAAATTCATATCAGAGTATAAGTTTGTCCTCGGGCCGAGCCGAGCGCAAGGGGCGGTTTCGGACGGCGCCTAGGCTCCGGGCACGCGGCCGAGGGGACGGGCTTGACGCACGACCTGGTGATCCGGGACGGGACGATCGTCGACGGTACGGGCCGACCGTCGTTCCGGGGCGACGTAGCGGTGCGAGGCGACCGCATCGTCGCCGTCGGCGCCGTCGACGGCAATGGCCGCGAGACGATCGACGCCGGCGGTCGTGTGGTCAGCCCGGGCTTCGTCGATGTCCACACCCACCTCGACGCCCAGGTCGGCTGGGATCCCGTGGCGTCGTCGTCGTGCTGGCACGGCGTCACGTCGGTCGTCCTCGGCAACTGCGGCGTCACGTTCGCGCCGTGCAAGCCCGAGGACCGCGAGTACCTCGCCGAGCTCATGGAGTCGGTCGAGGACATCCCCGCCGCCAGCATCCTCGACGGCCTGTCGTGGCAGTGGAAGACCTACGGCGAGTACCTCGCCGAGGTCGACCGGCTCCCGAAGGGCGTCAACGTCGGGGGCATGGTCGGGCACTGCGCGGTGCGGCATTGGGCGATGGGCGAGCGGGGCCTCGACGAGAAGCCCGCAGGCGATGACGACATCGCGGCGATGACGGCGCTCGTCGACGAGGCGATCGCCGCCGGCGCGCTCGGCTTCTCGACGTCGCGCACGATGCTCCACCGCGTCCCCGATGGCCGCGCCGTCCCGGGCACGTACGCCGCGCCCGACGAGCTCCTCGCCATCGGCGAGGTGCTCGGTCGCCACGGGCGCGGCACGTTCGAGGTCGCGCCCAAGTTCGGCGAGGCGGACGGTCCCGACTACGAGGCGTCGAAGGCTGAAGTCTCGTGGATGGCGGAGATCAACCGGACGACACGTCGGCCGGTCACGTTCGGGCTGGCGCAGAGCGACTTCCGTCCCGAACTGCATTCGCGCGTGCTCGGCTTCGTCGACGAGGAGGCGGCGCGCGGCGCGCACCTCCGCCCGCAAACGACCGCCCGCGGCATCGGCCTGCTGTTCGGCCTTGCGCACCGCACGTTCTACGACACGTTGCCGTCGTGGCGCGCGCTGCAGGCGCTCGACCTCGACGGGCGTCTCGCCGTGCTCGACGACGACGCGAGGCGCGCGGTGCTCGTCCGGGACGCCGACGAGCACCCGCCTGGCCTCGATCCCGGGTGGGTGTACCTGGTCGGGACACAGGACGCGCACTACGCATACACGCCGGAGGACAGCCTGGCCGCGATCGCGGTACAGGCGGGCGAGACGCCGGCGGCCACGTTCGTCCGCCTCACTCGTGAGAGCCGCGGCCGGGCGCTGTTCAGCTTCCCGTTCCTCAACCAGAGCCTCGCGGCAGTGGACGAGATGCTCCACCATCCGTCCGTGATGCTCGGGCTCGGGGACTCCGGCGCCCACGTCGGCCAGATCATGGACGCTTCATTGCCCACGTTCTTCCTGTCGCACTGGGTCCGCGACCGGGGCGTGTTCGGCCTCGAGGACGGGATCCGCCGCCTCACCTCCGACACCGCCGGCGTCTTCGGGATCACCGACCGCGGCGTGATACGGGAGGGCGCGTACGCCGACCTCAACGTGTTCGACCTCGATGGGATTCATCTGCCGCTGCCCGAGTACGTGCACGACTTCCCCGGCGGCGCGGGTCGATTCGTGCAGCGCGGCGACGGCTATGTCGCGACGATCGTGAACGGGCGCGTGTTCATGCGGGACGGTGAACCGACCGGAGACCTGGCCGGGACCGTCCTCCGGAGTGGTCCGCCGCGAGTCTGACCGCAATGTCGCAGGCAACACTCGACTGGCTGGGATGCGCGACGTTCCGTCTGACGGTCGGCGAGCTCGTTGTCTTTCTCGACGCGTACATGGACCGCGTGCCGGCCGCGCCGCCGGTCGGTCTGACGACCGGAGACGTCGACCGGGCCGACTGGGTGGTCGTCGGCCACTCGCACTTCGACCACGTCTGGGGCGCCGAGACCATCGCCCGCAACACCGGGGCGCGGATCCTCGGGTCCTACGAGACGGTGCGCGTCATGGAGCAGGCGGGTGTCCCCGTCGAGCGACTTCTGCCCGTGGCCGGCGGTGAACGTGTCCGCCTCGCGCCCGACGTGACCGTGACCGCGTTCCCGAGCCAGCACTCGTGTGTCTGGTCGCAGAGCAAGATGACCGACGCCGACGAGGTGTGCATCGGCGACCTCGGACTGACGTATCAGGAACAGCAGGCTCGCTTCGCCGCCCTCGCGGATTGGTTCGGCACACTCGACGCCGGCGTGCAGGCACACCTCAGGGAGACCTACCAGGGCGCTCGCGGCGACGGGGGCGCGCTCGTGTTCCTGTTCGAGACCTCGGACGGCTCGCTCTTCTACCAGGACACGTCCGGGCACTGGTCAGGGGTCCTGCGCGATGTGCGCCCGGACGTGGCGATCGTCGCCGCCGCCGGGCGCGGCAACGTCGACGGCGAGCCTGTACAGGGATCGCTCGCCGGCTTCGTGGCGCACGAGGCGGACCTCCTGCGCCCGCGGCGCGTCGTTCTGAGCCATCACGACGACTGGCTGCCCGGGTTCTCGAACGCGATCGACACGAAGCCGATCCGCGACGAACTGGCGCGCGTGTGCCCGCGGACGGAGCTCGTCGAGATGGGCTACCTCGAGGGTTACCGGCTGTTCGACGGCGGGTAGTCGGGCACGAGGCCGAGCGGCCCGCGCACCCGGTCCCGCCGGCGCTGCTGGCGATAGGCGAGCCTCCCGGCCCGGATCGCCGCGTGCCCGGCGCGGGCGGTCTCGTCGAGCCGGTCACCGACGCGGGCGAGCACCAGGTCGAGCTCGCCCACGGCGTCGTTGAAGTGGCGGGCCGCCCGTCCGAGCGCGCCCCGGCAGCTCTCGGCCAGGCCCGGCCGCAGGACGACGACGTTCACGGAGCGAGGCTGGGGTCGGGTCATGTGCCCCCTCACCGACTTGGACCGAGATGGGATACTCCACGGTATCGCTCCGCTATGCTGACGCCCGCGTCAGGGAGGGGGCGCGGCCGTCGAGCTTGGAGGGACGTCCATGTCCGAGGCGGAAGTGTCCGACTCGCCCGAGATGCCCGAAGGGCAGTTCGATTTCGACCCCGCGGGTCCGCAGCCCATGTACGACCTGCTGCGCGAGCACGCACCGGTCCTGCGCACCGACCAGGGCGGCACGATCGTCGCCCGCCACGAGGACGTCGAGTTCGCGCTCCGGAACGCCGACGTGTTCTCGTCCGACATGGACGCGGTGTCGATCGGGAACGTGCGGCCGCTCATCCCGCTGCAGGTCAACCCGCCCGAGCACGTGAAGTACCGGCGG
>Ga0066904_10000051_pt1 | contig 11962 bp, 15 predicted proteins | sample PanSoiMetaPlot30_FD_133941 | JGI IMG/M metagenome (GOLD analysis project Ga0066904, IMG submission 133941) | Tropical forest soil microbial communities from Panama analyzed to predict greenhouse gas emissions - Panama Soil Plot 30 (version 2) | reverse complement strand
TCCGTACTCCACTTGACTCTGGAAAACGTCTTGCTCGAAGACCATAATACTGAAGTCGCATGATCAGACCTGCCACTGCGCGCTCGGGCGCACCGCACCTCGTTAGCGCGCTCATCGCCAGTACAATAATTATTGCAATTCTGTGCGGCGGCAGATTAGTGGCAATTCAGCTCGAGCGAAAAACGGTTCATTGGACTGGTCCAAGAGATTTCTTTATCAAAAATCAGGGGCTCGCTTTCGAGCGCGCCGCCGCGCACAGGCCCGACATCTTGCTCCTTTATGGCGGCTCGGAATTGATCGACCCAATTCCAAACAGGGCATCTGATTTTTTCTCTAGCGCGCCAACTGGATTTCAGGTGTGCCCGGTGGGCAAGGGAGGGACGACCTCGTTGATTATTTTGCAGAAGCTGGGCGCACTGGGCTCGGATTTGCGCGGCCGAAAGGTTGCGATCTCGTTGTCGGCTAGCTCATTTTTCGCGCCAAGATTCAGACCGGAATTTTACGCGGGGAACTTCTCATTACCTGCAGCCAGCGGCATTCTCTTCGGAAACGCCATTGGGTTTGATTTAAAAGCTGCGATCGCGAAGCGAATGTTACAATTCCCCGATACATTGGCAGAACATGGGTTGGTGGAACTTGCTGCCAGGTGCCTTGCTTCGGGTCGTCCACTGGATCGAATGGTTCTGATGGCTATCTGGCCACTGGGTAAGCTGCAAAACGTCATGCTCGATTTGCAAGATCATTTCGAAGCGCTCATTTACATCGTGACCGGAGGCAGGCCGGTCCCAGAATGGTTGCGACCGGTCCATTCACAGAAGCAGCACGCACGAAAGTCAGTCGGCGCAGAGGATCAACAAAGTGAATCATTCGACGTGATTCGGCCAGCAAGGGATAGATCGTTTCACGCTCGGATTGCGTCTTCAACCGAATGGACTGACTTAGAGCTCCTCTTTCGCACACTTGCTGAGATCAAAGCTGAGCCGCTGATTCTAAGCATGCCAATTGATGCTTATGCCGCGAGCGGCGTTTCGCATTCAACTCGGGAACTTTATTACGACAGGATGAGGGAACTCGCCGAGCGATACCATTTCTCGGTAATTGACTTTGAACAGCGCGATGCAGATCCGGGTTTCCTAATTGCTCATCGTGAACACCCCACGCCAAGAGGTTGGATGGTCTACAACCGAGCGCTAAACGATTTCTTCCGCAAAAGCAAATGACCGACGCGAAAGACAAGATCGACTCAAGCGCGGTCGAAGATCACGGCGGAATACTAACCATTCGCGGCGGCGGCACGCGACGCGACTGGAACGGCATTCATTACAAACAGGGCATGTCACGCAAGAACGTGGGAACGACCAACCTATCAGCCAACATCGCTACGATCCCACCGGGCGGCGTCGCGTATGCGCATATTCACGTCGACTTTGAAGTGATCCTCTACATCATCGAAGGAAAAGTACGTCACGAATTCGGAGAAGGCCTGAAACAAGTGATCGAAAATGAGGCAGGCGATTTCATCTACATCAAGCCCGGTGTGCCGCATGAAGTGTTCAACATGAGTGACACCCAGCCTGTGGTCGCGTTTGTGGCCCGATCATCTGCCGACGAGTGGGACAACATCATTCCCTACCATCGCGCATCCAGTATCTGAACTTCGACGTTGGGCGTTGGACGTTGAGTGTTGGGCGTTTGCTTTTAGGCTTCTTCCATGCCGAAGCATCTTGTGATCAGCACCAGCGGTAATCCTGACAGCAACAGCCGTCGCATGGGACGTACCGCGTTTGCGCATATGAGAAAAAAGGAAGTCGATTGCGATTGGATCGACATCCGCGAAATGGATCTCCCGCTCTGCGATGCTGACAAATGCTACGCCTTGCCAGGTTCGAAGAAGCTAAGCGCAGCGATTGAAGCCGCCGATGGCATAATCATCGCTGCGCCGGTCTACAACTACGATGTCGCGGCGGCGACCAAGAACATGATCGAGCTTACCGGTAGCGCATGGGAGGACAAGGTCGTCGGTTTCCTTTGCGCCGCGGGAGGTCACGCGAGTTACATGTCGGTGATGGCGTACGCCAATAGCCTCATGCTCGATTTTCGTTGCGTCATTATTCCTCGATTCGCCTTTGCCACCAGCGAGGCTTTCGAAGGCGAGCGCATCAGCGATAAAAAAATCACAGCCCGCATCGAACGAGTGGCGGACGAACTTGTCCGCTTTACCAAAGCGCTGCGCACCTAATTGCGCAGCCGAAGATTATCCCTCTCGTGCCTGGAAAATATCCGCGGACTCATTGAAGTCGCATCGGCGATAAAGCGATTTGCTTCCAGGACTTGCCCACAAAATGACTGCGTCTGCGCCTTGATGACGGCACCACGACAGAGCTTTTTTCAACAATTTCTCGCCCAGTCCTCGGTCGCGTTTTTCCGGGACAACATAAAAGTTGGTTAAGTACGCGTGAACCTCACGCTCGTTAACGGGATTCGGCATTTTCTCGAATAACTGCACACAAACATGACCGAACAACTGTTTGCCACCGTCGACGACCCAGCAGCGCCACGGACGCGAACCGGAGCAAAGACGGGTCTGCATCCATGATGTGCACCTCCGCACAAACCGCGATCTCGGTTCTGTGGCCGATTCCAGCTCAGTGCGGAATCGATATCTCATTTCGGCCAGCGCCCGACAGTCCGCTGGCGTTGCAACGCGAATTCGGAGCCGACGCATCGCTTGACGTTACCTGATTGACTGCTTACTCGCTACTTCTGCAGCATGCCTGCTCTCAATTACGCCGATCCTGATCTTCTCTCACGTTGACTTGTCGCTTGGTTCGCACTTTGTCAGGATCCCAAGATGAAGCATTTTCTCGTGACGTTTCTCCTGCCAATGACATTAACAGCTCAAAATATGCAGCAGTTGACCGAACAGCTGGGCAAGACTGTTTTGTACGGCAACGTCGCCCTTTCTCCCGACGGAGCGCACCTGGCATGGGTCCAATCCACCGCCGCGACAACATCGAAACACACGTATATCCGCGAAACTTCCGGGAACGCGCCGGCTAAGCTCGTTAAGCTTCCGACCACCGGTGAGAGGACTGATTTCGATCTCACGTGGTCACCCGATTCGAAGACGCTGGCATTGTTCTCCAGCCCCGGCGAGAAAGCACAGCGCCAACTTTGGATCGTGAACGCCAATGGTTCCGGTGCAAAAAAAATCACAGACTTAAATGGATACGCGGCGCGTCCGCGTTGGTCGCATGACGGCAAACAGATTGCCTTCCTGTACATCGAAGGCGCGGGCGCCGGCGGGCCATTGATGGCCGCGCCTGCGACAACCGGCGTGATCGACACTGCCATTCACAACCAGCGGATTGCTGTTCTCGACATTGGAAACGGACAGTTGCGCCAGGTGTCGCCGGCAGATCTTCACATCTACGATTACGATTGGTCGGCGGACGACAGGACATTTGTGGCAACGGCGGCGCCAGGTCCCGGCGACAACAATTGGTGGATCGCGCAGATTTGCAAAATCGAGATCGCGACAGGCAACGCCACATCCATCTACAAGCCTTCTCTTCAAGTCGCAGTTCCTCGCTGGTCACCGGACGGCAAGTCGCTCGCATTCATTGAAGGCTTGATGAGCGATGAAGGATTTCACGGAGGCGACCTGTTGACGATGACCGCTAAGGGTAGCGACGTACTGAATCGTACGCGGGGCCGAAAAGCTTCGGTGAATTCATTCTTCTGGCAGGCACCCGATCGCATTCTGCTCGCCGAGTACGTTGGTGGCGGCAGCGCGATCTCCGAATTGAACCTGACCAATAATTCAGCACAAACAATCTGGGAAGGACCTGAAGGCATTCACGCGTTTGGAAATTTTCCCGACTTCGCGTTATCGAAGGACGGCAAGGTCGCGGCGGTGGAACTTAGCAGGTACAACTCGCCACCCGAAGTTTTCGCCGGTCCGCCCGGCGAATGGCGTCAGTTGACCAACAACAATGCTGGCTTGCAGGCGAACTGGGGCAAAGCTGAAAGCATCGAGTGGACGAACGAAGGATTTACTATTCAGGGCTGGGTAGTACCGCCGTCCCGCAGTAACGGGATCGATTCCGGCAAAAAATTTCCGATGGTCGTGCTTATCCATGGCGGACCATCTAGCCTGACGACATCAGAGTGGCCAGCGTCGTTTGGCATGTCTCGCGCGATCATCGCCGCGCTATCGACACGCGGTTATTACGTGCTGCTTCCCAATCCACGCGGAAGTTACGGCCAGGGTGAAGAGTTCACCCGCGCGAATGTACGAGACTTTGGCGGCGGCGATCTGCGCGACGACCTTGCCGGAGTCGATGCCGCAATTAAGAAATATCCAATTGATCCCAACCGCCTCGGCGTGATGGGTTGGAGTTACGGCGGGTTCATGACCATGTGGGCCGTCACGCAGACCAACCGTTTCCACGCCGCTGTCGCAGGTGCCGGCGTTGCGAATTGGCAAAGTTACTATGGCCAGAACTTGATCGATCAATGGATGATCCCGTTCTTCGGCGCGTCCGTCTACGACAACCCAGCCGTTTATGAGAAAAGTTCACCGATTCGGTTCATCAAAAACGTGAAGACTCCCACGCTGGTCATCGTCGGCGAGCGCGACGCCGAATGTCCCGCGTCGCAATCCTACGAATTCTGGCACGCCTTAAAGACGCTCGGCGTGCCTACAAAGCTGATCGTGTACGACGGCGAAGGCCATTTGTTCATTGAACCCAAGCACCAGGTCGATCGATTAGAACAGACCGTCGCGTGGTTCGATAAATATTTAAAATAATTCAGGCCCGATAGGAGATTGTCATCCCAAGCGAAGTCGAAGCAACTCTCGATGACATCGCGAATTGCTGTGCCGAGAGGTCTTATTTGCCAATGAGAATAAAAATCCCTGCCGCCAGTGCGACAACGTAGAGCAGGAAGATGGCTGGACCCAGATTCAATCCAAACCCTAAAAGCCCATCGATGACCAGGTAAATCGCGAGCAAGAGCATGCCGATATTTTTGGTGATTTTCACGATCTGAATCCTGTAGATTTCTTTGTCAGCTGCCAGTCCTTGAAATTGTTGATTGATGGAAAGTGAGCGAACGGCTAACAATAGTCGGTAGGTCTATGAACTCCGTTTCTCGGATGAATGCAATAGTCGCTGCCGCGTTGATTTTGATTTCACCAAGCGCAGCACAAGCTAATCCGCGATCTCATCCACTGGATGAGGACGCGGCCTCGGACTTACTCATGCTCACCCTTAAGCACGACCGTATCTATGCAAAACGAATCTCCTTGGGTTGTCTCGCTTGCGGTACAGAAGAAACAACCGACGCGTACTTTCAGTTTTATCTCCGCGAAATCCACAACGCCAAATGCGGCGGAGCGCCCGAAACGGAGCCGATTGTTGGCCGCTACCGAGTCTATCGGCGCTCTGGGAAAATCGAACGGTGGAAGCCGAGTGATGATAGCTGGCATCGCTACAACCCAGCGGAAAATAAGTAACCCTCGTACTGATTGCTGACTTCTGACCTCCGACTTCTTGGCTTCTCATAGTCCCATACGCAAATCGCGCCCGCTGGAGCAGGCGCGATCATGATTTTCTGCAGATAGTAACGGCGGCGACTGCCGTTTACGAAGCAATGTGCTTAGGCGCCTGTCTTTTCCTTCTTCTCCTTGTTGCACTCCGCTTTGAACTTCGCGAACTGCTCCGGAGTCAGGATGCCTTCGGCATCCTTCATGAACTTGGCCTCAGTTGCTTCCGTGCACCCCGCTTTGTGGTGTTCGGCCATCGCCGTTTCCATCTTCGTCTTTTGATCTGCTGTCAGATTGAGACTCGCAAGAGAGGCCGTGCAGGCCATTTTCCCTTCGTTCCCAGCCTTCTTCGCGCAATCGCCATGTTCACCCGCGAACATTGTTCCCGCTGCGAATGCGCCCGCCGCCACTAGCGCAATGAGTTTGGTCATAGTGGAAGCTGAGACAGCCCCGGCTGGGTCACCGTTCAATTTTGAAATTGTTTGGCATGTTCCCGCTAGTCACGTATCACTCACCACCTTGAAAATCGAAGGCAAGGAAGAAATCTGGCCGCTCAACCATCCGTTCCGGATTTCGCGTGGCAGCCGCACTGAAGCGTGTGTCGTAACAGTCACTATTAGTGATGAACAATACACTGGATGCGGCGAAGGCGTGCCGATCGCGCGCTACAATCAAAGCGCCGACTCCGTTTTGGCGCAGATCAACTCCATGGCGAGCGTCAGTGATTTGGATCAAGATAAACTGCAGCAACTGCTCCCGGCCGGCGCAGCGCGGAACGCGGTGGATTGCGCGTTGTGGGACTTGGAAGCGAAACGCTCTCGCAAACGCACATGGGAACTGGCGAACATCCCGATTGCCGATCGAGTCGAGACGTCTTTCACAATCAGTCTTAATACGCCGGCGATCATGGCCGAGGCAGCCGCGGCTGCTGGCGACTTGCCAATTTTCAAGTTGAAACTTGGTGGCGATGATGGTGATCTTGCGCGTGTCGAAGCTGTTCGCGCAGCGGCTCCAAACGCGCGTCTGCTTATCGACGCCAATGAATCGTGGTCACCTCGTCATTATCGAAACACGATCTCGGCGTTGAAAGAATTTGGAATCGAGCTGATTGAACAACCGTTTCCTGCCGACGCTGACGACGTGCTGGAAGCGCTCGACCATCCGATCCCGGTCTGCGCCGACGAAAGTTGCCACACGACTACCGATCTTCCGCGTCTCAAGAATCGCTATGAAGTAATCAACATTAAGCTGGATAAAACCGGCGGCTTAACCGAAGCGCTTCAACTGTATCAGCGCGCTCGCGAAAATAATTTTAAAATACTAATCGGCTGCATGGTCTGCACCTCGCTATCGATCGCTCCCGCTCGCCTGCTGGCTAGCAACGCCGACTGGGTTGATCTCGATGGTCCCCTACTCCTTGCCCGCGATCGCGATCATGGACTGCCATATCGAAACGGAAGAATCGGAATGCCGGCGCGCGAGTTGTGGGGCTGACGACGTCCTATTTCTGAGTGTAGGACGACACCCGAAGCACGCGAATCGTCATCGGGCTGCCGTTGCGGCGAATGTTCCGTTTGTCAATGTCGAACTCGACCGTGGACGCTGTGGTAAGCGTGCCGCCGCCGTTTCCCTGATACTCGATTTTGTAATGGTTACCCTTTGACTCGAGCACGCGGTAGCGCATGAATCCGCCGGTATCCGGCGACGAATAAATCAGCCAGTCGCCGTCTTGCTTTAGCCCGTCTTCATTGAACTGGTTTCCATTCTTCTCGACCGCATTGAGATTGATTTCCGTAACGACCGGACTCTCCGAATCCGAGATCCAGCAATCGATCATGTTAAAAACTTTCGGGTGAATCTTCAGCGCGGCCGCTTCGGCTGCAGGTGCATTAGCGCGGGGCGAGGCGGATGTGGGAGCCTTATTGCCTCCGATCGGGTGAAGTGACTGAATGATCTTTGTGAACTCTGCAACCGTAATTCCGGTTGCGGAAAATCCATGAAACCGGCCGAGGACCGGATGCGAGTCCGGGCCTTTGCCTTTTTCCGCGTTCATGTTTGGGTCGTTTACCCAGTTCGCAATGATCTCGTCTTTGCGGCCATCTTTTCCTTTCGGCCGGTAAATCAGATACATCGGCCCGAAAGGCGACTTGATTTCAGTTTCTTCCGCGTTCTCCTCGTCGTCCATGATGTTTCGGTCGCCAATGCCTTCCCGCGCTGACTCGATGGTGAATGTCGCGTTCCAACCATTTCCATATTGGATTGCGTAAAGTGGCAACGGGTGGTTCTGATCCTCATTCTCTTGGATCTCGTCGTACGTGACCTCGACATTTTGTAACCGGAGCCCCTGTGGCAGATATGACGGAACGTAGCAAGTGATCTCCAATTGCTTCAGATCATCTAAAGTCGCGGCCGAAGACAGCACCATCGACGACAAGAACAGCAGTGCGCTTGGCACAAAACACGACAGCATTCGTTGAATGCCACGGCGAGTCATCACCGCCCTATTGTGACCGAGTCAATAAGATTGTCGAGAATTGAACGCGCTTGCTGAGACTCTAGGGGAACCCGACAGCTTGCCTGCATCACTACAGCGCGAGCTAAGCCGTGATGCCGAAATAACTCTACAGACTCCGCTTTTCATTGCGGTAATATCACCAGCGAGATGAACGAGCGCGCACAGGAAATCGCTTCCGGTTTGCCGTCTGATCTGGATGCACTTCCGCTGCTCAACGGATTCCGATTGCGGGGCATTGCGATGACACGGCTGGAAACTTTCATCGATGCAGCATTTGCGTTTGCAATCACCATGCTCGTGATCGCCACGCAGCAAATCCCGGACGATATCGAAACGCTCCTAACCGCTTTTAAGAATGTGCCCGCGTTTGTGACGAGCATCATTGTGCTGGGGATCTTTTGGCGCGGTCATTGGTTGTGGAGCCGGCGTTACGGCCTGGAGGACGGCGTGTCGATCCTGATTAGCTGGGCAATGATTGTCACGATGTTGATCTACATCTACCCACTTAAAGCGATTTTCAGTTCCATGTGGTTTTTTCTTAGCGGCGGTCGCGTCGGTCACGTACTTGGCGCGCATTCCGAATCGCAAGTTCGCGCTCTCTTCGCGGTTTTTGCATTAGGATTCACTGCTGTCGCACTGGAGATGGTGCTCTTGAACCTGCGTGCGTGGCAATTACGGGAGCCGTTGCGGTTGAACGCAAGAGAACGAGGAATGACGTTTCATGAGGTGACCGGATGGAGTATCCCAGTCGGCGTCGGACTAGTTTCGCTGGTACTAGCGCTATGCCTGCCTAGAACGCAAATCCAGTGGAGCGGCTGGATCTATTTCTCCATGATCATTCTCGTGCCGTTGCACAGAGCTTGCTTTAGGCGGAAGCCAGAATAGAAAGGATTTCATTGAACTACGTCTTCGTTCTCGCTCTTGGAATCGGAATCGTAGCCGGGCTGCGTTCGTTGACCGCGCCCGCTGTCGTGGCATGGGGCGCGCATCTCAACTGGTTGAATCTGCACGGCTCCCCGCTTGCGTTCATGGGATCAACGACGGCGGTCGCGATATTTTCTCTGCTCGCGATCGGCGAGTTAATCGCAGACAAACTGCCCAACACTCCGAAACGGACCGCGCTCGCACCGTTATTGGCGCGGATCATCACAGGCTGCTTGTGCGGCGCGTGTCTCTGCGCAGCCGCAGAAAATCATTGCTCGCGGGAACACTGCTCGGTGGAATAGGCGCCATTGTCGGCGCTTTTCTCGGCTACGAAGTCAGGAGACGCTTGGCGAACAATTTGCACATCAAGGACTTCATCATCGCTGTTTGCGAAGATTTGTTCGCAATCGGCCTGGCAGTATTTCTTACTTCGCGCTGAGGCCGAAATTTTGCTGTGCGCTTCGAAGCGGATTGATGTGGTGCCGTCGACCTGTGTTTAATCAGCCGCGATGCCGAAGCCTCCGGAGATAACCAGCTCAACACCGGTACGACAAATCCGGCCGCCGCCGCTCTCGCAGCATCTTCGCGAGTTCGCGTCGCGGCCGGATGCGTGGGTCGTGCTCGGGCGCAACATGATTCCTGTTGTCGGCATCTATGCTTTCGGCTGGTCCGCTGCGGTCAGCGTTTTCAATTACTGGTTTGACGGGTTGACCGCGCTGGCCGCGATCCTTGCCGCGCTGATTCCGCGCTCGCTCCGCGAGACGCAGTCGGCAAAAGACCACGCGACCTGGGCTGGGAACGTCGTACGTGGCGTGTTTATCTGGATTTTCCTCGTCGGCCTTGTTGGTCTGCCGTACTGGATAGTATTGATTCCGCTGCACGATCTGTTGCTCGGCAATGAACTACGCCGTCAGCTCGCGCATTCTCCGGCACTCTGGTTCACCTTTGGCTCGCTCGCAGCCAGCCATTTCTGGAAAGCGTTCCGCATGGGGTACGACACTATGCCGGATAAGGAGCTGAAGCAGCGCGTGCGCTGGGATCTCTATCTCCTGCTCATGCGTGCATTAGCGATGTTCATGATGGCTGCGCACGGACTCTATTTCATTCTGGTTCCGCTGATGGCGCTGCTGCTGAGCTATCTTGAGATCTGGCCCGAGCGCGCGCTCGGTGCAGTTTTCGGCGATCCGTCTCGGCTTTGGGAATACGATCCGGGCGATCCCACTTCGACGAGGCGGCGGCGCTGACGCGCGCACTTCAGCGCTACGTACTTCATTGGCGGCCGTTCCCATCAATCCGGGCGCTGCGCTGCGAATTATTCTGGGAAATGAGCGATCGCCATAGGCCGAGCAAGCTGATCAAAAACCAAAACGCCTCCACGATAAACGCTGACAAATTGAACTTAAAGACCAAGGAAACCATTATCAGCGCCGCTCCGGCTGCGTTCAGCAGTGAATATCTCGGCGATGAGCTCGGGAGTTTATCCAGTTGCAGGAGTAAGTAAGCAACTACGATCAGCAGAACGCCGATAAATCCTGCCAGATCGAACAAGTGGAAGTTCATGGTTATCGCCGCCATTGCGAGGCGGTTCTGAATCTCGCGTTCCTGCACCTATTACAACCACTGCCGTGACTGGTTCAGCACCGCGTCGACTGTGGCAGCGTCAGATGCTAACCAGTTAACCGTGGGTCGGCCTTTACGGCCAACCCGCGGCGAGCCTTCGAAGTCCTCCTGGCGGCCGTATAGGGTTGTGTTCCTCCGGCGAGGTGCAACGTCCTCCAGCTCTGCCGCCCACATCGGTGTGTGCCAGTTTTGACTTTCGTCCTTCAATAGTACGACGAACGAGCGAATCGCTTCCAGACACGTATTTGCCTGTCGAAGACCCGGCACGAGATTATGGTCAAGTTGAGCCCATCTATATCATGACCGGCTTCTTCGAGGAGTTGCAGCGACGAAAAGTTTATCGTGTCGCCGCGGCTTACATCGTCGCCGCGGGATTCTTGATTCAAATCGCCTCAGCGGCGTTTCCAGCATGGGAATTGCCGAATTGGAGTTTGCGACTCGTGATTGTTCTTTTGCTAATCGGTTTTCCGATCGCCCTTATACTCGCCTGGGCATACGACATCACGCCGCAAGGGATTCAGGGCACGCCAAAAACGCCAGGAATTCATCGGCGACGCAATCTCATTTTGCTCATCGTCATCGCTGTCATCATCTCTGCTTCCGCTGGATTTTTTCTATTGCCACGGACCGTCTGGCATAAAGTCGACAAATCCGTCGCGGTCCTGCCTTTTCAGAATTTAAGCAGCGACCCGGATAACGCGTATTTCGCCGATGGCATCCAAGAAGAAGTCCTGACGCGTCTGGCTAAGATCGCGGATTTGAAAGTGATTTCGCGCACTTCGACGCAGGGATATCAGAGCCAACCGGGCAATCTTGCTGAAATCGCGAAGCAGCTTGGCGTAGCGAACATCCTTGAGGGTAGCGTTCAAAGAAACGCAGATCAGGTGAGGGTTAACGTTCACTTGGTTAACGTACAAACCGGCTCGCAGCTCTGGGCCGAGACGTATGATCGAAAGTTGAGTGATATCTTTAGCGTCGAGAGCGAGATCGCTAAAGGAATCGCGGAGTCGTTGCAAGCGAAGCTTACCGGTCGTGAGGAGCAAGCGTTGGCTGCTAAGCCCACAAATAATCCGGAAGCTTATGATGCCTATTTACGCGGGCTCGTTTTTGAAGCGCGTAGTAACTACTCCAGCGATGCCCTGTTCAAAGCCATCGATTTTTATGAGCTGGCTGTGCGGCTTGATCCTAATTTTGCGCTCGCCTGGGGGCGACTTTCTTTTGCGCACGCACTTCTTTACGTTAACCGCGGCGACACAACTGCCGCTCGCCGCGATGCCGCAAAGCAAGCTTTAGAAATGGCGCAGAAACTGCAACCGAACACGCCCGAAACCCTGCTCTTCACGGGCTATTAT
>Ga0066904_10000050_pt1 | contig 11998 bp, 9 predicted proteins | sample PanSoiMetaPlot30_FD_133941 | JGI IMG/M metagenome (GOLD analysis project Ga0066904, IMG submission 133941) | Tropical forest soil microbial communities from Panama analyzed to predict greenhouse gas emissions - Panama Soil Plot 30 (version 2) | reverse complement strand
GATGTGACGCGCGCGGTGAACATGCGTGTCCGGTACGCGTACAACTGCACTTTGGCTTTCATTCCCGGCCTTACTTCTCCGACATCTTCCTCGTTTACTTCGCCCCGGACGTAAGTCTTGCGCGAGGAGACTGTGAAAAGTTCATTGCCGTCCGACACCAATTCGCCGTCGATCGTCTGCACGTTGGTAAGAATTCCATCAATCTGCGACCGGACTTCGGCGTTCTTCATTGCCGCTTCCAGCTTTTTGGCAGTTGCCTGCAGAGAATTGAGATTACGATCCCGCTCGATGCGTTCTGTCTCCACCGCGCCGCGCAAACGGTTCACCTCACTTTTGGATTTCTGATATTCGACAGCCGGGACGTTCCCTGAGGAAACAACTTTTTCGAGGCGTTGTAGATTGTCTTCCGCGGCTTTGAGCAGCTCCGAGGATGGCAGTGGGAGGGCCGCGCGGTCAATGGCTGCCTGCAAATCGGCCCGGGCCTGTTTGAGTTGGCGAGAAGTTTCCTCGTCGGCGATCATGGCCAGCAATTGACCTTTTTCGACGCTCTTGCCGATTGCGCCGCGACCGGCTGAGAAAGCCTCCGCTAATCGGATGAAACCGTCATTTTGCGCTCGAACCCGCACGACAAACGCAGGCTCGATCCGCACTGTACCGTAAACCGCCGAAATCGCTGCACCGCGACGCACCGCAGTGACTTCTGCGACTGGGATCAGAAAAAAATACGCCAGCGCGAAAAGGACCACGACCCCCACTCCGCCGATCCACAAAACGGTTTTTGATTGCGGCAATTTCAATTTTCGAAAACTAGTCTGGTGTTCATCACTCTTCTTTGCAATCACCTCGTGACCAGCGGTCGCCGTTGTCGTTCCCGCTTGTTCGTAGATCTTGGAGAGCATTATTGCCAAGACACCGCGGCGTAGATTTCCGTTCGACGTTTAAGAACTTCGTATGGGAATCCAGCCGTTAAGCGCTGACGCGGAACCAAGGTAACGGTTTACCGCTTCGACGAATCAGTTGCCCTGGGCCGGGAGCCCGTGGGCTCGTCCGAAAATTGAAAATAACGGCCCGCGACGCGGTCCCATTCTGCTAGGGCCACATTGTGCTGATAAATAGCATCCAGCAGTCCGCTCTTCGTCTTCAAAAAACCGGTTTGAGTCACGCGGTACTCAAGCGGCGAGGCCAGACCGGTGGCGACATTCTCCCCAACAGTTCGGGCGCTCTCTTCCGCAGCGGCGGTGGCGGACGCGAGTGATCCTTCACGAGCAGCGATTGCCTGAATGTCATTAGCAATACGCGGAAGCTCGCGGCTCACATTCGCTTCTAATTTCCGGCACGTCAGTTCGTTTTCCTCTCGTGCTGCACGCGCCTTCAACACTGCGCCGCCGACCTTGCCGTTATCAATGACGCGCCAGGTGTACGCCGCCTTTTCACGAAGTTCTGAACCAATGAAATCCTGTGTCTTGCTTGTCGATCCCTGCCGATGAATTCCTGTGATCGGGACCCATTCCCCGTGCATGCTTCCCGCGATAGCAGGATAATAGTCGGCTGCAATAATACGTTGATCTTCATTTGCAGCGCGCACAAACAAGCGCGCGAGGTTGAGGTCAGCTCTCCGCTGTAAGGCTGCGGCCGTTTCAACACCCACATCGACGTGCATGGGAACGAACTCCAGCTCGCCTTCAGGTTCGGGCAGGGATGCGTTTGCAAGGTCGATCCCCATCGCCTGCGCCAAATTCAATTGCGCTTCCCGATAAGCGCGCTGGGCTTTTTCAATTTGCGGAACCAGTTCGTCGGCTTGAACAGTTGCGCTCGTGAATGCGCTTCGATCGGCTAATCCGGCTTCGAACCGATTTTTCTGAGTAGCAACATTGTCTTCTAATTTTTGTAGTTGTTCGTCTCGAATCGACTCCAACGATCGGTTGTAAAGCGCCGCGTAAAACGCGAGCCGCGCTGCGTGCAACTGTTCCACCACGGCGACATTTAGTTGCTGTTGGGCGATTAGAACCTCAATGTCTCCACGCCGAAGCGAAGGCGGCACAGCCATATTGAACAACGTCTGTTCCAAAGCGCCGCGACCCACGGCAAATCCTTTTACTCCAGTCTCACCGGACCGGTGGCCATACTGAACACCTGCGGGGACGCCCACCTCGAAGTCGGGCCAGACGATTGAGCGAAAAACCAGGCGCTGCCCAGCAGCTCGCTCCAGACCGGCTTTGGCCTCAAGGATGGCGGGATTTTTGTCGAGCGTGGTGCGGAGGACCTCTTGCAGAGTGACCGCGCTGGTCGGGTGCGCGAAGGACGCGATCAGAATCAGAACCAAAATGTGAACACTCTCCGCTGACTGTAGCCGCTTCCCTATGGGAAGCGCAGAGCCCATCCCGCCAACACGCAATTTTACCAATGGTAGCTTCATCGCTGAGTCATTTTTTGCGGCGGCTTGGCTACATCAGCAGCGTGCGCAGCGTTGCGATTTTCGTTCTTCACGTCTTTAAAGTCGGATCCGAAATTGAGCGCTTCGGCTGAACTGGCGCAGGCGTGAGCAAGGCGTGCGAGAGCCACGTTGTGCAGATAGATCGCGCTCAATCGGGTCGTGCGCGTCCGGGTGACGTCGGCGGCTGCTTGCAGCACGTCAAGTTGTGTTCCCAATCCGGCGGCAAAATTCCCTCTGGCCATATCGAGCGCTTCATCCGCCGTTTGCAGGTTTTTTGTTTCACTCTCGAGTACGCGATTGGCTTGTTGAAGATCGAAAAATGCGCTGCGCACTTCCGAGGCAACGCTGCGCCGCGCTGCTGCCAAGGCCTGCACCGCCGCCTCACGCCGGGCGCGCGTCGCCTGCATGCGCCCTTTGGTCGCGTGCCCATCGAAGATGTTCCATGTGGCATTTATGCCGACCACGCCGCCGTAGTTAAATTCAGGACCGACGTCCGGGTCCCGCTCGCTGTAAATTTCATACCCCGAGAAGGCGCGCACTTGTGGACGCGTAGCGCTCCGATCCAAGACGTACTGGTGATCTTCGATCTCGATGTCTTTCTCCCGGGCTTTGATGATCCCACGGTTTGCATCAGCCCGCGCCAGGCAGTCGTTAAGGTCCGCATGATTGGGCCGATACTCCAATTGGCCCGAAATTTCGAACGGAGGCTCCTGTGCGCCGGGGGCGAGATCGGTCCCGAAAAGTTCCGCCAAGCGCAAATACGAGTTTTTCACGTCAGTCTGCGCGTTAAATAATTCCGGTCGCTCGTTGGCGAGTGCCACCTCGGCTCGCTGCACATTTAATTTGCCAACAATCCCGGCGTTGAAATTCTCCTGCTCGCTTTTGAATTCCTGTTCGAACACCCGCACGGAATCTTCGTGCACGCGGACTTTCGCCCGGTTCAGCAGCAGTTCGTTGAATGCGATTCGCACATCCATCGTGACGCGGGTGATCGTCTCCTGAAGATCGTAATTTGCCTTGGCGATGTTCAACTGCGCGATTGCCACCTGACTGCTGACCGCTCCGCCGGTATAAATGTTCTGTTCGAGCTTTACTATCGCGTTGTAATCTTCCTGTCGAAGGTTTGTCTCGCTCTGGGTCTGTCGTTTATCGTACAGCCCGCTGGAGCTCAGCCACGGGAGATATCCCGAGCGGGCTTCAATGAAACCACCACGCGCCGCCATCACTTTCTTGTGCGCGATGAGGATCTCGGGGTTGCGTTCCTGGGCCAGGGCAACTGCTTGTTCGATGCCATAAACCGGCATCGCCTTCAGCGAGCTTGAGGACACAGCCAAAGCGGCAGCGATCATCACACTGATGGCCGCGGATTTCGAACACATGTGTTTTATCTCCTCGCAGAGGCGCTCCCTGGCTTAGGAACGCATCTGACTCTTGCCCTTATATCAGGCCTTGCAAGCCAGTGCGACTTCAGACAGATTCAGGCTTCGCGGCCCGGTTTCTGGGGGCCTAACTAGGCGGGACGCGGCATCGGGCCAGCCTAATTTATCGCTTGCTTCGAATTATTTAGTTCAGGTAGGTTTCAGTTTTTACAAATGAGAAAAATCAGAATCGCAATCGTGGGCGTCGGAAACTGCGCCAGCTCTCTTGTCCAGGGAATCAATTTTTATGATGGCTCCTCCGCCAACGGCTCCAGCATCGGCTTGATGCACCGGCACATGGGCGGGTACCGCCCGAGCGACATCGAGATCGTGGCCGCGTTTGACATCGATCGGCGCAAGGTCGGTCTGGACGTGAGCAGGGCTATTTTTTCGCCGCCCAATTGCACCAAGGTTTTCTGTGAAAAGATCAAGCTCACCGGCGCGATTGTAAAAATGGGCTGCGTTCTGGACGGCTACCCGCCACACATGCAGGATCAGGATCCGCTGCGCACGTTTCTTCCGCTCGAAAAGGAAACCACTCGCGAAGAAATCATCGCCGAGCTGAAAAATTCCTCTGCGGAACTGATGGTCAATTATCTTCCCGTCGGGTCTGAGCAGGCCACCCGATTTTATGCCGGTTGCGCGCTGGAAGCTGGACTCGGTTTTGTCAATAACATCCCAGTCTTTATCGCGAGCGATCCGGCTTGGGCAAAACGATTCGCCGATAAAAATCTGCCGCTCATTGGCGACGATATTAAGGCGCAGGTGGGCGCCACCATCGTGCATCGGGCATTGGTCGATCTCTTTCGCAAGCGCGGCGTGAAAGTTGTGCGCACTTATCAGTTAAACACGGGCGGCAACACCGATTTCCTGAATATGCTGAATCGCACCAGGCTGGTCTCGAAGAAAACTTCGAAGACGGAAGCAGTGCAATCCGTGATGGGCGATCGCCTGGCGGACGAAAACATCCACATCGGCCCTAGCGATTATGTGCCATGGCAACTCGACAACAAGATTGCGTTCATTCGCGTGGAAGGCCGCCTCTTTGGCGATGTGCCGATGGAAATTGACTTGAAACTATCAGTCGAAGATTCGCCTAACTCAGCCGGCGTAGCGATCGACGCGATCCGCTGCTGCAAACTTGCGCTCGACCGCGGGATCGGCGGCGTGTTGCATTCCCCTTCCGCCTATTTTTCCAAGCATCCGCCGGTGCAAATGACCGACGACGAAGCGTATCGTTGCGTCGAACAATTTATCCGCGGCGACCGCGAAAGCTGATTTGGCGACGAACGGCACGGCATTCTCAACCCGTTCCAGCGCATTTCCGGTAACGTAATCTTCTTTTTGAGCATAGTACCGCCCGCTTCCGCGTGATCTGAGCAGCAGAGCGGATTTCTATCCAGAGAAAATTTGTGATCGCGTTTCGGGCGTAGGTCTAAAGTCCAATACGCAAACCGGCGCGCTTCCAAGCAAAGTTTGGATCGTGGGAAAGCAGAAAGGGTGAATCTATTTCGCACTTCCGTGTCTAGACAAAACGAATTGGGCAATCTATACAGCGGGGGGAAAAGCTCATGAAGCGTGAAGCAAAAAATCTAGTTATCCAATCCATGGCGAACACGCGGCGCCGTTATCGCTGTCGCTTCGCTCGATTGATCGCGTTGGCCTTCCTGGTGTTGCCGTCTCGGGCGCACGCCTCGCTTTTTCACGGCGAGACGCTCGACGCAATCGCCAATGCGATTTCATGGGTGGTCCTCATCATCGCCCCCATTATTGGTGTCGCCGCTTTCTGGATGGTGCATATCCTGCCGGAAAAAATTGCTGAGAAGAAGAGGCACCCCCAGGCCAAAGCAATTCAGTGCGTGTGTCTGCTCTCGCTTTGTTTTGGCGGGATTCTTTGGCCATTGGCGTGGCTTTGGGCTTACACGAAGCCCGTTCTGCACAAAATGGCTTATGGCACAGATGTCGGTGAATCACACCATCACGCTGGCGAGGAGGTAATCGAGGAGGAAAAAGAAATCGAAAAACTCCGAGCCCGCGTCGTGGAACTCGAAGCAAAAACCAGATCAGTACGGAGTTAAGGGCGGAATGGAACTCATTCTCCTTATCATCTACTCGGTCATAGTCTGGCTGATCTTCTTCAAGTTCAAGCTGCTGCCGTGGAACATCACCAGCCAGGTAATTGTCGTCACCATCCCAATCATTGCGCTGACGATCCTGATTTTGTTTATGAACATCTGCGCGCCGTCCTCATCTGACGTGCGGGCGCAAAATTACGTAATCCCGATAGTGCCGCGTGTGACCGGTCAGGTAACGGAGGTTCCGATTGAACCGAACCGGCCCATCAAGAAAGGCGATGTACTTTTTAAGATCGACCCGGTGCCTTTCGAGGCGGCGGGCAAAGCCGCCGAGGCCACGCTGCGCGGAGCGAAAGACCAACTTAATAACGCTGCGAACAAAAAAGAGTCGCTAACCCCGCGGATCGACTTGGCGAAAAAGCGCGTCGAACAATTCACTGCCCTCTCCGCCGCTGGGGCTGGAAAGCGAGCCGACCTTGAGCAGGCTCAAAGTGACTTGGCCAATCTCCAAAGCGAATTCCTCGCTGCCGACGCTACAGAATCGCAGGCCAGAGCGCAGATTGCCAAGTCGGAAGCGGACCTGATCAATGCGAAATTCGATCTCGAAGGCACGACGTACCTCGCGCCGGCCAATGGTCGCGTAGCGAACCTCGCGCTGCGCCCCGGCGTGCGCGCGACGCAGTTTGCGACGATGCCGGTGATGAGCTTTATCGAGGAGGACGACCCCTGGTTGCTCGCTTTTTTCCGGCAGAACGAGCTGCGCTATGTCGAGGCCGGGAACGAGGCAGAAATCTACATGATGCAGTACCCGGGTCGCATCATTAAGTGCATGGTAGACTCGATCCTGTGGGCCACCGCACAAGGACAGATGCCAATCAGCGGGAACTTGCAAACTACACTACCGGTAGCCGCACCGGAACAGCGCATCGCGGTACGCCTCGTCCTTGCGCCTAAGGACCGGCAGCTTTTCCTCGCTGCCGGTGCCCGCGGTGGAGGCGCCATTTACACCGAACACGGCAAAATGATCCACATCGTGCGCAAAGTCTTCCTGCGAGTTTCGGCGAAGCTGGACTGGTTCGTTTGGAAGCTTCATTAAAACGCGCGACCACATGAATAGCCGAGTTCTATTAGGGGCCGCCGCTTGCCTCACACTCGTCGGCTGCGCGATTAAGCAGCCGCCGTTTGGCGAAGAGATCATGCCAGAATCGGCTCGCGCCCAAATCCCAGGCAGATGGGCCGGCCCGCATCGGAGCGGCACCGTCGTTCCAAACTGGATCCTCGCTTTCGGGGACCCGGAGCTGACCGCGCTTGTTACAGACGCAGTCGAAAGGAATCCCGACCTCAAGGCTGCCGCCGCACGCGTGGAAGCATCGCGCGCCGCCGTGCGTATCGCTGCATCATCGCTTTATCCGCGCATTGCGATGAAAGGACTGGGCGAGCGGCAGGGGCAGCGTCTTAGTGGCGACCTTGGTCGCGACATCAATCCGCCGGACTTCGGAAGCTCGGGTGTCGAAAGTTCCGGCGGGGCCGGGCTCGACACCAGCGTGGATGAAACATCACAACGTTGGGTGTACGGCCTCGCTGCTGGTGCGGCATGGGAGGCCGACGTGTGGGGGCGTATCCGCTCGAAGAAGGCTGCGGCAAAAGCTGAAAGCAAGGCTCTGGAAGCTGACTACGAATTTGCTCGCCAATCGCTCGCTGCTGCCGTCGCGCGCGCGTACTTTACGACCATCGAGGCTGCGCAACAGGAAGCTAACGCGCAGGACACACTCAATCTTTATCAGCAGTATTCGCAGCTCACGGACGTACAAAAACAGCACGGCTTCGCGAGCGATTTCGATGTGGCGCAAATCAAATCACGCACCGCCAGTGCGGAGGATGCTCTCTACACCGCGCAACAGGTGCGGGCGCAGACGATCCGCGCGATCGAAGTCGTCACCAGCCATTATCCGGCCGGCAGATTTGATGTGCGCCGATCCTTTCCCCGGCAACCGAGAAGCGTGCCTGCGGGGCTGCCCGCGCAGATCCTTGAACGCCGCCCGGACCTCATTGCCAGCGAGCGCCGCTTCGCCGCCGCTTTTCATCGAGTGAACGAAGCTCGCGCGGCGCGTCTGCCGCGCTTTGTGCTTAGCGCCGCGAGCGGGCTCGGAACCGCGCAACTCGATGGGGTTGGGACCCTCGACGCCGTCCTTTGGACTTTCGCCGCCGGAGTCACTCAACCAATCTTCTTTGGCGGTGAGCTCCAAGCCGCACAAGATCTTCGCACAGCCGAACAGAAAGCCGCCGCTGCGAGCTACGTGGGCTTCGCGTTGCGCGCGTTCGGAGAGGTGGAAGACGCGCTCGCCAACGATTACTATCTGCGCCAACGCGAAGGCGCGCTAGGCGACGCAGTGTCGAACAGTGGCGAGGCCGTGAACCTCGCCGGGAAGCAACTCGAACAAGGCCAGATCGACATGTTCACCATCTTGCGGCTAGCAGGTGAAAACCTCGCCGCAAAAGTGCAATTGACACAAATCCGCGCATCCCGTCTCCGCGAACGAGTAAACTTGTACCTGGCGCTCGGGGGCGATTTCGCGGGAACAGGCGCGCCAAAATGAGACAATATGCGTGCGTTATACACTGTTTTGATGAGATCTGTTGCCAGTTATCATAGTGGCTGCAACGAGTGGGCGTGAAACAGATACTATTACCGGTGATAGCCGGGCTTGTTGTGGCAGGCTGTTGCTCGACGCAGACTGACCTTCAACATTTATCCACTTCCGATCTGCAATTGCGGCGCTACGAACTCATGTATTGCTTGAGCATGGCGCGCATGAGCTGGGACAACCGACGGTTGAAGAGCAACGGCCATGATGATCTCAACGCCGACCTCGAAGAAAAGGAAGCCATCGAGCGAGAAATTACACGCCGTGGCGTGACGGATTATCACTGGCCACCGTCGGTTACGTACCCCTATCTACATGATCATTGTCACTGCCAGTGTTGGGTTGTTCACCTCTGAATCGGTAAAAGACAAAAATCTTCAACTCAGTTATTAAATGCGAACGATTACCAATAATTATCGGGATGCTCACATCTTAAACCTGGGCTCAGGCGGCCAAAGCGGTCCGTATCTGGTTACGCAAACAGGCGTGTCTCCGAGCGATGTATTGCCAAAGGAAAAGATGTTTGTCCTCCGTCCGGATGGACAGTGGGTTGATTTCAACGCGTATGCCTGCCAAGGCAAACCGGAAGCTATTGACGAGATTGTCTTCACCACCACAACGCAAATATTGGAGACGTTTGGGAAATTGTTCGGCCAACCGCGGGTTCTCGCCCTGCCGGTTGACGAAGCGGGACTCAAGGCTTGGTTAGAACGCCAGAAAGATGGCAATCCCTTGGAAGCGGCTCGCGCATGGGCCGTTGGATACCACGAGCGCCATCGCAAAAAACGCCGCAACTGATGTAACTCGACAGAATGGGCAACGAAAAGTTTGCGTCAGAAAAGACTGCCGCAGACTTGCAACAGCCAACCGTTGAATCGCGCGCGAGCACTGACCGACCAGGCTATAACATTTTGCCTGCTCGTACATGGTTGCGCGCGTATCAATCTACATGGCTGCGCGCAGATTTGATCGCCGGTGTTACTCTGGCCGCGTACCTCATGCCAGCCGGGCTGGCGGATGCATCGCTTGCTAACCTTCCGTCCGAAGCGGGCCTATACGCCTGCTTGTTTTCCGGCCTTGTTTTCTGGTTGTTTTGCAGCTCCCGGCACACAGCAATCACTGTTACATCCGCTATCTCCGTATTAGTGGGAGCATCGCTTGGTGATCTCGCCGGAGGTGATGCCTCACGATTTTGGGCTTTGGCTTCATGCACAGCGATAATCGTAGGCGTTCTTGCTTTTATTGCGTGGCTGGCCAGGGCAGGTGTGATCGTGAACTTCATTTCCGAAAGCGTCCTCATTGGTTTCAAGTGCGGGATCGCTCTCTTTATAGCGAGCACACAGTTGCCAAAGCTTTTCGGCTTCAAAGGTTCGCATGGCGATTTCTGGGAACGCTCGGGTCACTTTTTTTCGCATCTTGGTGACACAAATTCTGCGTCGCTCTTGCTTGGTGTCAGCGCGCTGATCCTGTTGCTGCTGGGCAAACGATTTTTGAAGAACAAGCCGGTCGCGCTGTTCGTCGTTATTGCTGGTATTCTCGTCGCTTCGATTATCGATGTCGGCAGCCTTGGCGTGAAAGTGTTGGGTGAAGTGCCACAGGGCCTGCCGCCATTCGGGCTTCCGGCAGTGCATCTATCTGACCTCAACGATCTGTTGCCTCTCGCACTCGGTTGTTTTCTTCTCGGGACAGTGGAAACTGCAGCGCTTGGTCGGATGTTCGCGGTCAAACACGGCTATCGTTTCGATCCGAACCAGGAACTGCTCGGCATCGCCGGAGCAAACGTTATGGCCGGCTTGGGCCACGGTTTTCCTGTTAGCGGTGGAATGTCACAGTCGCTCGTGAACGAAAGCGGCGGTGCGCGCACCCCTTTGTCGGGATTCATCGCCTCGCTGATCATGCTGCTGATCGTTTTGTTTCTCTCAGCTGCGCTGCGCAATCTTCCGCAGCCCGTACTAGCAGCGATCGTGCTCATGGCGGTAACTGGTCTCTTCAAACTGTCAGCGCTCAAACATGTGTGGCGAGCGGACCGCGCTGAATTTGTCGTTGCTATGGCGGCGCTATTGGGCGTGCTCGGCTCTGGACTGCTCCGCGGCGTGATGATCGGTGCTGTTATTTCGCTCGTGCAACTGCTTCGCACTGCCTCGCGTCCTCACGTTGCCTTCCTTGGCCGCATCCCGGGAAGTCGCCGGTTCTCAGATCGCCAACGGCATCCGGACAACGAATTGATTCCCGGGGTGCTGATTTTTCGTCCCGAATCCGGTCTCGTTTATTTCAATGTTGACCACGTGTGCAGGACGATTCTCGATCGCGTGAACGCCGAGCCGAAAATGCCCAGGCTGATTGTCCTAGATCTTTCGGCCGCTCCGCGCGTTGACCTGCAAAGCGCGCATTCACTTGGCGATTTATCGAAAGACGTCACTGCGAAAGGCATTGGATTCCAAGCCGTCGAAGCGCGCTCTTCAGTGCGTGATCGACTTCGCACTGAAGGCGTGGATTCGAAAATGGGCGGTATTAACCGCTTCAAAAGTGTCGCGGATGCGGTCGAAGATTTTCAGAATACCACGATCTTATGACGAACGACTAACAGCGTGATGCTCACGAAGATTTTACTGGCGGCTTGCCTGGTTGCTATCACCGTCACAATTCACGCGGCTGGTCTCGGCCTGGTATTGAGCCACGTATTGCATTCTAAAGTGCAACCGGAGGATACGCGCTTCTGGCCCATTACGTGGCTACTGATTCGGATCGCCTGGTTGCTTATTGTGATTCACCTGGTTGCGATCGCAGTGTGGGCCCTCTTTTTCTGGTTGGCGAAATGTTTGCCGAATTTCGAGTCGTCGTTCTATTTTTCGGCGGTTACCTACGCCACTATCGGGTACGGCGATCTCGTGTTGCCGAAAGAATGGCGTATGCTCGGCCCTATCGAGGGATTCACAGGAATTCTGATGTTCGGTCTCTCCACCGCATTTTTCTTTATCGTCGTAAGCAAAAGCGTTCTTTACCGCGCGGACGAAAGGAGCCAGGCCTGATCGCATGAAAACGCAATCCGATGCGCCGGCGGCGTCAGACAGAGAGCCTGCAGAAAAGAAAAAGTGGGTGGAGCCCGTTGCGGCTTTGCTAATGGCGCTGGCGACACTCAGCACTGCCTGGTGCTCATTCGAGTCAGCGGCGTGGACTCGAAAGAGTAATCGGCTGATGAACGAGTTCAACACGCTGGAACGAAAAGCGGGGTTGTTGAGGGTCCAGGGTATGCAGCAGGCGACCATTCACACCGGCATGTTCATGCAAGCGCTTGCTGCGCATCAGGCGGGCAACGAGAACCTGGTGAAGTTTTACGTTGAACGCTTTCCTCCCGAGCTGCGCAATGCTTACGATGCGTGGCTGGCACAGAAGCCTTTCGAAAATCCAAATGCAGATCCGCATCCT
>Ga0066904_10000049_pt1 | contig 12005 bp, 7 predicted proteins | sample PanSoiMetaPlot30_FD_133941 | JGI IMG/M metagenome (GOLD analysis project Ga0066904, IMG submission 133941) | Tropical forest soil microbial communities from Panama analyzed to predict greenhouse gas emissions - Panama Soil Plot 30 (version 2) | reverse complement strand
GTTGATGGTAAGATCATTCGCTTGCCGATTCCGGAGCTTTCAGAGGAACGTCGAAAGGAATTAGTACGTGCGCTTGGGAAAATGGCCGAGGAAGCGCGGGTGCGTGTCCGTGCCAATCGGCACACTGCCATCCACGAAGCCAAGAAACTCAAGGCCTCTGGCGGTTTGACCGAGGACCAGTTGCACGACGTGGAAGGCGAAGTGCAAAAACTTACCGACCGCTTCGTCAAATCCATCGATGAGCATCTTAAGCACAAAGACGCCGAGGTCATGAAGGTGTAGTTCGGTAGGACCCGTTTGAGGGTCTAAACGGCGAAACTTTCGCCGCAGGAGCAGTGAGCGACGGCGTTGGGATTGGTCACTTTGAAGCCGCCTTTTTGTAGGTCTTCGCTGTAATCAAGCACGGAGCCGCTGACGAACAGCGCGCTCTTTGCATCGACGACGAGACGCACACTTTGGGTCGGAACGAGGATATCGCGCTCCCGCGGCCCGTCTACCAAATCCATGACGTATTGCAGACCGGAGCAGCCACCGCCGACGACCTTGAGGCGCAGCGCGCCCTCTGGCTTACCTTTTTCTTCAAGCAGAGAGGCTAATTTGCGCGCCGCTTTTTCAGTGACGCCGATCAGGCGCTCATTGCCAATTTTATAGTTGATCGTCGGTGTTTCTGTCGTCATCAGCAGTCGTTAAACATTATCCGTTTTGGGTGGCTCTGCGAAGCAACTCGGCGACCTGGTTCTGCACATTTTCCAATTCATCCAGGCGTAATTGCGGATCGGGCACGATGAACACATCGCCCGTTGAGCCCTGCTCGTAAATGAGAAGGCGCCTCCCGCCATCCCGGGATTCGGTCTTCACTTGTTTTAACACGCGCTTTCGCTCGAGCATCGCGGCCAGAACGTAGCAGGCGTTTGCTGGCGGGGAATCCGACGCAATCAACCGGCGAAACAGCTGCTCTGCATTCTCCCTGGGCACGGGTTCGGCGGGCTTTGCCGGCACCGGCTCGAAACGCGATTTCCAAAACGAGAACGGCCGAATGTTTTCATTGCGGTTTTGCCACGCCTGTTCACTTAAATCCTCGCGGCGGTAGCCTTCGGCGTCGTGAAAGAGCAGGGTGTAAAAATATTCGCCAGACACAAACGGCCGCTGGGTCACGGCGCAGTAGTTCGCGCGATGTTTAATTGCCCATTCGTTTGGGAGTGGGTTCATCGCGCAACTATACGCCGCGCGGTGAACAGATGAAAGCTGGGCGCTTCGCGATTGGAAGCGCGAAGATAGAACAAATAGAGGCCGATTGCCGCGAAAAGGACGTTCGGTGTCCAGGCGGCGATCCATGCAGGCACGCGATCGCCTTCGCCCAGCGCGAGAAAAAGGTGAACAAGGAAGTTCATCGAGAACACGAGGATCACTGCGGCGGCAACACTAGACAATACACCGCGACGCGAGTAGCCGATTCCAAGCGGTGCAGCGATACATACCACGACCAGGCACGTCCAGGGCAGAGCCATCCGGTAGTGCAGGTGCGTGCGAAACGGCGCCAGCAATGTCACGGGAAAATCGGCGTTGAAATGCAGATATTCGCGCAATTCCGGCAGGCTAAGAAATTCGGCCTGCACATTCGCACTGCCCAGCCGGAATGGTGTTTCGCTCCAATGGTCGATCGTTAGGGAAGGACGAAATTCTTCCTTCGTGATGTTTCCAGCCGCGTCATAGTAAGCGAGTCGCACATTCTGCAGCTCCCACGTCTTTGTCTCAGGCCGGTAATAAGCGCGGGCCGCCGCGTAACTCATGAGGATGTTATCCTTCGCGTCTTGTTGCAGCACCTGCACGTTGTTGAATGTGTTGTCGCCAAGGCGAAAGTTCTGGATAAACCAGGTGCGCAGGTCGGTTCGATTGCGAAAAACTTGCCCCTGAATAATGCGCGCAGGACGCGCCTGCGCTTCTGAAAGAAACGCTTTGCGCGCCAGTTCTGCATGCGGCGCCAGCGAATAGTTCAGCGCCATGCTCGCCGCCACAGTGAGCAGACCGATACCGATCAACGGCATCAACAGACGGGGAAGACTTACTCCTGCCGTGAGCATGGAAACAATTTCATTCGCACGCGACATTCGGCCGAGCGAAAAAAGGAGCGAGAGTAGCAGCGAAACCGGGAGCAGGATGATGAAAACCTGCGGGATCTGCGTGGCATAATAGCGCGCGACCAGGGACAATCCAATATGGTTATCAATGAAACTCGAAATATTGTCGCTGACGTCGAAGATGAGCCAGATCGAAATGAATCCGGCGATGCAGTAAAAATAAACCTGCACGAAGTTTCGAATGACGTATCGATCGAGAAGTCGCATTGCGGTCCAAGATAATCCGGTTGTAATTAGCGTACTCAAGTCGGTGACCTCCGCCAGATCGCAACAGCAAGAATGCCGAAATCCGAATGTGGAAGCTCGAAGGAATGACGAATGATCAGGTGAAAAACCACTGTGACGTGATTTTTTCGTCATTCGGGCTTTGTTCTTCCTGCGTCATTCGTCATTCGTCCTTCGTCATTTGCTTTGGCTAGCGATGATTGCGCTGAAAGACAATCTGGGCAGCGATTTCGTCGAGCGGGTTCGCAGATTCTTTTCCGAGAACGGGCCGCTCTCGAAAGCGAGAAATTTCGAGTTCCGTCCGCAACAGCAGGAAATGGCAGCGCGCGTCGCGCAAGCGCTGGAGGAAGAACAGCATCTGGTAGTTGAGGCCGGCACCGGCGTGGGCAAATCGCTGGCTTACCTGGTGCCATCGGTCCTGTTCGCGCTCGAGCGGCACAAAAAAGCGATCGTTTCCACGCACACAATCAACCTGCAGGAACAACTGCTGTACAAGGACATTCCGATCTTGAAAAAAGTGCTGCCCGTCGAGTTCGAAGCAGCGTTAATGAAAGGCCGGCAAAATTATCTTTGCCCGCGCCGGCTCGAGCGAGCATCGCAAAGCGAGCAGGAACTCTTCACCGGCCCGGAGCGGAGCGAATTGCAACGGTTGGCCGAATGGGCGCTCACTACGCGGGATGGATCGCTCAGCGATCTTTCGGTCGAACCTGATCCAAAAGTTTGGACCCAGGTTTGCAGCGAAGCGCATATCTGTACTCAAAAGACCTGCGGACAGGATCCGCGATGTTTCTATCAGCAGGCGCGTAAACGGCTGCTGGCGGCGGACATCATCGTGCTCAATCACACAATGCTGTTCATTCTGCTTGGGTCGCCCGATCTGCAGGAAGAACGCGAGAGCGGCTTTCTGTTCCCGAATGATTTCATCATTTTCGACGAAGCACACACCGTCGAGCAGGTCGCGTCGAAGCAAATTGGTATTGGCATCTCGCAATACGGACTGCGATCGACAATCCAGCGGCTTTACAACGCGCGGACACGCAAAGGTCTTTTCACCGTGATGCGCGATGCAGTCGGCGTACGACTCGCGGCGGAATTGGTTGACGACGTAGACAAGTTCTTTGCTGCAGTTGAATCGAAATCGAATTTTCGCAAAGGCCGCGAATTTCGGGTGCGCGATGTCGAACTTGTTCCCGACACGATTACCGCCCGGTTGACGGCGCTTCAGGCGCGCGTAGCCGACGTTATTAAACGCGCCGACGACGAAATCTTGAAAGCAGAGCTGCAAGAATTCGGCCGGCGCATTCGCGATTCGCGAGACGGCATTTCGATTTTCCTGGAGCAAAGCGCACCGGAGCATGTGTATTGGGTCGAGCGCACCGGCAAAACGGAGCGGTTCCTCGCGCTAAACGCCGCGCCCATCGATCTCGCGCCGGTGCTGCGACGGATGCTCTTTCGCGACAACTGTTGTTGCGTGATGACCAGCGCCACTCTGGCGGTGGGCCGCCCGGACCTCGCTTATTTTCGCGCGCGCATCGGGGCAACAGATGCCGAGCCATTGCAGCTCGGCAGTCCCTTTAATTTTCAAAAGCAGATGAAGATGTTCGTGGTTCAAAAAATGCCCGATCCCCGCGACGATGGTTACCACAAAGCGCTCGAACATTGGATCTCGCATTTCGTTCAGCGAACTGACGGCCGAGCGTTTGTCCTTTTCACGAGTTATCGCGACATGCAGCACGTTGCAGGAGCGATGGAGAAATTCTTTGCGACCAAGGACATGAACCTTCTCGTTCAGGGTGGAGGCGCGCCGCGCAGCAAGCTCCTTGAGCAATTCAAGTCAACCCCGCGCAGTGTCCTCTTCGGTACAGACAGTTTTTGGGGCGGCGTCGATGTGCCGGGCGAAGCGCTTTCGAACGTGATCATCACGCGCCTGCCATTTGCCGTGCCCGATCACCCGCTTATCGAAGCGAAACTGGAGCTGATCGAAGAGCGCGGCGGCGATCCATTCACAGAATATTCTTTGCCGGAAGCGATCCTAAGGCTGCGGCAAGGTGTCGGCCGCTTAATCCGAACCAGGAGCGACCGCGGCATCATTGTCATCCTCGACAACCGCATCATGACGAAGCCCTACGGCCGGGCGTTCATGCAAGCGCTGCCGAAGTGTCCAGTGGAGATTATGTAGAAATGTTCACTTGAACGTATACTAGACCATGCTGTAGGTTGCCTGCATGGAAGGGCAGATGCAGGTGCAGGAAATCTTCGCAATTCTCCACAAGTGGGGAATTCATACGCTTGGCCAGTTGGCCACGCTGAATAAGGAGCAGGTTTCGGTCCGACTTGGTTCCGAAGCGATCCGAATGTGGGAGCGCGCCAACGGGCAATCCAATCGAGTGCTCAAACTGATTCGGCCGCCGGAATCGTTCGAGGAGAGGTTCGAGTTTGAGCGCGAAATCGAAACAGTCGAGCCGCTGCTGTTCATACTCCGGCGGTTTTTGGAGCAGCTCGCTGTGCGTTTGGCTGGAATTTATCTAGTCCCAAAAGAACTAATCCTGCGCATCACCTTCACGCATAAGCAGAGTTACGAACGTGTTTTCAAAATTCCGCAGCCAACAAACGATATCGATCTTCTGTTCCGGATGCTCCAGACACACCTGGAGAATTTTCGATCCGAGCATCCGATCGTTGCGGTCGCGCTGAGCGCAGAGCCGATCAAACCTGCCGGCGAACAATTCGGATTATTTGAAACGACATTGCGCAATCCGCATCAACTCTCAGAAACGCTTGCCCGTTTGACCGCTCTCGTAGGCGCCGACCGGACCGGCACACCGGTTTTGGAAGAGACGCATCGGCCCGACGCATTTCGCATGCAGCCGTTTTCATGGGCTGTAGTGTCCGCTGTCCCCAGCGGACAAAACCGCCAGTCCGGCCCGGACTCTGCTGCGCTGAGGACAACGCACGCTACAGCAGCATTGCGAAGATTTCGGCCGGCAGTGGCTGCGTCTGTCTTGCAGGATGAAGATAGACCGGCGCACGTTCGTAGTGCAGAAATTTCTGGAAAAATAACCGAGCAACGCGGCCCGTATTTACTTTCTGGAAATTGGTGGGACGAAAAATCGTGGACGCGCGCCGAGTGGGATCTGCAGTTGGAGAATGGTGAAGTAGTTCGGTGTCACGAATCGGAAGGAACTTGGGAGCTGGATGGGATCTATGACTGAAGTAGAGCGTAATTCGAGATTCGTGAACCGTGCCGTAACGCAGCCGCCGATAGCGACGAGGCCGGGCTTTCCATCGCCCAGACGATGTAACGATTCAACGATTTAACGATTCACGGACTGCAATGAGCTACTGCGAATTGCATTGCTGCAGCGCGTTCAGTTTTTTGCGCGGCGGTTCATTTCCCGAGCAATTAGCTGACGTCGCAACGGAACTGGAAATGCCGGCCATGGCGTTGCTCGACCGCAACGGCGTTTATGGCGCGCAACGATTTTCCGTCGCTGCGCGTGAGCACGGCGTGCGGCCAATCATCGGCGCCGAATTGTCGATGGAAGACGGCAGCATTTTGCCGGTGGTGGTGGAAAATCGCACGGGCTACAAAAATTTGTGCGAACTGCTGACCCAGGCGCATCTGCGCAGCGAAAAAGGCAAATGCGCAGTGCAATGGGATGAGCTACTGCAATTCGCCGACGGGTTGGTGGCATTTCTGGGGAGCCCACACTTGCAGTGTGCTAATGCCAGTCCGGCTCGGACTTTCGGCATTCTGCCGAAACAAACTTTCCTTGAAAGGAGATTCACCCACCAGATTGAGTCCAAGAAAAGTTCGCGAACGCAGAATGCATTCGCCAGGACCCTACAAGCGTGCGCTCCCCAGAATTCTGTGGACCGTGCGAAGCTGCTTATCGATGCCTTTGGCCGCGAAAACGTTTTTGTTGAACTTCGGCGCCATTTCATCCGTGGGGAGGAACGCATTAATCGAGAACTGATTGATCTGGCGCGCGTGCATCGGTTGCCGCTGCTCGCAACGAACGGTGTGCAATATGCCAAGCCGTACGGGCGCGAGGTGCTGGATGTTTTCACCTGTCTTCGCGAACACACGCATCTGGACGCCGCCGGCAAATTGCTCACCCAAAACGCCGAGCGCCATCTGAAGAGCGATCGCGAAATGCGCGCAATTTTCGCAGATTTACCAGAAGCGATCCAGAACACATCGCACCTGGCTGAGCGGCTCACATTTTCTCTCGAAAATCTCGGGTACGAATTTCCTGAGTATCCGGTGCCAACTGGACACAGCATGGATTCATTTTTGCGCACCATCGTCTGGTTCGGCGCGCAACAGCGGTACGCGGCGATCAGCCCGAAAGTGAAACGCCAGATCGAAGAAGAGCTCGCGCTGATCACGAAGCTCGGTTTCCCCGGCTATTTCCTGATCGTCTGGGATATCGTCAATTTCTGCCGGGAACACAACATCATGGTCCAGGGCCGCGGTAGCGCAGCGAACAGCGCGGTCTGTTATTGCCTCGGCATCACGCCAGTCGATCCGGTGGAAAATCATCTCGTCTTCGAACGCTTTCTGAACGAGAGCCGCAAAGGCTGGCCGGATATTGATCTTGATCTTCCCAGCGGTGACCGCCGTGAAGCAGTGATCCAGGAAATTTATCGGCGTTACGGCAAACACGGCGCAGCCATGACCGCGAACGTCATCACGTATCGTGGGCGCAGTGCGGCGCGCGAGATAGGCAAAGCGCTCAATTTTTCGCCGAGCATTATCGACCGGTTCTCGCACCTGTTTGCCAGCGGCGATTTCCCGCACACGATGGAATTGGAAGCGCAGATCGAAGCTGCCGGTCTGCCGAAAAACCATCCGCGGATGCCGGCGTTCATCCGTTTGTATCACGCGATTTACGGTTTGCCGCGGCATCTTGGCCAGCATTCCGGCGGAATGATCATCTGCCAGAACAAACTCAGCTCGTTCGTGCCGCTGGAAAACGCGTCAATGCCGGGCCGCGTCGTGGCGCAATGGGACAAGGACGATTGCGAAGACCTCGGCATCGTGAAGGTCGACTTGTTAGGCCTCGGCATGATGTCGGTGATGCAGGATGCATTCGAATTGTGCAGGCAGCGCGAACGTCCCGACAGGTGGGGACTCGATCTGGCTCACATTCCCAAAAACGACGAGAAAACGTTCGAGATCATGCACTGCGCCGACACCATCGGCGTATTTCAAATCGAGAGCCGCGCGCAAATGGCCACATTGCCGCGCATGAAACCGAAATGTTTTTACGATGTGGTGATTGAAGTGGCGATTATTCGCCCCGGCCCGATCCAGGGCGACATGGTGCATCCGTATCTGGAGCGCCGCGCCGGACGCGAAGAGGTCACGTACTTCGATGATCGCTTGAAACCGGTGCTGGAGCGCACCCTCGGTGTGCCGTTGTTCCAGGAACAAATGCTCAAGATCGCCATGATCATGGCCGATTTTTCCGGCAACGAAGCCGAGGAATTGCGGCGCGCGTTGAGCTTTCATCGTTCCGGGGAACGCATGCGCAAAGTGAGCCTGAAACTCCGCGCAGCCATGGAACGAAAAGGCATCGCTCCCGACAAGATCGACAAGATCATTCAGTCCATCTCGTCGTTTGCGCTTTACGGTTTTCCCGAATCGCACGCGATCAGCTTTGCCATTCTGGCTTATGGCAGCGCGTATTTAAAAGTGCATCGCGCGCCGGAATTTTATGCGAGCCTCCTGAACAATCAGCCGATGGGTTTTTACACTCCGGCCACGATTGTAAAAGATGCGCAGCGGCACGGGCTGAACATCAAACCGGTTTGCGTGTCCCAATCCGATTGGCGCTGCACGGTTGTCGATGACAACACGGTGCGTCTCGGATTTTGCATCGTAAGCGGATTGCGCCAGGAACCCGCGGAAGAGCTCGTCAAACAACGGCAGGATCACGCATTCGATTCCTTGGATGATTTCAAGCGCCGCGTTCCGCTGGCAAAAGACGAATTGCGCACATTAGCTGAACTGGGTGCCCTCAATTGTTTCGCCGAACATCGCCGCGCTGCGATGTGGAAGGTGGAAGAGACACTGCATGATGATTTGTTAGCGCGCTTGCGCGTTGTAGCGGCGTTTGTGTCAAACGCCGAATCGCAACAAAAGGCGCTTGGCACAAGCACCTCTACAACGATCCCCCTTGCGCCAATGACCTTACCCGAGCGCGTCAAAGCAGATTACGAAAGAATGAACCTGACCACCGGTCCGCACCCAATGAAACTGTTGCGCAAAAATCTGCCGAACATTTGGCGCGCGACCGACCTCGTTCAGGCGCGGCACGGTTCGACGATTCAGATCGCCGGCAACGTCATCTGCCGCCAGCGTCCCGGCACAGCGAAAGGATTTGTTTTTATCAGTCTGGAAGACGAAACCGGCGTTTCGAATGCAATTGTCGATCCAGACTTGTTCGAACGTTTCCGGCTGGTGATCACCGAAGAAGCCTTCCTTCTCATCGAAGGCCGGGTCCAGAATTCAGACGGCGTTGTTTTGATCAAAGCACGCGAGATTAAACCGCTCGTTCACGAAACACTGGTCGGCAGCGAATCGCACGATTTTCGTTAAGTTGGATGGCGCCTGACACAGACGGCCTACAATGTTGGATTACTTCGGAGGCTTTGCGGGCTGTCGTGACTTGATCGGCACTTCTTCCTCTGGCGCGATTTCGTATTCCGGTTTCTGAACCCCCATCAGCCAGTGATCAAACCAGCCGACAATATGCTGCAAGCGCTCGACGCGATGCCACGGCTGGCCCGAGCGGGAGAGCTCGTGGGACTCGTTAGGGAAACGCACCATCACAGTGGGAATTTTGCGGAACTTCAGCGCCCGAAATGTTTGTTCGCCCCCGGCGCCGGGCGGCGTGCGATAGTCTGCCTCCCCAAGAATCAACATCATCGGGGTCTTAACATTGTTGATGTAACTGATCGGTGAGCGCGCCCGATACTCATCCGGATCTTCAAACGGCGGAGCTCGAAACCAGTTCGGTTGGAAAAGTGTGAAGTCCCCTGTGTACCACCAGTTTTCCCAATTGGAGATGTCGCGCTGCGAGACGGCTGCAGCAAAGCGGCCTGTTTGGCCGACCACCCAGTTTGTCAGCAATCCGCCGCCGCTTCCCCCCGTGACGCCGAGTTTCTTGTCATCGATATAACCGCGTTTAATCGCTTCATCCACACCCGCCATCAGATCTTTGTAGTCATCTCCTGGGTAACGATACTGGATCACGTTGCCAAATTCCTGGCCGTAACTAGTGCTGCCGCGCGGATTCGGGTACAGCACCACGTACCCCTTTGCCGCCATCCACTGGAATTCGTGATCGAAAATGAAACCGTACGCGACGTGCGGTCCGCCGTGGATGTTCAGAATCAGCGGATATTTTTTATGCGCATCGAACCCGGGCGGTTTTTGCAACCACGCCTGGATGCGTTTGCCATCAAAGCTCTCATACCAAATTTCTTCCGGCTCAGTGAGATTCAGTTTCGAAAACAGCTCATCATTCACATTCGTTAACTGCTTCGGTGACGTACCAGGAGTTGCGCGATCGAGAACAAAAAGATCGTTAACACGAGTGGGCGTGGAAATGACATAGACAAGCTTCAAAGCATCGGGCGTGGCGTGAAAACTCATCACGCCGTGATTTCCCGAAGTTAAGTCAGCGGCGCTTCCCGTTGCGACGTCGAAGACGGCGAGATTTCTCTTTCCTTCCCTGGAATAAACTGCGATGAGGCCTTTTCCGTCTGCCGTCCAGATCGGTTTGTTTAGTCCACCAGCCCGCGGCGACGCGCTGTCGCCGATAATGAAACCGTCGATGTCGAAATCAAAGTCGGCGGTGAGATTCCGTGGTTTTGCGTTCGGCGACAGATCGAGCACCCACAGGTCTGGTTCCGTGTATGAGTTGATCGGCTGGTTGGTCCCAGCGACGAATGCAACCTGTTTGCCGTCGGGACTGAGAGACAACGCTCCTCCGCCCGGTCCAAACTGCGTGTTCAGATCGATCGTCGTGATCTTGATCGATTTGTCGCCGGCTGCCGCCACGGAGTAAAGATCTGTTCTCGGCAGTTCGTAATACGGTTCGTCGATCCGGCTCGACGTAAAATAAATTTGCGAGCCGTCCTTCGACCAAATCGCGTTGTCTTCATCGAAGCGGCCGGTGGTGAGCTGGCGCGGTTTCACTTTCTCTTCGGCGCTTCGCGGCGGGGTCACTATCCAGATATGACTCGGATGCTTTGAATCGATGTAACCTTCATTGTCTTGTCGATACACCGCGCGGGTTATCACGCGCACGTCACTCTCGTGGTCGGATTCCGCTTTGCTCGCTGGAGTTGGCGTTGCCTTGTCTGCCGGCTTCCCCGCAGGAGTCTCGGTGGAGGCGGGAGCCTTAGGGGAGGCGGATGGCCCGGGCTTTTCCTCGTTCTTTTTCCTTTCCTGTTTCGCAAGGTCCTCCGCGTTCGTGTCGCTTGTGAACGTGATGTTTTTTCCGTCTGGCGCCCAGACCGGATTGCCAGCGCCTCTTGGGAGTTCGGTAAAAACGAAGGAATCGCCGCCGGCCATCGGCAGCATTGCCAGTTGTGGCGGCTCAGGCTTGCCATCTTTTTCCGTCGAGCGCAGGAACAGCAAAAATTTTCCGTCGGGCGACCAGCGCGGCGTTGTGTCGTGATCGCCTTTTGTGAGTTGACGTGGCGCTTCGCCGCCCGCCACCGGCACCGACCAAATGGAAGTGTTATAGCCTTCTTTCTTCTCGTTAACGGTGACGCGCACAAATGCAACGCGCGAGCCATCCGGCGACACTTGCGGATCACCGATCCAGACGAAATCCCAAAGATCTTTCTCAGTGATGGGCCGCTTTTCCGCGAGCGCGGTGCCAATGCCCAAAGCCAGAAAAATGACGAAGCACGAATGACGAATAACGAAGGAATGACGAAGCACGAAGTCCGAGAGCAAACATCGAGAGTGTTTCGTCATTTGATCATTTTGCGTTGTTTCGACATTCGACATTCGGATTTCGTCATTTCGCCGCCGCAGAGCGGCCGTGATCACATGTGCTCGATCACGTTGTCGCCGAACTGCGAACACTTGATCTCAGTCGCGCCGTCCATCAAACGCGCGAAGTCATACGTGACGCGTTTGCTCGCGATCGCGCCGCTCAATCCTTTGAGAATCAGGTCTGCGGCTTCCGTCCAGCCCATGTAACGGAACATCATTTCGCCGGAAAGAATCACTGAGCCCGGATTGACCTTGTCCTGGTTTGCGTATTTCGGCGCGGTGCCATGGGTCGCTTCGAAAACTGCGTGGCCGGTGATGTAATTGATATTTCCTCCCGGCGCGATCCCGATTCCTCCCACCTGCGCAGCGAGGGCGTCGCTCAGATAATCGCCGTTCAAATTTAGCGTGGCGATGACGTCGAAATCTTCAGGTCGCGTCAACACTTGCTGAAGTGTGATGTCGGCAATCGCGTCTTTGATCACAATGCCAGCGCCCGGTTTACCCATGGGAATTCTGCACCACGGCCCGCCGTCGAACTCTTGTGCGCCGAAATATTTGTTGGCGACTTCAAAACCCCAATCGCGAAATGCGCCTTCGGTAAATTTCATAATGTTGCCCTT
>Ga0066904_10000048_pt1 | contig 12100 bp, 10 predicted proteins | sample PanSoiMetaPlot30_FD_133941 | JGI IMG/M metagenome (GOLD analysis project Ga0066904, IMG submission 133941) | Tropical forest soil microbial communities from Panama analyzed to predict greenhouse gas emissions - Panama Soil Plot 30 (version 2) | reverse complement strand
GTTTCCCCGTTGGCGTCCATTACCCAAGTCCCGCGAGCCTTCGACTTTGAAAGTTCTCATTGGCCCTCGCACTTCCACCACACCGGTCCATTCCACAACGGCAAAGGCCGGGAGAACGTGGATTTTCCCTGGGAGCGATTAACGGGAGAGCCACTCATCTACGCTTCAATGGGGACGATTTTGAACGGCCAGGCAGATGTTTTCCGCACCATCGTAGCTGCCGTGGCAAAGAATAAGAATCTGCAACTAGTGCTTTCTGTTGGCGATCAGATCGACCCGAAGCAAATCGGACCGGTCCCGAACAATGCCATTATCGTAAAGCGTGCGCCACAATTGGAGCTGCTCAAACAGGCCACGGTCTGTATCACCCATGCTGGGCTGAACACCGTGCTCGAAGCTTTGGCACAAGGCGTTCCGCAGGTAGCGATCCCGGTAACCTATGATCAACCTGGTGTCGCGGCGAGAATCGCGCATCAAAAAACCGGCGTAGCCACCCCATTAGACAAATTAACCGCTGACCACCTCGCATTCCTTTTAAACGAGGTGCTAACCGACCCAACATATCGAGAGAATTCGCGTAAACTTCAAAAATCGATCGCTGAGGCCAATGGACTTTCAGTCGCCGCTGACCTGATAGAGGAATCTGTCGGCTAGTTTTCGCTCCGTTCCGAGGCTGCTAAATATCGGGTCCGAAATCTCAAAGAAGGCGATGATGTTTTTGCAGTGATGAAGGCGACCTCTGTGCCGGTCGAAAAGGAATAGTCCTCAGTTTGCCGACAATTCAGCCGCTACGAGGCAAGCGTCATCTGTTAGGGCTGATGAATCGCCAAATTTGCAAACATCACTGACAATCGCATCGAGCAAAGACTCAGTGGACCGATCAAGATTGGAGCGAACGCTTTCCCGCAAACCTTCAATGCCAAACTGGCTGCCATCGCTGGCCTCGACTTCGATGATGCCATCAGTGAAGAACAAAAGGAAATCGCCAGGCTGAAGCCTAGCCTCTGTCGTCTTAAAGGGCGCGTTTGGAATGATCCCGATCGCAGGGCCGGATGAATCTTCGCCAACAATCATGCTCTGCACTTCACCGGAACTTCGGCGCGCACGCAGCGGCGGTGGATGACCGGCCCGAGAAAAGCGCACGTTGCCCGTTGTGACATTGATCACGCAGTACAGCACCGTCACGAACACGAGCGTGCCGGTCTGCTTCAGAATTCCTGTGAATTCGCTGTTCAATTGCGTCAGCAGTCGCCCGGGATCCGGTGCGTCCGCCGAGTGACTTTCGATCATTGCGCGCATCATCGCAGTGATAAGCGCCGCGCGAACGCCATGGCCCATTACATCACAAATACAAACAGCGGCCGCGTCGTCGTTAAGCCGCGCGATATGAAAGAAATCGCCGCCCATTAGGGTTGCCGGCAGATAACGATGACAAAAGCGGAGCTTGGTTGCAGCCGCACCAGCGTGGGCCGGAATGCTGGGATACGTGCTAGGCATGAGCGCCTGCTGCAATTCCGTCGCCATTCGCAGATCTGTTTCCATCTGCTCATTTTTCTGGCGAATCTCGCGGTCGCGCTCTTCCAACTCCCGAATGTTCGTCAGCAAAAGCGCATTTTGAACTTTAAACAGTGTTTCGGTACCGATAAATCCAAGGAATCCGCCGCTTTCGTCTACCAACAAAACGTCATCGTAGAAATTCTCGTCGGGACGCGCGAACACGGTGCGCAAGACATCGCCGATCGGCGTCGCTACTTTAATGCGCGTTTCTTCTTTGCAGAGATGGTTGCGGATTGGCTTGCGCGCCCATAGCGAAAAACCGTAGCGTCCGCCAAGTAACGCCGCGATTTCCTGTCGCGAACACATTCCAAGAAGGCGCTCCCCTTCGAGCACTGCGACAAAATTTATGCTTCCTGTTTTAAAAATGTCAGCGACGCTTTCGACTGACGCACTAGCCTGCGTCGCCGTGCGATGACCAATAAGAACGCGCAGGTCGATCGATTCAGCTCGCACCGGCGGATTAAGATCAAGGGACGGCGAGGAAACTTGGTCGTCACTTTGTGCGGCCGCGTGCATAGATATTTCTCTATCAGACTTTGACTACGATAAAGCGTTACAAATTCATGACATTCGCGTTCCCAAAACTAGCTGGAACAAACCGAGTCAATAAATGAGCTTGGGGAATTGTTGACTGGCACAAACAGTTTCCATCGGAAATGATTGAGCCGCGTTGCAGAAAAACAAGGGCAGAGAGTGATGCGGGGTGGTCTGAATGTCCGATCTGATTGGCAGGACGGTTTTGGGATATCCCCGCGAATGAATTCGCTGAATGTCGAACCATAAAGAAAAATGAGCCGATTTACTGAACGTCACCTCGATCCGGCCAGTCGGTTAGGCGAAATTTTGTTTGGTTTTATTATGGTGCTGACAGTTACGCTCACTGCCGGATTTGGTGTCGCTGATGGCAAAAGAGGTGTTCGTCAGCTTCTGCTCGCTGCCGTTGGGGCCAATGTCGCCTGGGGAATTATCGACGCGGTCATGTACCTCATGAACTCCATGGTCGTGCGCAGAGGCAAAATTCGATTGGTCGAAGCCGTGCAACGCGCTCCTGATCAGGAGAGCGCTCTCGTCCTGATTAGGGATCGAATCGAACCGGAACTTCAAGAGCTACTTGGTCCGGAAAAGGCCGATGCTTTCAGTAGATCCGTTTTTAAACACATCCTCGCAGCGCGAATTGCAAAAACAAGGATTCTGACAAAAGAAGATTTCTACGGCGCGCTCGCATCTTTCTGGCTGGTCTTTGTATCGTGTCTGCCCGCCGCAATTCCATTTCTCATCTTTAGCGAGCCGCAGGTTGCGCTGCGGGTTTCCAATTTTCTTCTGATCATAGGGCTCTTTTATGTGGGACAAAAATGGGCCGATTACGCGGGCAAGAACCGCGTGGTCTTCGGATTGGCATTGGTAGCGGTCGGGCTTATGCTCGTCGGCGTGGCAATTCTGCTGGGAGGCTAAATATATGCGCCCGCATGCGGCTTTGGCGACTATTGCCGGCTTAGCTGTTTGCCAGTCGTTAGGTGCAACGGAAACCAGTGCTCAGTTGGAAGGCGATACCGAAAGAAGCGGAACAAAATGGGAGTTCTCGTTGTCCACTTTTACTTACCTCGCCCAGCATGCACGCGATTATGCAAATCCAAACTTCACGGCCGACCGTGATTGGCTGCATCTTGAAGCGCGATACAATTATGAGGAACTCAAGACAGGCTCCGTCTGGCTCGGTTGGAATTTCAGCGCGGGAAAAAAGCTGCAGTTCGAAGTTACTCCGATGCTGGGCGGCGTCTTTGGAGACATAACTGGCATCGCGCCGGGCTATACGATTACAATCCGCTACCAGCCATTCGAGTTGTCCACTCAGGGCGAATACTTTTTCGATGCCGGCACAAGCTCCGGGAATTTCTTTTACGGCTGGTCGGAGCTGAGTGCTTGGCTGACCGATTGGTTGCGACTCGGAACCGTGGTGGAACGGACCCAGGCTTCGGGTTTTAGCTCCGACGTCCGGCGTGGTCCGCTGGTGGGATTCAAATACAAAGAAGTCGAGCTAACAACTTACTGGCTCGCCCCCGGTTCTGACGAAGCGACTTTTGTTTTTGGCGTGACCTTTAATTTTTGAGTCATAACTCTCGTGATCATCTTCCCTCGAAGTTCCCGGTCGAAACAATATCAACCGCCCCATCAAAGATCGGGGTGATTAGGGTCGAGTTGAAAAACGCTCGAATTAGATTGCCGCGATGAATTCCCCTTCCTCGCTCCGCTGGATTCCTGCTCTCGGGTGGTTACGCGCTTATGATCGGAGTTGGCTGCGCGGCGATGTGCTCGCCGGCGTCACGCTTGCCGCATATCTGCTTCCTGCGGCATTGGGGGATGCGTCGCTCGCGAACCTACCGCCGGAAGTAGGTCTTTACGCTTGTCTGTTTGGGGGCGTGGTTTTCTGGATCTTTTGCGGGTCGCGCTACACTGTGGCCTCGGTTACTTCTGCAATTTCGCTGGTTATCGGCTCCTCGCTTGGCGAGATTACCGGCGGGAACACGATGCGTTTTGGCGCACTCGCGACCGGCACTGCGTTGTTGGTCTCGCTTATCGCCTTCGTTGCATGGCTCGCGAAAGCGGGAGTCCTGGTGCATTTCATCTCAGAGAGTGTCATGACCGGATTCAAATGCGGCGTTGCGCTCTTCCTTGCCAGCACGCAATTACCGAAGCTTTTTGGATTTCATAGCGCTCATGGAAGTTTTTGGGGAAATACAGGTTTCTTCTTCCAGCACCTGAACGAAACGAACTCGATGTCGCTTCTCGTTGGAGGAATCGCGCTCGTGCTGCTTATCCTTGGGAAAATTTTTCTCAACCACAAACCCGTCGCACTCTTCGTGGTAATCGGAGCCATAATCGCTGCATCGACCCTTTCGTTGGAGACGCGTGGTGTTAAGCTAATTGGCGCCGTGCCTCAGGGAATACCTCCGCTGAGAGTTCCTCCTCTTTACTGGCGTGACCTGAACGAATTGCTTCCACTAGCCCTGGCTTGCTTTCTTCTCGGCGCGGTCGAAACGGCGGCGGTCGGACGAATGTTCGCCGCGAAGCACGGCGGACGATTCGATGCTAATCAGGAAAATCTGGCTCTCGCCGCATCGAACCTGTTCGCTGGACTTGGTGGCGGCTTCCCAGTGAGCGGCGGCACATCGCAATCACTCGTCAATGAAGAAGGCGGAGCGCACACGCCGCTCTCTACTGCGCTCGCTGCACTTTTCATCCTCCTTGTTGTTCTCTTTTTCTCCCATCTCTTGAGCGCATTGCCTCAACCGGTGCTCGCTGCAGTGGTTTTGGTGGCGATCGCAGGTTTGCTCCATCTCGCGGCCTTGAAAGAACTTTGGCGTAACGATCGATCTGAGTTTGTGGTGGCAATCGCCGCTTTCGCCGGAGTGCTCACCTTTGGTTTGCTCCGCGGTGTAATGCTCGGCGCTTTGATTTCACTTGTGCAATTGGTGCGCGTTTCATCCCACCCGCACGTTGCTCTTCTTGGACGAATTCCCGGCACACGCCGTTTTTCGGATCGCGACCGGCATGAAGACAACGAATTGATTCCGAATGTAATGATTTTCCGGCCGGAATCGGTCCTTATTTACTTTAACGTCGACAACGTTTCTGATGCCATTCTGAGCCGTGTTCGTGGCGAGAGTCCGCCGCCAAAACTGGTAGTAGTCGATCTCTCAGCTGCACCCCTCGTTGACATGCAAAGTGCGCATGCGCTTGCCGGCATGGTTGCCGAACTTACCGCCGAGGGCATTCACTTTCACGCGGTCGAAGCGCGTTCTTCAGTGCGCGACCGGCTCAGACGGGAAGGCGTCGACGAAAAACTGGGTGGCGTAAACCGCTTCTCTACCGTGGCCGATGTGATCGACCACTTTCTGGGTGGATCTGAGTCTTCAGCAGCTGCGATCAAATCCGAGAGTTAGATCCACTGATCCTTCGCAACGAACGAAAGGTCGTTAGGCGATTCTGCCCGTCGCTCATCGGTGAGGCCCAGCGGCAATCGCTTCCTTCATCAGCTGCCGGCCTCCCTCGGACAATGGCCCCAGCCCGCTCCCGCGCAGATACCACAAGCCTTTGTCCCCGTCGCGAGAATAAACGAAAATGACGCCTTCGCCTGCAGAGGCGTGGTGAAAAGTGGCGCCCGGATGTTCCGCGATGAACTGAAGGAACGCTTGTCGCCAGGGTCGATCGGGATCATCAAACATCTCTTCGCCAAGCTTCTTAAGTTCTTCAACGCTGATTATTCGGATCGATTTCGCGATGGCATTTCGCCGCTCTTTATCGATAGCTGCAGCGTCCTCAAATTTTTCAAATGGCATAGAACTCCTTCTTGGTGGATTCCCGTGAGTCAGGACCGAGTCGATTATATTCGAGCCGATCGAAGAGGGCAAAGAGGAACAATTAGACAACGAGCTAATAACACTGCGTTTTTTAGCCCTGCAATTGTTCGCAACGATCGCGATCTCACTTATCAGCGATTTCCTCCACGAGGCAGCCCAGCGCGAATAAAATGGGAGCTACCACCCCGTTGGTGTAAGCTTCGAAAGGCTTAAGCAACAATTGGCGAACCCGCATGAAGGTGAGTGAGTCCCTTCATAACGACCCGTCGACTGCGACTGAAGACGCACTGCACCGCGCCGTTGATACAACTCCCGCGTCTATTCACACTGCTCGGCCGGATGGATACTTGGATTATTTTAATCGCGGATGGTTGGATTTTCTTGGTAAGTTATCGGGTTCTGTTGCAAACAGCGTTCGCAAATTTCATCTCGGACAGTGCAGCGACCGTCAATTTTCGAAACGACACACGGGCGCCGCTTCTCCTGATTGCGGGTGGCCAAGATGGCGTCACGCCGAGCTCACTCATCAAGGCGAATTTCGACCTCTATCGAGAATCCAAAGCCGCGACCGATTACAAAGAATTCCCGAACCAAACACATTTCTCGTTGCTTCGGGAAACGAAGGTCGCTGACTACGTGCTCGGTTGGGCGCTCTACCGCTCCAATGGGTCGAAGCTGACCGCAGTTCTCAATCAGACCGACAGCTGGTCGGTTGAACTCTCAACCTAACGAAAATGGATTCGTTGTGACCGATAATGCAGTAGAGAAAATATGAACGTCGAAGCCTCCAAACCAAAACCTGCTGCGTCAGCCAATAAAAACGCACCGTGCTGGTTCCTCGTGGCTCAAGCAAACCCGTATGGCTGGAATCGTAAAGGCCCGAGCGCAACAAAGTCTCACATAAGATAGACCTCGTGAGCATGCCCCTAAAAATCTAAGATTTTGTAAAATGTCCGGCTTTCGAACCTTGAGAAAAAAAGATGGGACAAAGGACAATACTGAAAATCATGCTGGCACTTGTTAATCCCGCCGTTCTTCCTGCGCTTCGAATCGCGGCGACACTTTTTCTCCTCATCAATTTGGCGAGAGGCACGTACATCTTTTGCAATCGCCACCGATTTTTTGACCAGGATTCGAATGTGGACAACAACATTCCCGCCGTTCGCAAGTTGCGGATGGAAGTCGTTATGGTCCCGTCGTTAGTTTTGACCACACTTCTTGTTGTTCTTCTGATCTATCTCTGGTCCGCTTAATAAGGGCGGCGTCTGTTCGCCCTCGAGATTCCGATCTGTCGACTCAATGACGGCTACGCAACGTGGAGCTTTTGTGTCGCCACGCGCGAAACGTTTTCAGCCTCCGCCACCACAACAAAGTGGCACAGATGCCTCGGTGCCACGGTAGGGACCAAGGATACGAACATTATTTTTTTGGCACTCCAGGGCTGGGCGAAGCCGTAAAGGTCGTGGCAGCGACGCGGACGGTTGTTCCAGTAGTAAGAGAGTCCGAGGGATTGACAATTACTTTGTCCGATTCCGTGATACCACTCAGGACTTCTGACTGTATGCCAAAGTCTCGCCCGACCTTGACGTCCCGGAGTTGCACAACGCTATTGGCGCTCACTACAGCGACTTGAAGACTTTTGCCGCGAAATATGAGCGTATTGTCAGGCAAAATAAGAATTTTTCCCAGAACGGTCGTCGGCAAGCTGATGGTGGCATAGCTGCCAGGCAGAATCTCGTTCTTAGAGTTATCCACCTGCAACTCAACAAGCATAGTGCGGGAATCGGGTGACACAGCGTCCGAAGTGGAGATCACTTTTCCTGGATATCGCTTTGCGCTTTCTGCTCCGACCTGAACGTCGAAGGTTTGTCCCGCTGTTATGTTTGCTGCCTCCTCCTGCGGGACGCGGAAATAAACGCGCAGAGGATCTGTTTGTTGGACATGAAACATCGCGAAGCTGGTGTTATTAGCGGTGATGAGGTCGCCCACGTTTACGTTGCGGGCTGTAATGATACCGGCGAAGGGCGCAGTCACGCGTTTGAATGCGACTTCCTGTTGAAGATAGCGGAGATTCGCGGCGTAAGCGTCAGCATTAGCTTGGTTTGTGGCCTGCGAAGTGGCTTGAGTGTCGGCATCGAGCTGTGACACAACGCCTTGCTTAAACATCTCCTGGTATCTCGCATTTGTGTCTTTCGCCAGCGCCAAATTCTTTTGCGCGAGCACCTCTTGGGACTGCGCCTGGGCGAGTTGCTGATCAAGATCAGGTGTGTCGATCTCGGCGAGTAACTGGTCTTTCTTAACGTGCGCACCAATATCTACCAGCCAGCTCTTAAGATATCCATTAACTCGCGCGTAGATCGGTGCCTCCTGCCATGGGTCGACTTCAGCCGGCAAGTCAAGGCCGCTGTTAGGTGCAGTAAAGGTCGGCGAAACCACTTCCACAGCAGGAATCGCCAACTCCTTCGTATCAGCAGTAGCCATTTGCCGCTGCCGGAACTGCGGAACAAAGCCACCGACCCAGGCGATCAAAAGCAATGCTCCGCCCGAGAGCAGGATAAAGCGACGTTTTCCACGAACCTGGGTTGGGTCTGTTTTATGTTCATCGGAACCAGGTCCGGCGCTGCTGGGATAAGTAGTGCTCATATATCAGAGGGTTTAAGTTGTGGCAATGGTCTCAGGGAGGCGGGTTGATGGAACACTTTCTTTCGGCTCTTGCGGCGTGGTAGCGATTGGTTTGCGGTGCAATAGACTGAAGACCACAGGCACGAAAAGGAGTGTGGCGACCGTTGCGAGCATGAGGCCGCCGATGACAGCACGCCCGAGCGGCGCATTCTGCTCGCCGCCTTCACCAAGACCGAGAGCCATTGGAAACATCCCGATGATCATCGCCGTCGCCGTCATAATCACTGGGCGCAAACGGCCGGTGCCGGCCGTCCACGCCGCTTTTACGGAATCCATTCCTTCTTGGAGATAATTACGCGCGAAGGTGATCACTAACACAGAATTCGCAGTGGCGACGCCAAGACACATGATAGCGCCCATCATCGCCGGAACGCTTAAGGTAGTGCTCGTAACATGAAGGCCCCAGATTACGCCAGCGAGAGCGCCGGTGAGAGCGGTAAGGATGATGAATGGATCGAGCCAGCTCTGGAAGTTCACCACCAACAGCAGATAGATCAGCGCAATTGCCATTAGCATGCCGATGCTTAATCCGGCGTAGCTTGAGTTCATGGTCGCCGCCTGGCCGCGCACGACGATGCTTACTCCCGGTGGAGCAGTTTTTCTTGCCTCTTCGACGATCGGCCTAACGTCGCTGAGCACGCCACCCAGATCTCTGCCGCTAACCCCAGCATAAACGTCGACGACCGGGATAACGTTATAATGCGAATAGATCGCTTGACTGCGGGTTCGTGTAACGTCGGCTACATTACCAAGGATCTCAGCGTTGGCCATTCCAGGCTTGGAAGCACTGAGTGGAATCGATTTTAGTTCGGAAAGCGTTGTGGTCCGATATTCCGGCACCCGAACATTCACCAGATATTGGATGCCGCTCGTGGGATCGAGCCAGTAGGTCGTCGCAACCTGGCTGCTGCCGCTTAAAGCCAGCAACACTGACCCGGCGACGTCTCTCTCAGTCAGCCCAAGCTCTATCGCCTTTGTTCGATCAATATTGAACTCAAGTCGTTGCAGATCGTTAGGTTGTTGCACCCGGACATCGACGGCGCCGCGAACTTGCCGAACCTTTTGGGCAATAGAGTTAGCCACCTGTTGGTCGACAGTTTGATTTCGGCCTACAACTTGAATATCTAATGGAGCAGGAAGTCCGAAGTTGATGGTCTGGCTGACAATGTCGGCTGGCAAGAAGTAAAAAGTTACACTGGGGAAATCGCGATTCAGGCTGAGCCGCAGATTGCGCACGTAATTCTCTGTCGGCTGATGGCCCGGTTTCAATGAGACCAGAATATCGCCGTCCGCTGGTCCCGAAATACCGCTGCTATCATAGCTCAAATTGATCCCCGAAATCGGCAGGCCGATGTTGTCGATGATGCCCCCGAGCTCGTTTGCGGGAATTTGAGCACCAATGGCTGCTTCTACTCGGTCAACCAACTTGGCGGTTTGCTCAATCCGGGTACCGGTAGGCGCTCGCACGTGCAGTCTAATCATGCCTGCGTCAACCGAGGGAAAGAAATTTTGACCGAGAAAAGGAACGAGGTGCCATGATGCCACGCAAAAACATAGAAATCCGATCGCGAACGCGCCTCTGTGTTCCAGAACTGTGCCTAACAAGGTTGCATAAGCTCCCTTAAGGCGATCGAACGCTCTTTGGAAATTCTGCTGCAAGCCAACCAACGGACGGACCCAAAACGCGACGCGTTTCTTCTGGTCCGTTGCGCGTTTGTGGTGATGCCGTTCGAAAAACATGATCAACGTTGGCACTAGCGTGCGCGAAAGGACGTAAGAGGAGATGACGGCGAACATCACCGCTTCTGCCAGCGGCACGAAGAGATAGCGCGCCACCCCGGCTAGCGAAAACATGGGCACGAAGACAATGCAGATACAAAAAGTCGAAACCATTGCCGGCAACGCGATTTCGCCGGCCCCTTGCAGAATTCCATCTTCCAATTTTTCACCTGATGCCAGATGGCGCTCGACGTTTTCAATAGTCACCGTGGCATCATCCACCAGGATGCCGACCGCAAGCGCCAGGCCACCGAGCGTCATGATGTTGATGGTCTGACCGATTACGCTCAAGATCGCCAGAGACGACAAGACCGAAAGCGGAATGGAAATCGCAATGATAAGTGTGCTCCTCCATGAACCGAGAAAGAGCAAAATCATGAGCGCGGTCAAAGCAGCTGCGATAACACCTTCTCTAACGACTCCGCTGACCGCAGCCTTTACGAAGACGGACTGATCGGCGAACTGCTTTACCTCCACATCGCTTGTTACGGTCGTGAGAACGTTGGCCATGGCGGCCTTGACTCCCTCTGCCACTGAGAGCGTTGAAGCCGCGCCATTTTTGAAGACCGTGAGCAACGAGCTGCGGATACCGTTCTGACGAACGACATTTTCCTGCGGCATGTAGCCGTCGCGCACCTGGGCGACATCTTTTATGTAAATCACCGTTCCGCCCACCATTTTGATCGGCAGATTGTTTAACAGATCGATCCGGGGTGGATTGACGTTAAGATCAATCGGCACCTCTTTTCCTCCGATTTTGGCTGTGCCACTTGGATAGGTCAGAAACCCGTTGCTCAGGGCCGTGACCACGTCTGTTTGGACAAGATTGTTTGCTTCCAACGCCTTGAGATCGAGATCGACTGAAACAACTCGTTGTTTGCCGCCGTATGGATACGGAATGGCGACTCCAGGCACACTAATGAGGCCGACGCGGATCTGGTTAAAAGCAACATCAAAGACCTGCTGCTCTGACAGCTTGGTACTGCTAATTCCGAACTGCAGAATGGGAACGGTGGACGCGCTGTATTGGATGATCAGCGGCGGCGTGATCCCTGCCGGCAGCTGTCTCAAAATGGTTTGTGAAACAGCCGTCAACTGGGCCACGGCGGTTGAAGGGTTTACAGTCGGGTGAAAGAAGACTTTAATTACGCCGACGCCGTCATACGAGGTCGATTCGATGTGTTCGATATTATCGACGGTCGTCGTGAGCGCCCGTTCTTCGCTGTAAATAATTCGTTGGGCGATCTGATCGGCTGGCAGTCCGGTGTAACTCCAAATCACACTGACCACTGGAATATTGATAGCGGGAAAAATGTCCGTCGGCGTTTTGGTTACGACAAAAGGCGTCATCAAGAGCACCAGCAAGGCTGCGACGACGAACGTGTATGGTCGGCGCAGAGCTAGACGAACAATCCACATAACGTGCCTCTGATGTGGCTAAGGACACAGTAGCTCGCCTTCATGGCCTGACTCACGCTCCGCGACCTACAAGCCGCCATTGCGCATCCGCGGGATTTTGCCCCCAATATGAATGATGGCGGCCCTCTCTTTTGAGGAAACTCCGAACTGAACTAAATGTCAACGTCCTTTCATTTCGACGCCGGCTTTTTCGGGCGCTCCGGGCGGACGCGTTTTCTTCACCGAACCCAATGGCAACGGCCGATTCGAGATTTTTCTTCGACCGCGCACAGCGCCCGAGTGACTCCAGACCTTGACTAGATCTT
>Ga0066904_10000047_pt1 | contig 12461 bp, 10 predicted proteins | sample PanSoiMetaPlot30_FD_133941 | JGI IMG/M metagenome (GOLD analysis project Ga0066904, IMG submission 133941) | Tropical forest soil microbial communities from Panama analyzed to predict greenhouse gas emissions - Panama Soil Plot 30 (version 2) | reverse complement strand
ATCGCCGCAAAGCTTTGCGCCATCGCCGCGGAGCGAAATGTCGACGTGCAGATTGCTTACGATGGAATGAAGATGGCGTTGTGACGACGCCGGATTCCCGTGGTGCTGTAGCGTGCGCTGTCCTCAGCGCATCCGACCACGGACTTGCCACACCCGCCTCTTTTATCCGCCGAGGACAGCGGACACCACTCCACGCCTTTGCAGCTGAGCTTCTTTGGGAGTTGGAGCTTGGGATTTGGTGCTTACTCTAAATCATGCGCCTTTTTCTTTGCGGCGACGTGATGACTGGCCGCGGGATTGATCAGGCGCTGCCGCATGCTGTAAATCCGGTTTTGTACGAACCGTATGTGCGCGATGCGCGCAATTACATTAAGCTTGCCGTCAACGCCCACGGAGCAATACCGCGTCCCCTGACCTTCGAATACGTCTGGGGCGATGCGTTAGCGGAACTCGATCGGGCGGAAGTGGATTTGCGCATCGCAAACCTGGAGACCGCAATTACATCGGCTGAATCGCCGTGGCCGGACAAAGGAATCCATTATCGTATGCACCCAAGAAACATCGGTTGTCTCACCGCTGGGCGGATCAGCGCTTGCGCCTTGGCGAACAATCACGTGCTGGACTGGGGATACCGCGGATTGTCCGAAACACTGCAAGCGCTCGACGCGGCAGGAATCGCGCACTCGGGCGCGGGCAACGATGCTGAAGAAGCAATCCGACCCGCAGTACTCTCTACAGGTGCAAAGCATCGCGTGCTCTTCTTTTCCTTTGGCTTAATGAGCAGCGGGATCCCACAAGACTGGCGAGCCACGAGCATTTCTCCGGGAGTGAATCTGCTGGATGATCTTTCGGAAGCGAGTGCTACGCGAGCGTGCGAGCAAATGCGAGCCTATCGGAAATCAGGTGACTTGATCGTCGCGTCGATCCACTGGGGCAACAATTGGGGCTATGAAATTCCACGTGACCAAATCGCGTTCGCACATCGTTTGGTTGAGGAAGGCGTTGCGATCGTACATGGGCACTCGTCGCATCACGTGAAAGCGATCGACGTTTTCAAAGGCCGACTCATTCTCTATGGATGCGGCGATTTCCTTACCGATTACGAAGGAATCAGCGGCTACGAAATGTTTCGTGGCGATCTGGCGCTGATGTATTTGGTCGAACTCGATCCGGGCAGCGGCGAATTGATCGCTGCGCGTTTGCTTTCCATGCAGATGCGACGATTCCGACTCGAACACGCCTCCCCTTCCGACGCAAAATGGCATTGCAATGTGTTGAACAAACTCGGCGAGCGGTTCGGCACAGCCGTGAGATTGGAACAAGACCACAGCCTGTCGCTCAAATCACGGAATGACGAAATCCGAATGTCGAATGACGAAAGAATGTCGAAACCCGAATGACGAAATCACTTTGTCCGCGTCCTTGGGCTTTGTCCTTCGTCATTCGTCATTCGAGCTTCGTCATTGAACCGAGGCAGGCAGTGAGTTCACGCAGGAACTGCTCGACTTCGTGCGGATCCCTAAGCGTGTAAGTTGCTGCGGTGGGCTGCAACTGCTCCCTCACGACAATGCCGATGCCGCGGTTCTCGAGCGCGCGGAAGGCATCTTCGTCGGTGGTATCATCGCCGATGTAGATGGGCAGCACGTTCTCATGCTCCAGAGCGAGCGTTTCCAACAGCCAGAAGAGTGCCTTGCCTTTGTCCCAATCGATGTCGGGCAGCAGTTCGTAGACTTTTTTGCCATGAAGCCTGCGCAATTCGCGATGTCGCACAGCTACTTCGTCTATCGCCCTCTTGACTCGCGGGACATCGTTTTCCTTCACGTTGCGATAGTGCGCGGCGACAGAGAAATGTTTTCGCTCCAACTGCGCACCGGAAATGTCTTCAAGCGCTTCGCGTAGCTCGGTCTCGGCTCTGTCGAGCACCGACAGACACGCGGCACCGAGTTCTCTGCGTAATCCGCCTGCACCCGCGATATCAAATCCGTGACTGCCGGCGTAAACGATGCCATCAACGAGCACGCGACCCCGAACGTCATCCAAATCGCGTCCGCTCAGGATGGCGACCGGCACACGCGCGGCGAGCGATCGCAGCGTCTGTCGCATTGATTCCGAGAGCCAGGCGTCCTCCGGATGACTAACAATGGGCGTAAGCGTGCCATCGTAGTCGAGAAAAACGGCTAATCGATCACCGCTTCGCGCGATTTCCTGAACGTGCTCGAGCCCCGATGGGATCATGTCGATATACGTAAAGCGTTGAAACGTCAAGACCGTAGCGGCATTGTCATTCTGAGCGAAGCGAAGAATCTCGGATTAGTTCTTCCCACCAAGGCGAGGTGACCACCAGAAATGATCAGAGATGTTTCGCTCCGCTCAACATGACAGAGTACGCTGTGCCGCCTCAATGAAATGAGTTTCATGGTGCTTGAATGAACCGTTTGATAATTGTTTCGAATCGATTGCCATTCGCGCTCGATTCGGCGGGCGAGGATCTTTGGACCGTCACGCCTGCTTTCGGCGGACTTGTTTCCGCAGTTGAGCCGGTGCTGCGCGAGCGCGGTGGGACGTGGATTGGTTGGCCGGGAACCGCCGGCGAAATTCCACAAGGACCGCTGGCCGAAGCCACCCGCGACGCCGGTTACAATGTGGTGCCGGTCGCCCTGAGCGAAACCGAGCGCAACGAATTCTACTACGGCTATTCCAACGAGGTGATTTGGCCGCTGTTTCATGACCTGCAGAATTTTTGCAATTTCGAGCCGGCATACTGGCATGCTTATAAGCAAGTGAACGAACGGTACGCGGACGCGATTATCCGCAGCGCGCGATCGGACGATTTCATCTGGGTGCACGATTACCACCTGATGTACGTTGCCCAGGCATTGCGGGAACGGAGCACTTCGCAAAATCTCTCCGCACTAACTTTTTTTCTGCACATCCCGTTTCCGCCGTCCGACATCTTTTCCAAGCTGCCGCAACAACGGCGGCTCCTGCGCGCGCTGCTGCAATTCGATCTGCTCGGGTTCCAGACCCGGCGAGACGTGCGCAATCTTCTTCAGTGCGTGCGACGCGTCATGCCGGAGGCGAAAGTCGTTTCTCGCGCGGAGACGCATGTGATCCGATTCGAAAAGCGAAAGATTCATGTCGGACATTTTCCGATTGGCATCGATTTCGACTCGTTCGAAAACGGCGCAAGATGCGAGGCGGTAGCACAAAGGTCGCAACAGTTGCGCGCGACGTTTCCCGATTGTCAGTTGATGCTGGGGTCGGACCGACTGGATTACAGCAAGGGAATTCCAGAACGACTTCGCGCATTTCGGAACGCGCTCGAGCGATATCCGGAGCTGCGTGGCCGCGTTGTGCTGATCCAGATCGTCGTGCCGAGCCGGGTAGAAATTCCACGGTATCACGAATTCAAAGACCGCATCGACCGCCTCGTAGGGGATATCAACGGCCGTTTCTCCACCAGCATGTGGATTCCGGTCCAATATCATTTTCGCGGGCTGGATCGCGAAGATCTTCTCGCGCACTATCGCGCGTGCGACATCGCGTTTATCACGCCGCTTAAGGACGGGATGAATCTCGTCGCAAAAGAATACTGCGCGTGCCGCATAGACCAGGACGGCACACTCATTCTAAGCCAGTTCGCCGGCGCAGCGGAGCAACTCAAACCCGATGCGTTGCTGGTCAATCCTTACGATATCGAGCAGATGGCGGACACAATTGTGAAAGCATTCCGTATGAGCCCAGCCGAGTGCACTGCGCGAATGAAGCGGATGCGGCGCATGGTTCGTAAGGAGAACGTTTTTTCGTGGGTCGATTCGTTCCTTGCCGCAGGATCGCAATTGACCAGAAAGTTTCCCGGTCGCCGGCGAACTCTTAAGAATTGAAACAGCGGATTCCTGTCCCAGCCGGATCAGCGTTTCAACACTTCAATGTCCTCGCCCCAAACCGGCTCCTCACGTTGCAACGCCGGGTCGTCCAGCTCGGTGCGATTAAATTTCTCATATTGCGCAGAGACATCCGGCCACGGCCGCAACCGCAGCTTGACCGATTCGCCCGGCCGCAACCGTGCTGCAGGTGTCCACACGTTGTCGCGCATGCTCCACAAATAAACCACGGCCTGCGCATGCGACGCTGCTGCGTCGCGCGAATATGCACCCACAATGTCGACCAAATGCAATGCCTCGATGTGATCCTTGTATGGCACGGTGCCCGGGCGCGGCACGGGCGAAATGCTTTCCACCGTTCCGCTCACCTCGATTTCCTCGCCGGGCTTTAAAGTCAAAAACCGAGAAGGTTTCGCTTCACCCAGTTTTAGATCGAGCAATTTCCAATTCCCAAACGACAACTCGCGCGTCGCAAATTCCCAGATCACAATTTTCTTTCCAGCCAGCCGGTCGCGTCCGCGCGCGAGCTCATTGCTCAAAATTTCGCGCGTGGCGAACGACGCATCGCTGTTTCGGAGGATGGAGTCGATGGGCCGCCGCAACGCGAAGCTCAGATGCTCGGCGAATCCCGCCGATTCGCCCCAGCCCATCGCTTCGAACGAAAAAATATTTGAAAAACTGTCGCCGAGCAGGAGCACATCGGCCTCCTTGCTCGGACGCCACAGCCCGTTGCCAGTGACGACCTGTCGAATCGTCACTTTCTCCGGCGTGAAAAATTTATCACCTCTCGTTAACTTCAACATCGCGGCGATATCGCCGCGCGCGACGATTTGTTTTTCAATAATTGAGGGCGACGTTGATGCTGGCGCCGGCGGCAATTGGAGAAAATCTGCCAATCGTTCCGCAACAAACTCCATCGTCTCGGGTTGCCAATGCGTGTCGGTTTCGAGATAGAGAGGCCGACTTCTTCCTCGCTCCATCAAAGACGGAGCAGGATCGAACACGCGTACTCTCTCTCGTTCGAGCTGGGTTTTGAATTCGTTGAAGGACGGATTGGGTAAAGCGCCACTGGCCTCAGCCCGATTGGCGTTAGACACGGCGAGCATTTCACCTTCGACACTTGGTTTCACCCACAACGGCAGAACCACCAGATCGATCCCGCGTGCAGCAAGCTGATTGCGAAAATCGACAATCGCTCGAATCGGATCTGGCTGGACCCGGCCCGTCTGCAAACGATGTCTCATCCGCACCGGATCGAGAAACGGCGGCCCGATCACGTGATCGACATCGGCGCGATAAAACAGCCAGGGATCGTGACCCAAATAAACCTGCTCGTTGCCAGCGCCCATCACCACAGTGAGCAGATATTGCATGCGCGGCAGGAGCCATTGTGAGACTAACGACTCGTTTTCCAACGTGCGCTCGACGCGCTTCAGATCTTCAGCGTGGGGAAGCCATGGCAACGATTTGAAGATGGAAATCATCGGCAAGCGGCTGATCGAGCCCGCCGCGCGAAATTCGCCAATAAGCTGAATCACCGGAACAGCGAGAATCGTTAACAAAAACAGCGCAATAAGAGTTTGCTTCGTTCCCGGCGAAAACTTCGTGTTCTTTAGCGCTCGATCGGCTTCCTCTTCGCGCGGAAGTTTCCGGTGCGCCTCGCTCGGAGTTGGGTCGGCGTATCTTGGCAACGAATATTTCGGCAGCGGTGCGTGAGTCGTTGACATATTTAACGCGCTAGAAAATGAAGTAGATAAAGGGGTTGTATTCCTGCGTGGCCAGGACGATCAACGCGATCCAGCCGAGCGCGAAACAAGTCGCCGTCTTCGGCCAGGTCATTTCCTGGCTCCAATCCCAGGTCTGTCTCCCAAACCAAACGACGATGCCGGCGATGAGAATCGACAAAATGTAATAGGGCTTGTAAATCAGGCCCCCGATCAGCGACGCATTCGGAAACGGCTGATGGAGGTGAAACATCGCGCCGAGATATTGGACGGCGCCCCGTAATGTTCCGCCGCGGAAGAACACCCAGCCGATCGTCACGATCACAAACGTTAGGGCGATTCGTACTAGCTTGGGTAGATTATGATAAACGCCTTTTCGGCCCTGGCTGCGCTCGAATGCGAGCATCCCGCCATGAATGCCGCCCCAGATCACAAAGTTCCACGATGCGCCGTGCCAGAGTCCGCCGATAAGCATCGTGATTATGAGGTTCGCGTAGGTGCGGGGAAGGCCGTGTTGGTTGCCGCCTATCGGGATGTAAAGATATTCGCGCAGCCACGTTGAAAGCGAGATGTGCCAGCGCCGCCAGAAATCGGTGATCGATTGTGCGAGGTACGGCGAATCAAAATTTTTCGCGAAAACGAATCCGAACATCAGGCCGAGGCCGATCGCCATGTCGGAGTAACCGCTGAAATCGAAATAAATCTGGAACGAATATGCAATCGATCCGAACCACGCGTCGAGCGTTTGAATCGAGCCGGCGTCGAATGCCGTGTCCGCGATTTTACCGCACGGATTCGCCAGCAAGACCTTTTTCGCCAGGCCCATCATGAAAAACGCGACGCCGCGCGCGAATTTATCGGATGTAAGCCGACGATTCTTGAGCTGATCGGCGAGGAACGAGAACTTCAGAATTGGCCCGGCGACAAGGTGCGGGAACATCGAGACGAAGCAGGAGAAATCGATAAAGTTGGCCATCGCCTCGGCGTTGCCGCGATAGACGTCGATGGTGTAGCTGAGCGCTTGAAATGTGTAAAAGCTGATGCCGAGCGGCAGCACCACACGAAAAAACGTGTTCAATTGCGTGCCCTCTAATCCGAGGCTTTGCACCAGCGAGTTGTAAGTATCGATGCCGAAGTTGAAGTACTTGAAAAACCCCAGGACAACGAGATTGCAGACGATCGAGATGGTGATTGCCGTCCGCCGGATGCGCGTCTTGCGCTGCTCCGGATCGACAATTTTTACCGGCTGATCCCAGACTCGCCAGACTTGCCAGGTGTTATGCGCGATGACCAGGCTCATGAGCCAGTCGATAAACGTTGTGCCGAACATGAGAGCCATGAACCTTGGCTCGGCCCAGCCGTAAAATGTGTATCCGGCAACGATCAACCAGGCGTTGCGCCAGCGTTGCTTGGCGCGAAACAGCGCGTAATAAACGAGCAGCGCGAAAGGCAGAAAATAGTAGATGAAAATGTGAGAGCTAAATACCACGCTCGATATTTGGTGCTTTTTTTTGCAACGCGGTTATAGAAAGGCCTTTTGTTGAAGTCGATACGAATCTTAGCAGGCATCCGCGGAGTTTGGCGGGCGGTCTCACTGCCGGCGCGCACTGCAGGGAAAGCTGTTAGTCTTCCCCGCAATTGTTGTGTTTACGTCGCTATTTTTATTTCTTTGTCGATCCCGAAAGTCTTCGCAAGTGATTCGATTCCGCTGTCCAATTCGCAACAGAAATTCATTGACGAACTGGCCGCCAAACTACGGTCGGCTGGAAGTAAAGCAGTGATTCCGGGCGCGGATGGCTGGTTCTTTCTTTCGAGCGATATTCGATTTCTCTCCGTCGGCGAATTCTGGGGCGCTGACGCGGCGAAAGTCAGCCGGGCACATAAACCCGAATCGGCCGATCCGATTCCGGCGATTGTCGATTTTCATGATCAACTGAAACGGCGCGGAATCGACCTCCTGTTAATGCCGGTTCCGCCAAAGGCAGCGATTTATCCAGAGAAAATTTTGCCCGACGTCGACCTTCATGGCGAAACGGCGGCTCCGTACCTTGCGCGATTTTACGACGAGCTACGGAAACGCGAAATTGACGTGGTCGATCTTTCACCGGTCTTCCTCCAGAACCGTGCCAACGAGCACGGCCCGGTTTTTTGCAAGACCGACACGCACTGGTCTGGATTTGGCTGTGTCCTTGCGGCACAAACGATCAAGGATAAAATTCACGAGAAACTCGCCTCGCAGCCGCAGAAGAATTACGCAGCAGAATGGAAACAGGTAACGATCAAAGGTGACCTCGGCGATCTTGCCGGGCCTGATGCAAAGAAGCTCGAGGCGGAAAATATCGTGATCCGAACGATCAGCGACAAGGAGACCGGCGCGGCAGTAACTCCCGATCCGAACAGCCCGTTGTTGGTTATTGGCGACAGCCACACGCTGGTGTTTCACGATTTTCTTGCGGAAAAATCCGGTTTGCTGGATCAAGTCGCGTACGAGATCGGCTTTGCGCCTGACTTGATAGGCACGCGTGGCTCGGGTGCCACGTCGGTCCGAGTCAGTCTGTATCGGCGCGCAAAAAAGGATCCCGAGTATCTCGCCAAGAAAAAAATGATCGTCTGGTGTTTCGCCGCACGCGAATTCACCGAGTCAGACCAAGGCTGGGACAAAGTGCCTGTGGGTCAGTGAAGAATGCCAACGTCAAACGCTCAACGCTCAACATTCAACAGCCGGCTTCACTCGACGTTAAAGATTGGACCTTGAACGTTAAACGTTTTTTAAAGCGGCTAGTCATCGCGGCAACTGCCTCAAGCATCGCAGTTTCGTCTCTTGCTCAAAGCACTCCAAGTCCGGCTGATTCGCCGCGCGATTTCACGGTATTGATACTTGGCGATTCGCTCGGCTTGTGTGGATTCAGCAAACGGCTCGACGAGAAATTCCGAGCCGATCCGCGAGTTAGATCGGTTTTCACCTATTGCACATGCGGCACGAATCCGTTGAGCTGGTTAAAGGAGAAACCCTATGCGCACGTTCAGACGCATTGTGGTTACTGGAGCGTTGAATCGCGGCCGGATTCGCATGCATTCAAGGAACTGCGCGATACTTACGGAACGCCCAACGGCCATCGCCCGACATCGCACACGGTTCCCAAGTTGGATGACCTCCTCCCCACGATCCAGCCGGACATCCTCGTTATGCAAACAGGTTCGAACCTTTTCGGCTTATTTTCGGGCCGTGAAAAGGTAAAGCCCGACCGTGACGGGCCGATGTTGCGAAAATACCTCGTGCCATTCGTCAAGAGAGCGATTACGCCTCCGTCGAAGGTGCGAAAAATTTACTGGGTCGCTCCGCCCACGTCCGGACGCGTTTCAGGCGAAGTTCAGGAGTTCGTGTTCAATCAAACGCAGAGAGACATCGGTAGCGTAGCGCACCTAATAGATAGTCGAAAACTGATTTCGTATCCCTACAAACACATGGAGCCGGATAAGGAGCATTTCGTCGGCGAAGACATGAACAAGTGGGCGGACAAGGTGTGGGGAGATATCGACCGCGATCTCTCTGCGCAGTCATGGTCGGATGTGCGACCGCTCAGCGAATCAATCGCGAAACTTGCGCCCGTGGCCGCGCCGAGCGCAACGCCCGCAACGGCGTCGTTAATCCTAAAGGCGAAACTCCTTTCTAAAACGAAACCAATTCAGAAGGAGGAATTACTGCCATACCGGGAATTTCTAGTCGGATTCGTTTACGATGTGGAAGAGGTGACTGCAGGCGAGTATGGCGAGAAACAAATCCTTGTGATGCACCCGGCTTACATTGGCCTGCAGCCACAATCACTCGGGAAATTTCAAATCGGCCGGACCTACGAGCTTAAGTTGCGCCCGTTAGACGGCTCGATTTGGAGTACAGTAAAATCGAAGGACGATTCCGGCCGGATCGAGCTGGAACCCTATATTCGCGTCCAGGATGAAGCGCGATACCCCAAGAGCGGACGATAAAAAACGTTGGTCGCCAATGATTCGAACGGTTTCAGTTTCATTTGGCTTGCTGGTCGTCATCGGCTCCTTCGTCCTTGCCAATAAGTTCCAGAAGCCGCAGAAGCCGTCCCCGCCGCCACCGCCACCAAAGGTGCTCATGATTGGCGATTCGCTTTCTGTAAGCGGCTTTGGCGATGTGGTGCGGGAACATCTTGAACACGAGTTCGGGCGCCAGAACGTGGCATTTTTCGCGTCGTGCGGATCGTCGCCGGAGAATTGGTTGCAAAATGAACCGGTGTTTCATACCAAGTGCGGCTACCGCGAGAAGACGCCGACGAGCGACGTTTATCGCGATTATCACAACGGCAAAAGGCCACCAGCCGTGGCCACGCCCAAGGTCGAGACGCTGATCGAGCGATACAAACCGACAATCGTGATTGTTCAGTTAGGTACAAACTGGATGGATCAAACATTGTCCGACGATCGCATCCGCCATGTCCTCGCGCGATTCGTTAGCGCGGTACACGGCGACGCCACACGAAGAATGATCTGGCTCGGCCCGCCGGATTCGTCGCGGTTTTCAAAGGTGCAGAATCGGATCTACCAGCTGATCCAGCAATCGGTGCCACGGGGCGATCCAGTGATCGATTCACGTCGATTCACGCGTTACCTCGTGGGAAAAACCGGTGGCGACGGGGTTCATTACAACCGTGAATCGGGCGAGGCGTGGGCGAGGCGTGTGAATGCCAGCATCGACCAGGTTCTCGCGGCCGACATTGCGGCGCGGCGCAAGGTGGTCAGCAATCGTTAGCCGGAAGCGAACACAGATAAAAGGCGGATTCAACTGCGTCGACTCCCGGTTGGGAACGCAGCAACGTTGATCGCAGCCAGCGAGAGAGCTTTCAGATCGCCAGTTAAAAGTTTAAGGAACGCATTGTCATGGCCATCGTCGACAACCTGCGAAAAATTTCTGACACGGTTTGGGAACTGCCGGCCACCTACAAGCAGGGCATGCGCGTGCCGGCGCGAATCATCGCGACGGAAAAGCTGGTGCGCGAAATGGACGAAGCGGTTTACCAGCAGATTAGTAACGTCGCCACCTTACCGGGAATCGCACGCTACGCGCTTTGCATGCCGGACGGCCACAGCGGTTATGGATTTCCCATCGGCGGTGTCGCTGCGATGGACATGCGCGAAGGCGGGGTGATCTCGCCAGGCGGCATCGGGTTCGACATCAACTGCGGCATGCGTCTGGTCACGACGAACCTCACGCTGGAGGACGTGCAACCGCGCTTGAAGGAAATCGTCGATCGCCTTTTTCAACGCGTCCCGGCGGGCGTTGGCACTCATGGATTCCTCAAACTAACGCATGACGAATTTCGAGACTTGGTGGAGCGAGGTGCGCGCTGGTGCATCGAGCGCGATCTGGGCTGGCAGGAAGATCTGGAGTTTACGGAGGAGAACGGTTGCATCCCAGGCGCCGATGCATCGAAAATCAGCGAACGCGCAGTCGAGCGCGGCTACAATCAGGTCGGCACGCTCGGCAGCGGGAATCATTATCTGGAGGTGCAGGTCGCGCGGCCAGAGGACGTGCGCGACAAGGAGCTCGCGAAGAAATTCGGGATCACGATTCCGAATCAGATCGTGGTGATGTTTCACTGCGGCAGCCGCGGTTTCGGACATCAGGTCGCCACGGATTATCTCCAGAAATTCTTGAAAGTGATGGAGCCGAAATACGGCATCAAAATTTTAGACCGCGAGCTGGCGTGCGCGCCGTTCGATTCACCGGAAGGCCGTGATTATTTCTCCGCCATGAAATGCGGGTTGAATATGTCGTTCGCGAATCGGCAGGTAATTCTTCACCGGATCCGCGAAGTCTTTTCCGAATTCTTCGGGCGCAGCGCCGAAGACCTCGGGATGCGCCTGGTTTACGACGTCTCACACAATACTGCCAAACTGGAACGGCACGTGATCGACGGAAGAGAAAAGACATTACTCGTGCATCGCAAAGGCTCGACGCGCGCGTTCGGTCCGGGGCATGACGAGTTGCCCGCGCGCTATCGCGAGACAGGCCAGCCGGTAATCATCGGCGGCAGCATGGAGACTGGCTCCTATCTACTCGTTGGCACAACTTCAGGATCAGGAACATTTTTCAGCACTGCACATGGGAGCGGCCGCACGATGAGCCGAACAAAAGCGCGCAAACAATGGCACGGCAAACAACTTCAGCGCGATCTCGAAGCGCGCGGAATTTACGTGCGCAGCACGTCATGGGCAGGCCTGGCCGAAGAAGCAGGCGGCGCTTACAAAGATATTGACGAAGTGATCGCAGCAACTGAGCTGGCAGGAATCAGCAAAGCAGTCGCGCGCCTAACGCCTATTGGTAATGTGAAAGGATAAAGTGAATGAAGAAATCCGAATGACGAATGTCGAAGCGCGGCGCGCACGGAGTGACGCGCCCTACCACGAAAACGCGAATGCCCGCGAAGCGATACCGGTAGGGCGGGCAATCCTCTGCATGCCGTCTGGTTTCATCCGTCATTCGCTCTTCCTGCTTTGTCGTTTTTGATATGCAACTGCGAACGCAGATTACCCTCATTACAGGTCCGCTGGGCAGCGGTAAGACGACCTTGCTTCGTCATATTCTCGCAACGCAAGCCGGGAAAATCGCGATCGTGATGAATGAGTTCGGCGAAATCGCGATCGATACGAAAGTCATTGAAGGCAAAAGCGTGCGGATTGCGGAGCTAGGCGGCGGCTGCGTTTGCTGCTCGTTGCTCGGGGAATTCGAAGCGGCGGTGAACGAGATCATCGAGAAGATCGCGCCCGAGAGAATCATCGTCGAGACGACCGGTCTCGCCGAACCTGAAGCGCTCGTGTTCAATAT
>Ga0066904_10000046_pt1 | contig 12463 bp, 14 predicted proteins | sample PanSoiMetaPlot30_FD_133941 | JGI IMG/M metagenome (GOLD analysis project Ga0066904, IMG submission 133941) | Tropical forest soil microbial communities from Panama analyzed to predict greenhouse gas emissions - Panama Soil Plot 30 (version 2) | reverse complement strand
TTTCTTGTTTTCCAACGCTTGCGCCGTTATAAGCGCGGCCATCCGCGGCTTCACCGGCACCCCTGGAGCCTGACGCTGAATTTTACTTTTTGGACAATGGGTTAAGACGAGGATAGCCAATGGCGAGCGTTAATCTGATCAAGGCGGCGACACGTTCGCGGGCAGGCAAGGGGGCCGCCCGGTCCGAGCGTCGCGCCGGCCGCGTACCCGGGATCATCTATGGCGACGGCAAGCCGCCGCTGCCGATCTCGCTTGATTTCGCCGATCTGCGCCAGCGCATCTATGCCGGGCACTTTCTCACCACCATCCATGATGTCGAGGTGGAGGGCGTGAAGCATCGGGTAATTCCCCGCGATTTCCAGCTCGATCCTGTGCGCGACATGCCCCTGCATGTCGATTTCATGCGACTGGGCGAGGGCGCCACCATCCGCGTCAATATTCCCGTCCGTGTGCGCAACGCCGATCAATCGCCGGGCGTCAAACGTGGCGGCACGGTCAGCATCGTTGCGCATACCGTCGAAGTGCGCTGCCGCGCCGATGCGATTCCAGCCGGCATCGACGTCGATATCAGCAGCTTGGAGATCAATCATTCCAAGCATCTGAGCGATATCACCTTGCCGGCAGGCGTGCGCGTGGTTGCTGGCCGCGACATCACGCTCGTCACCGTGGTGCCGCCGTCCGGCTACGCCGAAGAAATGAAGGCAGCCGCCGAGGCTGCAGCCGCAGCCGCTGCCGCCGCTGCCGCCGCCGCGGCGGCTGGCGTCCCGGCAGAGGGCGCGGCACCTGGCGCAGCTCCTGGCGCAGCGCCTGGCGCCGCTCCCGGTGCAGCGCCTGGCGCCGCCCCGGCAGCAGCCGCTGGCGCGCCTGAGAAGAAGTGAGGTCGTCCGGCGCGGGACCAAAACACATGCTGCTCCTGGTCGGACTGGGGAATCCGGGAGCGCGCTACGTCGGCAACCGGCACAATATCGGTTTCCTCACGGTGCAAGAGATCGCCAAGCGCCACGGCATCGGGCCGTGGCGGCGACGCTTTCAAGGTCTCGCCTGCGAAGGACCGCTTGGCGGCGTGCGCACGCTCCTGCTTTTGCCCGGCACCTATATGAACGAATCCGGCCGCGCGGTCGCGGACGCCACGCATTTTTATAAGCTCGCGCCGGCGGATGTGACGGTGTTTCACGACGAGATCGATCTGCCGCCCGGCAAGGTTCGTGTAAAGCTCGGCGGCGGGATTGCCGGCCATAATGGTTTGCGTTCGATCTCCGAACATATCGGTAATGATTACCGGCGCGTTCGCATCGGGGTCGGCCATCCTGGTGACAAGGATCTCGTGGAGCAATATGTGCTCAGCGATTTCGCCAAAAGCGAGCGCGATTGGGTCGAAGCGTTGATTGCTATTCTGGCCGACAATGCTGAGCAGATTGCACGTGGGGAAGACGCCAGCTTTCAAAACAAGGTCCACCTCGCCATGGCAGCAAAAGGCTTTGGTCAGGATGACCAAACAGATAATGGCGAGTGAAAAGTTCGTCCTCACCTATCGTAGCGTTCGAAACATTCCAAAATAACGAACTGAAAGAAGCTGATTGAAAGAGACCTATGGGCTTTAAATGCGGCATCGTCGGGTTGCCGAATGTCGGCAAATCGACGCTTTTCAACGCCTTGACCGAAACCGCCGCAGCGCAAGCGGCGAATTATCCGTTTTGCACGATCGAGCCGAATGTCGGCGAGGTGGCGGTGCCCGATCCTCGCCTGGAAAAATTGGCAGGCCTCGCCAAATCGGCGGCGATCGTGCCGACGCGGCTCACCTTCGTCGATATTGCCGGGCTCGTGCGCGGCGCATCAAAAGGGGAGGGGCTGGGCAATCAGTTCCTCGCCAATATCCGCGAAGTCGATGCCATCGCCCATGTCGTGCGTTGCTTCCAGGACAGCGATGTCACGCATGTCGAAGGCCGCATCGATCCCATTGCCGATATCGAAACCGTGGAAACCGAATTGATGCTCGCCGATCTCGAAAGCCTGGAGCGGCGCATCGAAGGGCTCGAGCGCAGATCGCGCGGTACCGACAAAGAGGCACAGGAAGCTCGGCACACACTTGACCTTATCGAGCGCACGCTTTCGCTGTTGCGCGACGGCAAGCCGGCGCGGCTGACGCCGCGCAAGCCGGAGGAGGAAAAAGCTTTTCACATGCTGGCGCTGCTCACCGCGCTGCCAGTGCTTTATGTATGCAATGTCGATGAGGCGGCTGCGGCCATAGGCAATGCGTTTTGCCAAAAAGTACAAGAACGCGCCAAGGACGAAGGCGCCGCCGCCATCGTCATTTCCGCCAAGATCGAGGCCGAGATCGCGGTGCTGTCGCACCACGAGCGGGACGACTATCTGCACGCTATTGGTTTGAAAGAAGCCGGGCTCGATCGCCTGATCGCCGCGGGTTACGCGCTGCTCGACCTCGTCACTTTCTTCACCGCAGGGCCGAAGGAAACGCGGGCTTGGACCGTCACCCGCGGCAGCAAGGCGCCTGCCGCCGCCGGCGCGATCCATACTGACTTCGAGCGCGGCTTCATCCGCGCCGAAACGATTTCATATGACGATTATGTCGCCTGCGGTGGCGAGGCCGGCGCACGCGACGCTGGCAAAATGCGGCTCGAAGGCAAGGATTATGTCGTCCAGGACGGCGACGTGATGCATTTCCGCTTTGGCACGTGAGGATAGCCAGCGTTATTTATGGCTGACCTTCAATGACCCTGATTTCCGGGTTCGACCGCAGAGATTGCCAGATTCCATCCTGAAGCAGCGCGAATGCATGCCGGTCCGGTTTGTGAAACAGGCGTCTGATCACGTTTAGACCGGCATCGTAAACGACCGAGATCACCCACTGGGGCGGGTCTTCCTGCGGTCCGTCGCCGACATACGAGAGAGCGATCCAGAAGCGATCACCTTGATGCGAGGCCCAAAATCCCCACCCATAGTCCTCTTGGATGGGATCAGAAAAATGGAACCCTTCCGCCGTCAACGCTGACAGCCTGCCAGGCAGCCAAGCAGCAAAATCTTCGCCGAAGCAACACGGGTTGATGAAATGAGGCTTCACTTCCCGGTGCTCGAAAAGGTCGGTCTCAATTATTATGGGGTTGGGCATTTGTATCGCCGTGGTTTGATCGCTCAATGGAACGTCTGGATATCGCGCAGCAGTGCGAGGACTGCGGATATCGCTTGTGGCGGCAAGCCGGACGCTTCTTTCAGCCAATCTCCTAGATTTCGTCCATGGGGGCGACAGTGTCTGTTTGCGCCGATATTAACCAACCAATTGACAAACAGCACATGACCTTTGTGTGCGGCAAGTGAGAGAGCGCTTTCGCCAAAGCTGTTCGTCGCATCGACATTGGCGCCACAGGATACGAGTACTCTGGCAATTTCCGTGTTGCCCTCGATGGCGGCCAGCATCAGCGGCGTCCAAGAGAGCTTATTCGATAGATTCGGATCGAGGCCCGACCGGAGCGATCGCGTCAGCGAACCAATGTCGCCTTGTTTGATGCAGCTATGAACTTCCGCGAACGTCATGCAACCCTGGCGAACAGTGCCCTACCAATGTCCCGACCCAAAATGAGCTACGGCACATTAGTTTTGGATCGCTTAAAATCGGAGCGAAAATCGTAGACGATTTATCGTCGCAATCTGACTACAACGTGAGTGCCGATAGGGCGGAGCGCTGATTGCGACTATTGCGGACCGCTGCCGCAGCGCTGATGCAAACAACTGCCGTCCGCAACCGCCATGATGACGACGAGGTCTCGCGCGGTGTCAAGGATTTGCGGATGCGTTTATTTACAGCGATAACGATAGTGTTTTGACGGCCTGATGATCCGAAGCGAACGGCGCAGTAAATTCAATTTTTCCGAGCGGCACGCGAATCTGGCAGGTCAATCCCTCACGTGCATAGTCAATGTTGATGTCCCTAAAAGCCGCTCGCAGGAGCGAATTGCCAAAACCCTGCCGCTTGGGAACATCGACAGGTGGGCCACCGCGCTCTTGCCACTGGAATCTCAGCACGGCGTCGCCGTCATTCCCGACAACTGCCCAACCGATCTTGATTTTTCCATTTGCGTCCGAAAGCGCACCATACTTGACAGCGTTGGTTGCAAGCTCGTGAATAACGAGTGAAAAATCCTGCGTCTCCTTGGCACCGAAGATTATATCGGCGCCGTCCATGTCAATGCGCGCGCCAAATGGCTCCAACGAAGAGCGCACGATTTCCTTTAAAGCGACGCCACGCCAATTCGAATTGACCAACTGACGATGGGCCCGCCCTAACGCTTGCAGCCGCGCATCAAATGCCGATCTCATTTGTTCAATCGAACCAGGACCAGAAAGGCTTTCATGGGCAATCGCCTGAACAACCGCAAGCAAATTGTTGGTCCGGTGTTGCAGCTCGCGGACCAATATTTTTTCCTTCTCTTCGGCCGCCTTGCGTTCGGTTATATCGATGACGGTAGCGACAACCGCCACTCCGCGTTCGCTAGTTATGGGGCTCAACCCAATCTCGATGGGGAATTCGCTACCATCTTTGCGCAGCCCCTGTAGATCTCGTCCAGCACCCATCGGTCTGTTCGCTGGAGATGCACTATATCCAGTGCGTAAAGCGACATGACTTCGCCGATATCGCTCGGGAAGAAGCAGCTCGACGGGCTGCCCCAACAATTCGACTTGGCGGTAACCAAAGAGTTTTGTCAGCCGGCCGTTTACGGTTTCAATGCAGCCATGAGAATCGACAACCACGACACCATTCGGGTCGGCCTCAATCAGCTCTCCCCGTTGCCGGGCCAACGTTTGCGCGGAGGCAAGTAGCGCCATAAAGAGAATGATGAATGTCAGCGCCGCGATTCCGAGCGCTAATTGAATATGCGCCGAACCCGCAGCTCCGATTTCGGCGACAGCCGGCGTCGTCAGCGAAAAGATTGCCGCTGCCATCCCCGTATAGTGCATCCCGGAAATAGCGGCCCCCATCAGGACCGCAGCGCCGAGCCGTCGCCACACACCGCGCGTTCTAAATGCAAGCCAGAGTGCGGTCGTGGCGGCTCCGATCGCGATCAAGACAGACGCAATTAGGAGAAGCAGGTCGTATCGTAATGAACACCGCATGAGCATCGCACTCATGCCTGTGTAGTGCATTGCAACTATTCCCGTGCCGATTAGCACTCCTCCGAACGCAAGCCTTCTGCGCCGTTGAGGATCGCCCGCTACGACATAGAATCCTGCACCAGTGGCAAGAATCGCGGACCGGCAGCACGAAGGCGAGCATGGCTATGAAGTGCATCGACCAAATGCCGCCACCCATGGCCACTGCAGCCATGGCCAGCCAAAGAATTCTTTTCCATCCTTTGGATGCGAGAACGCGGCCACCCAGGTCTAGGGCGGCATAGGAAGCCATGACGGCGACCGCGATCGACAGCGCCACCAGAACCGGATCGTAAATCCCCATTACGATCATGACGCCGACCGCCTCCACGTCCGGCCGTCATCAGTCACGATGATCCTCCCACCGGCTTTCGTTGTTATTTTGGTCTATTTTGCCGATTCATATTCCGCGATGTCTGTCATTTAGACGACTCTTCATCGGCGGGGCGGATCCGTGATGGCCCGGTGACCATCGCGTCGATGTTTCTAACCGCGGGAACTAGCCGTGCAGTAACGAGTTTAAGGAGCCGGTGCAGGCCGGTTTCGGTGGTTGAGGCAACCCCGCCGCACCAAGGTTGCACGGTCCGGCCCCGCCGGCAGGGCCGGCCGACCAGCCTCCAAGCGGCTGGTGCGTGAGCCTGTGCGTTCGCGGCTATCCGCGACTTCCATTGTGCGTCACGGCAAAATGCGGCTCGAAGGCAAGGATTACGTCGTCTAAGACGGCGACGTGATGCCTTTTCGGTTCAGCACTTGACGCAAGACGTCATCAGCGAGCCATGCTGCCGAACTATTGCGGACCGCTCCCGCAGCGCGGATGCAAACGACCGCCGTCTGCCACTGCCATCACCACAACGATCTCATCCGGCTTTGGCGCATCGGGGATCGACACTGTGATCGTATCAAAGTGGTCGAACGACCAGGAATCGTCCTTATGGCTCAACGGCACGTCGAGACTGGCACCGCAAGCGGCGACTTTGACATTGGACGGAATAACGGCCTTGCCGCCGCCGACCGCAGCGCGCATCGGCTTTCCCAGCATGGGGTGAATGCAGGCGCCGCCGTGCTCGTGCTCTCCGTTGAGGCCGACAATCGCGCCCTTGCCGTAAGAAACCGGGGCGTCCGACAGCAACTGGACCAGATCGGATGCGAATTGCTCGCCGAGCATGCGTCCGGCCTTGAACAGCTCGGTCAAGTCATCGGCGTAACGGCCGGCGAATGGATTTCTGATGACGGCCATGGCGACGGCGCGAACAATCGGCCGATTGGCTGGGCGATCCATGTCGGATATCGAAGTCTCGCGCATCATCAATGATTTGCGGATGTGGAGCACGGGGATGATCCTGTAATGCTATCTGCGCCATAAAGCCTACCACAGCCAAATTGACGATGCGGTAGCCGGCAAACGCGCAGTATCCTTCGCCGCCACAACTGCCCGCAACGGCGGGCGCCTTCAGTGGAATTATGTTCGGCGTATTTGAGCCACTGATGCGCAAAAAGCCGGAACATTCGCGTTAACAGTATTGATCACAACTTCGTAAGTTAACCAATCTTCGTAATCTGGACTTTGACGAGCGCTGTAAAATCGGGGCCGCTCTCCCCCCACAAGAGAGCACGGCCCCGACCAAGTCCCCCATCCCCCGACACCCCGACGAGGTTGGGGCCGACATTATCGAATATGAATTATGGCCCACGGTGGGCAGCAAATTGGCATCACATATTCTTTCTGGGTTGTTGCGGCAGGGCTACACTTGGGGGCGCGGACTTTGCGGACCTGGCGAAAGGTCCAGTCATTGTCCGCTTTGCCCCTTGAAGCAGAGATCGGCTGAGCGCGCTCGGATGTCCGCTAAGGGTCATCTCCGGACATTGCCAGGCTTCATTTTGGAAGTCGAAATTGTCCCTCAACGGCGCAAGATAACGGTGTATCATCGGTTGCAGAGCTGCCAACGGGATGTGCCGAAGTCACCTTATCGCGGCAGTGATGATGCCCGCGGCGGGCGTGCATAGTAAAATTTTTGATCGTGTTCGCGTCCGTGGACCCGCGCGGAGCATCGAGCATGCGAATTCCTCGTCGTCGCTTTATCCAAAAGTTAGCGAGTGCGGCTGCGCTGACAGCCTTTTCGCCGAACGCCTGGGCGCTTGATTATCCTACGCGACCAATCCACTGGATCATTGGATTCCCGCCGGGCGGCGGTGCCGACATTGTAGCGAGAATAATGGGGGCCTGGTTGTCGCAGCGTCTGGGCCAACAAATTATCATCGAAAACAAACCTGGCGCCGCCACCAATATTGCTACGCAAGCGGTAATTAATTCGCCGCCCGACGGTTACACCTTGCTATGGGCGGGGATCAGCAACGTCATCAATGCCACAATCTACGGAACGCTGCCCTTTGATTTTCTCAAAGACATCGCGCCCGTTTCCGGAATGGTGGTCTATCCAATGGTTTTTGAGGTCAACCCATCTGTTCCCGCCAAAAACATTCCCGAGCTGATCGCCTACGCGAAAGCCAATCCCGGCAAGATCACATTGGCTTCCTATGGGACCGGCACGATCTCTCAGGTGGCAGGCGAACTGTTCAAGTCGCGCGCCGGAATTACCATGGTTCACGTCCCCTATCGTGGTGGAGCGCCTATGGTCGCCGACCTTATCGGCGGCCAAGTTCAGGTTGCACTCGACGTTGTGGCAGGGTCGCTTGCCCACATTCGATCCGGTGCAGCCCGTGCGCTCGCGGTAACGACCCCCACCCGCTTGGACTCACTTCCCGATATTCCGACTGTTGCGGAGACATTGCCGGGATATGAGGCGGCTGCTTTCACCGGTGTCGGCGTCCCGACTGGCACGCCCGAGCCGATAATCGCGCGGCTCAATCATGAGATAAACGCCGGCCTGAACGATCCAGGCATCAAGGCACGGCTTGCTGAACTGATGGCTACTCCACTTGTTCTCACCCCTGCGGAGTTCGGCGCTTACATGGCTGCCGAAACAGCGAAGTGGGCGAAGGTGATAAAACTTGCAAACATAAAGGCAGAATGAAGCTGCCATCGGCACCGATGGCACAGGTCATGCGAAGCTTTAGCCATCACGCCGCGAGTTTTGCGCTCGTCAACCGCGGAGTGGCACGAAATGCGATTGCGGCTCGATTCCAAGCGTTGATCGCAATCACCGCGGCAGTGAGATCAACAAGCTCCTTTTCAGAAAATTGCCGCCGAGCCTCGTCGTAGACTTCATCTGGCACATGATGGTCGCTGATCTTGGTCACCGCTTCAGTCCAAGCAAGGGCGGCGCGTTCGCGCGCGCTGTAAATCGGTGCCTCGCGCCAGGCATTGAGCAGATGCATCCATTCGTCATTTTCGCCATGCTTACGCGCATCGTTGGTATGCATGACGATGCAGTAGGCGCATCCGTTGATCTGCGAAGCGCGGATTTTCACGAGATCGAGCAGCTTTTTATCTAGGCCGCTGGTTTCAACATAATTCTGCAGGCCGGCCATTGCCTTGTACAGGTCGGGACTGACCTTTGTTATATCCAATCTGGGTTGTGTGGACTTGTCTGGCATGTCGCTCTCCTGTCCACCCGTGCGCTGCGGATATGGTGCGAGGGCATCGCGATTTGCCAGAGCAACCGCGGCATCAGGCCGCAAAACCGCGAGGGGGCGCCCGCATTATGTCCGCCTTACCCTCGTAACTTGCCCTTGTAAGCGGACATCGGGGCGTACATTCCCTAATGCGCGGCGTGTTTCTGAAACTTCGAAGACACCTCGTCTTCGGTGACGTCACTAACGCTGACCTGCGCTGTGAAACCTTCACAATACTTTCGTCCAGCGGCCTCACTTTCTTCGGCATTGGATAGTGAAGGTTAGCGCACGTCCCCTTTCGGGGCGTGGCTGTCCTCAAACATTCGAAAGGCTCATCGTGATCCCGTCGTTTTCGTTCATAGTTGCGATCTTAATTGCCCCACTATTTTTGTACTGCACTGCCTTGTGGATTGATTCCTAGCCGGTGCGCCGTTGTGCCGGTCAGTGATCGGCGATGACATGACCATTCCCGATTACATAGCGGTTGGTGTTTTGACGGTCTCGATCGCACTCCTAGGCGCGGGATGGTGGCTTGCGCATCACAAACGATAGTGCGCGTCCTTATCGCACTAATTGGCATCACAAGTCGGGATTACCGTTACGATTTATGCGGCGCGCTTCAACAAAAGTTTGGTCAGGGGTGCAATAGATCAAAAAAAACCCAAAGCAACAAAACGATGGCAAAGGTTGCAATTAGTACGGGCGCGCGGTGGTTAGTTGTCTGCTGCTTGTCCATAGCCTGACGCTATGGCTACCGGCGGACGAGTGGATTTGCGCTAAATCAATGTCCCCAAGCGCAAGGTGGGAATATTTGCGTCGTGATCGGTGTTTCGATCATCTCAATCGCAGCTGGCGATTTCTATTAGCAAAACTGCGAGCCGGGATGATGGCCTCCCGCCTGTGAACCACCGTGGGCACGTCATCCCGGCTCTGACCGACCACTTGGAAGATGAGGCAGGGTGATCGGCCCGAGCATCGTCCGCCCAGCAGCCAAACACCGTCAATCCAATTCACTAGCCAAATAATCGGATGGCTGACGAGCGTTGCCCAAAAAGCACATTCACATTCCAAGCGCATAACGTCCTTCAATGGGCAGTAAGTCTGTCAAGAGACATAGCCACGAAAATGCCGCTTGAGACAAATTACACGCGGGATATGTTTTTTGGTCGGACTAAGCATCCCCTACAGGAAGGGGGACAGCCTGCTCGCTGGTTCGACACCCAACGACTGCCGCCCAAGAAAGCGGGGCGATGGGGGACAAGGCAAAGCCGCCGGTCTTCGCTCTCCCGGCGGCTTTGCTATTTAGTTGGCGCCTTTGAGCGGATAGCGGCTTGGGTTCCGGAAATTCTGGAAATGCAGCGCATGCTCTGCCGTGACGGCAACACCGCATAGCTTGCACTCAAATGTTTGCCTTTCGCGCCAGTCGCCAATTTGCGGCGCAGTTCGCAAGAGGCGCATGGGCGCGCCACAGCTTGGACAAGCTGAAGAGCAGTCGATGTCTGTGTTGCGCATCGGTCGTTCCTCGTCCCGCCTGAAAAGCATACCAAGCCGATTCTGAGCGATCCGTTAAGGCAAGTGCGTTGTCCCCGAATTTAATGGGGTTAATTGAACTTCGCTGCTTCGACTATTCCGCGGCCACTTTTCGCGACCTCATGGAAGGTGTTCGGATTATTGCTTTGAGATGTCTGCTTCGTGGCAGCGGCGGACCTACGAGCTATTTCGATAACCTTCGCCTGTTGCGACGAACTCGCGTTGCGTAGACAGCCAGCGCTTTTTTCGCGACGCCGTGTTTCTTGCTGCCCTTGAGCGTAGCAGCCGTGGCCGCGAGCTGAGCTTCGGCAAGCGCCACAATCTTTTCAGTAATCATTCGCTGAGTTTCCGCATCAGCCTTTGCGCCGCCTTCGGCTATACGCAAGGACCGAAGCAATATCACGGCCTGCACGTCCCAGCACATGCGCGCCGCCTGAGCGGACAAGGCAAACCACGCGTTCCACGGCTCAAGAGGATTAAACATCAAATTTTTTTCGACTTCTCTCGACGCCGCGTCATTCGATCACCTCGGCGCGCGCGAGCAGCGCGCCAATGAGACGCACGCGACCGGGCTGTTGCTGGGCGAGAACCAAACGCGGCCACAATGCTGCGGAGCCAAGAACACCCCTGATGAAATCTCGCCGTTTCATGGCCCTCCCGCGAGTCTCGACCTATCGTATCGAGTGAGATTACTCGCTTGAAGGGGTGAATGTACGCCCTGAGTCAGGAACAGACATCCTCCGGATACGCACCGATGTCAGCCTTACCCTGAGAGCAAACATTGCTTGATCGCGTTGAAAGCCTGCTTCGTGCCCGCGGCGGACCTCGGACGAGCCTTGGAATGTTTGCTATTGTGTCTAGGCAGACACTCAAGTTCGCGGGCGTCACATGGGGCTTTCCCGCAGGCGATTTTTTGAGCTGCTGGCAGGCGCTGCGCTGCCGATCATATCAGGTACGGCGCGCGCTCTCGATTATCCGACCCGGCCGGTACGCATCATCGTCGGGTTTCCACCCGGCGGCCCCACCGACATTTTTGCGCGGCTAATCGCTGAATGGTTATCAAATCGGCTCGGCCAGGCATTCATCGTTGAGAATCGCCCCGGCGCGGGCAGCACGATCGGTGTCGCCAGTGTCGTCGCTGCACCCGCTGATGGCTACACGCTGTTATTGGTCAGCACATCTGCCGTCATCAGCGCTGCTTACTATCGGAATCTTAGTTTCAACTTGGTCCGCGACATAACGCCGGTTTGTGGCGTTGCACTCGAGCCACTCGTCATGGTCGTCAATCCATCGGTTTTAGCTAAGACGATTCCCGAATTCATTGCAGACGCCAAGGCAAATCCTGGGAAGATTATCATGGCCTCGTTGGGCAATGGCACCACGCCGCAAATGACCGGTGAGTTATTCAAAATGATGGCGGGCGTTGACTTGCTGCACGTTCCGTATCAAGGCGCCGCGCCGGCGCTCACTGATCTGCTAGCTGGCCGAGCGCAGGTGATGTTCGAAGCGATGCCTTCTCTGGTCGGCTATATACAGTCGGGGAAACTACGCGCTCTAGGGGTTTCAACAGCGGCCCGCTCACCTGTGTTTCCGGATATCCCCTCAATCAGCGAATTCGTGCCAGGTTATGAAGCAAGCGTCTGGTTCGGCATTGCCGCGCGTCGGCAGACCCCAGCCGAGATCGTCGAACTGCTTAACAAGGAAATTAATGCGGGGCTCGCCAACCCTTCGCTCAATGCGCGGCTGGGCGAGCTCGGCGGCACCGCGCTCAAGGGCACGCCCCCTGAATTTGAAAGGCTGTTTGTCGGCGATTCCGAGAAGTGGTCTAAAGTAATGAGAGCTGCAAACATAAAGCCCGAATAGTTGGCCGGCGTACAGCCCTGACATGCGACATTGTTTTTCCGTACATGCGGCCAGTGAATTGATATAGTTTGATTTAGAGCTGCCAGCGGAAGTTGCCGCCTTCCGTGAAATCAAAGGCAGCGACTGGTGCCTTCGGCGGGCAAGTAATTCGAAACTAGACCGAGATCGGTTCCCCGACGGCTTTCGCATGGCGGAAGACACACAAGCCCGTGACCCGTCAAGCCGATGTGTCCAAAATTTAGGGAGGAAAGTCATGAACCAACCTATCACCCGGCGCCATATAAATGCCGGCATCGGTGCGGCTCTGATTTCGCCGGCCGTGGGCTCGAGCGTC
>Ga0066904_10000045_pt1 | contig 12674 bp, 10 predicted proteins | sample PanSoiMetaPlot30_FD_133941 | JGI IMG/M metagenome (GOLD analysis project Ga0066904, IMG submission 133941) | Tropical forest soil microbial communities from Panama analyzed to predict greenhouse gas emissions - Panama Soil Plot 30 (version 2) | reverse complement strand
TGCACAATCATCTCGCCGAGCACCTGCCGGTCCAGCCCGCGAGCTTGCTCGGGCGTTAGCGGTCGACCGAGCTGCCGGCCGATCTGTTGCATGCGATCCTGGTAGGTTTGCCGGAATTGCTCGACCGGAATTTCGCTATCGCCGATCTTGGCCAGGCTGCTGCGGCCGAAACCGCGAAAAATGTCGTTGATCCCCCAAATGGCGAAGCTGCCCGCCAACACCGACATGACCACGCCCATGACCGTGCGGCCAAGCCAATTTTCGGAGGTTTTGCGAATACCTCGTAACATCTGTCCAACTTTGAAGTGAGCCGATCAGCGCGGCGGCGCACTATAAGGACGGGCCTGTCTTGCCGCAACCGATGGACCAAGGCCTAAAGCGCCTCTTTTCCGCCCGCAAGCGGTCTGCTAACGGCTGTTTGTCGCAGGCATAAAGACTGACGCAATCGCGGCGTGCGGGACTTCAATTATTGGACACAGAGCAAGATGACCACCCGCCGCCCGCTCGTTGTGGCCAATTGGAAAATGAACGGGCTGCGCGCCTCAGTCGCTCAGCTGGAAACAATAATCGCCGGTGCACGCGGGCTTGGCTCAGTCGAACTTATCGTCTGTCCGCCGGCAACGCTCATCGCTGACTTCGCGGTGGCTGCGCGTGGAAGCCCGCTTCTCATCGGCGGGCAGGATTGTCACGCCGAAGCTGCCGGCGCCTATACTGGCGACATCTCCGCAGAAATGCTGCGCGACGCGGGGGCGAGCGCCGTGATTATCGGCCATTCGGAGCGGCGCCGCTATCATGGCGAAACCAACGCGGCGGTCCGTGCCAAGGCAATTGCCGCACGCCGTGCTGGCCTACTTGCGATCATCTGCGTCGGCGAGACTCGATCCGAGCGCGATACGGGGCAAACCAGGGACATTTTGCGCGCGCAACTGGACGGCTCATTGCCCCCGGATGGGGAAGGCGTGGTCATCGCCTATGAGCCAGTCTGGGCGATCGGGACGGGCGTGACACCGACACCGCAGGATGTGCGCGACATGCACGCGTCTATCAGGACGCAATTGTCGTCTCATCTCGGTGGACCTGGACGGGACATGCGCCTTCTTTATGGGGGTTCGGTGAAAAGGGGCAATGCGAGGGAGCTGCTTCGACAGGAGAACGTCGATGGCGCACTTGTCGGCGGCGCTAGTCTGGATGCCGACGAGTTCCTGGCAATCGCCGGGGTCTATCGCGATAGGTGACCGGCCCGTCGGCTCTTAGCCGAGGGCAGTATTCCATGTCTGACCCTTCCTGGTACGCAGCACAGCGCCATAGAAATGCCGCCTCGGACCGTGTAGAGACCTCGCGGCTTGCCTATATGAGAGAGCGGGAACGCAAGTGCGGATAACCGAATGCTGACGGTCATTATTGTCATTCATCTTATGCTGGTTCTGGCGCTGATCGGGATGGTGCTGCTGCAAAAGTCCGAGGGCGGCGGCTTGATCAGTTCGACCAGCGGCTTCCTGTCAAGCCGTGGCACGGCCAACGTTTTGTCGCGTACCACAGCGCTCTTAGCCGCGGGCTTTTTCGCCACCAGTCTCGCTTTGTCATGGCTGGCGAGCTTCCAGCGCCATCCGGCGTCGATCATCAATACTGGCGCGCCGCCGAGCCAAGAAGTGCCAGCCGCTCCCTCGGGGCAACCGACCAGCGGCGGGGTCCTCGACCAGTTGCAGAAAGGAATACCCTCGCTGCCACCTGGACCTGGTTCGAGATCGTCCTCGCAGCCGGCCCCGGCGCCGAGCGGACCAGAGGTGCCGCAATCGAGGTGAGCTGGGTTTGGCGGCCGCAAAAAGCGCGAATCCGTTTGCCTGCTGTTTCTTCTAAAGACGCCCCTCTAATGACTTGTAATTCAATCGTTTTTTCTGCTCGAACGATCCCTTCTTCCGTGCGCGTGGCCGGCATTCCGGAAAATTGCTCGTCGAATCGACCAAGCCGCGCTAAGGGTTAGGTCCCATGGCGCGGTACATCTTCATCACCGGCGGCGTGGTCTCCTCACTCGGCAAAGGTCTCGCATCCGCAGCGCTCGGCGCGCTGTTACAGGCGCGTGGCTATAAAGTCCGGCTTCGTAAGCTCGACCCCTATCTCAACGTCGATCCGGGGACGATGTCGCCGTATCAGCACGGCGAGGTTTTTGTCACCGATGACGGCGCCGAAACCGATCTCGACCTAGGTCATTACGAGCGTTTTACCGGTCGGCCGGCCACACGCCAGGACAACATCACGACTGGGCGCATTTATCAGGAAATCCTCGCCAAGGAACGTCGCGGCGACTATCTCGGCGCTACAATCCAAGTCATTCCGCACGTTACCAACGCCATCAAGGAGTTCGTCCGCGAGGGCAACGATCAATTCGATTTCGTCCTTTGCGAGATCGGCGGGACGGTGGGTGACATCGAGGGCCTGCCGTATTTCGAAGCAATTCGGCAGCTCGGCAACGATCTGCCGCGCGGGCACGTCGCGTACATTCACCTGACGCTGATGCCTTTTATTCCGAGCGCAGGTGAATTGAAGACCAAGCCGACCCAGCATTCGGTCCGTGAATTGCGCGCGATCGGCATTCAGCCGGATGTGCTTCTATGCAGGACCGATCGTGAAATCCCGGCGAGCGAGCGGCGCAAGCTCGCATTGTTCTGCAATGTGCGTGAAAGCGCCGTGATCGAAGCCCGCGACGTCGACAATATTTACGCCGTGCCGGAGGCCTATCACGCCGCCGGCCTCGATGATGAGGTCCTTGCCGCGTTCGGAATTGAAAATCCGCCAGCGCCCGACCTGGCGACCTGGCACCTCATCAACGAGCGCGTTCGCAATCCCGAAGGCGATGTGACCATCGCCGTTGTAGGTAAATATACCGGGATGAAGGACGCGTATAAGTCGTTGATCGAGGCGCTCTCACACGGTGGCGTGGCCAATAAGGTGAAGGTCAATCTCGACTGGATCGAGAGCGAAGTGTTTGAGAGCGAGGACCCTGTGCCGTTTCTCGAACATGTGGACGGCATTCTGGTGCCTGGCGGATTCGGCCAGCGCGGCGCCGAGGGCAAAATCCGTGCGGCACGTTTTGCGCGCGAGCGCCGCGTGCCGTATTTCGGCATCTGCTTTGGCATGCAGATGGCTGTCATTGAGGCGACGCGGAACCTTTGCGGGATTGAGGCAGCGAACTCGACTGAATTTGTCGCCACGAGCGAACCAGTCGTCGGCCTCATGACGGAATGGATGAAGGGCAACGAGTTGCAGAAACGGGGCATCGGCAGTGATATGGGCGGCACGATGCGGCTTGGGGCCTACCCCGCGCTCTTGCAGCGCGGCTCGCGCGTGTCAGAGATCTATGGCGCAACGGAGATTTCCGAGCGTCATCGACACCGCTACGAGGTCAATACCGCGTACAAGGACCGTTTAGCGCAACATGGGATGCGATTCTCGGGCATGTCGCCGGATGGCTTGCTGCCGGAAATCATAGAATATGACGACCATCCGTGGTTCATCGGCGTGCAATTTCATCCCGAATTGAAATCGCGGCCGTTCGCGCCGCACCCGCTGTTTGCTTCCTTTATCGGGGCGGCAGTGGAGCAAAGCCGGCTGGTGTGATCCTATCGGCCGCTGGCGTGCGTCTGTGGCCCCAAATAAGCCGGTGTAGTTTTTGTCCCAGGCTGCAATGAGCGAAAAGCCCAATACGATCGTCACTGTCGGAAAGGTCAAATTCGGCAATGCGCTGCCGCTTGCCGTTATTGCCGGCCCTTGTGCGCTCGAAAGCCGAGGGCATGCTTTCGACACCGCCGCGGCGCTAAAGGAGATCAGTGCGAAATTGCAGGTCGGCTTTGTCTATAAGACATCTTTCGACAAGGCGAACCGCACCAGCGCATCGAGCGCCCGCGGCCTCGGCCTCGACAAGGCGCTGGCGATCTTCGCCGACTTACGCAACGAGCTTGGTATCGCGGTCCTCACCGACGTGCACGAACCGGATCAATGCGCGCCTGTCGCTGAAGTCGTCGATGTTTTGCAAATTCCTGCCTTCCTCTGCCGCCAGACCGACCTGCTCGTTGCCGCGGCCAGGACAGGTCGGCCGATCAATGTGAAAAAAGGTCAATTCCTTGCGCCCTGGGATATGGCCAATGTTGTGTCCAAGATCACTGCTGCGGGCAATCCAAACGTACTTGTCACCGAGCGCGGAGTGTCGTTCGGCTACAATACGCTCGTGTCGGACATGAGGGCATTGCCGATCCTGGCAAAAATCGGCGCGCCGGTTATTTTTGACGCCACCCATTCGGTGCAGCAGCCGGGCGGGCAGGGGACTTCTTCCGGCGGCGAGCGAACTTTTGTTTCAGTGTTGGCGCGTGCCGCTACGGCCGTCGGCATTGCCGGCCTGTTCATCGAGACGCATCAAAATCCTGACGCCGCGCCTTCCGATGGGCCGAATATGATTACACTTAAGGATTTTGCGCCGCTTCTTGAACGCCTGATGCAATTCGACGCGCTGGCGAAGCAAGCGAAATAAAGCGAAGACCCTTGCGGGATTCTCTTATTCTTCGGTCTTGCCCGGCACGGCAGATGCAAAGTCGGCGTCAAGGGTGAGGATTTCGGAGGCGGCCGCCGAAGCGCCGCCAACGAGGCGCAACGCGATCCGCAAGCGGCCGCCAGATTCTTCAAGGAGCGCGTCGGCTTTCTGGGCCGTACAGCCGTGGAGAATGAGTAATGCCTTTTTTACGTTGCCCCCGGCACGCTGTAGCGCATCGCGGACCTCGTTTTCGCTGCGGCCGCTAAGTCGGCGTAATATATTCTCGCTTCTAGCGACGAGCTTGGCGTTGATGGCCTGCATATCGACCATCAGCCCTTCGTGCACGCGTCCGAGCCGGATCATGACCAGTGTCGAGAGCAGGTTGAGCGCCACGCGCTGCGCGGTGCCTGCCTTCATTCGAGTCGACCCCGCGATCGGCTCGGAGCCGGTATCCAGCCAGATCGAACAATCAGCCTCGACTAGCAGCGGGGTGGATCGATTGTTGGCGATCCCGATAGCGAGTGCGCCACATCGTTTCGCCTCGCGCATGCAGGCGAGGGTGAACGGGGTTGTTCCGCTTGCGGCCACCGCGATTATCACGTCGGCGGTGCCGATCCGGTGCTGTCGCACCAAGCGGGTGGCCTGATCGATCTCATCTTCGGCGCCCTCGGCCGAACGAAGAAGAGCATCCTTGCCTCCTGCCATCAGAAGCAACAGCCGGTCCTGCGGCCAATTGAACGTTGGGATAAGCTCGGCACCATCCTGGACGGCAAGCCGACCCGAGGTCCCGGCGCCGACGTAAATCAGCCTGCCGGCGCCCGACAGGCGGGCCTGCATGGCTTCGGCTGCTTTTTCAATGGCCGGCAGCGCCGGGCGCACGGCCGCGACCGCCGCCATTTGGCTTTCAATCAATGCGTCGAGAATATCGCCCGATTCCCACAGGTCGATATCCGAATAACGCGGACTGGCGCGTTCAGTGTCCATAGGATGCGACGCGGTACAACTGGCGTTGACGATGAGGGGAACTTTAAAACAAACCAAATTCCCCCCATTTTGTTCTTACAATCTGGAGCGATTCCGTGACTTTAGGAAGCTAATGGTTGACCAAAAGCCTCTCCTTCTGGGCGTCGATGGCGGCGGTACGCAATCGCGTGCCCGATTGTCCACGTATTCCGGGACCGTGCTTGCGGCGGCCGAGGGTGGTCCGGCAAATCTGCGGCTCGGAATAGAGACGAGTTTTAGCACTATTCTCCAGATCGCGCGGCAATGTCTTAGCGATGCTGAGTTTGCAGAGCGCCACATTTCGCGCGTGATTGCCTGCCTCGCATTGGCTGGTGCCAGCGAGCCGAGTCAACTGGCCGCCGCGCAGCAATATAGCCATCCCTTTAGGGTGGCCATTATCACGACCGATGCGCATGCGGCGTGTGTCGGAGCGCACGGCGGCAAGGATGGCGGGGTGATCATCGCTGGTACTGGTGCGGTGGGTTGGGCGGTCATGAAAGGGCAGAACTATCGTATCGGCGGCTGGGGTCCACCGATCTCCGACGAGGGCAGTGGGGCTTGGATCGGCACTGAAGCGTTGCGGCGGGTATTGTGGGCGCATGACGGCCGGATCGCATGGACGGGATTGTTGGAAGAGCTTTTTGCCGAGTTTGCCAACGACCCCCACGCGATCGTCGGTTGGACAGCGGCCGCCGCGCCGCGGGACTTTGGTGTATTCGCGCGACGCATTGTCGATCATGCGATCCGCGGCGATGCGGTGGCGGTCGAATTGATGAAATTGGCGGCAGCGCATATCGATGGACTCGCGGCAAAGCTAATCGAGCTTGGCGTTCCGCGATTGGCACTGGTGGGCGGGTTCGCCTCGGCGTTGCGGCCGTGGCTTACGACAGAAACGCAAGCGCGGCTCACTGAACCCGCCGGAGACCCGGTACAGGGCGCGCTGACGCTCGCGCGCTCCGCGGCGAAGTCGTTGCAGCGCGTCGCCTGATACTCACTTTGAGCGAGGATGCTAACGGATGAAGCTCGCCGCCGGCATCGAAGCAGATCTACAAGAGGCCGCCGCAGTGGTCGATAAGCAAGCGGCCACTCTCGCTCCACCATTAACGGCTTTAATCAGTGAACTTCATCGTCAGCCGCCGCGGCTCGTTGTCACTTGCGCGCGCGGCAGTTCCGCCCATGCCGCTACCTTTGCCAAGCACCTTTTCGAGCTTCGCTGCGGTCTACCCGTCGCGGCGGCAGCCCCCAATATCGCGACGGTGTACCGCCGCGCGCTTAATCTGAAAGGACAGTTGTTCGTGGCAATTTCGCAATCCGGCCGCAGCGACGACCTGATCGAAGCTGCCGCAATGGCCCGATCTTCTGGCGCGATTACGGCGGCATTTGTAAACGATCCGGACAGTCCTCTTGCCGAAATCTCGCAATTCGTTCTACCGCTCGGTGCCGGAATTGAGCGAAGCGTTGCCGCAACCAAGAGCTTCGTCGCATCGCTTGCGGCGCTTCTGCAATTGACGGCGATTTGGGCAGATGATCCGATGATGCAGTCAGCGCATGCGCGCCTGCCAAAGCGCTTGGCTGAGGCAGGCCAGCTCGATTGGCACGAGGCGCTCACCGCGCTCGCCCGGGCAGAAAGCCTGATCACGATCGGCCGCGGCCCGACGCTTGCGATCGCCCGTGAAGCTGCTTTGAAGCTCAAAGAAACCTGTGAGCTTCATGCCGAAGCCTTCAGCGCGGCTGAATTTCGTCATGGACCGATTGCGCTCGTGGCCGATGCTTTTCCGATCGTTGCATTCAACCCGGGCGACGAAGCTGCTGCGAGCTTGGCGGCGCTCGTTGCCGATCTGCGTCGAAAGGGCGCCTGCGTGTTGGTTGCCGAGCCGGGCACGAGGCAAAGCGGCCGTCTGCCGTTTTTGGCTGCCGATCACCCCGATGCCGATGCTATCTGCATGATCCAAAGTTTTTATGCGCTCCTGGTGCGGCTTGCCGTCGAGCGGGGCACTGATGCCGATCAGCCGCGGCATCTGCAAAAAGTAACGCGCACGCGATGAGCGGCAATGTGGGCAGCCGGGAGCATGCCGTCGCCGCGGCTTACGTGTTTGACGGTACGAATTTGCGTCGCGATGCGGCAATCGTCATCGATGGCTCGCGGATCAAGAAGGTCGTTCCGCGAGCCGAACTTTCTCCCGCCATGCAGGCGCGTGAATTGCCGGAGGGTCTCTGGCTGGCACCTGGATTTATCGACGTTCAGGTCAATGGCGGCGGCGATGTTCTGTTCAACGATGCGCCGACGGCGGAGAACATTCGGAAAATTGTGGCCGCGCACCGGCGGTTTGGCACCACCGCGCTGTTACCGACACTGATCAGCGATAGTCCCGAAAAAATGAGGTCGGCTGTGGCGGCGATCGACGCGCTGAGCGATGCCGACCCAGGTGTGCTGGGCATCCATCTAGAAGGTCCTTTCCTATCGCTGGAGAAAACCGGCGTGCACGACAGCAGCTTCATACGAAAACCCACGCCAGACGACCTCGATTTGATCACGGCCCGGCGCCGCGGCGTAACGCTAGTCACCTTGGCCCCCGAACAGGTGCCGGGCGATTTCATTGGCAAGCTCGCACGAGCGGGGATTTGCGTCGCGCTCGGCCATTCCATGGCGACCTATGCGCAGACGTGGGAGGCGATGGCTGCCGGACTGACCGGTTTTACGCATCTGTTCAATGCTATGCGGGCGCTCGACTCCCGCGAACCCGGACCGATCGCCGCCGCACTGGAATCGCCCGACGCGTGCTATGGGCTGATTGTTGATGGCAATCACGTCGCTCCAGCCATGCTGCGGCTTGCCCTGCGCGGCGCAGGGCGGCCCATGCTGGTGACCGATGCGATGCCTCCAGTCGGCGGGACGGCCGGTACATTCCAGCTCAACGGCCAATCAATCATGGTGCGCGACGGGCGCTGCACACGCCAGGACGGCAGGCTCGCCGGCGCTTGTTTGGACATGGCGAGCGCAGTGCGCAATTGCGTACGTCTACTCGATGTACCGCTGACGGATGCGCTGCGCTTCGCCTCGACACACCCGGCTCATTTTCTTGGCTTAGGCGACCGGCTCGGCGAGCTTGCGCCTGGAATGCGCGCCGACATGGTGGCAATAGATCCCAACCGCGTGGAAGTGCATTATACGTGGGTCGCCGGCGAGATGGACTGACGCCAGAGCAGGGCGCTATCGAGCGAGCAAGTCGCGCACCCGCGGAATCACCTCACGGCCGTAGAGTTCAATACAGCGCATGATCTTCTCGTGCGACAGGGCGCCGGCGCTGTATTTCATTTGGAAGCGAGAGATGCCGAGTGTCTTGGCTGTTGTGGCAATGCGGCGCGCCACTGTTTCCGGTGAACCGGCATAGAGCGAGCCGCGCTCGATTTCTGAATCGAATTCGGCGCGTGTCATCGGTGGCCAGCCACGTTCGGCGCCGATCCGATCGCGCATTTTTTTATAGTCTGGCCAGAGTTCGTTTCGCGCTTTTTCATCGGTTTCGGCGACATAGCCATGCGAGTGCACGCCGATTTCACGAACCGGCCTGCCAAGTTGTGCGAAGGCCCGATGGTAGAGATCGACATAAGGGCGAAACCGGTTTGGATCGCCGCCAATAATGGCCAGCATCAACGGCAGGTCATAATGGGCGGCGCGGACAACCGATTGCGGACTGCCACCGACCCCGATCCATGTCTTCAAGGTACCGCTTTCGATCGTAGGAAATACACGCTGATCAATGAGGGGAGGGCGGGTCTGGCCGCGCCAGGTCACGGGCTCATTCTTCAACAGTGCCGCAAACAGATCGAGCTTGTTGTCGAACAGGATCTCATAGTCGGAGAGGTCATAACCGAACAGCGGAAAAGACTCGGTGAAAGAGCCGCGGCCGAGGATTACCTCGGCGCGCCCGTTTGATGCCGCGTTGACCGTCGAGAACCGCTCGAACACCCGCACCGGGTCATCCGACGACAGTACCGTCACGGACGAAACGAGACGAATTTGTGTGGTGCGTGCACCGATCGCGGCCAGTAGCGCCTCCGGCGATGATATCGCGAAGTCCGGCCGGTGGTGCTCGCCAAGCCCGATACAAAACACGCCGCTTTGGTCGGCAAGCACCCCCTCGTCCACCACGTTTCGGATGACTTGCGCGTGGCTTAGCGGTTGTCCATCCGGCCCAGCTTGAATATCACCGAACGTGTCGAGACCGAGTTCAATTTCCTGCGCCATCAATTTCGTCTTACGAATAAGTAGCTGTTCGACATAGGGTGTCGTTTATCAGAGGCACAAAAAGGCCGCATCATTAATTGTCGTAATAGGTCCACTTCAACGGTTTGGCGGTTCTACGCTAAGATTGTCTCGGAGATCGCTATGCTCAGTGCGGAACAGAACGATCGCTTCACACGCGTTGGTCCCGGCGAACCTGCCGGCGAGGTATTGCGGCGCTATTGGCAACCGGCGGCGCTGGTCGACGAACTCGACCGCCGTCGGCCAATAAAGCCGGTCCGGCTTATGGGTGAAGATCTGGTGATGTTTCGGGACGACAAGGGACAGTATGGCTTGCTCGGCCGGGCCTGTCCGCATCGGGGTACCGACCTCGCCTATGGCCGGCTCGAGGACGGCGGCCTGCGGTGCGCATTCCATGGCTGGTTGTTCGATGTTGAAGGAAGATGCTTGCAGACCCCCGCGGAGCCGCAAGATAGCAATTTGTGCCGCAACATACGGCAGAAGGCGTATCCGGTCGTCGAGCGCAGCGGGATCTTGTTTGCCTATATGGGTGCAGGAGCACCACCGGAATTTCCAGATTTCGATTGTTTTGTCGCGCCGAACTCACACACTTTTGCGTTCAAAGGTATGATCGATTGCAACTGGCTGCAATCGTTGGAGGTGGGTATTGATCCGGCGCACACTTCCTTCTTGCATCGTTTTTTCCACGATGAGGATCCGAAGCAAGGCTATGGCAAGCTATTTCGCGATACCTCGATCGATTCAGCGATGCCAATGACCAAAATCATGCGTGAGTTTCCGCGGCCGCGTATCGAGGTGGAGTCGACAGACTTCGGCTTTCGCATTTTGACGCTGCGTGAGATCGACGCGAAGAACACTCACGTTCGGGTAACGAACCTGATGTTCCCGAACGCTTTCGTAATTCCGATGAGTCGGGAAATGACCATTACCCAGTGGCACGTACCGATCGACGATGCCAAGCACTATTGGTACGCGATCTTCACGAGCTTTGGCGCGCCCGTTGATAAAGATGAGATGAGGCGGCAACGGCTGCAACTGTATGAATTGCCGGATTACATCCCGCGCAAAAACAAGAGTAATAACTATGGATTCGATCCGAACGAACAGCAGCACGACACGTATACCGGGATGGGCGCTGACATCAATGTGCACGACCAATGGGCCTGCGAATCGATGGGCGCGATCGCCGATCGTACCCAGGAGCATCTCGGACAATCCGACAAGGCGATTTCTGCGTATCGGCGTCTGTTGCGGGCTGCAATCGACGCGGTGGAAAAAGGCCAGTCGCCGCCGATCGTTTTCGATATAGGCTCGGCAAAGTCGATGAGGGGCCCTGCGGCGATCGATGGTATCGGCCCGACGGAGGACTGGCGCGGTTACTGGGAGCGCACCGACGCGAACAAGCGCAATGCCGCGAGCTGGGCTAAAATCCTCTGACCATTTCTGTAGCACCGTCGGCGAACAAGCTCAGGACAATTAGCATGTCATCGCACAGGCGCCGATCGTTCGCTTTGGATTTCGTCGATCGCCATGCGCTGTGGAGTGAGGCGCAAGCCCGCGCTGCGCTCGGCGTCGAGAAGTTGATCAGCAAAAGGAAGCTTGAGCTCGTTCGTTTCTCGTTCCCGGACCAGCATGGCGTGTTGCGGGGTAAGGCGCTCGTTGCCGACGAGGCGGTACGCGCGCTGCGCAGCGGCGTGACGATGACCAGCACGCTTTTGGCCAAAGATACCGCACACCGCACCGTGTTTCCGGTTTTCGAACGGGGAGCCGGAATGGGCATCACGGAAATGACCGGCGCCGGTAATTTCATCATGGTTGCCGATCCACAGACTTTCTGCACGCTGCCCTGGGCGGAGAATACCGGGTGGGTTCTGTGCGATTGTTATTTTGGCAACGGCAAAAAGGTCCCAATTTCGACGCGGCATTTGTTTCGTGATGCGCTCGGAATGCTCGCCAAAGCGGGATTCGGTTTTACCGCTGGGCTCGAAGTCGAGTTTCATCTGTTCAAGGTTGAGGACCCGAGGCTTGCGGCCGACACGCTCGCCTGGCCGGCCGAGGCGCCGCTGGTAAGCCATACGACCCATGGTTATCAATACTTGACCGAGGGTCGTTACGATCAGGTCGCCCCTGTTCTGGACATCTTGCGCAAGAGCATCGCGGCGCTCGGGTTACGCCTGCAATCGCTCGAGGTCGAATTCGGCCCGAGCCAGTATGAACTCACTTTGGCGCCGGCAACGGGAATGGCCGCCGCGGACGCTATGGTGTTGTTGCGCAGCGCGGTTAAGCAGGTGGCGCGCCGGCAAGGCTACCTCGTCAGTTTGATGTGCCGGCCGGGGCTGCCAAATACGCTCCCCAGCGGGTGGCATCTGCATCAATCGTTGTTTGATACGAAGTCCAAGGCGAATGCGTTTGTATCGCAGAACGAGAAACAGGCGTTGTCTCCACTTGGACGCCAGTTTTTAGCCGGTCTTTTGGCCAACGCAAGCGCAGCGACTGCATTCACCACGCCTACCATCAATGGCTACAAACGCTATCGGGGCGTCAATACGATGGCGCCAATCCAAGCTGTGTGGGCCAAGGACAATCGCGGCGCCATGATGCGTGTCATGGGAGATTCCGGCGACCCCTCGACACATCTTGAAAATCGTAGCGGCGAACCATTGGCCAACCCCTATCTCTATATGGCCTCGCAAATCTATTGCGGACTGGACGGCGTTGCCCGCGGGCTCGATCCCGGTCCGGCAACAGAAGCGCCCTATAAAACGAGCTCCGCCGAAGCCCTGCCGGAGACGCTTGCAGCGGCGCTTGCGGCATTACGCGGCAGTGCGTGTCTGCGCGCCGGATTTGGCGACGGATTTGTGGACTATTATGCTCATATGAAGGAAG
>Ga0066904_10000042_pt1 | contig 13562 bp, 11 predicted proteins | sample PanSoiMetaPlot30_FD_133941 | JGI IMG/M metagenome (GOLD analysis project Ga0066904, IMG submission 133941) | Tropical forest soil microbial communities from Panama analyzed to predict greenhouse gas emissions - Panama Soil Plot 30 (version 2) | reverse complement strand
TGTTGCAGTTTGTCCTTGATCTCGTTGAGCGACTTCTTGCCGAAGTTCCGATACTTCAGCATTTCCGCCTCGGTTTTTTGGGCAAGCTGACCCACCGTCGTAATGTTCGCATTGTTCAAACAATTCGCCGCGCGAACGCTCAACTCAATCTCGTTCACGCTCATGTTGAGGAGCTTTTTCAGCTTGAGATTTTCTTCGCTCACGCCGGCCGGCGTCTGATCGAATTCGATCACTTCCTCGTTGTAATGCACGAATACGTCGAGGTGATGTCGCAGAATTGCGGACGCCTGAAGCAGTGCGTCATCGGGGGTCAAACGTCCGTCGGTCCAGATCTCGAGAATGAGTTTGTCGTAGTCCGTGCGCTGACCCACACGAGTGTTTTCCACCGCGTACTTCACGCGGGTCACCGGCGAAAAGATGGAATCAATGGGGATCAGACCGATCGGCTGATCCGTCCGCTTGTTTTCCTCGCCGGTAGCGAATCCGCGGCCGACGCGCACTTCGAGTTCGGCGTCGAATTTGTGTTTTCGATCGAGGGTGCAGATCACCAGCTTCGGGTTTAGCACTTCAAAACCCTGAATGCTTTGAATATCGCCTGCGGTGACTTCGCCTTCTTTGTTAACGTTGAGCGACAGTTTCTTTGGCTCGTGGTCCTGGCCATCAAGTTTAAACTTTACCCTCTTGAGATTGAGGACGATGTCGGTCACGTCCTCGACCACCCCCGGTAACGTGGCGAACTCGTGTTGCGCGCCGGTAATTTTTACCGCGGTGATCGCCGCGCCTTCGAGCGACGAAAGCAGGACGCGTCGAAGGGAGTTCCCAACGGTGTGACCGTAGCCGGCCTCAAACGGCTCGGCAGTAAACTTTGCGTAGGTATCTGTGGCCGTGCTCTCGTCTTTGGTGAGAGTTTTCGGCATTTCAAAACGACCGTAACGGATTGGCATCTTTTAATTTTCGAATATCGGTTTGCGATTTGCGATTGAACACCGGCAAAGAGCGGACAATCGAAATTCGGAAATCTTAAATCGAAATTCCTTCTATCGCCGGGTTCCCCCTGGCGAGTGCAGCCTCACATCCAGCGATGGAGACCCAGGGACCAACGGCGTAATTTCAAAAACTCGCTGCGGAGCTTGGAATAAAGACGATTCTGACGATTTTGCAAGCGGAGCGTTTGGAGTGCGCGGAGGTGTCTGCGCTTTGAAAACGGCGACATGTCGTCGCATTCCAAAACCTGCCATCACTGCTCGATGAGGTCATCCGGCAATTCATTTGTGTCTTTCACAGATTGCGGGAAATGCCTGGCCAACACGTTCCCGATCCCCTTGACCGCTTCGACTAGTGCGTCGCTGAACTTCTCATTTTGAAAATGCGTCCGCATTTTCTCCACAACGCCTTGCCAGAATTCGTCGCCACATTTCTTGTGAATCGCTTCATCGCCAACCACCGCGATTTTATGAGCACGGGGCGCGACGAAAATCAGCACCGCATTACGCTCGCGGGTCTTGTGCATACCGAGCCGGTGAAACTTCCTCTGCGCCGCAATGAGGGGATCACTCTTCAACTTGCCACGCTGGATCAAAACGCGAATTTCACCGGAGGTTTTCGATTCGGCTTCCCGAATCGCTTTAATGATCCGGTCGTGCTCGATTTTGCCTAGGAATTCTCGCGTTCGCATCTTCTCACCAGCTCGATCCCGCTCCACCCCCGCCGAAGCTCCCACCGCCGCCGCTGAAGCCGCTGAATCCCCCGCCACCATCGCCGCCGCCGCCGGACGACCAGCCGCCGCCAACTGGGATAAACACGGGGCCGCCTCCTCGCGATGAATAGCTGTAACCGCCAAATTTTCGGACCACACGCGAAATGATGATGAGGGCAATGATAAAAGTGATGAAGGGAAACAGACTGAAAACGCCGCCGCCGCTCTGTCGTTCCGCCACAGTTTTTCCGGATCCTTTATATTCGCCACGGATCGCTTTACAGATCAGATCGATCCCTGTCGCGAGGCCAGCTTCATAATTGCCGGCCCGGAACAATGGCTTGATGTGACGCTCTGTGATATCGAATGCTGTGGCGTCCGGAATTGCGCCTTCCAAGCCGTAGCCGACCTGAATGAACATCTTGCGGTCCTGGATGAACACAAAAAGAACCACGCCATTGCGCCGCTCCTTTTGGCCGACGCCCCACGCCTGTGCCACCCGCTGCGTGTAGTCGGCGATGTCCGAGTCGCTTTGCATTTTTGGAAAAACCGCGACCACGACCTGGTCGGAAGTTTCTCGTTCGAATTGGGCAAGCTGTTCGTTGAAACGCAGTGCTGCGTCCTTTGAAACGACGCCGGCGTAATCATTGAAGTAACGATCCGGCTTCGGCGGAATCACTTCCGCGGCGTGCGCGCTGATCGCGAACAGCGTGAGCGCGGCCAGAAGCTGGATCGCGTGTTCCGAACGCGACGCCGCAATTAGGCGTGTTCGCCGCGGTTGTTTTAACATGGTCTTCGGAGCAGCCGAAGTCCCCTCACGGTGATGTCGCCGGAGCGGGCGTACCAAAATTAAATTGCACTGGCGGCGGTTTTTCGGCGCCCGGTTGCGCAGCGAAGAACGGTCTCGGCGGAAAACCGAGCATGCCCGCGATCAAATTTGTCGGGAAACTGCGCACCGCGACGTTGTAGTTCTGCACCGTCTGGTTGAAGTTGCCGCGCTCGACTGAAATTCGGTTCTCGGTTCCTTCCAACTGCGCCTGCAGGCTCAGGAAGTTTTGATTCGCCTTTAGCTCCGGGTAGCGCTCCACGACTAGCAGTAGGCGCGAAAGCGCATTGCTCAATTGTCCCTGAGCAGCTTGAAATTGCTCCAGTTGCGCCGCCTCGGTCGGGGCCTTATTCGGATCGAGCTGCATTTGCACTCGGCCGACACTCGCGCGTGCGTTCGTGACTTCCACCAGGGTGCTCTTCTCGAAATTAGCCGCGCCTGAAACTGTGTTTACAAGGTTCGGGATCAAATCTGCGCGCCGCTGATACACATTTTGTACCTGCGCCCAGCTTTGATCGACAGCCTGTTGCAAGCGAACGAGACGATTATAGCTGCCGCCAATTGCAAGTGCAGCAATCACGACGATAACGAGCAGAATGGCGATAATGATGCCGCAACCGAGTGCGAATTTGTTCATAACAATTATGGATAACTGTGAGCGATTATTTTTCCAAGACTGAAGTGATTTGCGAAGCGACTACCTTCCATTGACCGCCCTGCTTCACAAATGTGTCGGTCCAGACGAATTTTCCGCCGAGAAGAACTTGTTTTCCCTTGTGCGCTTTGATCATGCCCTCGCCGACGACGATTCCGGTGTCACCATATAGGCGTATCCGGAGATCATCGATTTTGAATTCGGTAAAAACGATGTCACCGGTCATGGTTTGCAAGTCTTCTTGCTTGTTAACGATCCTGCCATCGGGCCAGACAATCGTGCAATCTTCCGCCTCAATGCGACGCGTGTATGAACTGTCACCTTTGACCCGTGCTTCAGCCCACTCGTGCTGAAGCTTCATGAGCGCCTGCTCCTCCTGTGAATGATCTCCCATTATGCCTTGATCGTTTGCCAAACCAACGAGCAAGTCAATCGTGGTTGTTCATTCCACTCGCCCAAGCACCAGCCGCAGAAATTGTGCATCCGAAAAGTTTCCGCCCGATCCTTGGCGGACAATGACTGCTTTCAACGAGGGAAGAATGAATAGCCGCTGGTAATGCGAGCCGAGCGCCACCACCATGTCAGCCGGCGCGTCTTTGCAGATGCAAACACTGGGCCATTGCGCGTTTTGCCACGGCAAATCGAGCATTCGCTCCATATCGACCTCGCGTCCGTTTGGCGCCTCCTGATTCAACCACAACGTAAGTCCGTACGCCGGGTTCGCCTGCGAACCGACGAATACTTCTCGCAACAAAGTTGACGGCACGATCTGGCGTCGATGGTAATTACCATTTCCAACCACGAGCTCGCCCAGTCGCGCCCATTCGCGCGCGGTTAATTCAAAGCCGGTCGCGGGCAGCGGATTGCCGCGAGCGTCTTTTTTGTATTTGAGATCGTGCAGTCCAAGCCGGTTCGACACGTGCGTTTCGAAGTAGCTGATAACGCTGCGCCCTCTTGTTTTCCGGCGTAGTAGTTCGGAAAAAATCTGAAGATGACTCGGACCATAGATGAAAGCCGCGCCGGGTTCAGCAAGAGTCGGCAACTGAATTGCCATGGCATTCCGGTCCCGAATCGAAGCGCGTTGGAGGCGCGACGCCCCCTCGATCCCGTCACTTTGGCTAAGCAACTGGCGGATGGTGATCTGTGATTTGCGCGGATTACTCTTCCATTCCGTGATCGTGTCCGACACGGGATCTTCGAGGCTAAACAGCCCATCGTGCACAGCCGCCAGCGCAGCGATTCCCCAAAAACTTTTTGTCCCGCTAAAGATCGGCCATCTTCGGCTCGCAGATCCGCCATTGGCGTAATGCTCGAAAATCGTCCGGCCATTTTGCATTACCAGTATCGCGCTGCCGCGTCTGCTCTCGGAATATTTTGCAGCCCGCGCGCAATCCGATGGCTGGATTTCGGCAAATGCGGCTCGCGAGATTAGAATAAGCGCGAGTGCGAAACAGATTGGGTAGCGCACGCGTCTCACCCCGCGCCTGCGGGAGCGAGCGCGTCCTCGCGATCGCGAACTTCCCTGTGGTGCCACACTAATCACATGGTCTTGCTTTGAAGAAAGAGTGTTTCGGCGTGACGCCGAAACCAGCATCCGGAACGCGTGCGCTACCCCGAATCTGCCGTCGCCGCTGGCGTTGCAGGCTGCATCACCGGCAAATTTCGTTTCCGCAATTCTTCCGCGTTCGGCAACTCGTCGAGATTGCGAAGCCCAAAATGATCAAGGAAAAACTGTGTCGTTTCGTAAAGGAGAGGGCGGCCGGGAATTTCAGCGCGTCCGGCGATTTTCACCAGGCCGCGCTCCATTAAGGTTTGCAGCACGCCGTCGATGTTCACGCCGCGGACGGCTTCCACGTCCGCGCGTGTAATGGGCTGGCGGTACGCGATGATCGCCAGCGTCTCCAACGCAGGCGCGCTCAATCGCGCCGGCTTCGGCACGGGGAAAAGCTGCCGGACCCATTTCGCAAACGCAGGATCGGTGGCCAACTGCCAGCCTTCTGCTTTTTCGATGAGTTGAAATGCGCGGCTCTCTTGGATGTATTCCGTTTTCAGTTGCTCGAGTGCCGCGGCAACCTCCGCATCTTTGACGCGCGCGAACTCGTTAGGCGACTTGCTCGGCAGATCGTCTTCGGCGCCTCTGATTGCTGTGGTGATCTCACGAATCGAGAGCGGCTTTTGCGCGCTGAACAAGAGCGCTTCGATTACGCGGGTGAGGGTCATCGAGTTACGCTCCGATCGCGCGTTGAATCGCGTCCGCAATCCGATCTGCTTGTTTGTCGATCATCTCAAACTCGCGTCCTTCGATGAGCAACCGGATCTTCGGCTCGGTCCCCGAGTAACGCAGGAGCACCCGGCCCTTGCCCGACAATTCTTTCTCCGCTTCGTTGACGAGCTTCATAACAAAATCCAGCTCCGAAAGCGGGCGCTTTTCCTTCACCGCCAGATTTCGCTGGGCCTGCGGATATTTTTGCAGACACCTTTTGAGCTTGCTCAACGGCTGGCCGGTTTTGTGCATGATGCGCAGAACCTGTAGCGCGGTGATAATGCCGTCGCCGGTCGTGGTGAAGTCACGGAAAATTACGTGGCCGCTTTGTTCCCCGCCGAGGTTCAGTTTTTGCCGCATCATTTCTTCAAGAACATAGCGGTCGCCGACTTTGGTCCGCACCACTTTTCCGCCGCGCGCGGCGAGCGTTTCATCAAGGCCAAAGTTGCTCATCACGGTGGCAACGACAGTTTTTTGCTCCAGTCGGCCAGTTTCCAAAAGATCCAGCGCCGCAATGGCGAGCATCTCATCGCCATCCACAATCTCGCCATCTTCGTCGCAAAGGAGAACGCGATCGGCGTCGCCATCGTGACTAATGCCGACGTCCGCGCCGTTAATTTTAACGATGCGCTGGATTTCCTCCGGGTAAATGCTGCCGCAACCATCATTGATGTTGATGCCGCTGGGCTGATTATGTGCCACCGCAACCTCCGCGCCCAGCTCGCGGAGAACGCACGGTGTAGATTTGTAGGCCGCGCCGTTTGCCACATCCACCGCCACGCGCATTTCCTCGAGCGACATTCCCTTGGGAAAACTCGCCTTTGCGAATTCTACATAACGACCAAGCGCATCATCGATACGCGTCGCCCGACCAATGTTGTTGGCGGTCGGACGGATCGAATCGATCTCGCCAGTGAAAACCAGGTTCTCGATTTTTTCCTCGATCTGATCGTCCAGTTTGTAACCGTCGTGCCGGAAGAATTTGATGCCGTTGTCCTGATAAGGATTATGCGAGGCGGAAAGAACAATCCCGGCGTCAGCGCGCAGCGATCGTGTAATGTAAGCGACACCAGGTGTGGGCAAGGGCCCAATCACAAGGACATCTACTCCGAGCGAAGTGATTCCGGCCACGAGTGCATTCTCCAGCATATAACCGGACAGTCGCGTGTCTTTCCCGAGCACGATTTTGGGCCGCGCGCCGTCAGGCGTTCTGCGCGGATTCATTTGCGCGAAGACATACGCCGCAGCGCGGCCAAGTTTCAGCGCTGTCTCGGCCGTCACCGGTTCCACGTTCGCGACGCCGCGCACGCCGTCCGTGCCAAAGATTTTCTTGTGCTCCGTCACGGCCCTAATTGAAACGCTCTACAGCTAATTCGTAAACGGGAAATTTTGGAAGATCATACCAGGACGTACGGCTGCCGCCTTCGCAGGGTACGGCGACCCAAGTGGGCAGCCCTGAAGCGTTCGAGGCTGGGAAGCCGTCGTTCCCTTGTCGCCGCAGTCTTGATTTTGCCACGAGTTCTCAATTAGATCGTAGTATGTCCGCCCAGACTGAAGCCGCAGCGTTTGCCACCACGTACTGGAGCTTGGTTCTAACGGCGCAGGGGCGATCACCGGCCGCTGATGAGGCGCTGGAGAAACTCTGTCGTACGTATTGGTGGCCGCTTTACGGATTCGTCAGGCGCAATGGCTATCAACCCGAAGAAGCGCAGGACCTGACGCAAGGATTTTTCGCGTTGTTGCTGGAGCGGCGCGATCTTGACGTTGTTCGCCGTGAAAAGGGGCGCTTGCGTTCGTATCTGCTTGTGTCGCTGAAAAATTTTCTGGCGAAGGCGAAACGTCGTGAACTTGCAATGAAACGCGGCGAGGGCCGAGCGTTGGTTCCGCTGGATGAATTGCTCGCGCGTGAGCGCGCCGATCTGGAACCTGCCGACAGTCTGACGGCCGATCGGATTTACGAGCGGCGCTGGGCACTGACATTGTTGGAACAGGTGTTGACGCGGTTGGAGAGTGAGTATCGGTCTGCCGGTAATGCGAAACTGTTCGAGTGCCTGAAGGAATTTCTCTCCGATGAACCAGGCCGGCGGTCACAAGCAGAAGTTGGTGCTGAGCTTCGTATGACGGAAAACGCAGTGAAACAGGCATTCCATCGATTGCGTCGGCGTTACCGGCAATTGTTGCGCGATGAGATCGGCCAGACCGTAGCGGTCCCCGGAGACGTAGAAGACGAGCTCCGCCATTTCATTTCCGTGCTCCAGGCGTAACCTCTGAGAGATTTTTGATCAGTACAAGACGGGGAGCTGCGCGATTGAGTAATCAGACTGACAAGATTCGGCGCGTGTGCGCAAAATGTGGCGGGACGGTCTTTGCCGATTCACCGCGCGGATTTTGCAGCGTGTGTTTGTTCAAAACTGGATTGGGACCGCTCGATGACAACTACGATGGCGAGCGGGAGCCGAGCCGAATCCAGATGGAATTCGGCGACTACGAGTTGCTGGAGGAAATCGGCCGGGGCGGTCAGGGTGTAGTTTATCGCGCCCGGCAGAAAAGCCTCAACCGGCCAGTTGCGTTAAAAGTCATTGGACTCGGTCAGTGGGCGGCGAAGGCGCATCTGAAGCGCTTCCGTTTGGAAGCAGAAGCCGCCGCCAGACTAGATCATCCATGCATTGTCCCAATTCACGAAGTCGGCGAGCGCGAAGGTTGCTGCTACTTCAGCATGAATCTGGTGGAAGGCAGCCAACTCGATGAAGTTCTCAAGCGCGAACCGATGCCGCTCCGTCGAGCGGCCGGACTCACCGCGAAGCTGGCGCGGGCTGTGCATTATGCGCACGAGCACGGCATCCTGCATCGCGACATCAAACCGGGGAACGTTTTGCTCGATAAAAAAGGTGAACCGCATCTGACCGATTTCGGACTAGCCCGCCTTGTCGAGACCGAAAGCAGTGTCACCCAAACGCTGGACGTCCTTGGCACGCCCAGTTACATGGCGCCGGAACAAGCTGTGGGAAACAACGCCGCAGTGAGCAGCGCCACGGATGTTTATGGACTTGGCGCAGTGCTTTACCAGCTTCTCACTGGCCATCCGCCTTTTGCTGGCGGTACAACCTACGAAACCATCAAGCTATTGCTCGACACCGAGCCGCGACAGCCACGCTCCTTAAATCCGAAAATAGATCGCGACATAGCAACGATCTGCCTCAAATGCCTCGAGAAAAATCCGCAGCGCCGTTACTCTTCGGCTCTCGCACTGGCCGAAGACCTTGAACACTGGCTAAAGCACGAACCAATTCGGGCGCGGCGGACCGGCCTCTTCACACGCGGAAGGAAATGGGTGCGACGCAATCCCAGTATCGCGGTAATGGCGGCGATGCTTCTCGTCTTGGCGGTGCCATTAGGCGTGATGATTTGGAGAACCGGATCAGAACGTTCGGCAGCTTCGAACTCGGCACCGCCGGAGAAAAGCATTGCAGTGCTTCCATTTAGCAATCTTAGCAAGGAACAAGAGAACGCCTTTTTCGCCGATGGCGTGCAGGACGAGATTCTCAGTGAACTCGCGAAAGTGGCCGATCTGAAAGTGATCAGCCGCACCTCGGTCATGCATTACAAGAGCGGAGTCGCGCGCAATCTGCGGGAGATCGGCCAGCAACTTGGCGTGGCAAATGTTGTGGAAGGCAGTGTCCAGCGCGCGGGTAACCGCGTGCGCGTGAACGCGCAGTTGATCGATGCGCGGAACGACAAGCATATATGGGGGCAGACTTATGATCGCGATCTGGCAGACGTATTTGCCATTCAGAGTGAGATCGCAAAGACGATTGCCGAGCAGTTACAGGCAAAACTGTCGCCGCGTGAAGAGAACGCAATCGAACGTTCTTCGACGACCGACATCAGCGCGTTCGATCTCTACGCGCGCGCCAAAAATATTCTTCTGACGGAGGGCTCGATCGGGAAAGCGGAAAAGCTCCAGGCAGTCGATCTGCTGAACCGGGCTGTCGCGCGTGATCCATCGTTTTTCGATGCGTATTGCCAGCTCGCTTTCGCTCATGACGCGCTTTATTTTTTTGGCGAGGACCATACATCTGCGCGTCTCGCGTTAGCGGAAGCAGCCCTTCAAGCGGCGTCTCGCCTGCGTCCCGATGCTGGTGAAACGCATCTCGCGCGCGGGCAGAATCTTTATTGGGCGTACGGTGATTACGACGGTGCTCTGGCTGAACTGGAAGTTGCCCGCCAGACGTTGCCTAACGATGCGCGGATATTCGGCCTGACCGGTCTCATCCAGAGGCGTCAGGGGCGCTGGGAAGAATCTACGCGAAATCTGGAGCGCGCAGTGGAGCTGAACCCGCGCGACAGTGAAACGCTGGTACTGGGGGTTGCATGGAATTACTGCAGTTGTCGGCGATATGCCGAAGCAAAACCGTGGTGCGCCCGCGCATTGGCTCTTGAACCTAACAATAGCTTTGCGAAAGTATTGCTTGCGTACATCGACTTTGACTGGAAAGCCGATACCCAACAATTGCATCAAACATTCGATTCAATTCGGGCCACAAATCCTGCCGCGGTGCCCAGTATCGCTCATTTTTGGATTATTTGCGCACTGGCCGAACGCGACGCCGCGGCTGCAAAAGATGCCGTGATCGCGTTTGGCGAGGAGCCAATTGGCTTCGCTCCTGATAATTTTCTTTTCAATCGTGCATTTGCAGAGGGTGTTATCGCTCGTATGACAAAAGACGATGAGAAAGCGCGGTCGGCCTTTACTGCGGCACGCGCGGAACAGGCGAAAATCGTCCAAGCTCAACCAAATTACGCGCCGGCGTTGTGCGCGCTTGGTTTGATCGACGCCGGTCTCGGGCGCAAAGAGGAAGCGCTGCGCGAAGGCCGGCGCGCGGTCGAGCTTCTTCCCGTGGAAAAAGATTCAATGAAAGGCATGGCCGTGGTCAAGTATTTGGCCATGATCGCTGCCTGGGTCGGTGAGAAAGATCTCGCGTGCGAACAGCTTGCCAGCGTCATCCGCCGTCCAAGCAGCCCTAGTTACGGCCAATTGAAACTGCTGCCGTTCTGGGATCCGCTGCGTGGCGACCCGCGTTTCGAGAAACTCGTCGAAGAATCGAAACAGCCCGTCGCGCTGAAGTAATATCTGGGGAGCAGTCGCCGCGACTCGTTCGATTCGCTCCCGCCTGTGCCCGACTTCGGTGTGGCAAGCAAGGGAACACCCTATGCCCTGCAATCCGTGAAATCCGCGCCATCCGCGGTTCCGACTTAGCGCTTCAACCCCTCAACGATTCCCAAACTTTCCGCGTAACCTCGCGCCCGATTTCGGACAGTACACCAGCGAACGGCCTGAAAGGAATCCTCAAAACGAGGATTCAAAAAGGCCACAACAAAAAAAGAAATTCAATTATGAAAAAACGAAACATTCTCGCGCTCGCTCTAAAACCGGCGACGCGCGTGACGAAATCAATCGCTATCGGTACTGTGCTGTTGTTGGCGTCGGCCCTGATTGCCATAATCACGCCGTCCGCGGCGAGCGCCTCGTCACCATGCCAGGGGCCTACCGCCACTCGGCTGGTTACGGGACTGGATATGGGCCTGGAGAGTGCCAAAGGCAGCACCGTCGGACCCGATGGTGCGCTGTACGTAACGGAAGGCGCAGCCGGCAGGATCTCGCGCGTCGATCCGGTGACCGGGGAAGTCACGACGTTTGTCAGCGGTCTGCCGACAGCGATCATCAGCATCGGTGGGGCGACCATCGGTGGGGCGATCGACGTCGCGTTCATCGATAACGTCGCGTACGCACTTGTCACCCTCGTCAGCCCTGACGTCGGCGGCAGCCACGTTGACGGCATCTACCGAGTGGACGGCCCAGACAGTTTCACCGTCGTGGCTGACATTGGTGAGTTCAACTTGGCCAATCCGCCGCCCACTCCGTTCGTCGTCCCAACCGGACTCCAGTATGCGCTGCAGACCTACCGTGGCGGCTTCCTGGTTACCGATGGGCACCTCAACCGCGTGCTGCGAGTCACACTCGACGGCGAGGTCACAGTGTTGATCGCGTTCGACAACTTCGTCCCGACCGGTCTGGAGGTCAGAGGCAATGCAGTGTACATGGCCGAGGCCGGCCCCGTGCCGCACCTACCCCAGAACGGCAAAGTTGTGTCGTTCGAGTCAGGGTCGCCCACCGCTACGGAGGTGGCCTCCGGCGCTCGCCTTCTCGTTGACGTGGAATTTGGCCCCGGCCACCTTCTCTACGCGCTCTCACAGGGTATCTTCCCGGTCGGCGGCGATCCGGGTTCTCCCCCACTGCCGAACACCGGCGCGCTCGTCAAGGTCAACGGGGACGGCACGTTCACCGTCATCACGGAACCTCTGGACCGGCCGACCTCGCTCGAGTTCATCGGGAACAGAGCGTACGTCGTCAACCTCACCGGAGAGATCTGGAAGATCGATGGCGTCTCCTGTCCGCCCTGATTCGCTCGTAGTTTGGTTCGCTCCCTATGTAACAGACGCAGTCCCCAAAAAGCCGTCACGCCTCACAGGCTGGCGGCTTTTTCGAGTTGCGGAGCACCCGACCTCGATGTGATCACTCTTTGCCCCCGCCTGCGTTCGCAGCTTTGCCTGGCGTTTTTGCCAAATTCATTTCGTTGATTTTTCGGTGGAGTGTGCGGCGGCTGATGCCGAGCTTCTTTGCGGCGGCGGTGACGTTGCCGTTCGTCGCGGCAAGGGCCTGGGCGATTAATCTCTTTTCGGTCTGGTGCAGATCGAGCGGGCTCGTCTTTTCTCCGAAAGCCTCAGCGGACACTCCGCCTGGTAACCTTGCTCTGGCTGCCTGCCGCACGGGAATGGGCAGATCGCGTAATGTGATTTGTTTGCCAGTCGCCATGACCACGCCGTGCTCGATTGCGGTGCGCAACTCGCGGATGTTCCCAGGCCAATCGTAAGCAAGCAGCGCGTCCATAGCGTCCGGCGCTAAATCGAGCAGCGGTTTATCGTTTTGCTTGCAGAAGTGGTGCAGAAACCCGCGGACGAGAATCGGAATATCTTCTTTCCGCTCGCGCAGCGGCGGCATCACAATCCGCACCACGTTGAGGCGAAAATAAAGGTCGTCGCGGAATTTCCCTTCGCGCACAAGTTGTTCGAGGTTCTTGTTCGTGGCTGCGATCAAACGCACATCGGCGCGCAACGTTTGATTGCCGCCGACCCGCTCGAACGCGCGTTGTTCGCTAATCACGCGCAGCAATTTGACCTGCGTGCTCGGGTCGATCTCTGCCACTTCGTCGAGGAAAATTGTGCCGCCGTTGGCCTGCTCGAACCGGCCAATGCGCCGTTCGTGCGCGCCGGTGAACGCGCCTTTCTCGTGTCCGAACAATTCGCTCTCCAGAAGTTGCGGTGAAAGGGCAGCGCAATGCACGACGACGAATTTCGCTTTGTTGCGTCGGCTCAAATTATGAATGGCATGCGCGGCCAATTCCTTGCCCGTGCCGCTTTCGCCTTCGATCAGCACATTTGCTGATGAAGGTGCTACCTGCTTAATCGTCTCGAGCACTTCATGCAACGCCCGCGAATCGCCCCAGATATTTTCGAGCCCGTAGCGTTCATCCACTTGTTCGCGGAGCGCGCGATTTTCCTGTTCGAGTTTGCGGCTTTGCACCGCGCGCGCGACGAGCAATTCGACCTTGTCCAGATTGAGCGGCTTGGTGACGAAATCGTAGGCGCCTCGTTTCATCGCCTCGACTGCGATGTCCACCGAGCCGTAAGCGGTCATCATGATGCAGATCGGCGGACGCGGCATTTTCAGCGCGCGATCGATTAAGACCATTCCATCTTCGCTTCCGAGACGCAGATCCGTGAGCAACACGTCGACTTGCTCGCGGTCGAGCACATCCACAGCGCTTGCAATATCCGAGGCAACGTACACGTCGTAATCGGTCTCGAGCAAACGCCGCAAGCCGTCTCGCGTATGCTTCTCGTCGTCAACGATCAGGATAGTGGGTTGTGGGGTCATTGTGACGATGCTGGACAGTAGATGCTAGATGCTGGATTTTCATCCGGGATTAAGGATCTAGCATCCAGTATCTATGGCGCTTGTGCTGGAAACGTGTATCATCGCGCGGTGCGCCAGCGGATTTTT
>Ga0066904_10000041_pt1 | contig 13701 bp, 11 predicted proteins | sample PanSoiMetaPlot30_FD_133941 | JGI IMG/M metagenome (GOLD analysis project Ga0066904, IMG submission 133941) | Tropical forest soil microbial communities from Panama analyzed to predict greenhouse gas emissions - Panama Soil Plot 30 (version 2) | reverse complement strand
TATTCGTCGGTCACTCCCGGAGGCTGTGTTGTCATGTCGTAAGAATGCAAAATCAACCACTCCGCTCCTAATGAAAATCCGTTGGTGCGGGCGTAGTCCTTCTTCAACGTTGCCTGGTCCACATATTGTAAATCGTCCGGCCGGTCCAGGTAACTTTTGTAATAGTTGACCAACAAACCGTTACCCAAATTCGCACTTGAAGTAGAAGTAATGAGGACTCTTTTATCATTCGAGTGTGTTTCCATGAAAAGCAACGCGGCGAGGTACTGGCCGCGACCAAATCGAAGTAGATTAGTAGTGTTGGCGGCGTTTCCGGTGACGTACAGTGCCAACAGAGCTACTCCTACGGCAAGCCCGGCGAGACCTCGACGCAATGTGGCTGCATAGGCCGAAGAGAGCAGCAATAAGGAAATCCCGACGCTAATCATGAGATAGCGAACGTATAGTTGTTCGGGCCGTTGAATTGCTATCAGTGCCAGCGGCGGCACAATGACTACGGTGTAAAAGATCCAACGATCGTCGGCCTCGACCATCAAATAAATCAGAGCGACACTTAATGCAGCCACCGCCAGTAGAGCTATTATTCCGGCCGCGGCGCCACTCCCAGGCCCGCCGAGCGTGTAAGAAGCTGTCTTAATCAGCAATGGCCAGCGCCGATACGTGTCTCCGCCGGCCACTTCCATTCCGCGAAGCGCGACGAAATAAAAGGCTAGCAACAGTACGATCGGCACGGTGAAAAGCGCGAAGAGGTCGAGCATGGCCTGTCGCCATTTCGACCGATAGCGGACGAATCGCCACAGCGCCCAGGCAACGAGGCCCGCAAAGCAGACTGCGAATTCAAGGTGCGCGAGAAAACCGAGCACCACTGCACTCCAAAAGACAATTATCCAAATCCACGACCGTCTTTCTTCGAATTGCTGCAGCGCATACCAGGCTAGCAGCGCAAAGAAAAGGGCCAGTGAATAACCGCGAGCCTCCGTACCGTAGTGAATTAACAGATATGACCAGGAGGCGAGGATCACAGCGATGCATCCCTCAACGCAGGAGCGGCGCATACCGATCAGTCCCGCCACCACAACCGTTCCGATTGATGCCAAGACTGAAGGTAATCGATACGTTAGCGCGGAGGCGTTTTGCCCAACAAACCACATCCACAATGAACAGAGGTGGTGATTGTTAGAGTGTTTTAAATTAGTAAACACATCACCGAATGAGTGAACGCGTTCGCGGAGCAGTTGGAGTGTCCAGACCTCGTCGAACCACAAATCATTTTGTGCGGCAAGGACGCGCACAACACTACCAACGGCGAAGGAAACGACTGCGATTGCAAGCATGGCCGTGTTAGGCCATGGCTCCTGAATCTTACCTCGGAGCGGCGCCAATCGCCGTGGGCGGTTCGGTGAATCGCCGCTACCTATTTTCATTCTGGCGCAAAACAACGACGTCGCGAACGAGATCGCGCAGATGCGTTTCGGCGTCCGCTGAGGAGACCGGCTCAGCGCTGATGAATATTGCTTGGATCACCTGTTGCCCTAAGTGACGGCGTCCTTCGAGCACCGTGCGGAAACGTTCGGCGCGCGTCCATTCAGAACGATTTCCGAACATTCCAGGCGAATCTGTGGTCCCAAGAGATGCGGAACCTCCGGAAGCGCGATCTTCTGACAAACAATAAAACGCGTGTGCTACCTGCGGTGCGGAGCCTTCGAAACTGCGTTGAAATTCGAAATGGCGAAACGGCAATTCAATCGAACCGCTCACCGAATAAGTGCGCACGCCATAGTCCGCCACCTGCTTCCAGCCGCTGGCGGGCAAGCAGACATCCGGCCGGTGCAGATTTGCCAGAAGCGCGCTGTTTTTGCCAGGATTCCAGCGGAAGACGAACAAAGAACACCCGATCGTATTGCCTGCAGAACGGTCTACGGATGTAGCCACGGCCGTGTGGGCCGTTTCCGCTGTGCGCAGCGATGTTAACGTCCACGCTGCCGCGTCGCCGTCATCGAATCGGAGCACGGCACGAATTTCTTCGTCGATTTTTAGTTTGCGAAAATTGGCCGCTTGCTCCGGCCATTTCACATTCCAGCGCATGCCGCTGACGAGATTGCGTTCGTGAATGCGATACCAGTTAGCCGTTCCAAGCTCAACGAGCAACAGCCAGCAAAGCGCTCCTGTAACGAACGAGACTGGAAGCTGAAGAGGCAGCAGTGACGGCTGCGATTTGCACGCGACACGCGTGCCGCTACAGCCAGATTCTGCAGGCGATACGCCTGCCGCCACAGAATTTCTGGTTTTTCTCCGGCCGAGCAAATACGCGAAGGCCAGGGTAGCCACGAAAACGAGCGCGATGATGCTGTAGCCGGCGATGTCGTGCCAGCGGCCGACCTCGGACAGGGTTTCTGTCGCGGCAACCCGGACCAGAAAAACGGCGCGCAGGAAATTAGCGAAAAGCGCAATGACAACGGCGCACACGACGAGCGCCAAGCGTCGTAACACTGAGAGTCGTTTCACTTCGCCGAAGAGGAGGCCGATCATGAGCGACGTCTGGAACGAACGGATGCCGCTGCACGCCTCGTTCACGCCGACAAGACCGTTGCTCACGCGAATAAGATTACCTTCGACTTGTGCCGGAGTTCCAAGCAGCATCGCCGTTTCCGCTGCGACGCGCGCGACAACGCGCATCAATCCCTGGATCACCGGAGTTTCCAGCGCTGTAGGCCAGGGCACCGCAATGAAGATGAACGCGACGGGAAACGCAAAATGGCGGAGCCACGCTTTTCCTCCTGCCCACCAAACGAACAAAAGCGTCAGCGTAAGAACTGGCGCAGCGTGAATCCAGGCGAGTAATCGCCATTCCGGGTTCGCAATTTCAAAAAGCCGGACCGGCAGTAGCAACAACAGCGCAGCAATCGCTAACACGAGCGCCGCAGAATTTGAGATTTGAAACTCACTCGCTGCCCGCGCTCGCTCGCCGCTGCCCTCGCGGCTTTGCCTTTTGTCTCGCCGTTCCCACGGCTCGGCTGGAAATTTGAGATTTGAGATTCGCGCCGGAGGCGCATCCTGCCAGCGAAGCCAGAAAAGGTAAAGCGCGAAAAATGGGATGAACCAACCGAAGTTGTATTGCTCGTTGACCGACCATTCGCCGCTCAGTTCCCGGCAAAGCCCAAACCACAGCGCGGCTACAAACAAAAAAGTGAGCGCAAGCGCGAGTGGAAATGGCTCGCGACGTAGCGGCGAAGCATCGGTGAGCTTGTGGGGAGTCGCCAGATTTTGCACCGGTGAAGAGCTTACCAAATTTGCGCGCAAAGCGAACCGGGAATGTTTCGCAGAAGCGCATGGTCGTTAGTTGAGAGTTGAGAGATCTAAACGGCGGTTTTCGTAGGTGGAACGGCCTTGAATGCTGAGTGCGTTTTGACCGGACTTCGCATTGTGGGACAATCCCACTATGACGTTGACGGCAGACAGTAAAAAGCGCGTGGTTCTTCCCGGCGCAGCGCCAGGAAACGTGTTTGCTTGTAAGCAAAAAGGACCCGAGCTGATCCTAAGGCGAGTGCACCGCGCTGCGCCGCAGAAAAAGCGAGAGCGCAGGTTCTGAGGGCCATAGGAAATTGGAAAAGTGTTCCTAACGTTCGTTGGGAAGAACTGCGCAAGACTACGCGGGAAGCATGATCTTATTGGATACAAACGTGACCATCGATGCCCGCTACGGCGCTGGGAAGTGACCGAGTTCGTGCGAGGAACCTGATTTCGTCGGCAGTCATTGATTCTGGGGCGCCGATTAATTGTCTCGCATTGGCGGAACACTATGCGGGTCCGAGACGCGGCGAAGGAATAGAAAATGATATGCGCCAAACCGGCATTGCGGTGCTCGATCTTCCAACCGGTGCCGCAGCCATCTGTGGGCGCGCCTACATGCGGTATCGGCTTGCTCGCACGCGATCAGGCGGGGGCCTTCCCTGGAGGCGTGAACGCTATCTTTTTGTACTTTGGTCTCCGTTCACATTCTCGTATTTTATTTGTGTCTGTGAGCAAGCGTTCGTCCTCGATATCAAAATCTGGCGCGACCAGCCGGTCGTTACGGCGATGGGCTGCGCAATGGCGCTTTGCGGCCATCGAGTTGCCAAAGCAAAAAGCTCGTGAGTTACGGGCATTAACGGAGAAACAGGCAATCGACAATGCAAACATGCTGCTGGATATGAAAGTTGATGGCTGGACTCCGCCGCACCGCAAAATATCCTCAGGCTTTGTTGATCAACAGCGACTCTTTGCTCGCCTGGCGGCAAAGTGAACAGGATTTTCGCAGCCGCGCGCGATCTTCAGGAGTTCTGTTCTTCTCACTGTTGGCGCTTTTGTTTCGTCGGAGGCGTGGCGGTGCAACGATGGGGCGAACCGCGGTTAACGACAGATGTGGATCTGACGCTGTTAACCGGCTTCGGACGTGAAGAACAATTCACCGATTTGCTCCTAACTCACTTCAGGCCACGCCGCGCCGATGCCCGCCAGTTTGCGTTGGAATCACGGGTTGTGCTTTTGGAAGATAAAGCGGGTACGTCGCTAGATATTGCCCTCGGGGCTATTCCCTTTGAGGAGCGCGCTGTCCAAAGGGCCACGCCATGGCAAGTACAGAGCAACTTGTCATTGATAACCTGCAGCGCCGAAGACTTGATTGTTTTCAAGGCTTTTGCTGCTCGGGGCATCGACTGGATGGATGTCGAACGTATCATCATGCGACAGGGGTCGAAACTAAGAGTCGATCAAATTTTGTCCGAGCTTCGTCCGTTGGTGCAGGCAAAAGACGAGCCACAGATTCTCAGCCAGCTTCAGGCCATTTTCGATCAATACCTGGCCGACTAGCGCGAATGCAAACTGCGTCATCAGAAGTTGAAGCTATCGCCCAGATTCTCGGCATCCAGTTCTTCAACGGCGATGTTGACGAAGCGGTCGGGCTGATGTTTCAACATGGCGGACTTCTGGTCGCTCCTTCTGGAACTTGTTTTGCGCGATTACGCGAAGACGAGCGATATCGGCGCGCAGTGCTCGCGGCTGATCTGGCAATTGCCGACAGCGGTCTGATGGTTGTGCTATGGCGATTGTTTCGACGCGAAAGACTCCAACGCATCTCCGGTCTCAAATACCTGAAACATCTGCTCGGCAAAATCCAAGGCGAGGGGAATAGAGACGTGCTCTGGGTCCTGCCTAGCGAACGCGCGCAGGAAAAATTGATCGGTTGGTCGCGTCGGCAAGCATTTCCAATCAACACGAACTACTGTTACGTCGCACCGCAGTACGGATCAGAGGTCGAAGATCGAGATCTTCTCGGGTTGACTGAGCAGCGCCGTCCGGCGCATGTGATCATCGCGATTGGCAGCGGGGCACAAGAGAAACTTGGGTATTATTTGCGCAAGAATTTGTCATATCGTCCGTCGATCCATTGCATCGGCGCCGCGCTCGGATTTGTGACCGGGGATCAGGTTGCGATCCCAGATTGGGCGGATCGGTTTTATGTCGGCTGGTTTTGGCGATTGCTTGCGCAGCCGCGCACTTTTGTTCCGCGATTGTCTCGCGGTTTGGAACTCCCCTGGTTGCTTTGGAAATATGGCCAGAAGCTGCCGCCCATGCGAACAGTGGCCGAAAGCGAGAAGTAAAAAGTAAGAAGTAAGAGGTTAGATCAGATGTCGCTATTCGAATCAGAGGACGATTGAATGAGCAACCACATTAACGAAATTCTCTTGGCCCTTACAGACGCGCAGGTGGAATTTGTCGTCGGCGGAGGCGTTGCGGCGGTTCTTCACGGGGTTGAGCGGGTGACGCTCGATATCGATCTTGCGCTGGATATGGATCCGGTAAACGTCGAGAAATTTCTACAGGTCATGCGCAATCTCGGGCTGCAAGCTCGAGTGGCTGTTCCGGCGCGTGATCTGATGAGCCGTGAGGCCGTGCAACGCATGGTCGCGGAAAAAGGGGCGTTGGTCTTTTCTTTTGTGGATTTCGATCGGCCATTGCGACATGTCGATATATTTTTGCAGGATAACCTTTCGTTTGAAGAGTTAAGCCGCGACGCCCAGAAAGTCGTGATAGAAAACCGGGCGATAAAGATTATGGGAATAGCTAAACTTCTCGAGACAAAACGCGCGATTACTCCGTTGCGCGACAAGGATTTGATCGACATTAAAGAACTGGAGAAATTGCAGAGCCGACATGAAAAATCCAAAGACTGACGTCAAGCCGTCTGAAGAATTCGAGCGTGCGCTGGCCCGATGCAAACCGGAGGATTTCGACGGTCACACCGAATTCTATCGGCTGACTCCTGAGCAGCGACTCGAATGGCTGTGTGAGGCAGCAACCTTCGTTTACGAGTTCAGAGGTAAAGCGAATCCTGCCGTTCCGGACTGAGCACGCGCAGACGACGGCGAAATAGCGCTGTCATGTTGAGCGAAGCGAAACATCTCTGTCTATTACGCTTGGGAATCAAAAATAATCCGAGATTCTTCTCCCGCGCCCGCGGGATCAGAATGACATTTATGAGACGAATTGCACGAGGCTCATTCATTCGTCTTTTCCTCGCAATTTCTGCTGCGACCGTTTTGGCGGGTGCGAGTCTGATCAGGGCAGAGCCACAGCGGAATCGAACTCCGAGCCCAGCGGTTCTGCAATCCCCCGCGCCAAAACAAGGCTTGAATTTCGTCGTGGGCGCTCGCGGCCTCGATTCACTCTCGTTCAATGGACAATCGCTTCTCGTGTCGCCCGCAAGCGGGGAGTTCCAGCCGCAGAAATCTGCTTTTCGCGCTGTGCTCGACGCAGTTCTTCCTTTTTCTTCAGCAGGAGTCGCGACGCCGAATAAAAGGCCTGACACGATCGACCTCAGTTATCCGTGGGGGCGCGTCTCGTGCGTGTACGGTAAACAAGGCGATAGACTCAAAATGAGCATCGAGGTTTCGAATGTAAGTGCGAAAACGATCGATCAGCTGTCGCTTCGTTTAATGGAGTTGAACTTCCCCAGCATCCCGACCGGCGGCACGCTTGAGGCGGGCATGTTCGGATTCGGCTTTAAGGGCCCGGAGTGGCCTCTACACCTAGGCCCTGCTTCGATTCCTTCAGTTGCCGATCCACGGTTTGTCGTTCCGATTGTCCGGATCGATTACAGAACCGGCGCGCTCAACTTTTGCAGTGACGACTTGGAATGTTCTGTCGATGTGTCGAATTCGACGAATCCCTCGGCTAAAACCAGCTATCCGTTCGTGATCACATGCCGCGACATCAAGCCGCGCGCGTCGAAAATGTTTAATGTTTCGATTCGCTTCGGCCCTGCAGGTGCGCGCGTACAGGATTTGTCCGGCGACGTTTTGGAACGCTACGCAGGGAAATATCCATTCCAAGTAAATTGGAAAGATCATCGCCCCATCGGTGCGATCTTCCTGGCCAGCTCTGGCACCAACGTCGCAACCAATCCGCGCCGATGGATTCTGAACTACGGCGAGATCAACATAACCAATGACAAGGGCAAAGCCGCTTTTCGCGAAGCACTTCTCAAACATGCTGACAAGTGCATCAAAGCATTAAAGGAAACGAACGCCCAGGGAATGATCACCTGGGATCCGGAAGGCGAGGAGTTTCTCGGTGCAGTATATTACGGCGATCCCCGCCTTGTTCCGACCCTTGCGCCGGAAATGGAGTTTAAAAATAGCGGCGCGAAAAGGGTGATTGACGAATACTTCGAAAAATTCCGCGCAGCGGGATTAAAAGTGGGTGTCTGCATCCGGCCGCAGCAAATTGCAATGGTAGATGGCGAGCCGGTGCACCAAGCTGCTGAGGACGAGAACGCGGTCCAAATTCTTCGCGAAAGACTCGCCTATGCGAAGCAGCGTTGGGGTTGCACACTTTTCTATATAGATTCAACGGCGAATATAGATGGAGCGCTTAATCCCGACGTTTTTAAAGCGGTCGCGGAGGCGTATCCCGATGTCTTGCTGATTCCAGAAAATGAATCGATGCGTTACTTTGCATACTCTGCGCCCCTTAATTCCTACATGCATCACAAGATTACTTCGACGCCGGTCGGTGCGCGGATGGTTTACCCGAATGCGTTTAGCGTGCTGATGGCGCCTGAAGGCGATCGGCCGGGAGACCACGACGCGCTCGTAACGGCCGTCCGAGGCGGAGATATCCTCCTGTTCAACGGCTGGTATGCCGGAGTTGAGTCGGAGAAAATCAAAAAACTGTATGAGGAGGCAGCTCGCTAATCAGAGATCAGACGTCAGAGAGCAGAGACCAGAGATCAGCGATAAGGGCAGCGATCAGAGAACAGAAGTCAGCCCGAGGTAAGAAACGATTCCGACTTTTTGATCATCCCGCCAAGCATTCGGCCAATCTCTGCACATTTCCCGGTCAACGCATGATGTTGTTCCGGCGAGATATATCCGCACTGCTTGGCGAAGTCCAACGATGAGTCAGTCTCGGCATTCTCACCATCACAGTCGGTCAACTTGCTCAGAAAATGCGCTGCGTAGCGCCTCTTTGCCCAGGCTTCTCGAAGGTTCAGACAGACTGATCTCGACGAGCGTCGAATCTGACTCGTCAACGCGTATTTTTCCTCCGATGGAAAGCTTTTCGTGGTCTCGAAAATCTCCATCGCAAATTCGTTTGCGAGTTTGTAGACGTCTAAGTCCTTTGCTGATTCGATTTGCATAATTTTCTCTGTACTCCCACTCCCGACTTCTGTCCTCTGACTATCGCCCTCCGACCTCCGATCTGTGTCCTCCGTCCTCTGACCATCCGGCCCTCTGGAACCCTTTGACACCTAAGTTTTCCCGCAGATAATTGGCAAATTCCGCGGTTGCGGGACGTGATGCAACCATCTCCCTTGAACGTGTAATTTGGAAGCGTGCCGCGATTCATTCATAACGTTTCTGACCTGATTCGTCGGGTTCTCTTTCTCGCGCGGCCATACGGCAGAGCGAGATTGTTTTTCATTTTTTCGCTCTCGTTTGCGCAGGCGATCTTTCAAGTCATTGGCGTTACATCAATATTTCCGTTTTTGGCGATCGCCGCTGACCCGGACCGCATCCGCCGATCTCATTTTGGCACATATTTCCTGAGTCTTTTTCCACCGATGGACAATCGGCAACTCCTTCTCGTAGCCGGTGTCATAGCTGTGGCGGGACTCCTTGCCTCTAACGCAGTTAACCTGGTGGCGGAGTACGCGCGCACCCATTATACCCAAAGTTTTGGTCACTGGCTGCGCGTCCGGCTTCTGCGTCAAATAGCATCACAGCCATACACCTATTTTCTGCAACGGAATTCAGGCGAGCTGCTGAAGAAAGTTCTTGGTGACGTGTCTAATTACACGACCGGCGTGCTCCTCCCGTTGCTGGACACAGTGGCGCGCGCGCTGACTGCAGTGCTGTTGTTAACCACCCTCTTTTTGGTCCAGCCAGTGATCGCTCTTTCGGCGGCCATCGGTCTCGGTGGATTTTACGTGATCGTGTTTCGACTGCTCTCGCGGAAACGTCGAGAGGTGGATGACAATTTAAGAATTTCGATCGGTGGCTTCTTCCGGGAAGCGCACCAGATGCTCGGCGGGATAAAACCGGTGAAAGTTCATCGTGCCGAAGAACATTTCCTGAGCCGATTCGCGAGGCATTCTGCGGTTGTAGCGCGGATGAATGCGCGGGTGCCGATCTTTGGAAACACCGCTCGTTACCTCATCGAACCAATTGCATTTGGCGGTCTGGTTGTGGCTGTGTTGCTGCTGGCTGCGAGAGGACGCGATTTCTCTGACATTCTTCCAAACCTGGGCGTAATGGCACTGGCAGGGTACCGGTTGCTGCCTTCACTCCAGTTACTTTACAGCCAGCTAACCCAAGTCAGCTCGGTGCGGCACGCCGTGGACGAGGTGTACGATGAATTTGTGGCGGCGGAAACTGACAGATCAAGCTCGCCGGCGATAAGGACCGACGCTCTCGCTCGAGTAAGACCTTTACGTTGGACTGACTCAATTACTCTGCGCGAAGTCAGTTTTTGCTATCCTGGCGCATCACGGCCAACATTGGACGGAATTTCTCTGACTATCCCGAAGAACACTTCGCTCGGGGTGATCGGTCCGACCGGGTCGGGAAAATCAACTCTCGTTGATTTGCTGCTTGGGCTCTATCAGCCAGCGGCAGGCGAGATCCGGATCGATGATCGGCTGCTCACACCTGAGTTGGTGCGCTCATGGCAAGCTTCCATCGGTTACGTGCCACAGGATATTTTTCTAATCGATGACAGCATCGCGCGAAACATCGCGTTTGGCCTGTCGGACAATGAGATTGATCCTGAGCGATTGCGCCAAGCTTGCGCCATGGCACAGATACTCGATTTCATTGAAACGGAATTGCGTGCCGACTTTAACACGAACGTGGGAGAACGCGGTGTCCGTCTTTCGGGCGGGCAACGTCAGCGCATCGGGCTTGCGCGCGCGCTTTACCAACGTCCATCGGTTTTGATTCTAGACGAGGCGACGAGTGCGCTCGACCTCGGGACCGAAGCAAAGCTCCTTGAAGCATTGCGCAGTCTAACTGGCAAGCTCACGATGGTGGTGGCCGCGCACCGACTCAGTGCCGTTGCCGACTGCGACAAGCAGATTGATCTGACTAATAAAAGAACTGCTTTGGCGGAGACAGCAAAATGACTGTGGTCCATGCAAGTTGACTGCAAGGTAGCGACGCTGGCAACAGCACTAAGGCACGGAGTTTGCGAAATTCGACATGCTCTCTTTTGATGAACTTACGATTATTCGGAAAGCGCATAGTTTTGAGCGAGTATCGAGTAGGGGAAGATTGCCCCGCCGACAGCGAGATCAAGGAGCAACCATGAACCTCGTCGAGATCGCGCGCGCGGCCGCCCGCGAAGCCCGCGCTGGCAGATCGAAGCTCCCCGCCGACTTCTCCACCGAAGAGGCGCTCTCGGGCGTAAAGGGCCGCGCACTCCTCAACAACCTCTGCGGCCATCCCGGCATCCGGCTGCTGGAAATCGGCGCCTATGCCGGCTCCACGCTAGCTTCCGCGCTCTGCGGCAACGAGATCGACGCGGTGGCCGTGGACACCTGGTACGAGTTCATCATGCCGTCCGAGCGCGCCTCTCGCGTTAAGCGCCTTTTCGACGAGCGCCTCGCGCGCTACCGCGGCCGAAGCCGCGTGCGCGTCATCGAGCGCAGCATCTATCTCCCGGAGACGGCGCGGGAGATCGGTCGTGGCATCAACCTCTGCTTCTTCGACGCCGATCACACTACCGTGGCCACCGAGCGCTCGTTGCTGGCGGTGCGCGATTGCCTGGCGTACGAGTTCATCCTCCTGGTCGACGACTACGCGATGATTTCCACGCAGTGCGGCGTGGCGAGGGCGATCGCCGCTCTCGGCTGCGAGGTGCTTGAGTGGCAGGTGCTGGGAGCACACCCCACCTTCGACTGGTACACGCCAGAGGGGCAGCGCGAGCGGGAAGACCGAGACTGGTGGTTCAACTACCTGCTGGCGGTGCTGCGGAAGCCGGGCCGAGGGATGGCTACATCCCGATTCATAAAACAAGTTTTACCTGCCCCGGCTCTCCATCTCATCCGGCGAATCAGAACACGCAAGCAGGCGACTGGACCCTGAAATCGCCAAATTGCGGCTCCGGAGGTCGGCCCTGGTAATCGAGACTGGTCGTTCAACTCAAGAAGAACTCTCTGTGGACGAGATGCATTTTGTAACAGAGCAAGCGGCTAAAGTCACCATCTCTCATAAGCAAGCGCAGTCTCTACGAACGTTAGCCAATCAAGATGTTGGTTCAACTACGCCTGCGTTTCGGTCTCCTTTCCGATGTTGCTTGGCGGCGGAGGTGATGATCAGCTTTGGCAAATCCGCCTGGTAGCATGGAAGCTGCTTCAGCGTGTCACCCTTTAAAAGACATGCGTCTGCTCTTGGCGAAAACGTATCTTCGATGCGCAATCTCTTGAGATTTCTCGCCATGTTCGAAATTTAGCGGCCCGCAGGAAATGACGCCAACTCAAATTGGTCCAGCTAAGCGCTGGCGGAAAATCACAGCTTTCGATCCGTTTCGTTGAACGGAATGATGCGCACAACGGCACGGCTGGGATCAAGAACGCGAATCTCGCCACACCTGAAACAAGCGCGGCTTCGTGCGGTAATCGATCGCCTGTCCCTTGTCTAGGAATACGGCTCTACGCCTGGCCCTTCAAACACCTTCCAGCCATTCCGGTGCGATCGGATTTCGAGGTGTGTCACGACAACTAACGCTTTGCGTTTTCTTCCAAGCCGGCTTAAAACGTTCATGTGAACATGGGCGAGTTAAATAACGGTCAGCATCTGCCTCATCAATTGGTTGTTCTCGAAATTGGACGATCGGAATCAATCGCCACTGAACACATCCAACTACTTGATAATTGCGCGGAAAGCGAACGGGCAGGATCGGGTCAGCAACGGCCAAGTTATGTCGTGTTTAGCACGCTCGAGTATCGCAAATGACGAGTTGAACAGTGAAATTGAATCAACCGAGCACATGATGCAGACTCCGACGGGCCAAGGTAAGGTTTCAATTGTCATCCCATGCTACAACCAGGGGACGATGCTGCGCGAAGCGCTTGCCAGCGTAGAAGAAGTGCGCAACGCAAATCTGCTCGAGGTGATCATCGTTGATGACGGCTCCTCCGAAGTAGAGACCACCCGGATTCTCGACGACAGCGCCGGGGCGGGCTATTGCGTCGTGTCTCAGCCGAACCGCGGGCTGGGTGCCGCTCGGAACACGGGCATTAGATTGGCCAACGGCGAATTCATTTTGCCCCTGGACAGCGATAATCGGCTGCGAGACGCCTACTTGAACGAGGCGCTTTCTCTCCTAAAGGATAATCCAAGCTTAGATGTGATTTACGCTGATGCTGAATACTTCGGCGGTAAGAATGGCCGGTGGCATGTACCGGAATTCGATTTATTGTCGTTGATCCGGACAAACTTCATTGATGCATGTGCTCTGTACAGGAAAAACTTATGGGAAGAGGTTGGTGGATACGATGGGCACATGCCTCTGATGGGGTTGGAGGACTGGGATTTTTGGCTCCGGGTTGTTGTTCATGGCGGTACCTTTTTCCATCTTCCTAAGATTGGATTTGATTATCGTGTGCGGAGCGACTCAATGATCGTGAAGACGATCGGGTTTGATTATCGCATGTGCAGAGAGTCCTCGAATGTAGTAAGGATCAGTCCGCGTCTTGACGCAGTCATAAAGCATATTTTTGGCAAGCCTGAATTGGCTTGTTACAAGCTCCTCCGTGAAACAGACGAGGAAGTACAGCAGTTGCGAGGAGGAATCCGCACCATGCAAGATTCAATGAGCTACCGTTTAGGACGCGGATTACTTGCTCCGGCGCGATTGTTACGCAAGCTGTGGCACGCTCTTCACTGAAAGATGCTGTTACCACCTCGTTTCATTCCAAATGGAAGCGATTCGGGGATTCGTCCTTTCTGGTCTATAATGATACCCACGTACAATCCCCGGGCAGACTATTTGGAAGAAACTCTGTGGAGCGTACTCAAACAGGACCTAGGTCCCGAGCAGATGCAGATCGAGTTGGTCGACGATTGTTCGCCCAATGGTGCGCCTGTCGAACTGGTTCGCGAGATCGCCGGCGATCGGGTGCCAGTTCATCAGGAAGTAAAGAACATTGGTTTGGCGGGC
>Ga0066904_10000040_pt1 | contig 13717 bp, 14 predicted proteins | sample PanSoiMetaPlot30_FD_133941 | JGI IMG/M metagenome (GOLD analysis project Ga0066904, IMG submission 133941) | Tropical forest soil microbial communities from Panama analyzed to predict greenhouse gas emissions - Panama Soil Plot 30 (version 2) | reverse complement strand
GTTCAGTTGACGAACAAATTATCACGGCGTAGGCGTCACAAAAGGGGGCTGAGTATCCGCGTCTCGGAAAAAGGAGCGCAGAAATGTCTCTTTTATCAGCCTTCAAGGGCATGGGAGCTGAGGGCTATGGAGGGAAAGCGTAACGAACAGAGTAGCCTCGGGGTGACCGCCGCCCACGACGTTTATGAGCTCCGTCTCCGCAAGGATGGAGATGGCTTTGATCTGATCAGCGATGGTTTTCGGTGCGGCCCGATCTGGTATTCAGGACCCGACGCAGTCCGCCATGCGGTTGCGTTCGCGAGGTACCGGTCACGCAGGCTCACGCACTACGCTACAGTCCGCGTGTTGGACGCCAGCGGCGCTGTGATCCAGACGTACGAATCCGGCGACGATTTTCGCCAGTAGGGACGCGTCAAATCAATTCGCGTTAAGCGCGGATCGCCGCTTCCAACTCCACCAACCCGCGGTCTGAATTCTTCGCGACACTTTCTTATGCCTCGCAAGGTGCGCGCCCGACAGAGAAAAACGTGAGCAATTTGGATTCGTGCGGAGCTTTTCAGGAGCAAAGTAGCTTACACTTTGCTCACCTTTTCGTCGATCCGATACAATCAGGAGATTGGTTCAGCATCGAATGGGAGAGTGGTATGACCTCCATCACTCTTACTCAAAGGGGAGCAATTATCCATCTCGATAGCGTCTCATTTGTCATTAGGATCCAGCATAAACCTGCTGGCCATGGAATCAGAATCGCTTTAGGCCGTTCGGAACTTCAAATTTTTGCTCCCGCCGATGCACGCCGCTTTCTTGACGAACAAAGAGACCCAAAGCAAGTCAATGTGGAGACCCTTCTAAAGTGGTTTCCACTGACGGCGACGAGCATAGTCCCCCCTGCGGAGCAACGGCGACCGGCGACAAGTCCGCAGCCAGGACCGAAACCCGGTCATTCGCGTTGACGACGCGGCGGGCAATGTGATCGAGACGCGCGAGCATAAGGGCAACTTCAAAGCGTGGTAGCGCAAAAAAAAATGTTTGCACCTAAGCGGTCAATCCGCCATCCTAAAGCGAACGCTCCTAGAAATAATTGGCCATGGAGCCACAAAGCCAAAGTATCTATGTAATCCGGACGGTTTGGCGCCGACTGAAGAAGGGGCACATCAAAGTTCATGACCTGCAGCCGGTAAAAGACATCAAAGGTGGAGGCGGTGTTACGGGCAAATCCAACCGCCCGACAGGTGGCACAGGCAGCACGGACAGTCGGCGGCTTTAGCGCAGGTTCGCGACGCGGGATAGAATCGAGCGTTGTCGGCGTCCGGGCGCACAATGCCCTTCTCGACGTGCCGCAATAGCGTTGTGTGGCTGACGCCTACCAGCGGCGCCATTGCGCTTGTTGAAACAGTTTTCAGTCATCAGCCATTGCACGGCTGTCAACTCGGCGCTCCACACGGCCAACTTTCAGGCGGTATTCGAAACGCGAATCGGAGAATGCAACCAACTAGGCTGGAGACATGTCTAAGCGTTCAACATCTTCCACGGATCACTCGCCGCCTTTATCGTGTCCGGCGCCCCGACGCACTTCCCCGCGAATCTCACCCCCGGGAAACCCCGGCGGGGATGGGGATGTGTGCATGTTCGCATAGGCGAGATCGTTGCGCACGGCCTCCAAGGCCGAGTCGAGATCGCCTGGGGTAATGCCTTGGCCGGTGGGCCCCGTAACATTTGCGGCCGTGATCGTCCCGGTGATGCTTCCCGAAGTGGCCGCTGGGCAAGCCGGCTGCCCACCACCGCCGCACAGGAATATCATCACACCACCGGCGACTTTGTCCGGTGCAAAGTGCAGGTGGGCCACAACAAGCGGCGCTGAGAGGCCGGAAAAGTCTAACGAGAAGGTGATCGCGCCGGGCTGGATCGTCATCTCGAAGTTGCCGCTGCCGGCACTATTGATTGGTGGCACCTCGTTCGCTCCAGCAAGGCTTGCGGAAAAACGCTCCGTTTGCGAATGAGCCGCCGGTGCGAGCAGCAGACTCGCAGCCAGTGTGGCTATTATCCAGAATCTGACGTTTGTACTTTTCATAATGTTCTCCTGTGTGGTGTGCTTTAGATGATTTTGCCATAACGATTCGTCGCAGCCAATGCACAAGGGCTCATTGGAAAAGTAACATTAATGTTACTTTGGGGACCAGTGTCCGGTCCTGCAAACATTAGACAACCGCGAGGCCGTCCACATCCGATTCAGATTAAAAGGCGAAGAGGTGCGATTTTCACACGCGCCGATGCACTCCTTGGCAGGAGTTTGCACTCCTCGCTTAGCAACAAGAAACCGGAAAAATTCAAAAGATAGGGAGGATCTATGAAAAGACTTCTTTTAATTCCAGTGGTAGCAATCGGACTGGCTTTGGTGCCGGCGAAACAATCTGACGCGCAGGTTTCAATCGGAATCGGAGGAGTAGGAATTGGTTACCCCGCATACCGATACAGCTATTACGGTTATCCGGGTTACTACGGATATTACCCACGCAGCTATTACGGGGGCTACCCATATTATCGGACTTACTACTACAGTGGGCCCACGTACTACTACCGGGGGCATCGTCACCATCGGCACCATCATCATTACTATCGCTATTAAGCGCACAGGCTGGTTGGGAGGGCTAACGAGCTGGCTTGGAGCAATTCCAAGCCAGCTTTCCTTTTGCCTGAGCCGAATGATCCCGCCTTACTCCTCGCGATGTTTGCGAAAAAAATCCTGCAAAATCGCAGCGCAATGCATTTGCAAAATACCCGATGTGATTTCACATCGGTGATTAAAGGCCGGTACGTGCAAGAGGTTCATCATGCTTCCGGCAGCGCCGGCCGACGGATCTGCACAGCCGAAAATCACGCGGCGAATTCGCGTGTGCACAAGCGCGCCCGCGCACATTGCGCACGGTTCTTTGGTGACATAAAGGTCGCAATTCATTAGACGCCAATCACCAACAGCCGCCTCAGCCTGTGTTAACGCCAGCATTTCGGCGTGCGCGGTGGCGTCCTTGAGCAACTCGACCTGGTTATGTGCACGCGCGATGATGCTCCCTTCGCGCACAACCACTGCGCCTACCGGAACTTCACCCTTCGCGTACGCTTTGTGCGCCTGTCGCATTGCTTCGCGCATAAAATACTCGTCGGGCAGCGGTTCAATCACGCTTACGTGTACCTACGACCCTGTGGGCCGTCCAATTTATAAGGACCCAAACGAGTCGTTCGGTTGAACCGGCTGAGGCCGTGGTTACAGAAATTGCTCCGCTTGCCGAAAAATATTCTTCGGCATATTAGGGACTCCTCATGCACGACAACATCGAATCGCATCTGGTCGAAAAACGCGTTTTCCAACCACCACTAGACTTCAGCAGCAAGGCACGGATCAAAAGTCTGGCTCAATATCGCCGAATGTATCGAGAATCTATTCGGCAGCCGGCCAAATTCTGGGCACGCGAAGCGAAGGAGTTGGTGTGGCGCGCACCGTGGAGAAAAGTGCTCGAATGGAATCCGCCGTTCGCGAAATGGTTCGTCGGCGGTAAACTGAACGTTTCCGAAAACTGTCTGGACCGGCACCTTGCCGGTTCGCGCCGGAACAAGGCGGCAATAATTTGGGAAGGCGAACCGGGCGACAAACGCACGCTCACTTATCAGCAACTGCATCGCGAAGTCTGCCGTTTCGCGAATGTGCTGAAACGGAACAACATCAAAAAAGGCGATCGCGTCATCATTTATCTCCCGAACATTCCAGAGGCTGCGATTGCGATGCTGGCCTGTGCCAGGATCGGTGCGGTGCATTCAGTGGTGTTCGGCGGATTCAGCTCCGACAGCATTCGCGACCGGATCAACGATAGCGGCGCGATCGCGCTGGTCACCGCTGATGGCGCGTATCGCCGGGGCGGTATTGTGCCGCTGAAAAAAAATGTGGATGACGCGCTTCGTGAGGGCACTTCTGTCCGGCGGGTGATCGTGTTTCGTCGCGCCGCAAATGACATCCACATGGAGGAAGGCCGCGATGTTTGGTGGCATCGGGAACTGGAGTATGTGGATGCAAACTGCCCGCCAGCGGCACTCGACAGCGAGCAGCCGCTTTACCTTCTCTATACGAGTGGATCGACTGGCAAACCGAAAGGAATCCTGCACACTACCGGCGGTTACCTCGTAAACGTTTATTGCACTACCAAATACGTCTTCGATATCCGCGATGAAGATATCTTTTGGTGCACAGCAGATGTGGGCTGGGTCACCGGTCATAGCTACATCGTCTATGGTCCGCTGGCGAACGGCGCAACAGTTGTCATGTACGAAGGGGCGCCGAACTGGCCCGAGCCCGATCGTTTTTGGAGAATCATCGAAGAATATCGGGTCAACATTCTTTATACAGCGCCGACGGCGATTCGAGCATTCATCCGTTGGGGCGACAATTGGGTGGCCAAACACGACCTCTCATCCTTGCGGTTGTTAGGCACAGTCGGCGAACCGATCAATCCGGAAGCCTGGATCTGGTATCACAAAACAATTGGCGGCCGACGTTGTCCCATTGTCGATACATGGTGGCAAACCGAGACCGGCTCGATCATGATCACTCCTCTTCCGGGCGCGACACCAACCAAGCCGGGTAGCGCCACGCTTCCGTTCTTTGGCGTCGACCCAGCTGTAGTCGATGAAAAGGGACAGGAAGTCGGTCCGAATATCGGCGGCAAATTGATTAGTCGCCGGCCATGGCCTTCGATGTTGCGCACGATCTACGGCGACAATGCGCGTTACCGACAGCAATACTGGAGCGAATTTAAAGGTAATTATCTCACGGGCGACGGCGCGCGCCGCGATGAAAACGGTTATTTTTGGATCGTCGGACGCATTGATGATGTTCTGAACGTGGCCGGTCACAGACTCGGCACGTCGGAAATCGAAAGCGCGCTGGTCAGTCACCCGCGAGTCGCAGAGGCGGCAGTGGTCGCCAGACCGGATGAACTAAAGGGTCAGGGCGTCGTCGCTTTTGTGACAGTGAAGGCCGGAATTGAGGTCAGTCGCGGGCTAAAGGAGGAATTACGCGATCACGTCAGCAAACACATTGGCGCAATTGCAAAACCCGATGAGGTGCGCTTTGCCGAAGCGCTTCCAAAAACGCGAAGCGGCAAAATTATGCGGCGGCTTCTCAAAGAAATTGCCAGCGGCGCCAAAGTTACCGGCGACACGACGACGCTGGAGGACTTCAGTGTCTTGGCGAAACTCGCCCAAGCCGAGGAATAAAACTCACAAGCATGGCCCCGCTAGCGGCGCCGTGCGCGGGGACGGCTATTTGGTTGAAATATCCGTAATAGTCAAAACATCGAGGGTGCTGAAGTACTCGCCGTCATCTGCATACACGTTGCATGTGCGTCGGCTGGGAGAGAAGGTTAGAAAATCAGGATGCGGAACCTTATAGGATTCTCCAGAAGCGGTGACCAAGTCAAACGCGCGGAATGGCCGTTTATTCAAAACGGCTTCAATTGGTGCAATGGTCGCGAAATCGAATTTATTGTACCTGCCAATGCGCCGCAAGTTAGACAGCTGCTGATTGAAATTGCTTTGGTAAATCGGCTATTTGATTAGCATCTTCACCCATGAGCTTCATCCGAACAGGCTTTCGCGAAGTCGCCTTAAAGCTCAAACGCCAGCGAACGCGCATAGCGCTACGGCACGAGCGGCGTCTTCTACAAAAAAGTGAAATCAACCTTGGGCGTGAGGGCACAACGCAGGCGGCAAATTTTCCCGAGCTGCGCAACGAGATTGTTGCACTGAAAAAGCTCGAGCAGGAGCAAAAAGAAGTCGCGCTCCGGATAGCGCGGATCGAAGAAGGGATAAAAACGATCGAAGCAGAACGGCAGCAAATTGCGCGTGAGCAGGCCGGGGTAATTGCCAAGCTGGAAGCTGACAAAAAACCGCTTCTTCAGCAACGTAACCAGGCGAAGAACACTGCGGAGGTGTGCGAACGGGAGCTTGCTGGAGTGGAGCGGCGCATCCAGGAGAGCGAAGCTGCCGATCGCGATCTTTTGAAACAACTCTCCGATCTGCATGCGCTTGATCCTGCTCCTCCGGACCTGGAGGCGCTCTCAGCGGGTATCATGGCGAGGCGGGTGCGTCTTCCCGACGAACGCGCGGAGTTTGTCCGAGCACGCATGGGTAGCACCGACGCGGTGCGTATGGCCAAGGAGAAGCTGGCCAGCGTGGAGTCCGAACTTGCTACCGTGGAAAAAAACATAGCGCGCGCGCGGAGCGAGTTTGAAGCGCGCGATCGAAAATTGGTTGAGAGCCTTCGGGCCCAACAACAAGCAGCGCGCGACGCGAGGACGCGCCATCAGACGGTGGAGGAGCGGAAGAATCCCGCCTATTTGAGCATCGGTCGTCATCTGTCCGTTAAAGGAGTCGCGCCGCCAAACGCGCCGCATCTGCTGGAGGAGGCGCATCGACGTAAAGCGGCGGTGGATTTGCAATTGGAACAACAGGCCGAACTGGCCCGGCTCTCTAGCCAGATCGACAAACAGGAGCTGCGGAAGTTTTACTTCAGCGCCTTCTCAGTGCTGGTTCTACTGGCGATCACGTTGCTGGTAGTTTTCCAGTCTCCTCGCGGACGCGAATGGTTACCACAGGAAACCGACACCATTCTGTCGATCAACGCGGATCAGTTCGAACACGCAAACCTCGCAAAGCGCTGGCGCGACCAGCAGCCCAAGCTCTGGCCCGGTTTGATCGGCCTAGCCGCATCCGTCCCAGGCTTAAATCCAACTCGCGACACAACGCGCATCACCCGCGCGCTCACCACGAATGAAACGGGAGACACTCGCGAGTTCAACCTGGTCCAAACCCGCCGCGGTCTTGCCAAGGTCATTCGTACGGTCGCAAACGATAAGGCTTTTCAAAGGCGCTCAATCAGCGGCCTGCCAGTTTGGGAGCGACAGCCCGCTTCTGCAGAGCCGCCTCCGCAAGGCTCCGGCGCACCAGACGCTGCGGCGATTAAGCGCGATTTTGCACTCGCCCGCGTCGGGCCGGCGACGCTCGCCGTCGGAGCGCCGGAAGAAGTGGATGAACTCGTCTTGGTGCGCCTGGGAATGAAACCAGACCTGAAAATTACCGGTCAACTGTTCGACCGTTTTCAGGCTCTAGATCATGAGAGTGCGCTTCGGCTGATTTCACGCGATCCCTCGGATCTCTCCCGCGTTTTCCACCCCATCTTTTCCCGCGAATTACTCGAAGCTTCACAATTGATCGGCCTTGCCGTGAACCTGCAGAATCCGGTAAAAGCCAGAATCCTCATCAAAGTGAATGCTCCGAAAAATGCGGTCGATGTCGCCCGGGATTTGCGCGGCAATCCACAACAATGGCTGCGTTTGCCTGACTCGCAGCTGTTGCTTTACTCGCAGCTGCCGGAGATCCAAACAGAGGGCAACTCCAATCTGGAATTGCGTTTCACGATCCCCGAAGGTAGTGCCCGGCTCCTGGTCGAACGCCTGGCCGGAACGGACGTTACCGAAGGCGTGGCAGCGTATTAGCCAAACAATGCAAATGCGTGCCGTCAACATTTGGGTCTGCTTGCTTATTGTGTTGCCCCCGACGCTGGTTTCGATCAACGCAAATGCTGATGGCCCTCTTGTTGATATCCAATCAGTGAATCCGACAATCCTCATAGAGTTGCGCTACGCTGGAAATAACAATTTGGTGAAGCATCCGCTTTATCCTCAGGGAACGCGTGCTCTCGCCCGACCCGAGGTCGCCGCGGCGTTGACCAATGCGCAAACGATTCTGCGTCGTTACCAATATGGACTGAAAATCTGGGACGCTTATCGGCCCGTAGCCGTACAGACAAAGCTTTGGCAGGCAGCGCGCAACAGTGACTACGTTGCGAATCCGGAAGTCGGCGTCGGCTCGCTGCACAGCTGGGGAATCGCCGTCGACGCTACCCTGGTGGACTCATGGAATCGCCCCGTTAGCATGCCGAGTGATTTTGACGATTTTACGCCCGCTGCGATGTGGCGTTACACTGGCCCGTCTTTCGAAGTCCTCGGTCACTTGCGTCTTCTGCAATGGGCAATGCATCGCGCCGGTTTTTGGGGAATGCGCACTGAATGGTGGCATTTCACGATCTCCGACTGGAAAAAATATTTGCCGGAAGCAGCACGGCACTCCGCGCACGTGCAGGGAACGCAATGGAACGGCGAGCTGTGATCGACGGATTCGTTCGCGGTTTGCGCCAGCCGGAATACGTTCACGTGTTGCTCAACCCGCTGCCGGTTTATGGGCTCCTTGTCAGCTGGATCGCTCTTATCGCAGCTCTGATTTCAAAAAGCCGTAAAGCGCACATTGTGACGTTGATTCTCGTATTCATCACCTCGATTTCCGCGTGGCCGGTCTATGAATTCGGCGAGCAAGGTTACGATCGTGTTCTGGCTATGACGGATGACGATGGTCATGCCTGGCTCGACGAGCACCAAGATCGCGCTCAGAAATTGATTTATCTTTTCTACGCACTCGCAGTTTTGAGCTTGGTCGCCATCATCGTGCCGATCCGCTGGTCGAAATCTTCCGTGCCACTCGCGATCGCGGTAGTATTGCTTGGAGCAACCGCGTTGGCCTCTGGCTGTTACATCGCCTATGCCGGCGGCAAAATCAGGCACCGCGAATTTCGCAACGAACCGGCGCCGCCGATCAGATCAGAACAAGAGCACGACTGAGTTATCATTGTAAGGCGGGCGCTCCGCCTGCCAGTTTTCGGTGGGCAAGCAAAGCGCATGCCCTACAATTTGGCGCGTGATCAGCGAACTCGATCGCGCAGAGCGTGAGGTTGAACAACACAGCATCGCCCTCAAAAAGCCGCTGGCTCTGCGGGATCTCGTTCTGACCCAGATTCTTTTTGTGGTCGGCTCGAGCTGGGTTGGCGCTGCTGCGAAGCTCGGGCAGGCGCATCTGTTCTTTTGGTTGCTGGCGATTTTGCTTTTCTACATTCCACAGGCCGCAGTGGTCATTTACCTAAGCAACCGGATACCGCTCGAAGGCGGCATTTATCAATGGGCCAAGCTCGGCTTCAACGAGTTCGCTGGATTCATTGTCGCCTGGAACCTCTGGCTGCTCTCGATCACGGTGATCGCGCTCGGCGGAATGTTCATTACCACGAACATCTCTTACGCGATTGGCTCTGGCGCCGCTTGGATGCCGGAAAATAAATGGTGTGTGTCGCTGATCAGCGCAGCATTAGTCATCGGCCTCGGTTGGGCTGTTGTCCGCGGCTTGTCGTTAGGCAAATGGGTCCACAACATGGGAGCGGTCGCGATGTTTCTCGTTTATTCAGCGTTGATCTTGCTGCCGCTCCTCGGGCTCGCGCGCGGTGAATTGAAGTCTTATCACCCATTGCAACTCGCGCTGCCCACAATGTCGATCTTCTATTGCTTCAACATTTTCACCAAACTCGCGGTTGGCGCACTCAGCGGATTTGAATATGTAGCAATTCTCGCGGGCGAAACGCGCTCACCCGCACGAGATATCGGGCGTTCGGTGCTGATCGCGTCGCCAGTGATTGCCCTGATGTTCATCCTCGGCACCAGCTCTGTGCTCGCGTTCATCGGTAACACTCCGATCGATCTCATCGGCCCGGTGCCGCAAACGCTACGACTCGGGCTGCGCTCCTTTCCAATCGCTGGCGCGATCGCGTCGATCGGAATTCTGTTAATGACTATCCGCTCGATCTCTTCGACCAGCGTTCACGTAACCGGCAGCTCGCGATTGCCAATGGTCGCAGGTTGGGACCATTTGCTTCCGAGTTGGTTCTCGCGTCTGCATCCACGCTACAAGACGCCAGTCAACTCAATTATCTTCGTCGGCGCGACCACACTCGTGATCGCGATCGCCAGCCAGATCGGTGCTGGAATTCAGGAAGCGTTTCAACTTGTCGATAACGCCGCGAACATTTTCTACGGCATCGTTTACTTCACGATGTTCGCGATACCCATCTTTGGTGCGCGTGCCATTCGTTTGGGCGCTTCGATCTGGTTGCGCATTGCAGCCATCTGCGGCGCAGCCGTCTCGCTGTCCGCGATTTTTTTTACTGTCCATCCAATTATCGACGTACCAAGCACGGTGACTTTCGCAGTGAAGATCATCGCCGTCACGGCAATCGCGAACGGAATTGGCGTCGCAATTTACCTGGCCGGCAAGAAACGTAAGCGCGCCTAACCGCAGTTCTCGACGACCCACCGCAGGTATTCCGGGAGCCCGCTCGCGACTGGAACGAAAATGATCTCCGGAACGTCGTAGGGATGAACCGATCGAAGTTTATCCTGAAACGCTGATTGTCGGTCGTCGCTGACTTTGAAGAAGACGAGCGTTTCGTTTGCGGATTCGATTTTACCTTTCCAGCGGTAAATCGATTCGACGCTCGGCAGAATGTTCGCGCAAGCGGCAAAGCGTTCGCTCACCAATTGATTCGAAATCCGACGAGCTATTTCTGCGTCCGGAAATGTGCTCAGCGCGAGCAGAATTCTGTCAGCCATGTATCACGCAGGCGCCAGTGCTTCCCGCCGGCAAATCCAGCCGCCGCCGAGGACCACATCGTCATCGTAAATCACTGCGGCCTGCCCTGGCGTTACCGCGCGCTGCGACTCATGCAGGCGGACCCGCGCGCGATCGTTCCCCAGTGGCGTCACTGTCGCAGGCGTCCCTGGATGACTATAACGGATCTTGACCGTTGCTTCGAACGATGAGCCTACGTTGTCCGTGTCTGCTACAGGATGCCAATTCACACGATCGATCTCAAACTCATCGCAAAGCAGGTCGTCACCGTCCCCAACGATCACGCGATTCGTTTTCGGATCGAGATCCACTACGTAACGGGGACGCGGCGAACCGCCGGGCAATCCCTTGCGCTGTCCGATGGTAAACAGCTCGATCCCGTGATGTTCACCGAGGAAGTTTCCATCAACGTCGTAAATTTCGCCGCAACGAAATTCTGTTTCGTCTAGATGCGAGCGCAAAAACGCCTTGTAATCGTTGCCGGGAACAAAGCAAATCTCCTGGCTATCAATCTTGTCCGCCACTTTCAAGCCTAACGAGTGCGCAATCTGGCGAATCTCCGGCTTGGTTATTCCGCCCAGCGGCGTCAGCGCGCAACATAATTGCGCCTGACGCAAGCTGAAAAGGAAATACGACTGATCCTTGCGCGGATCGACCCCCTTGCGCAGCACGGCGTGTGGAGCCGCGGCGCCATCGCCGCGTCGAGACGAGGGCGTCCCGGCTCCATATTCAATAATCGCATAATGGCCCGTAGCGATGTAATCGCAGCCCAGCGCCCGGGCTTTGCTCCGGAGATTGCCGAACTTGAGTTTTTCGTTGCACATCACGCAGGGGTTCGGCGTCCGGCCAGCTTGGTACTCGCTGGAGAAATAATCAATCACCAGCCGCTCGAACTGATCGGCCTCGTCAACAACGTAATGCGGAATATCCAGCGCGTGCGCGACGCTGCGCGCATCGGCGACCGCCTGCGGCCCGCAACATTTATCTTCCGCGCGCGAGACGCAATCCTGCGGCCAGACCTTCATCGTCACACCGACGACGTCATAACCCTGCTCACGCAGCAAGTATCCTGCGACGCTGGAGTCCACTCCACCGCTCATCCCGAGCAGAACACGCTGTTTCTCTCGATTCATTCGAACGTGGAATGTCGACCACACGCCGTACGAGTCAATGAGGTGGATCGACTTCTCCTGAAAGCGATGGAGAAGGGTCATCCGAAGGCGCTGAACAATTCAGGCAGCCAAGCTGCCCGCCAACGCGTTGAGGACAACGCGTTCCACCTACAGCTTTGCTGCTCTGCTCACGAATAGGCTTCCGTCCAAAGTAAATCGCCACGGCAGATGCGCAGAACGGGTGATGCCGATGCGTCTGTCTGCGACGACATTGAAACGGGCTCGAGAGTTGGATTTGAAGCAGTGGCGCGGATCGGAGCACAAATCCATCTCGTGATCTCGGCCACTGATAGCGAACGCCTGGGTGAGTTTGCCGGGACCTGAGCAAAGCTGGTGGAGATCATCAATGCCACGGCGCTTCTTCATCAATTGAATCCCCTGTTGCGGTTCAAGCGCGCGAATCAAAACAAAGCCGTTCGAATCACCTTTCACCAGCACGTTCAACATCCAGTGCACGCCATAATTAAAATAGACATACGCCGCGCCCCCTTTGTTGCGCTCGATAAAGCTGCGCGCGCTCGGTCGCGTAAAAGTGTGCGCGGCTTCATCATCTGTTGCCGCATACGCTTCCACCTCCACGATGGTCCCAGAACACTCGCCCCAAATCAGTTCAGTGCCGATGAGCTCACGCCCACACGTAAGCGGGTCGCGTTTAAAAAATGCAGCGCGAATCATCTCTTTGACCGTGTTCGGTTCCGTCGTGGATTTCAGTTTTTGATCACATATGCGATCTGAAACTTGAAATGCCGGTGTTCTTAGTTCCTTGCCGCTTACTTTGTGAACAGGTCAACTCGACGGCTTGTAGTAAATTGGGATCTTCACGTTGCATTCCACCGGTTGGCCGCTGCGGAAGGCCGGGATGAACTTCGCACCGCTGAAATCCGATAGAGCAGCGTCGCCGAAACCCAGCAGCGGCGGTTCCTCAGATAAAACCTGCATGTCCGTCAAATTTCCTCTCGCGTCGATCTTCAGCGCGAGCTCCACACCGCCAGTGAGGGCCACCGTGCTGCCTGTCTCGGGATAATGGAGTCCGCTGAATTTTGAGTCCTGGCCCACGTAAGGTTGCGGATCAATATAATCGGTTTCCTCGTCCAGTTCTTCTAGTTGCTGATTGGCGAAAATGCGCAGCCGTGGTTTGCCGTTCACGACTGCGAATTTCAATGTTCCATAGAAAACCGCTATGACCGGCTGATGATTGTGAATCGCGGGGATGAACTTCGCAGTGGCGAGGCGTTTGAGTAATTCCTGCTCGAGTAGTTCAGATCCGCGTGTGCCGCGATAGGCGCCGCTACGAACGATCTCGCCTGTGGGCGCAACGAGACAGGAAAACATTACGGCGGCTTCCTTTTGTCCCTTCTTAATCAGGTCGGCGGCGTCTATCGTGTTAATCAGCGAATTGGGAGCGCTCCCGATCAATGCTGGCCGGAACTCCGGCAGCGCCGGCCGCGGTGACGGTGATGGTGATCCGGCCTTTGGTGTTTGCGATGAGGCAACACCAGCACCGAGCAAGGTCACCAAGCAAAGAATCCCGAAACGCATGGCGAAATAGGCAAGCGAAAGCCGGTCTTCTTGCAAGGGCAAACTGTTGAGATCACGCCGCGATTCCGAGCGGCTTTGTCGCAGCAATCCTTTGCACAACTTTGTGTCGCCGGAAATAATCGATGATCGCGTCGCGTGTTTGGACGGGGTGCAGGACACAATTGGCCTCTGGGCTATCAAGCAGAGCGCGCAATTTCATAAAATGATGACCAGCGCTGCGCGCGTCGAAACTGTTAACTGCGATCACGTATTTTTTTCCGCGCTCCAGCGGGCGTCCATCTTGAAATGTCATCGAGGTGATTCTGCGCACCGCACCGCGGCCTTCCACTTTCACGTCGATTCCCAGCAAACTTCGCGGCTCATGGCTCGCATAGACCTCTTCCATGACGGTTTTGATTTCCTCAGCCGAAATCTTGGCAGTAACGATGAAGTTTTCATACGGGATGACATTC
>Ga0066904_10000039_pt1 | contig 13876 bp, 16 predicted proteins | sample PanSoiMetaPlot30_FD_133941 | JGI IMG/M metagenome (GOLD analysis project Ga0066904, IMG submission 133941) | Tropical forest soil microbial communities from Panama analyzed to predict greenhouse gas emissions - Panama Soil Plot 30 (version 2) | reverse complement strand
CTGCAGCGCCTCCGGGCCGGGAAGCATGTGGCAAAAAGCCATGATTTTGACGAACCGATCCCTGGAGAGCCATCGGCGCTTTTCCACCATGTGATTGAACATCATCGTGATCTGCGCCACCGGGCCGCCGATGTTGATGAAGCCAAGGAATAGAAAATACAGAAACACTTCGCGCCACGACGGCATTTCATGGTCTGCGTCGGGATCGTTCTGCTGACCTCTCGTTACTATTTTCGATTCACGATTCATCGGCGCTGTAAAAAAGCGTAGAGCGCGTCGAAGCACTCGAAGCCCCGACGCAAAATTTCTTTGTCGGGCAATCCTTGCTTTGCCCAGCCTTTGAGAACGCGATCGATCCCAAAGCATTCGCTCCGCTGAAATTTGTCGTCGTCGAGATCAGCATCGTGAATCATTTCTGCGATCTTCCTAGCAGCTTTGTCCTTAATTTCGAATCGCCTGATCAACGTTTCGAACGTGCAATCGTCTCCATCGTGCGAGAAATCGCCCTCCAGCATGTCAAAGGTAATCACGCGCTGACCGGGCGGACGTTTAGCCCCGAAAATGAATTTCGCTTTCGGATCTATGAATTTGCGAATGAGCCAGGCCGAACCGACGCGATCTATTTCAGGATGGGGCCGAGTAAGCCAAATTCTGCCAAGAAAATCTCGCCGATCTATCCTCGCCTGTGGTCTTGCCCTTGGCGGAATTTGCTCGAGCTTTCGCAAAAGCACTTCCACGTTTTGAGCTTTCGGGCTGTCGAAGAAGTCGCTCTGCCTGATCTCGCGGAATTGCTTTCGAAGTCGACCCAGCTTGTCACCGAAACTGGACGATCGCTGGCCGTGATCATCGAGGGAGCGAATCATTTCGATAAGTGCCGCATATTCCTTTGCCCGCGCCGCGTTGAACAACTCGATCAGCTTTTGATTCGATAAGCCTTCGATCTTCTGCGCGCGAATAAGCGTGGCGTCGCCGCCGGCGTCACGAATGTGCTGAGTTAACCATTGGAACGTTTCATAGCGCGCGGGCTCGTCAGGCAAGATGTAAGTTGAAGTTTGAATTTGGATAGCCCCAGACTTCTTGAGCTTGCGCCAGATCGCAACCCGCTCGGCAGTGTGGGTTGCTGGCAGACGAACCAACAAAAGCAGCCAAGTGAAATTCTTCTTTACCATCATTTGATATACCTATACGATTAAGTTACACATGTAACAAGATGAAAGCGCCGCCGCGAATTTTGTTGATCAGCAACTCTACCGTGTACGGCCGCGGCTATCTCGATCATGTCGAAGAGCAGATAAAAACTTTTCTCTGTGATGCTGGGAAGGTTCTTTTTTTCCCATTCGCGCTGCACGATCGCGACGCTTATGCCAGGAGAGCCAAGGCGCGATTCGCCGCCATGGGGTCGTCATTGGAATCCGTGCACATGGTGCACGACCCGCGAATGGCAATCGAACAAACGGATGCGATTTTCATCGGTGGCGGTAATACGTTTCGCTTGCTGAAGGCGCTGCAAGATCTCGACCTACTGGACCCGATTCGCCAGAGAGTAAAACGCGGTGCGCCTTACATCGGCAGTAGCGCCGGCTCCAACGTCGCTGGGCCGACAATCAAAACCACGAAGGACATGCCAATTGTCCAGCCACGCTCGTTTGATTCGCTCGGACTGGTGCCGTTTCAAATCAGTCCGCATTTTCAGGACCCAGATCCCAATTCAAAGCACATGGGCGAGACGCAGGAAGAAAGGATACTTCAGTTTTTCGAGGAAAACGAAACACCGGTAGTCGGGATTCGCGAGGGCGCATGGCTGGTTTGCGAAAACGGCACCGTGACTTTGAGAGGCGACGCTGGCGCCAGAATATTTAGACGCGGCGAAGTCCCGGTAGAAGCAAAACCCGGCGATAACATTATAGGTCTCGTCGGAGGACCTAATGCAAACTGAAAGCACGCTGCTGTTTAATCGCAGCGATGTCCAAGAGTTACTAAGTCTGGCTGAATGCATCGACGCGGTGGAAAAAGTTTTTCACCAACAGGGCGAAGGAAAAATTCCGCCGTCGGGAATTCTCGGCGTAAGAACACAGAGCGGCGGTCTCCACGTGAAGACTGCGTGCCTGAGCGGCGCGAAAAAATACATCGTCGCCAAACTGAACACCAACTTTCCTCAGAACTACGCCCGTTTTGGAAAGCCAACAATCCAGGGCGTAATTGTTCTCTACGATGCCGACAACGGCCGATTGCTCGCGGTCCTCGACTCGATGGAAATCACAATTCAACGTACTGCGGCCGCGACTGCCATTGCGGCAAAGTACCTCGCGCGTCAAAATTCATCAGTCGCGACGATCTGTGGTTGCGGTGAGCAGGGCCGTGCGCAACTTCGCGCGCTTTGTCTCATCCTTTCACTCCGAAAAGTTTACGCATTCGATATCGATTCAAGCGCATCGTTGCGTCTCGCTGCACAACTATCGCGCGAACTTCCGATAGACATTGAGGCCATTTGCAGTCTGCCGGGTGCGATCCGAAGCAGCGATGTCGTTGTGACCTGCACGCCCGCGACAGAATTTTTCGTTCACAAAGAAGACGTTGCTCCCGGAACGTTTATCGCGGCTGTCGGCGCGGATGATTCTCAGAAGAACGAAATCGATCCCGCCCTGCTCGCGTCGGCAAAGGTCGTTGCAGACAGTCTTCAACAAGTTTGCTCGATCGGCGACACCCATCACGCAATCGCGTCAGGTCTGATGCAAAAAGAAAATGTTTACGCGGAGCTAGCCGAAGTTGTCGCTGGCAAAAGACCCGGGCGCACCAGTGAGGCCGAGATCATCATTTTCGATAGCACCGGAATCGCAATCGAAGACGCCGCCGCGGCCGTAGTCGTTTTTGAAAAAGCGCTCACGACCGCGCTCGGAAATCCTTTCGAATTCGCAGCCTAAACAAAGAAATGTGAGGTGACGCCCTACATTGCAGCGCTTTCGGCACCTAAATGACTCTGCGTTCGAACAGAGTTTCAAACCGATGCATCAAAGAAGACAAGGAATTACTAACATGAGAATACATCTGCTGATCATCCCATTTTGTTTGGCCAGCATCGCTGTGGGGTCGACAGGGCTGGACACAGCGAAAATCGATCAAATCACCGGGCTAAAAGGCAAGCTCAACGAGAAGGAAGGCGTCTACAAAGTCACCTTTCCTCGCAGTGACGTGAAGGTGGTCGTGGACGGATGGACGATGCCGCCGTTCATGGGACTCGGAACATGGGCCGCATTCACACCGACAAACGAAGGAGCGATGGTGATGGGCGATACGGTTTTGTTTGAAGACGAAGTCAACGCCGCAATGTCAGCTGCGCTCGACAACGGTCTTAATCTTACTGCGCTTCACAACCATTTCTTCTTCGATCATCCAAGGGTTTATTTCATGCACATCGAAGGTGAAGGTTCTATTGATCAATTGGCCAGCGCGGTCAGAAAAGTTTATGACGCTACCAAGCAGGTTCGCGCAGCAAATCCGCAGCCGAAAGATTCGTTCGGCGCATCGCCGTTACCTCAAAAGAATTCCATCAATGCTGCTCCGCTTAATCAAATCTTTGAAGCACAAGGTGAATCGAAAGATGGAATGTTAAAGTTTACGTTCGGTCGTCCTGCCAAAATGCACGGCACGAACATCGACAAAGACATGGGTGTGAACACATGGGCAGCATTCGCTGGGAGCGACGACAATGCCGTTGTCGACGGAGACTTTGCGGTCACCGAAGATGAACTGCAGCCCGTCTTGAAATCATTGCTGAAGGACAAGATCAACATTGTCGCCATTCACCAACACATGACGCACGAAGAACCGCGAATCATGTTTTTCCACTATTGGGGGCGAGGGTCTGCTAAAGATTTGGCGAATGCCATCAAGGGCGCGTTTCTCGTCGGCGGACTGCTCAAGGTGAGTTCGCCGTTGCCGTAATAAAGCTTTTTGCAACAAATGCGCACGCTTCTTTGGCTAGCGATTGCGGCGATTCTGCTTTTGGCCGGCTCCGAAGTGCTCAAAGCTCAGAGTTTCTTGAAGACTGTCGCCGATGTGTCGCTTCCAGGTGGGACGACGCGCTTTGATTATCAAAGCCTCGATTCCAAGACGGGCCGTCTTTATCTCTCGCACATGGGAGATGGAAACGTGGTTGTGTTCGATACCAAGACAAACAATGTCGTGGCCAATATTCCCGGATTCCCTACGGTAACCGGAGTTCTGGTGGTTCCGGCGCTAAAGAGCGTTTACGCCAGCGTCACGCACAATCACGAGGTCGCCGTCCTCGACACAGAGAACCTCGTGGTGAGCAAGAGAATCAAGGACGGAAAGTTCCCCGATGGCTTGGCGTATTCTCCGGAGACGCACAAGGTGTTCGTTTCGGATGAAGCCGGTGGCGTGGAGACTGTCATCGACACGCAACGAAATGAACGGGTGAATACAATCGAGATGGGCGGTGAAGTCGGCAACACGCAGTATGACCCCGTTTCACACTTGATCTATGCCTGCGTCCAGACTCGTAACGAGCTCGTCGAGATCAACCCTGAGACGGATAAAATCCAAGCCCGCTACCATTTGTCCGGCGGCAAGCACCCTCACGGCTTCTACATCGATGATCAAAACGGAAAGGCTTACATTGCGTGTGAAGGCGATAACAAACTCCTGGTATTCGACATGAAAAACCATTCTGTTGAGAACGTGTTCCCTGTTGCAGACGGTCCGGATGTCCTCGCCTTTGATCGCGGCTTACAACTGCTCTATGTCGCGTGTGAGTCCGGCACGGTATCTTTATTCAGAGATTCAAGTGGGAAGGTGGAGAAAGTCGAAAACGTCAACGTCGGTCCAAACAGCCATTCAGTGTCAGTGGATTCAGAAACGCACCGCGCCTACTTTCCGCTAAAGAACGTGAACGGATCGCCCATTTTGCGGATCATGATGCCCGCTAATATTGGAACTAATAACTGATTGCTTCCCCATCGGTGTTTCATTGCCGAGAACGTGAATAGCCGTTCTATGAAAAGCCACCGTGAATCCGCATTCCACCTTGCGATTTTCTGCGCGATCGCCCCCCTCTCGATCTTTCTTACAGCAGCGCAACTGAACGCGCACAAAGTTACCTCGGATTATGAACTCATCCCAATCGCCTTGCCCGGCGCCAGCGGTGTGGTTTCTCTCGACTATTTTGCCTATGACCGATCGACAGGAAAATTGTGGGTGCCTGCCAGCAATACCGGCAACGTAGATGTCATCGACGAAACTACGGATGCCGTTTCGCAGGTTACTGGATTTAAGACGGGTGAAGTCGAGCTCCGCGGCCGAAAAGTCCCATTAGGGCCAACCGCTGTCAGCATCGGTGACGGCGTCGTATACATCGGCAATCGCGGTGACTCGAGCTTGTGCGTCATCGATGCTCAAACTCTCAAGCGCGAAGCATGTCTCCAAGTCGCTCCAGCGTCAGCGGGTCCTGCGGCAGCTCCGGACGCGGTTGTTTATGTGGCGGCGACGAAAGAACTATGGATCACCACCGGCGCACCCCCCATCGGAGTTCCATCTGCGGACAAGACGATTCAGGTGTTTGACGCTTCGGAACCGCGTCATCTCAAATTGAAATTGAAAATTCCCTTGGATGGATCGGCCGAAGGTTACGCCATCGATAATCAAAGGGGATTGTTTTACACAAACATTGAGGAGGCGGGTAAGACTGTGGCGATCGACGTGCGATCGCATAAAGTTGTTGCGAAATGGAAAGTCCACGATGACCTGCAGGGATTAGCGTTGGACAGTGGACGAGGCTTTCTCTTTGTCGCCTGTGGCGATCAAGTTGTAAGTCTCGATGTCAGCCATGGCGGGAAAGTAATCGACTCACTCGTTACCGGTCCTGGTTTGGACAACATCGATTTCTCTCCCGAACAAAAGGTTCTGTATGCTGCTGCTTCCGTCACTGCGACACTAAGTATCATCGACGTGGCTGATGACGGAAAATTTCATCTCAAGGCGTTGGTTCCCACAGTCAAAGGAGCGCGTGGGGTGATTGCTGGCAAAGGCGAAACGGCATACCTGATCGATCCCGCTGAAGGTCGCATTCTGAAGATGACACATAAATAATGCCGCGCCCCAATCGGCCCTCCGGCAAATTGATGAAATTTTGCTGTGCTGCAGTAAGCATCGCCTCCTTGCTGGCAATTGATTTTACTCGAGCTGGCCCGCCGTTCGTCACAGATGATCCAGAGCCTCCTCTTGCCGGCGGTTGGGAAATCAACGTGCCGTTTATCCTTGAGCGCAAGCCAGGTAAAACGGAGATGGACGCACCTTTATTCGACTTGAACTACGGTTTACCGAACATTCAGCTCAAGTTAGAGGTCCCATTCAAAATCGTGCACGAAGATAGCAGCGGCACGTCGGTTGGCCTAGGCGACTTATTGATCGGTGTGAAGTGGCGCTTCTTCAACAATGAGGAGTCGCAACTTCAGTTCGGCATTTATCCACAGTTACTGGTGCCGACGGGCGATCGTGCGAGCGGCCTCGGCCAGGGTCAGCCTGCGTACTTGTTGCCGTTTCTCGTGCAGAAGAGTTGGAGTAAATGGACGGTTTACGGAGATGTCGGCTATTGGTGGCAAACCGCCGCCGGAACACGCGATTACGTCTACGCTGGTGCGGTACTCGAACGTGAACTCAACGAACGACTCGAGATAGGCGTGGAATTGTTCGGCAATTCACCGAAAGAACGTGGTGGCCGCTCCGAGCTGGCCTTCAACATCGGTGGCAGTTGGAAATTGAGAAGGCATCTCAATCTGCTCTTTTCCGGTGGACGCGACATTGTCGGCGACACGCATGCGATGGGCTATCTCGGATTACAGCTTCTTACAAAATGAACATGGAACGATTTCTATTTGCGCAGCAAAAATAATCCAGCGATCGCGAGCACAATTCCGGCGAGTCGCTGCCAGGACGGCACTTCGTGGAAAAACAATATGCCTGCGATGGCCATGATGGCAGCCCCACCCGCAAGGATTGCCGGAACCGCGGAGAGCGGACCGCCCTTTTGGAAAAGCAGAAAAAACGCGATCGTGCCTGCACCGACACAAATCCCGGTGAGCAGCGAATAATTGAAACCTGCGCAGCTAAATCTTTGGTTCCATTTCCCACCAAACCAAAGCACGGCTAGATAAATCAAGATAGACAATGCGGCGCTGGCTTCGACAATAAACCCACCCAAGCCGTCGCCAATCCGCTCGGCGGCGAGACGTGTGAAAATTTGATGCGCGCCGTAAAGAACAGCTGCAACGACCGCGTACCAGAACCACGCTGCCATGAAAGGATGCTAAGCAATGAAATGGATCACTCGCGAGAAAATTAAAGTCGACCGCGTGGCTTGCCCGTGGCTCATCAAGAAGTTTGTCGATCCAGACGCCGAGTTTGGGTTCCTGCCGCACGATACCGATTGGGCCAGGATCAGCGACGGAATCGTGTTCGATGTGCCTGACTGTGAACTAGGGCATCATGGCGAAGACGTTTCGTTCAATTCGATCATGAAAAAATACAAGCTCACCGATCCGTCGCTTGTTTTGCTCGGCGAGATTGTGCGTGCGGCTGATTCGCATCCTGCCAATCCACATGCAGCGGGAGAAGGTTTACGCTGGATCGCTGGCGGCTTCGGCGCGCTTGGACTGAGTGATCATGAAATTCTCGAACGGGAATTTATCGTTTACGATGCGCTCTACGCAGAATGCAAACGCCGGGTCAGCCGCGGTTTAGTCGCCGAAGTAAGCTAGCTGATTTCTTCGGGCTCAAACGCAATCTCGTCATCCTGCTCATCGCCATTTTTGTCATTGGCGTGGGCGAAGAACTCTGGATGCGTTTTGTGCCGAAGTATCTGCAAGCGGTCGGCGCAACAGTGTTTGTTATCGGTCTTTATGATGCGCTGCGCACCTTGCTTGGTGCCATCTACGCCTATCCGGGTGGAGTACTCGTCGATCGTTGGGGACATCGAGGTGCATTCATTATTTTTAACGTGGTCTCAATCTTTGGATACGTGCTCGTCTTGGTTGTTCCGCGCTGGGGCGGTGTGATCGTTGGAATGTTTTTCTTTCTTTCGTGGAGCTGTTTTTCATTGCCCGCAACGTTTTCGCTCGTTGGCGCTGCGCTCGAGGCAAATCGCCACTCGATGGGTGTGGGCGTTCAAGCGGTAATCAAGCGTTTGCCGATCATGATTGCGCCAATTTTCGGCGGAATGTTGATCGATGGATTCGGAATTATCGGCGGCGTGCGAATCGCGCTTGTCATCTCGATCTTTCTCTCCGCACTCACAATTCTGGTGCAACGGCATCTGCGCGACAATTCGGATGCGGACGCGCGAATCGCTGCGGGAACGACAGCGAAGGCGGAGCAGTGGAATTTTTGGCGAAGTTTGCGTGAGTTCAATCAGCCGATGCGGCGTTTGCTCTTAAGCGACGTCCTGATTCGTTTTTGCGAACGAGTTCCCTATGCGTGGGTCGTAATTTTTGCCATGGACTACATAGGTGTGAGCGCTAAGCAAGTGGGGATTCTCACCACAATCGAAATGCTCGCCGCCACATTATGTATCATTCCCGCCTCGCATTACGCGGATCGATATCGCCGCGAGCCGTTCGTCATCGTGACCTTCATCATGTTTACGCTTTTTCCGATCAGCTTGTTAATGTCGCGGAGTTTTTCAGCCCTCGTCGTCGCGTTTGTGATTCGTGGGTTGAAAGAATTCGGCGATACGTCGCGCAAAGCGCTGATCATCGGATACAGCGACTCTGCCAAACGCGGTCAAATGCTGGGCGCCTATTATCTTGTTCGCGATCTAATCGTCAGCACCGGCGCAATCCTGGGCGCGTATTTGTGGAAACTCGGACCCGGTCTGAATTTTCTCGGCGCAGCGGCCATTGGAGCGGCTGGAACGATTTTTTATGTGAAAACGATTCGCAGGAGTCAACGGTTGGGCTTGAACGATTTAAAAAAGCAGTTGGAGATTCGTCGCACTCGCGTGTAAGAAGAATGTCGCTTTTGCTGTTTCGAATTGCTGCGGTGCTCTGTTTCCTAGCGGTGATGCTTGGCGCCTTTGGCGCCCACGGTCTAAGGTCAACGCTCGAAGCGCGCGGCATGTTGGACGTGTGGAACAAGGCCATGCTTTATCATTTCGTTCACGCGATTGCGCTGCTCGTTCTCGCACTGTACGGCAGCATCAATCGCGGCGCGTGCTGGCTGCTCCTCGCGGGGATTTTGCTCTTCAGCGGGAGCTTGTATGTGCTTGCGCTCACAAATCTCCGTTGGCTGGGTCCAGTTACTCCCATTGGCGGTCTTTGTTTCCTCGCTGGTTGGGCGTGGCTGGTTCTTGCACCGACAAAATAGATCATCCATAACAACTCGCGCGGCGGCGGTTTGCCTTAGCCTGCCCCGGCGCAGGAGCGGGTCCGCCTTTTAAACGTAACGCAGAAAAACTATTCCGCTGTTCTGGTTCTGGTATAATATTGCCTCGATGTTCAACGCGGTCTCCGAGGCACAGCGCGATGCGATCACGGTAGTCGTGTTTATCGTGACGTTTTTTGTCGCCCTTGGGATTGGGCGATTCTTAAAGCGTCGTGCCGGTGTTCAGCTTGGCCTGCTGTTTCGGCTCTTCTGTCTAACGCTCGCCTTTTATGCCGCGATCGCGGTGTATGGAGTGCACGCTCCGTGGCGGTATCACGTCGGCGCAGCGGCAATCTTGTTGAGCACGGCACTCATCGTCGCGCTGGTGAATCGGTACATTTGGGATCTCTATTTTGAGAAGAAACGCCAAACGATCATTCCGCATTTTCTTCGGGAGGTCGTCGGCGGAATAATTTTCCTGGTCGTATTACTCCTTGTCCTGAGCTACGGCTATCACGCTGAAGCGCAATTGAAAGGACTGCTCGCGGGCTCCGGCGTTGTTGCAATCATCGTCGGCTTCGCTGGACAGAATCTGTTCGCCGGGATCATCGGTGGCATATCGATCCAACTCAATCGTCCCTACAAGCTCGGTGATTGGTTGAAGGTGGGTGACACCTACGGTGAAGTGCGTGAGATCAACTGGCGTTCAACTCGGCTCTGCACGAACGACGACATTTATCTCGACATCCCAAACAACGAGATGGTGAGCCACCAGATCGTCAATCTGCACTATCCAACCGAGATCCACGCCATGCGAATTCGCGTGGGCATCGACTACAATGTGCCACCAAACCGGGTAAAAGATGTGGTGGGGCGGGCTGCGCAGAGGGCCAAAAACGTTGTTCCCAATCCCCCTGTGAAAGTGTTCCTGGTCGACTTCGCAGATCACGCCGTGATTTACGAGATTAAATACTACATGGGAAATCACGCCCGGATTAACGAGACCAACGACTCAGTGCGCACTAATGTGTGGTACGCGCTGAAGCGCCAGGGCATCAACATTCCCATGCCGATTCGCACACTGCGCGTGGAACGCACAAAAGCGCCACCGGTGCAGGAAGACCAAGCCGAGGCATTGTCCATCCTGCGCGAGGAAGCGCTTTTCAGTTGTCTTTCCGACGAGCAGCTCAACCAATTGGTAACGCAGGCGCGCCTCAGCACTTTTGGGCGCGGCGAACCGGTGATCGAGGAAGGTGCGGCAGGTGATTCGATGTTCGTGCTGCTGCGCGGAGCAGCGAACGTCTTCGTGTCGAAAAATGGATCGAAGATCCAAGTGGCAAGTCTGCGTGCGGGCGATTGTTTCGGCGAAATGTCGCTGCTCACTGGCGAACCGCGCAGCGCTACCGTGCGCGCAGACGGGGATTGCTACGTGATGGAAATCGGAAAACCCGTGATGGCCGAAGTGCTAAGCACCGCCCCGAGCTGCATGGAGCAGTTGAGTCAATTGCTTGCGCAGCGAAAAATCGAAACCGAAGGAATCCTGAAAGAAGCTACAAGCGCCGACGAGCAAGCATTAAAGGAACGCCAATACACGGCCAACTTCTTGCACCGGCTGCGGACGTTTTTCCAACTGTAGCACTTTGTGTAACGCGCAAATTGCATCTGGACGCGCTGCAAAATCCGATTATAGGGCTTCGCGGAATTTGGAAGAGATGAGCCAGGAGCGATCGAGGGCAGAGTATAATTCGGGCAAGAGTTTGCGCATCCTCGTGGTAGAGGATCACAGCGACACGCTCCAAGCGTTATCTCGACTTCTGAATCATTTCGGCCACGACATTTCCACGGCTGATGACGCCCGGAGCGCGATGGACATGATCAACGCCAGAGAGTTCGACGTTGTGCTGTGTGATATCGCGTTGCCAGACGGGAATGGCTACGATGTCATTGCGGAAGCGAAACGAAAAGGAGCCGTCAAAGCCGTAGCGCTATCTGGCTTTGCCGCGCGTGATGATATCGAGCGCGGCAGAAGAGCCGGATTCGATTTCCATCTGGCCAAACCGGTGGATTTTCACGAATTGCGCACGGTTCTCGGTCAGTTCGCGGCTTGAACCTCTGTTCCAGATTTGTTCAATCCACAGCTTCGCTTTTGACTTTGTCCAATTGACACATTAGGCTGTGTCAATTGAATCCACGCCAAGACTACTATGAAAACGGCAACTCTCGACAAGAATGCGATAGGTGGAAAGTCGATGCACCCAACTAAACTGATTCAACGAATTCAGAAGGGCCTGCGCTTTTCTGAGCTAAAGACTTTGCAAGACACCCTCGACCTGCCATTTGAGAAGCTCGCGGCGAAACTTTGCATTTCGCGATCTACTCTACAGCGGCGCAAAGCGGCGGGGCGACTGTCTCGGGATGAATCGGACAAAGTGGTTCGTTTTTCGCGATTGTTCGGGCACGCAACGAAAGTTTTCGGTGATGTCGAAAGAGCGCGAGCGTGGTTGAAACACCCACAGGTCGGTCTCGGCGGCGCAGTTCCGCTCGATTATGCGAGCACTGAGACCGGTGCACGCGAGGTGGAGAACCTGTTGGGGCGAATCGAATACAGCGTTTATTCTTGATGCCGTCTGCGTGGCGAATCGTTCGCGCGGCACTGAGTAAGAGCGCATTTACCGGCGAAGGCGCTCGCGTTTACGGCGGTCGATGGAACTCGCGAGGCACGGCAGTAGTTTACGTTAGTGAACACGAATCGCTCGCGGCCTTGGAATTATTCGTTCATCTCACGCCGCTCTCTCCGAACGACCAATACATGTCGTTTCGACTCGAGTGGGAGGACAAGCTGACCGAATACTTTCCCGTCAAAAATTTGCCACCGAATTGGAATGCAGAACCAGCGGATTTTCAAACGATGCAAATCGGCGACGAATGGGTTCGCGCGGGAAAGTCCGTCGCCCTTGCAGTGCCCAGCGTGCTGAGTGCGAGCGAGACGAACTTTTTGTTAAATCCCAAGCATCCCCATTTCAAAAAAATCAAAATCAGCCAGCCAATCGAGTATCGGTTCGACTCGCGCCTGCTGAACCGCTGATTCGGTAAGACAGGGGCCAATCGAGCAGATCAGCCGGCCGGCGGCCCTTGAAAGTAGAACAAAACAAAACGACTCGCGTCGAAGAGCCCGTGTCCGATTATCACAGGCCAAAGATTACGCCCCAATGCAAGAACCAGCAGGCCCATCAAAACGCCCAGCGTGCCGGTGATCGCGATGCCGAGCAGATTCTGGTAAGCGTGTGCTAGCCCGAAGAGCGCGCCTTGCACCACACAGGCAACTATCCACGCCCCGCGGTTTCCACCGAAAAGCATGGCCAGACCTTGCATAAGAAATCCGCGAAACGTGAACTCCTCATAAAATCCGGCTCCAATCAATGCATACAAAACGCCTAGAACTGCGAGTTCCGGATTTCCCTGCACATTCTTGAACTTGCTCAGCTCGCGGCGAAACCCCGCCTTTTCCGAAAGATACATGGCGCCGAAAACAATTGCCGCCAACCCCATGCCGATGATGAAGGTGCGGGTCCAACTCTCCGGCCTCTTTAATCCGATCTCGGCCAATCTCTCGCCCCGTAACCAAACCAGTCCGCACCCGACTCCGACCAACAGCATTTTGCCAATCGCATCCAAAACAAACCCCTTCTCCAAATTCATCGGCACCTGAACAAACGCACCGAGAACGGCATCGAGAAGAAGAGTCACCGCCACGAGCACGATTATGTCGATCAAGTAACGAAACCGATGGGGTTCGGGACTTCCTTCCGTGGCCTCAAGCTGCGTTTCCTTCATTTGCAAGAGGTACTTGTCTCAGCGCAGAACCGGAAGACTAATCTCATCCCAGCGTTCCCGGCGGGAATGTAGCCGATGGGAAATCGAGCGACATAGACGAAGCCCGAAAGGTGAGTAAGCGTTAATGCCAGACGTAGTCCTAACAACAAGGGTAGATACCAGCGGCATCGGGACTGGCATGGCCCCCGATCAAAAATGAGGTTCAGTCTATAAGTCGTAAAGTTCACCACTCTTTGAAATCGCCCTTGTGCTTGTGCGTTTCGATCGGCTCTGCAAACGCATCAACCGAAATAGAGCGGAAGCCGGATGGAGTTGCGGCTGCGATTAGCAACGGTGGGTGGGCCTAGAAGCACTGCCTCCAAAGAGGGAGCACTCAATCCATCTTCGGCGACAGAGTAAAATCTCGCGGATGCGCAATAGTGACGAAGGGGAACGGGACCGACGAATGAAGATATGAAGATACTGGCCAAACATGTGGCACAACAGCTTGAAGAACGACCATTTTGCGTCGTTTTTGAGAGTGATTTGGAGCGTTCCTGGCCAAGCAAACATATGGCGCGGGCAACACGGAAGAGCCAAATCCATCGCTTCGCCGAATCTCGGGGGTGGAATGCCACAGTTCTCGAGGGTGAGTTTGGTATAAGGGCAATATTTCAAAGGTTGGAACCGG